>Ga0302275_10004060_pt1 | contig 14596 bp, 26 predicted proteins | sample III_Bog_N2_2_FD_200229 | JGI IMG/M metagenome (GOLD analysis project Ga0302275, IMG submission 200229) | Peat permafrost microbial communities from Stordalen Mire near Abisko, Sweden - III_Bog_N2_2 | ecosystem: Environmental > Terrestrial > Soil > Wetlands > Peat | place: Sweden: Abisko...
CCGCAAGAGCGTAAACAGCGTTGGAAGAAAACTCTACAATAAGGGCCGATTGCCATGATGAGAAAGCAATTCGAGTGTGACGGCTGCGGCCTGATTGACTTGGTTGAACAAGACGCGCCGTCCAACAAGATCAGGTCCGGCGTTATGGTTTCCATCAACGGCGGTTCCGATAAGGTCTATGACATGTGCGTGAATTGTGAGGCGCACCTGACCCGTCACGCCGATCCAAAATCATGGCCGCGTGTGGCCGAAACAGAATCTGCATAAAGGGCCCAAAATGGCGCAAACCTTTGACGAGCGGATGGATTACATCGTTGCGCTGCTCAAGCTGCGGGCAGACGACGCTGCGGCTATTGAGCAATTCGCCCAAACACTCTTGGACCGCCTGGGTAACGCGCGATATTCCAAATCGGAAATTGACGACCTCATGAGACGCGCTGGCAAGGTTCGTCACTCCTGCGATTTCCTAGTGTCCGATCAGCTTCCGCGCCTAAAAGCCGATATTACCGAAACCGTGTAGAAAGGGCCGATCTGTCGCTCGGTGCTTTCTGCGTCATTGCATGAAATCCGGCAGGGCGTTGCGCAAGACCTCGTGACCGCGATCCCATTCACCGGAATCGATAAGGCGATTGGCGCGATCCATGGCGAACAGCAGCTTGAGCGCGGTGCGCGCGGTTCCCTTCGGCGTATCCTCGCCGGTTTTCCAGCGGCGCAGATGGCGCAAGCTCGTGCTGTTGACGTCGTAGCCTATGGCTTCCAAAAGCTGCGCGTCGGACAGCTTCATGGCGTGCTGGATCGCAGTGATCTGCTCGGCACTGAGCGCCTGCGCCTGGGCGACGAGATCGGTTTTCATGTCAATCCTTGTTGCAAAAAAGCCCTGCGGTCTGGGGCTGGGGGGCTTGTTGGACCGCAGGGCTTCTCTTGAAAACGACGGGGGTAATCAGCCCCCGCCGCCTAACCCCACGCTATTACGCAGCGTGGGCGATCTGCTTCCAGTCGTTGGCGGGCAGCGCCAGGACCGCATGACCAGCGGCCTCCAGTTCTGTCGCCCGGTCGTAGCTGACCGCGTCCTGGGCCGTTCTGGTCACGGCATTGACCAGCCCATACCGGGACAGGTCGCCGCCTTCGATCAGGTGGGTCAGGATGCTGCCGCGCTCGACCTCGGTGAAGGTCAGATTGTTGCCCAGGATTTCGACGGCGTCGTTCACGCGACCCGCCTCGATCTGCTGCTGGGTGGCACCCTCAAGCTGCTGCACGAACTCGCCGAAGGCGGTCTCGTCCAGGGCTTGGGTCAGGGCGTCACGGATTCGCAGCAGGTCGAACTTGTCACCGGCCGCAATCGTGTCGTCCTTGAGGTAGCCAGTCTCGTCGCCGCCGATCCGCGCACCCACATGGGTGAACCGCTTGGCCTTGTTCACGACCATGCCGTTGGTGCAGACCAGAAAGTGAGCGAAGGGCTTGACCGAAACCGCACCCAGACCGACCTCACTGTTCGTCACGATGACGCCAGCCTCGACAAAGTCACCGACGCGGCGGCTTTTGATCTCGCGCACCAGGGACGGCAGCGTGGCCTTGAGGTACAGGCGGCTCTCGGTGATTTCAGTCGAGACGATCTGGAGTTTCGTCTGGGCGAAGGCAGCGAGCGCAACCTGCGCCACGTCGACATTGTCGATGCGCTGATAGCGGTCGGACAGGAAGGCGCGAGCCTCACCGTCCAGCGTGCGGATCAAGCGCCGCGATGACGTGGCATGCAGCAGGGTGTTGAAGTTTTCCGCCAGCAGCGCGGGCTGTTCGGCAGCCAGCTTGCGGACGTATTTCAGCGGGATGTCGAGGTGGCCAGCAGCCTGATCGACCGCGAGGTCGCGCAGACGGAAGGTGCCAACCTGGGGATTGGTGATGGCGAACCCGCGCGGCGGCGCGTCCTCCAGCACGCCCTCGACCACTTCCACCGTCAGTTTGTCGGTGGGCGCGGTGAAGTCCTGCTTCCGGGTGGCTTGGCGCTCGATCTCGGTCGCCAATTCAATAAGGGATTTACCTGTTTTCATTCGACTTTCTCCTTTTCAGGCGGGCCAGAATGGCACCGTCACCAAGAGATATAGGCCATTACGTCCTATGGTACAAGGGCGGCATAATCCAAATCTGGAGCAACCGCATTAACCTGCCCGGAAAACCCTATTTCCCTAGCAGTTTCAGCCTCATGACGCAGTATTCCAGCGTATAGCGCCAGTGCAATATCGGCATTATCCTGCCTCATAACCCCAAGATTTCGCCCGTCTCGACCATAAAGCTCAAGACCGCCACGGATGCGCGCCGCCGTGCGTTCTGCGCTTGCCCGTCCCCGCACAAGGCGCTCGATCAGGCCCGTCTGCCCAGGGTTCGTGCCGCCCAGGATTTCGCATTTCAGAGCCCACGAGACGCCCTTCTGCGCCGCGTCACGCGCCTGATCGGTGTTGCGCACCCTCTCCCAGTTCTTCCAGGCATCGTTCTGCTTTTTGGCCTCTGATCCCGTCTTGGTCGTCCCAGCCACCGACATGCGGTCGTTTTTGTTCTTGGCGGCAAACGACACGAAAACGCCCGGCACAGGCCACGCGCGGCCGCTGTGGGTGTCTCGCGCCCTTGCCCAGGCGTACCGGAGGTCGTCCACCGGGAAGCCTTCCAGCGCCTTTGCATACTCCAGCAGGCTGGCCTTTATCATCGGTTCGTCATACTGGCGCGGCGGCAGATAAATACTCTGCATAGGCCTGAGGATTTCATTCTCGACGTCTTGGATGCTCATGCCTGTTTTTCCTTTTGGTCATGATCTAGGCCGACATAGCCGCCACGCTTGAAATAATCGCTATTACTTCCAGTTCCGCTCGATACTTTGGCGGCCGCGTCAGACAGCAGGAGTTGACCTTGTGGAGGACTGGCAGGTTCCACACCCTTGAGAGCAAAAAAGGTGCGCCAGCCCTTGGCGATTGTCTGGTTTATGACGGCTGCCGGGTCATACCCAGCCGTGCGAAGCCGGTCGAGATCAAGAACGCAAAGGCGGCGAGCTTCATCGGTGAATGGAATTTTGTTTTTCTTCTGCATTTGCAGCCGCATTTCGACAAATGCTCCCCAAGGCCCTGCCGGAACCCATTCCGGGATCAAAACTACCACAACCTTGTCATGACATTTTTTCTTCACGGACACCCCGGCTTCCGAACGAAGTGAGGAATCTTTGTTTTCCTGTTTTCCTGTTTCTTCTTTGTCGCGGTCGTGTCTCGTCGTCGTCGCAGTTTGCGTCTCAACTGTGTCGCGCTTTGAAACGCCTACAACTTGGAAGTGATTGTAATTCTTTATTGAATATACCTGGGATGTGTCGCGGCTGGTGTCGCGGATCATGTCGCGGTTTTCGAGGCGCTTGATAAAGCGATGGGCTTTATCCTTTGACCAATGCCACCGCTCTGCGAGGAAACGAACCGAGAATGAAAACTCGCCGCGCTCCAGCAGGATGGGACCAGAATTTCCCCTTGTGCGCCCACTTTTCCAGGCGGCGGAACTGACCAGCCAAAGCCACGCCTCGCGCTCGGTAAAAGGCTCGTCGGAGAAATCCGCGTCGTCCCAGATGCCTCGATCAACAGCGAAAACGCTGCGCGCCGTCATTTGCCGCCCCTATGCGCCGCCATCGTCGCATAGGCCGATTCGATGATGCCATCTGCGACCGAGAAAGGGTCGCTCCATATTTCCGATCCTGTGAAACGGAAAATGTGCAGCCCTGCTGTTTGGAAGTGCCGATCTCGCGCTTTGTCACGCTGCGCCTGCTGGGTGGTTTTTTCATGAAAATCATGCCCGTCACACTCGATAGCGAAATAGGCAGTCCCATGTTCTTCATGCCTAACAGCCAGCACAAAATCAGCAAAATATCGGCCAACGCGGACCTGATAAAGCAGTGAACACCCCATCGGCAGTTTCTCGCTGGAAACGCGCTTAAGGGTCTCAAAAGGCAAGTTTTTATCGCTGATAAATGCGCCGTGCCGACCGAATACATTGGCCGCGAGCGCGCAACCAAGCGCAGTCTCTATCGGCGATGCCTCAAGCCCAGCAAAATTGAGTCTGGCGATCTTCTGGAAAAATCCATCTGCAATGCGCCGACCATATTCATCAGCAGCAAATCGCATATACCGCGCACGGTCGAATGTCATATTTCCAGCCCTTTCAAGGAAAACCGGTCGGGCCGGGAGGGGCTTGGTGGCTGCCCGATCCCGACCGTTTCCTACGCCGTGGGGCGACCGGCCGGTCGCTTGCCACGAGCGCATGACGACATGAGATAGCGACAATGGCCAGACGCTAGGGCTTGTGGCCTAGACCGCATACAAGACACTAGGAATCGCCCAACGTGCTGGAATTACTTGCTGCGGTCGTGCGCGCGCCGCATGTGGCGACGGAAAATCCGCTGCGCGACGGTGCCGATTTTCTTGACGAGCCTGTTGATCTTTCTGGAAGCACGCTGGCGCTTGGTAAGGGCGATGTTGCGCTGGCGCAGGCGACGCTCCAGGCGCACCGGGCTATTGCCGTGATGCCAAGGCTTCGCAACCCGCATCAGGATGCGCCGATAGGGCTCGTGCGCCCATTCGTCGATGACGCATGGATGGACCTCTCTGCCGTCGGGATAGCGGTGGGCGGCCAGCGCAGCGCGCACAGCGGCATCGGTCTCGTTCGCCGACTTCACGCTGCCGTCAAATTTCCTGATGATCGGCCCTGCGATCTTCTGCGCTCGATTCGGCATATTTCGTTCCTCGCTTTGCTTGTGGAAGGGTGATTCTCAGTTTGGCAGCGGCCTTGTAGACGAACCCGCGCCCGCAGCCGGTGACGGCCGCGATCTTCACGCCCGGCCAGTTCGGGTGGGCGCGGTGAACGGTGGCGATGTCCTGCACGGTAATCATGCGGATTTGAACTTCCCGACTTCGTTGCCGAGCACAGTCCAGCCGGGACGCTCGGTGCGCCCAAATAATTCCAGATACGGCCCGGCGACAAGTCGCTCGATGCGGCCATGCACACAGTCTGGCTTGCGGCTGTGCTGGCGGGCTGGCTCGATGATGCCCATGCGGACGTCAGCCTTGACGCGCCGGGGGCGGCCTCGTGTGGCCAGCAGGCAGACCTCGCTGTTGCTGCGGGTCCAGTAGCCCATCTTCATGTCGGCCGATTTCGGATCGGGAAATAGGTCGATGGTCGAGACGCTGGCTTTCATCCAGTCAAAACCACAGGTCTTGTAGACGAACCCGTAGGCCTCGATCAGCGCCAGCGTGTTGAGCAGATGGGGCCATGTCGTCCAGATCAGCATGACGCAATCCGTCTTGGAGACGCGGCTGATGTCTCCAGCCAGGGCGTGAAGCTGGGGCCATGTCATCGTCGGATAGTGGCGCTCGGCGCTGCGGCCCATGCCCTTTTTCGAGCGCACCACGAATTTCGTCGGCGGGTCGAGGTACAGAACGCCATATGTGGCGCTCGGCTGGATTTCAAGCTGATGCGCGACGTCGGGACCGGGCGACAGGATCATGCGGCTTTCTTCCTGCGCTGGATCGGCGGCGCGAATAACCCATGCTGCACCGCCCGCTCAATTGTCATTGTCCCAAGCCGATACGCACCGGCCAACATCGCATCTGCGGCATGGTCATCGCAGACAAGCCAGCGTCGCGACGTGCAGGCCAGAACAACCGCATCTTTCAAGGCTTTGCGGCGCTTTTCCTTGTCCTTGATCTTGCGGTCGACCTTCACGCCGAACTCGGCGCGCACCGTTGGCTCATAGACCTCATAGACCGGGATTTTCCCGCTGGCATAGGCGACGGCATGCGCGACCATGAACAGGCCGAACAGCAGCTTGATCGGATTGATATTTGGCGTCATGCGATCCAGGCCGCTTTTGGTCTTGAAGGCAAATGCACCGACGAACGGCGTGCAGAGCACGACGCCGTCAGGCCGATGTTCCTCGATCAGCGCTTTGATGAAATGACCAGCAGCGTGGCCCAGTTCGCCAAGATCGGTGGCGTTTCCCGGCAGCATGGCCGAGCCGGTGATAGGAGGACTTCCGCCCCGAACCACCGCGTAACCCGTCGTCAGGCCGAGGTCCAGGGCGAGAAGTTTTGTCATCAGTGAACGGGGGCTTTGTTTTCGTTTTCGATGGCCGCGAGTGCCGCTTCAGCAGCACTCTGCTTCGGCGCAGGCTGGACGATTTCAGCCTTGGGCGCGTCGTCGGGAATTTCTATTTCGCCCTGGGCGAGACACCACGCGCCGAACGGGGTGTCCTTGCCGAAGGATTGACCGGCAGCGATCAGCCGGTCCATGTCCTCGCGCTCTTTGGCCTCAAACTCGGCGAACTCGTCGGCCAGTGATTCCTGCGACTTGGCGATGTTGTAGAACATGCGGGCGATCTTGCGCGATGTGCCGAACTTGCTGGCCATTTCGCCATAGACGCCCTTGATGTCGGACATGAATGTGGCGTTCTTTTCCGCCTTTTCCTCGAATAGCTTATCGAGGCGGCTTTTGAACCCTTCCAGTTCTTTTTTGGTCGGGATTTTGGTGTTGTGCCCGATGCCGACATTGTCGCCCGTGACGACGCCGCTCACGGCATCCTTTGCGCCTTTGGCCGCTGCGGCCTTTTTCTTCGCTGGCTTTTTTGCCTTGGATGCTTTCGGGGCAGATTCCGCAGCCGCCGCCTTTTTCTTCGCTGCCATGTGATCCTCAGATGTTGGGTTGCCCACGAGTCGGGGACAATTTGTCCATAGCATCTTGCATGAGGTGCCGGAAGGCCCTTACATCGGGCTATGCACACCATGGGGACAAAATGGCCGAACACCTCCTGCTGATCGACGCCAGTGGCTTCGCGTACCGAGCCTATTTCGGCGGTATCAAGTTTCCGCGCTACCGTGCGGACGGCATGCCCACCGGCACCGTGATTGCCTTCCTCGAAATGATCCACAGGCTGGTGGGAGACGCGGCGAGAGACCCCGTCAGCCACATCGCGGCAGTTTTCGACAACCGGGAAGCGCCGACCTTTCGCCACAAGAAATTCCCAGCCTACAAGGGCAACCGGACCCAGCGGGAGCCCGAACTGTCGATCCAGCTACCGGTGATGCGGGACGCCGCGCGGGCCCTGGGCGTTACCCCCGTCGAGGCTATCGGCTACGAGGCCGACGATGTCATGGCAACCCTGGCGCGATGGGGTGTCGATGCTGGGCTGCGGGTCACGATTGTCAGCAGCGATAAGGATATGGGCCAGCTTGTTGAGGATGACCGGATCGAGATCGTGGACGACCGCAAGGGCATCCGGGTTCTGGCCAAGGACGTCGAGACCAAACTGGGCGTGCCGCCGCACCTCGTCGCCGACCTGCTGGCGCTGGCGGGCGACACCGCCGACAACATTCCGGGCGCTCCAGGGATCGGCGGCGGGATCGCGGCGAAGCTGCTGCGCAAACTGGGATCGCTCGATGCCATCCTGGCCGAGGCTGCCAAGAAAAGCGGCTACCGGATGACGGGAGCGGCGAAGCTGTCCATCAACGGGCATCGAAAAGAGATCAAACTTTACAGGGAGTTGACAGGGCTCGTCGAAGATATTGACTTAAATGTCAACCTCGATGACCTCGTCGCGGTGCCCTATGTCCCCGCCCACCTCAAGGAATTGCTGCTGGCGCTGGAAGCCCCCGACGCGCTCCGGCGCATCATGGCGGGCGGCCGGATCGGCGGCACATACGAGGTGGTAGAAAAAATCGACACCGCCGATATTCTGGTATGGCACGCCAAAGCCCTGGCCGAATATCAGGCCAAGTTGGCCCGGCCGTCGCACAAGATCACTCTGCCCGCGCCGCCCGACCCGCAATGCGGCTGGTACAAGCGCAAGCTGGTGCAGGACGGTCCCTGGGTTCCGGCCCGCATCTGGCGGGAGCACGCGGGCGACAAGCACGCGCTGCTATGCACGGTCGGCGACAAGTCGCACAACCCGGCCGACCAATGGGGACGGCTGCTGTCATATCCGATCAGCGAGACGGACTATCAGGCGATGATGACCCGGCGGTCCTGGGTCGCCCAGCACGCGCCGCTGGAGCCCGAGGCGAACGAGAACAAACCCGTGAATTATTTGACGCTGCCAGTTTAATTTCGAGACCGTCTTGCATCCAGCGCATGAAAGTGCATCTATCCAAACAGGACATTTCGTCCGCGAGGATAGGACAGCATGACCGAGACAGCGCCAATCGGCCACAATAGCGGCGAGCCTGACGCGCTCCCAATCCTGCGCCAAGCGCCTGATCTTGAGGCGCATTTGGCCGTCACTTACGCGCCGCTTCTGGCGCGCACCAAGGAATTGCTGGAGAAGGGCCCGGCCAAGGCCAAGGTCTATGACGACGAGGCTGACAGCGCCGCCACCGAGTTTCTAATGGCGATTCGTGGTGCGATGGAGGAGGCCAAAAAGAAAAAGGGCGAGGAGTTGGAGCCTTACGCCACGCTGGAAGAAATCATCAGCGCTTTTTTCACCACCAATGTCTGGGAGCCGCTGAAGGCGCTTGGCGCGAAGGTCAATGATGCCAGCGGCGACTACAAGATGGGCATGGTGCGCGCCGCCAGAATTACCAGCGATGCCGCCGCCGCTGCTGCCGCCGAGATCAAGCGCAAGGCTGACCAGAAGGTGCGCGATGATGCCGAGGCGGCCCGGCTGCTGGAGGAAAAGGCCAACAGGGCGCGCAAGCCGGAAAACATCGAAAAGCTGACCGCCGCTGCCGAGGAAGCGAAAAACACGGCCCAGGTCAGCGTGGCCGCCGCCGCCGCCGTGGCTGTCGATCATGCTGAGGCCGTCAGCGAGGCCGCTACACCGGCCGCAGACCTGAGCCGGTCGCGCGGCAAGCGCGTCGGTGTCTCGTCCCTGCGCACCGCCGTGAAGCCGCTGGACCTGATCGACCGCAAGGCGCTGGCGACCAGCATCACATTGCTGGCCCCGTATTTCACCGATGCCTCAATCTTGGCGGCTGCCAGGGCTTATGAGAAGGCGAACAAGGCCACCGTTGGTGAACACCTCGACAATGGCACCCAGCCCATCGCTGGCATCACCTTCGTCGAGGATTACAGCAACGTCGCCCGCAAAACTTAATCCACAGGAGATTTTTCAATGGCCGATACGACCGTCGACGAACGCCCGCAGCCGCCGCTGGAAGGCGAGGTCGTCACCGAGACCCAGAAGCCCGGCACGGCCGAGCCGCTGGCCCAGGAAGCCCCGAGCATGAAGGGCAAAGGCTTGATCGCCTGGGAGACCTTCGAGACCGAAATGAACGCGCGGGCCGACCAGATCGCGTCCATGCTGCCGTCCAACGTCAGCCGCGACCGCTTCCTCAATTCCATCATCGCTGCGGTGAAACAGAACCCGGACCTTCTGTTTTGCGTGCCTCGTACGCTGTTCACCGCCATCGTCAAAAGCGCCCAGGACGGCCTGATTCCTGACGGCAGTGAAGGGGTGATCCTTCCCTACAACAACAACGTGGCGAAGCGCGGCGAGCCAGACCGCTGGGAACAGCATGCCCAGTGGAACCCGATGGTGAAGGGCATCCGCAAGCGGGCGCGTGAGATCGACGGCATCCTGATCGACGCCCAGGTCGTCCACATGCAGGATCATTTCCTTTGGGAGCAGGGCGACGAGCCCAGGATTGAGCACACCCCAGCCAAGCTGGGAACGCCGCGCGGCGTGATGATCGGTTCATATGCCATTTTCAAGCGCGAGGACGGCACCATCCTGGCCCGCGAAGTGATGGATGCAGAGGCCGTCACCGCTACCAGCGAGCAGTCCAAAAACAAGAATGGCCTCATGTGGACGAAATTCGCCAGTGAGGGCTGGCGGAAGGCGGTGATCCGGCGCGGCTCCAAGTCGGTCCCGGCGGTCAGCCCGGCGCTGGCCCAGGTCATCAATCGGGATGACGAGAATTTCGACTTCGGCGAGCCCGCCCGGTTCATCGAGCATGAGAACAAGGCAACCCCGGCAAAGGCCTCCCCCGGCGGGCACGGCAGCGCCTTCAACCGCAGGCCTGCGGCCCAGGCGGCCAAAACACGGCCCAGCGCCGCCCAGGACGTCCAGCAGGCCGATTCTGGTCAAGAGGCGCAGGATGCGGTCTTTGAGGACGAGACGCCCATGGAGCGCGGCAAGCGGCTTCTGGCGCTGTGCCAGACCACGAACGATGTCGCCGATCTGCGGGCCAGCATCGCCGAGGAACTGGCCAAGGACGAGATCATGCTGGCGGCCTGGAATGCCGCCTGTGACGGCCGGTCTCAGGCTATGACGGCCGTGGCGGTGCGGAAATGACCCTTCGCGTCGTCGGCGGGACGGATACCGCCAAACAGACTGCGGCCGACAAGACCTTCAACGTCAAGGTGGGCCAGCGGCTCCAGACTGCCCGCATCCAGGCTGACCTATCGCAGGATCACGTCGGCGCGTTGCTCAACATCCACGGCACCACGGTGAAGCGCCACGAGGACGGAACAGTCCCGCTGACCTGCGTTCGCGCCAAGCGCTTTGCCGAGATCGTCGGGCTCACCATGGTGGACCTGTTCAAATGAGCACCGAGATCACTATCAGCCGTCTCAAGTTGACGCTGCTGTGCGTGTGGTCATCAGATTGGACGCTGCACAAGGCCAACGATCTTCTCGACGCCGACATCGCCGCCCATAATCACGGCTGGAACGCAGTCTGGGGCCTCAGTTGGGCTGGTATGTATAGCTTGATTGGATTTTGGCTGGTGGGACGCGCCTTGATCGAGTTCGTGAAGTGGGTGCGCGCGGTATGACAAAGCCCGTCACCCGCAAGATGGCCGTCGAGTGCCTGCTGCACCGGTTAGCCACTGACGCCATCATCGGCAAAGGCGGCGAGATCATCCTTCCGTGCGGCATCTGCAAAGAGCCGCTTCTGCCGGGACAGGCAATCCAATTCGACCACACCCACGCCGATACCCACGGCGGCGCGCACAAATACTGGAACCTGCGTCCGGTACATTACGACCCGTGCCATAAGAAAAAGACCAAGGCCGACGTCCAGGCCAAGGCCAAGGGTGATCGCATCGCTGGGGTCACAAAAACCAAACCGGCAGCAAAGATTCGCAGCCGCAACAATCTTAGGAGACGGCCATGACAGTCACCGAGGCAAACCGGTATCCGCTGACGTGGCCCGAGGGCTGGGCACGCACGCCGGATCACATGCGCAAGTCTAGGTCTCAATTCAAAACCACCTTCGACAAGGCCCGCCGTGATCTCAACACAGAACTCGACCGCCTGGGCGCGAGCAATGTGGTGATCTCCTCCTGGCTGGCGGTGCGCAATGACGGCAATCCATATTCCGATCAGGCCCGCCGCCGCATCCCCGATCCTGGCGTTGCCGTCTATTTCACCTATCGCGGCAAGCAGATGGTTATGGCGCGCGACGCCTACACCAGCGTGCATGACAACCTGCGCAGCGTCGGGCTGGCGATCCAGCATCTTCGCGGGCTCGACCGTCACGGCGGCGGCACGATGATGGAGCGGGCTTTCGAGGGCTTTGCCGCGCTGCCATCGCCCGACAGCTTCGATCCCTGGGCTGTTCTGGGTCTTAGGCCAGACGCGAGCAAGGATGCTGTCGATGCCCAGTTCCGTCATCTATCGAAGAAACATCACCCAGATCACGGCGGAAAGTCAGAGGATTTCGACAAGCTGGTCAAGGGTCGCAACATGGCGATCAAGCAGATCGAGGCTCGACCGTGAAGCTGGGCGATCTGCGCTTCGACACGCCCGACAATGCCTGCCTGTCTCTGCGCACGCTGGCGGAATGGGTCAGAACAGGCGAAATTCTGGTCGCCACCGCGTCCCATGTGGTGGCATCGCAATCGACACAGATCACCGTTTTTGAGCCCAAGGCAAAAAGGAAATAGGACGATGGCCGAGGAAAGCGCGATCACATGGACCGACAGCACCTATAATCCGTGGATCGGATGCACAAAGGTCGGCCCTGGCTGCGACTTCTGCTATGCCGAGCGCGACAACGACCGCCGCAAATGGGTTGAAGCCTGGGGCGACGGCATCCCGCGCAAGCGCACAAAGACGTTTAAGGATGTGCGCCAGTGGGAAAGGAACCACGAGCACTTTTTCAATCTGCATCATCGCCGTCAGCGGGTGTTTTCGGCGTCACTGGCAGATATTTTCGACAACGAGGTCGACGAGACGTGGCGCGACGGCACCTATGATGATGGCAATGGCCATATCGCCTTCTGGCCACTGGTGAAAGAGACGCCGAACCTCGACTGGTACATCGTCACCAAGCGCATCAGCAATGTACCGAAGATGCTTCCGCCAGATTGGTGCCAGACAAATTATGGACACATCGTCCTTATCATCACAGTGGTCACACAGAACGAATGGCTACGCGACGGTCCCAGATTAAAAGCGATGAAGTTGCGATTCCCGTGGCTGCGCGTAGGCCTGTCGATAGAGCCGATGCTCGGGCGCATAGACCTGGGCGGCGACAGTATCCGCTGGCTTGACTGGGTGATCTGCGGAGGTGAAAGCGATGGCGGCACTGGAACGGCCAGACCTATGGCGACGCAATGGGTCCGGGCCCTTCGCGATCAGTGCGTCGCCTCTGGCGTCCCATTTCATTTCAAGCAGTGGGGCGAGTGGATACCGACAGATCAGGTTTCCATTTTTGAAACACCGCGCGAAAGCTTCACGGTTTTTCCAAATGGCATCCACGCCGAACGAGCCGAAAAGAAAGCTGCCGGGCGAAAGGTGGACGGCGTCGAGCACAATGGATTCCCAGCATGACAAAGCAGCTTTACGACTTCGAGAACGCCGTCCTGAAAGAGATCAACAGGCGGCCGCTCTCCATCCTCCATGTCGATCCCAATGTGATGGCTGCGCTTCTGGCCTGCGAGTTCGTCGTGAAGCGTCACATAGACGGCAGCCCGGCCGTCCACAGCACGCCAGCCAAAAAGGTCATGCTGCGGATCACCGATGCCGGAAAGGCGCATCTTGAGGCGCTGAAAAATGAAGCCCCGCGCTAACTGGACAATCGGTGAAGGCGAGGCCAACGCGATCCGCAGCGATGGCGTGTTCGCAGGATTTTTGTTCCCAGAGCACCCGAAGCCATATGCCGTCCACCGCAAGGATGGAGGCTGGCTGCGGAAGTGGGCCGTCGATCAGCCCAGGCTCTACAAGACCCTGGAACTGGCGATGATCGCCGCTGATGAAAACTGGCCGCTGTAAATTATTTTCAGGTTCTTTATGTCGGCGGCGAGATCAGCAATTCATCGCACGTCATTACGGCGGGCCATGAATGTGTCAGGCTGTAATAGGTGCCTTCATCCGCCGATAGCTGGCGCGACCACGAGTCGAGCGCGAGTTGGTTTTTCTGCTGCTGGGCGACGCAAACCTTTGTCTTGGCGTCGCGGACCTCGCGCATCACTTGGCTGACTTGGATTTGCGTGAGAGTGGCCTGCTGCTGGGACACGTCGGCCGCCATGGCAAATCCGCCAAGACCCATCCACGTCAGAAATCCACACGCTTGGGCTACATGCCACGTCATTACACAGCCCTCCACAACGACAGCGACAGCGATGGCGAGCGCCCAGCGTTCCCAGGCATTTTTGGGACGGAAGCTAGGCGGGACAAGCTCTGACGCCGCATCACGAATAAACTCCGCATCGACCGCCATGGTTTCCGCCCAGCCCGATTTAATCAACCCCGGCTAAATATCTGGCGGAAAACTGCGCTGCACACAAGACCTTGTGTTGACCAGAATCGTACCGAATTAGTGCGGCGTCGGCGCGGCCTGCTGCACGATGGCGGCGTTCGCCGTCACCGCACCGATCAAGTCGTTCAATTGCTGGGAGTTTTGACGGCCGGTTCCGTAGTCATCGGCGACGTCGGCTGCAAGCGAACGCCATGGAACGGGCGCGCAGGCGTCATCAGATTGCCCGGCGGGAGCGGGTTGATTGGCGGTATCGGTGCCAAGGGCTGCGTCGTTGAGCACGCGCACAAGGCCATAAGGGACGCAAGCGCGAATATCCGGTACATGGGTTTCGACCTCTCTCACAACGGTTTTGACCTGGGTGACGATCTGCTGTTGGGCGTTTGCCTCGGCCACGGCGCGCGCCTCATTTCCTGATTCGATCTTCTGCTGCTGGACGAGCGCTGCGGCCGTTGCAACCTGGGCGGCGGTAGCGTCCTGCGCCTTCATCTGCTGGATCGTGGCTTCGTCCATGCGGTGGACGACGTAGCCGGTTCCTGTGCCAGCGGCCAGGGCGATCAGCAGGCCGCCGATCAGATAGCCCTGCCAGCCGCCAAGAAAGGAAAGGATGCTGCCCATGGTGATCTCCTATGCTGCGTCAGAGCCCAGCTTGGTTTTGATGCCGATGGCCGCGCCGGTCGATGCGATCAGGGCAGATGCGCCAGCGCCATAGCTAATAGGATCGAAATTGCCGTGCTTGACTAGCTGGGTGATGACGGCGGAATGGAAAACAGTGACCATGCTGGCTGAGATAATTCTGACAGGACAGTAGACGGTGCCGGAAGAATTTTCCGTCATCACATCGCGCCAGAATTTTCCCAGCCCCGCCAGCATGATTTAGAACGGGAT
>Ga0302275_10004062_pt1 | contig 14591 bp, 14 predicted proteins | sample III_Bog_N2_2_FD_200229 | JGI IMG/M metagenome (GOLD analysis project Ga0302275, IMG submission 200229) | Peat permafrost microbial communities from Stordalen Mire near Abisko, Sweden - III_Bog_N2_2 | ecosystem: Environmental > Terrestrial > Soil > Wetlands > Peat | place: Sweden: Abisko...
AGAATGATCTTGATCGACAGCGGGTCGGGAGGGCGAGGCCAGGGAAATTTCGTACGCGCTGGTTGCAGACGCGGCGTACACGGAGTAACGCGCCCTACCGCGCCGGGCGCGCGGCTGGTCTTTTCGAATGCATGGCCCGCTTCGGAGTTCGGATTTAATCCGGATATTTCATAGCCATTTTGGAAAGAGTCGCGAAAAACCCTATGAAAAGAGGGGCGCAAACACGTTCGAATGCGTGGTTGAAAAGACACGGCACGCAGGTTTGGAAACCTGCGATACGACGTTGGAATGCCGCTGTGTCAGCAGAAGAATTGTGGCGCGCTTTCAGCGCTTGATGGCAACGGTGGCGGCACACCCAGGGCGTTGCCCTGGGCTGTCATGTTGCGGCCTTTCAGGCCTTGTATTCGCACCGCCATTCTGGAAAAAGGAGGCCATGGATTTACCATTGAGGGAACGGCTCAGGGGTTGCGATACGGCAGGCTGGGAAGCCTGCGCTACGACGTTGGAATACCGCCTTGTCAGCAGAAGAATTGTGGCGCGCTTACAGCGCTTGATGGCAACGGTGACGGCAAACCCAGGGCGTTGCCCTGGGCTGTCATGTGGCGGCCTTTCAGGCCTTGTATTCGCACCGCCATGCTGGAAAAAGGAAGCCATGGATTTTCCGTTGACGGAACGGCTCAGGGGTTGCGATACGGCAGGCTGGGAAGCCAGCGATACGACGTTGGAATGCCGCTGTGTCAGCAGAGGAATTGTGGCGCGCTTTCAGCGCTTGATGGCAACGGTGGCGGCACACCCAGGGCGTTGCCCTGGGCTGTCATGTTGCGGCCTTTCAGGCCTGCTCTTTGCGGCGCCATTCTGGATGAAGAAAGCCATGGATTTTCCGTTGACGGAACGGCTCAGGGGTTGCGATACGGCAGGCTGGGTAGCCTGCGCCACAAGGGTTTGCCATGGTTTTGCCGGTTGCACTATGAAATATCCGGGCTGGGTGGCGACGCGCTGCGGGCTGATTTTCGACCCGGTTGTGGCCGAAGGGCCAATTGGGGAAGCGGGCCGGGCTTTGAACTGCGGACCCGGCTGCCCGGGAGCCAATGAAGTTTCTTATCTTTTATGGGCCGTTTTTCAGCAAACTTATGTTATAGTGGGTGAAAGTCGCACTTTTTTTGTTAAGGAATTGCCAATTTTGGTAAAGCTGGAGGCGGGCGGCTTGGGCAATATACTGGTGTAACGAATGGTTCCGAATCAACATCCTTATCTGGTCCTGCCGCTGCTCATGGCGGTGGCGGTCGGCTTTGCCATCGGCCCGCTGGCGCTGGCCTGGGTCTGGGCTAAGTTCTTTTCGCCCAACAAGCCCGGCCAGGACAAGAACGCCACCTACGAGTGCGGTCTGGAGGCCAAGGGCGATGCCTGGATGCAGTTTCGCTCCGAATACTACCTCTACGCGATCATTTTCCTGGTGTTCGATGTGGAAACGATTTTTCTGCTCCCGTTTGCGGTGTCGTTCACGCAATTGCCGGCGGGGGCGTTTGTGGCCATGTTAATCTTCCTCCTGCTGCTGCTGGAGGGCCTGGTCTGGGCGTGGCGCAAGGGGCTTTTGACCTGGAAATGAAGGTTTTGCCATGATTGACGAAAGTCTCAAAAGTGATCTCCAGAAGCAAGGCATCCACCTGATGGTCCTGGAAAATGCTTATAACTGGGGGCGCGCGAATTCGGTGTGGCCGCTGACGTTCGGCCTGGCCTGCTGCGCCATCGAAATGATGGCGGCGTCGATGGCCCGGTGGGATTTGGCGCGGTTTGGCGCGGAAGTGTTTCGTCCGTCGCCCCGGCAGGCGGATTTGATGATCGTGGCGGGCACGGTGACGAAGAAGATGGCACCGCTGGTGGTGCGCCTCTACAACCAGATGCCGGAGCCGAAATATGTCATTGCGATGGGGGCGTGCGCGATTTCCGGGGGGCCGTTCAAGCAGGGCTATAGTGTGCTCAAGGGCATTGACCGTTTTCTGCCGGTGGATGTGGCGATTCCGGGGTGTCCGCCCCGGCCCGAGGCGCTGATCCATGCCATCATGACATTGCAGGAGCAGATTCTGGCGCAGAAGCTCACGGGACCCAATCGTCCCCGTCACTTGAATGCGGCGGTGGCAGGCGATTTTCCGGTGCCCGTCTATGGCGAAACCGATCTGGTGCCCGCCAATAACCCGGCCGTCTGGCATCCCCCCGTCATCAAACGTTAACCTGTGGAAACTCTTGAACAAATCAGGGTGCGGCTCGAAAAAGTGCTGCCCATGACCCAGCTCGACATTCTCCCCAATGAATGTCCCGCCGGGGAATGCTCCTTGCTGGTGGCGGCCGCCAACGCCTTTGCCGTGGCCAAATTTCTTCGCGACGACCCGCAGTTGCAGTTGGATTACTGCTCCAATGTGACCGGCGTGGACTGGCTGCCCGCGACCACCAAAACGAAGGTGAAAAAAAAGGTGGTGGTCGAAGGCGTGGAGAAGGAAGTGGAAGAAACCATCGAAACGCTTCGCTCCGGCTGCCTGGAGGTCGTTTATCACCTGTATTCCATGGAATTGAAGCACGGTCCGGTGGTGCTGCGGATGCGCACGGAGGATCGCGCGGAGAAGGTCCGGTTGCCGTCGCTGACGCCGCTGTGGCGGGGGGCGGAGTTGCAGGAGCGCGAGATTTATGATTTGTACGGCGTGATTTTCGAGGGGCACCCCGATTTGCGCCGGATTTTGATGTGGGACGGTTTTGTGGGCCATCCCATGCGGCGCGATTATGTGGCGCCGGATGATTACGAATACGAGCCCACCCCGCATGATGAGGTGCTGGACCTGGCGAAAAAGCATTATCCGGCCGACGTGAAACCCGAGGTCAAGGCGGAGGCCAAGCCCGAGGTGAAAGCATGAACGCCATGACCGAGATGCCCAAATCGTTTGCGGTGAAACCCAAGCTCGATGAAAGCGGCGAGCCGGTGGGGGAATTGCTGGAGGTTTCCATGGGGCCGCATCACCCGTCCACCCACGGCGTGTTCCGCATGGACGTGGTGCTGGATGGCGAAGAGGTGGTGAAGCTCAAGCCCGTGTTCGGCTATCTGCATCGCAATCACGAGAAGATCGGCGAGAATGTTTCCTACCTGTCCACGATGCCCTACACGGACCGGCTGGACTATTTTTGTTCGATGACGAACAACTGGGGCTACGCGCTGACGATTGAGAAGCTTGCGGGTCTCACGGTGCCGGAACGCGCGGAATACATTCGCGTGATCATGGCGGAGCTGACCCGCCTGCAAAATCACACGTGCCTGATCGGGTTTTTCCTGCAGGACATGGGGGCGCTCGGCACGCCGATGATGTACGCGTTCCGCGAGCGCGAAAAGATCCTGGATTTGTTCGAGTCCGTCAGCGGCGCGCGCATGATGTGCAATTACATGCGCTTCGGCGGCGTGCGCGTGGACACCACCGATGAATGGCTGGCGCAGGCGAAACAAGTGGTGACGGATTACAGCCGGTTCCTGGATGAATTCGACACGTTCCTGGCGGAGAATGAGATTCTGCTCGCGCGCACCCAGCGGGTGGGCGTCATTCCCCGGGCGCTGGCCATCAACGCCTCGATCACCGGTCCCATGCTGCGGGCCGCCGGGGTGAATTACGATTTGCGCAAGGTGGACAAGTACGGGATTTACAGCCGGTTCGACTTCAAGGTGCCGGTGGGCGAGCATGGCGATATTTACGACCGCTACATGGTGCGCGTGCTGGAAATGCGCGAGAGCATCAAGATTTTGCAGGTGGCGTTGCGCGACATTCCCGCCGGGCCGGTCATGGACCCGAAGGCGAAGCTGCGCGGATTCCGTCCGAAGGCCGGCGAGGTTTACGGCCGCGTCGAAGGCCCGAAAGGCGAACTCGGTTTCCATGTCATCAGCGATGGTTCGCCGAACCCGTACCGGTATCGCATCCGTCCGCCGAGCTACATCAACCTGACGATTCTGGAAGACATGTGCCTCGGGCACAAGATTTCGGACGCCGTGGTGATTCTCGGCAGCGTGGACATTGTCCTGGGCGAGGTGGACCGATGAAAACCCTTTCCAAGGACTTACCATGTTAGGCGAGCAGATCATCAAAGGCCTGGCGGTCACCGCCAAAAATTTCTTCGGGAGTTACGTCTCGAAGGACCGGCTCCCCACGATCCAGTATCCCGAGGAGCGCCAGCAGCTGCCGGAAAACAGCCGGCAATTCCCGATGCTGGTGTTTGATGGCGATCCGGAAAAGGGCCTGCGTTGCGTGGCCTGCACCATTTGCGAAAAGGAGTGCCCGCCGCAGTGCATCTACATCGTCAAGAGCAAGGACAAGAAGCCCGATTACAAGGGCCAGCCGCAGCTTTATCCGGCGATTTTCGACATTGATATCTCGGTGTGCATGAGCTGCTCCATTTGCGTGGAAGTCTGCCCGTTTGAGTCCATCAAGATGAACACCGAGTTCGAGCTGAGCACGACGGATCGTTTTGGCGGCCTGTTGCTGCACAAGGATCAGTTGTCCAAGTCCAACGAGTATTACCAGAAGCTGCATCCCGCGGATGCGAAGGATTCGGACGCCGTCCTCGCGGCCGAAAAAGCCAAGGCCGAGGCCAAGGCGAAAGCCGCGGCGGAAGCCAAAGCCGCCGCCGATGCCAAGGTCAAAGCGGCGGCGGCTGCCGCCGCCGCAGCCGCCATCGCGCCGGCCGCAGCTCCAGTAACGGCCCCGGCCGTTGCGCCGGCAACCGCCCCGGCGGCTCCGGCTCCCGCTCCCGCTGTGCCAGCGACTGCAACACCGCCTCCGGCGGCGAAATGAACATGGCAACATTTGAAAACAACCCTGTTATTGAGTTCGTGGCACATTTTGTGCCGCCCTTTCAGGGCTTGAATTTATTTAAAGGCCGAGATACCCAGGGCGTTGCCCTGGGCTGTCATGAACACCATAAGAAGCGCGATTTCAAAGCTGAGTTCCGCGAGTTTTGCCAAAAATATAAAGTTGCGTTGGATGAGCGTTATGTGTGGGACTGATTTTGTGCCGCCCTTACAGGGCTTGAATTTGAATGCCATGATACCCAGGGCGTTGCCCTGGGCTATCTTGTGTTGCGCTTTCAGCGCATGGGGCGGTTGGTTGGCGCACAGTTTGGCCGGACTGCGCACCGCATGGCAACCTGCGGCAGCCTGTTTTTTCGCGCCAAAGGCGCTTAACAAGATAGCCCAGGGCAACGCCCTGGGTTCACGGCCCCCTTTTCGATCAAGCCCTGAAAGGGCGGCACAATTCGGCAAAACTTTGCAACCGGCCCTTTTCTAATGTTTGAAGCCATCCTCAAATTTTTAAGCGAAACTGTTAAATTGCTCAGAGATCCTGATCAGTTTTTTGTGAATTTTCAACAGTTAGTGGTCGGCTATCTGCCCGAAGCCTGGCGGCCGCTGGCCAGCTCCATCATCGCTGTCTCTTTCATTCTGGTGGTTTTCCCGGCGCTGTTTTCGATCACCACGATTTTCGAGCGCAAAGGCATTGGCCGCATCCAAAACCGTTACGGCCCCAACCGCGTGGGCATTCCGTTCACCAAAATCCGGCTGGCGGGCTTCGGCCAGTTCCTGCCGGACGGCTTGAAGATGTTGACCAAGGAAGACATCGTGCCGCGCGCGGCGGACAAGGTCGTGCATTTTCTCGCGCCCGTGGTGCTCTTGATTCCGGTGCTCCTGACCTATGCGGTGCTGCCGTTTGGCAAGAACATGACCGTGGCCGATTACGACGCGGGGCTGCTGTTTTTCTTCGCCGTGGGCGGCGCGGTGGAAGTCTCCGTCTTCATGGCGGGCTGGTCCAGCCGCAACAAATATTCGCTGCTCGGGGCCATGCGCGCCATCGCGCAAATGCTCAGCTACGAAATCCCCCTCATCCTGAGCGCCGTCACCGTGGTGATGATCGTGGGCTCGCTCAAGTTGCAGGATATCGTGGCCGCGCAGAACCAATATTCCTTTGGCATCGCGCATTGGTTTGTGTTCACGCCGTGGGGATTCCTGGGCTTCATCCTCTTTTTCATCGCGTCGCTGGCGGAATCCAACCGCTCGCCGTTCGACTTGCCGGAAGCGGAATCCGAGATCATCGCCGGCTATTTCACCGAATATTCCGGCTTCAAATTCGCGCTGTTCTTCCTGGGGGAATATCTGGGCATGTTCGCGATTGTCGGCATGGGCATCACGCTGTTCCTGGGCGGCTGGACCTCGCCGGTCTCGTTTCTCACTTGGATTCCATCTTATGTGTGGTTTATCGGCAAGCTGCTGGCGATTGTTTTTGTTTTCATCTGGATTCGCGCCACCCTGCCCCGCTTGCGCATGGATCAACTGATGAACTTCGCGTGGAAGTTCATGCTGCCCATGGCGCTCCTGAACGTGGCGGTCGCCGGTCTCTGGTATCTGCTGCACGAAAGCGTGGCGGCCTGGGTGGCCAGCACCGCCATTCTGCTGGCGGCCTATGTCGTGCTTGGCCGGGGCCTGATGAAACACCAAAAACTGGGCAAACGCATTTATCGCTACGCGGACTAAACCATGTCACTCATCCTCATCCTCATCGCCATCGTGACGCTGCTGGCGGCGGTTGCCGCCATGAGCTTCCGGAATCTGGTGCATTGCGCGCTGATGCTGGCGGTCACTTTTTCCGGCATTGCCGCGCTCTTTCTGGAGTTGGACGCCGAATTCGCGGGCTTCACCCAGATCCTGGTCTATGTCGGCGCAGTGGCCATTCTGATTGTGATGGCCATTTTGCTGACCCGTAGCGGGGAGGCGCCGGAACAAAGCGTGCTGACCTCCGGATGGTTCGCCGGCGTGGCGGTCACCGCCATGGTTTTTACCCTGATCGCCTTCGCCAGTCTGACCAGCACCGCATTGCCCGCAGGCGATGCCCCGGAACCGGTGGTCACGGTCAAGGACATCGGCAACGTGCTGATGAACCGCTATGTGCTGCCGCTGGAGGTCCTTGGTTTGCTCCTGACGGCCGCCATGATCGGCGCGGTGGTGATCGCCTTGAAAGAAGATGACAAACCCAACGCCGGCCAGCAAACCCCAATCGACAATCGGCAATCGGCAATCGGCAATAAGAAGGAAGGTGTCGCGTGAATCCGCTGCAAGTCTGTCTCCTCATCTCATCCATGCTGTTCGCCGCCGGTTTTGCCGGCGCGGTGACCCGGCGGCACGCCATTCTCGTGCTCGTGGGCATTGAACTGATGCTGAATGCCGCCAATCTGAACCTTATAGCCTTCTGGCGTTTTGGCCCCCATCCCGAAGCCCTGACCGGTTTCATTTTTGTGCTCTTTTCCGTGGGCCTGGCGGCGGCGGAAGCCGCGGTCGGCCTGGCGCTGATCATTGTGGTTTATCGCCTTAAGCGAACCTCAAACCTGGATGAAGTGAACGCGTTGAAGGGTTAAAATGAATTGGATCGTACCATATCTCTGGCTGATTCCCGCGCTGCCGCTGCTGGCGGCGGGCATCATCGCTGTCAATAAACAGCCCGCGCGCAAGCTGGCGTTCACCCTGGCCATCGGGGCCATGGCCATTGGTTTCGTGCTTTCGGTTATCGCCTTGGTCGCCACATTCGGCCCGCACGAAGGCGAAGGCCCGTTCCGTGAAGTGTTCAGTTTTCCATGGATCAAGTTTGGCGGCGAATGGATGACTTTGGGCTGGGTGCTGGATCCGCTGACGGCCGTCATGCTGGTCATGGTCACGTTTGTGGGCATGCTGATTTTCATCTTCAGCGTGGGCTACATGGCGCACGATCCGAATGCCATGCGCTTCTTCTGTTTCCTCGCGCTGTTCGCCTCCGGCATGCTTGGCGTGGTGATTGCCAACAATCTGTTCCTCTTTTTCGTTTCCTGGGAAATCGTCGGTCTGACCAGCTATCTGCTCATTGGGTTCTGGTTCCACAAACCCAGCGCGGCGGCGGCGGCGAAGAAAGCCTTCATCACCACGCGCATCGGCGATCTTGGACTGCTGCTCGGCCTGGTCTGGCTGTACGCGCAAACCGGCACGTTGAACATGTATGATCACGGCGCTGGTTGCATGGAAATCAGCCACGTCACGGCGCTGGCCGCAAAGGTCACCATCGGCGGCATGGCCCTGTCCACGGCGATCGGCCTCTTGATTTTCCTCGGCGCGGTGGGCAAATCCGGCCAGGTGCCGTTGCACGTGTGGCTGCCCGACGCCATGGAAGGCCCCACGCCCGTCAGCGCCTTGATCCACGCGGCCACGATGGTCGCCGCCGGTGTGTTCCTCGTGGCCCGCGTTTATCCGCTCATGTCCAACGGCCTGATCGTGGAGCACGGCGTCCCCGTGACCACGGCCTTGACGGTGGTGACCTGGATCGGCGCCATCACCGCCATTTTCGCCGCGACCATCGCGGTCGCGCAAAACGACATCAAACGCATTCTCGCCTATTCCACGGTTTCCCAGCTCGGTTACATGATGATGGGCATCGGCGTGGGCGGCGTGGCGGTGGGCATGTTCCATCTGATCACCCATGCGTTCTTCAAGGCCCTGCTGTTCCTCGGCTCCGGTTCCGTGATTCACGGCTGCCACGAGGAGCAGGACGTCCGCAAAATGGGCGGCCTGCGGAAATACATGCCCATCACCTTCGTGGTGTATGCCATCGGCATGCTGGCGCTGGCGGGTTTCCCGCTGTTCTTCTCGGGTTTCTGGAGCAAGGACGAAATCCTGCATCAAGCGCACAACTGGCCGGTGTCGCATATTCCCTTCCTGCTCGGCTGCTTGGGCGCGCTGTTCACGGCGTTTTACATGACCCGGCAAGTGGCGCTTGTTTTCTTCGGCAAATATCGGGGCGGCGATGAGCAGGCGGCCCAGGCCCACGCCGAGGCCCGGGCCCATGGCAATCCTGAACCCGCGCATCACGGGGACGATCATGGCCACGACAACCATGGTCATGGTCATGACCATGGCACGCCCCACGAAAGCCCGGCTGTCATGACGGTGCCGCTGATGATTCTGGCGGCATTTGCGGTGGGTCTGAGTGTGATTGGCACTCCCGCCTGGCCATGGTTTGAAGGCTATTTGAAGGGGGAGGCGATTTCGTTTAACTTGGGCGGGTTTGATAAAAGCGTCGTGACTTTGATGCTTTCTTCCACCGCGATTGTCATCACCAGCCTCACCGTGGGCTGGGTGCTTTATGGCAAGCGCCAGCGGAAGACAGCGGAAGAAAAAGACGTGTTGGAAGCGGCGCAACCCTTCCTCTTCAAGGTGCTGCAAAACAAGTATTACGTGGACGAATTTTACGGATGGACAGTCATTCCCCTCAATGCCTTGGCCGCCAGGTTTTGTGACTGGCTGGACCGGTGGGTTTTCGGCGGCCTGGTGCTGCTGATCACCTATATTGCCATTGGTTCCTCCTGGCTCTACCGCCTGATGGATGAAAAAATCGTGAACTTTGGTTTTGATGCCGGCTGCGCCATCCTGCGCCTCGCTGGCGGCGGCTCCTCCAAACTGCACAGCGGCCGCGTGCAAACCTATCTCCGCGTCATCGGCGTCGCCCTGGTGGCGCTGGTGATTGGCCTGCTTTGGCGACACTAGGCATGAATCATTCCCTAACCATACTGACTCTGGTTCCCCTGCTGGGCGGCATTGTTGTCGCCGGCCTCGGTTCGGAACGCCAAAAACTCGCGCGCGGCCTGGCACTGGGCTTCAGCCTCATCGCCCTGACTGGCGCGTTCTGTTTGTGGACGCACTTCCAGCACGACGATGTCGGCCTGCAATTTGTCGAGCAGTTCACCTGGGTGAAATCACTGGGCATTGACTATTACCTCGGCATTGATGGCCTCGGCCTGTTGATGGTGATGCTCACCGCCCTGGTGGTGCCGCTGGCGATCATGGGGTCGTGGTCCATGGCGGACCGCCCGAACGTATATCACGCGTTGATCCTCTGGTTGCAAGCGGGGCTGTTCGGCACCTTCACCGCGCTGAACTTTTTCCACTGGTTCATGTTCTGGGAATTGGGTCTGATCCCCGCGTACTTCCTCGTGAAACTCTGGGGCGGTCCCAAGCGCAGCTCCGCCGCGACGCAGTTTTTCATCTACACCATGGTCGGCAGCGTGGCGCTGCTGTTGAGCTTCCTGGCCATCTGGCTGGCCACCCGCACCGCCACCGAACCGGGTTGCTTCGACTTCATCAAACTCGCGGGCATGGGCAAGAGCGGCGCTCTCACCCACGCGCTGGAGGCGACCGCCTTTGGCTGGAAAGGCATCAGCCTGTGCATTTTCTTCGGCGTGTTTTTGGGTTTTGCCGTCAAGGTTCCGCTCGTGCCCTTCCATACCTGGCTGCCCGCAACGTATTCCGAGGCCCCCAGCGCGGTGACCATGCTGCTGACCGGCGTGATGTCCAAGATGGGCGTGTACGGTTTCCTGCGCATCTTGCTGCCGATTTTTCCGGATCAAATCCGTCAGGTGCTCACCCCGCTGCTCTGGCTGGCGGTGGCCACCATTGTGCTCTCCGCCTGCGCGGCCTTCGCGCAACGCGACCTCAAACGGATGCTGGCCTATTCCTCCGTGAACCACCTGGGTTACTGCCTGCTGGCGATGTTCGCGGCGGTCGGCGGGGTCAATGCCACGCTGGGTCAGAAGTCGGCCGCGCTCGACGGCGTGCTCCTGCAAATGTTCAACCACGGCCTGACCGCCTCCGCCCTGTTCCTGTTCGTGGCGCTCCTTGAAAAACGCAGCGGCGGCCTGCGCGGCTTGGATGATTTCGGCGGCCTGCGCAAGGTGGTGCCGGTCTTCACCGGCCTCATGGGCATCGCCATATTCTCATCGCTGGGCCTGCCCGGCCTGAACGGGTTCGTTGGCGAATTCCTGATTTTCTTCGGCGTTTTCGCGCTGGCTCCCTGGACGGCGGTGCTCTCCACCATCGGCCTGCTGGTCACCGCGATTTTCCTGCTGACGTTCATCCAGCGCGTGTTCTGCGGACCACTGAACGAGCGGTGGGCGAAATTCCCCGACCTCACCACGGCGGAACGCTGGCTGGTGCTGCCCAGCATCGTGCTGATGTTTGTGCTGGGCATTTACCCGCAACTCATACTGGGCGTCATTGACACAACGGTCATGAACCTGGTGAAACAATTGTGATTCTGAACATGATTGCATGGATGAACATAGATTTTGTGCCGCCCCTACAGGGCTTGATTTTGCCGGGGGCCGGGATACCCAGGGCGTTGCCCTGGGCTGTCATGTGTTGCGCTTTCAGCGCATGGCATGGTTTGCTTGCTGACAGCTTGGTTGGGCTGCGCACAGCTTGGTTTTCCGCGCCAAAGGCGCTTAACAAGATAGCCCAGGGCAACGCCCTGGGTACGATCCAGCAAAGATCAATAAGCCCTGAAAGGGCGTAACAACAAATGCCACAATCCTTGGCCAATATTTTGGTTCGTGATACTCAGGGCGTTGCCCCGAGCTGTCATGTGATGCGCTTTCAGCATTCGGCCCCCAATCGGCAATCGGCAATTTAATAACATGTTAGCCTGGACCATCTATATCTCGTTCATCGGCGTGCTGGTGCTGATGCTGCTGCCGCGCGACGCCGCGCGCGCGGCGCGGATCGTGGCGCTCTTCTCGGCGGGGTTGAGTTGTGCCTTTGCCTTTTTCGGCGCCATCCAGCAGGTGCAACAACAATCCGACCTCGGCGCGGTGACCACCATTACCAAGGTTCCATGGATTCCCGCCCTCGGCGCCCAATATTATCTCGCGGCCGATGGCATCAGCCTGATGCTCGTCGTCCTCACCGGTCTGGCGGCCGTCACCGGTATTTTGTTCTCCTGGAACATTGAGAAACGCACGAATCAATTTTTCGCGTTCTATCTCGCGCTCATCGGCGGCGTGTACGGGGTTTTTCTGAGCTTCGATTTGCTGCTGCTCTTTGTGTTTTATGAGCTGACCATCATCCCGAAGTATTTCCTCATCGCCCGCTGGGGCAGCACGCGCAAGGAATATGGTGCCATGAAGCTGGCCCTGTATTCATTCGTGGGCAGCCATCTTGTGCTGATCGGCATGATCGCCGCCTGGGTGGTGGCGGGCCGCCAGTTGGGTCACCCCACACTGGATTTGACGGAACTGGCCAAGATCACGTTCTCCGCCGGATTCCAACACTGGGTGTTTCCGCTCGTGTTTGTCGGCTTCGCCATCCTGGCGGGCATGTGGCCCTTCCACACCTGGGCGCCCACCGGTCACGTGGCGGCCCCGACCGCCGGTTCCATGTTGCTGGCCGGCGTGGTGATGAAGCTCGGCGCATACGGCTGCCTGCGCGTGGCCATGGTCCTGTTCCCCGAAGGGGCCAAAGAATGGCAATGGGCCATTGCGGCGCTGGCGGTGATCGGCATCATCTATGGCGCGGGCGTGGCGCTCGTGCAACGCGATTTCAAATTCGTCATCGGCTACTCCAGCGTCAGCCACATGGGTTTTGTGATATTGGGTCTGGCGACCCTCAACACCATCGGCCTGGACGGCGCGGTGCTGCAAATGTTCTCGCACGGCATCATCGCCGGGCTGCTGTTCGGCGTGGTCGGCCGGATGGTTTATGACCGCACCCACACGCGCGACTTCAACGACCTCGAAACCATGAACGTCGGCAAACTGCTCCCGTTCGCGGGGGTCACTTTTGTGATTGCCGGGGTGGCCTCCATGGGCCTGCCGGGCTTCAGCGGATTTGTGGCTGAATTCCAGGTGCTCATTGGCATGTGGCAGGTTTATCCCATTGCCACGCTGCTGGCCGGCGTGGGCATCGTTCTGGGCGTGGGCTACACCTTGCGCGCCGTGCAACGGGGATTTTACTCGGACACCCCGCCATCCCCCTATGCCAGCCATGAAGCTCACGGACACGATGACCACCCCATGGAGCCCATCTCCATCCCGGAACGGATTGGCGCGGTGATGCTCATCGCTGCCTCGCTGATCATTGGTCTTTTCCCATCCCTCCTGATGGACTGGATTGAACCCTGTCTTAAGTCACCGATGTTCGCCCGGTTGCTGCACGGAGGTGCGCAATGAACACTGATTATCTCCATATCCTCCAGCTCGCCGCGCCGGAAACCATCGTCACCATCACGATGCTGCTGGTGCTGGCGGCCGACCTGACCCTGATGCGCGGCCAATCCATCGTGGCCCGCTTCCATGTCGGCGCGTTCCTGTCCGCGCTCGGCTGCGGAGCGGCGGCTCTATATGCGCTTCATTACTCCGCCACGGACGACCGGTTCAACGGCATCATTGTCTCCGATCCCCAGACCAATTTCGTCAAGGTGGCGATTCTGGGCCTCACCGTTTTTACCGTGCTGATCTCCACCTCCGGCAAATTCACCGAGCACGTCGGCGAATATCTGTCCCTGATCCTGCTGGGCACCATCGGCCTGATGTTCCTCGTCAGCTCCCGCGATTTGCTGATGATCTTCCTGTCGCTCGAACTGGCCAGCCTCGTGCTCTATATCCTGACCGCGTTCAACAAGCACAATGCCCGCTCGGCCGAGGCCGGCTTGAAATATTTCCTGTTCGGCGGCATGTCGGCGGCGTTCCTCCTCTTCGGCTTCAGTCTGCTGTACGGCGTTTCCGGCTCGACCAATTTGACGGAAATCGCCCAGGCGCTGCACGGCAAGGGAATGGATCCGCTGGTGCTCGTCGCGCTGGTCATGACCGTCATCGGCTTCGGCTTCAAGGTCGCCGCCGTGCCGTTCCATCTGTGGGCACCCGACGCCTACGAAGGTGCGCCCACGCCCAGTGCCGCGTTCATTGGGGCCGGCTCCAAGGTGGCCAGCTTTTACATTCTGGCGAAAGTGTTCTCAGTGGGCTTTGCCGGCACCGAAGGCAGCGCCTTGATGCATGGTTACCTGCCGGGTTGGACGCCCGTGATCGCCGTGATCGCAGCCCTCTCCATGGTGCTGGGCAACCTCACCGCCATCGTGCAATCCAGCGTCAAACGCCTGCTTGCGTATTCCGCCATTGCCCATGCCGGCTACATGCTTCTGGGCGTGCTCTCCAATACCATCCCGGGCGGGCATGCCCTGATGTTCTACGTGATCACCTACGGCGTGACCACCGTCGGCGCGTTTGGTGTCGTCATGGTGGTGGAGGAAGCCACCGGCAGCGATGCGCTCAGCAACTTCGCCGGCCTCAGCCGCCGCGCCCCCGTGCTATCCGTGTGTCTGCTGATATTTTTGCTCTCCCTGGGCGGGATTCCGCCGCTGGCCGGATTCACCGGTAAATTCTTCCTGTTCAGCGCCACGGTGGACGCCGGCCGGGAACTGGGTCTGCTCTGGCTGGTGATACTGGCCATCGCCATGAGCGCCGTGTCCTTCTACTACTACCTGCGGGTCTTGAAACAAGCCTACGTGGAGGACGCCCCAACCGAAGCCCCGGCCATCCGCGTCCCTGGTCTAACGCTGCTGGCCCTGGTGGTCTTGGCGGCGTTGATCATCCTGTACGGCTGCGCCCCCGTCCTGCTCACCCAGTATCTGTGATGGATTGATGGATTGATGGATTGATGGATTGATGGATTGATGGATTGATGGATTGATGGATTGATGGATTGATGGATTGATGGATTGATGGATTGA
>Ga0302275_10004063_pt1 | contig 14591 bp, 14 predicted proteins | sample III_Bog_N2_2_FD_200229 | JGI IMG/M metagenome (GOLD analysis project Ga0302275, IMG submission 200229) | Peat permafrost microbial communities from Stordalen Mire near Abisko, Sweden - III_Bog_N2_2 | ecosystem: Environmental > Terrestrial > Soil > Wetlands > Peat | place: Sweden: Abisko...
TCGTCGATGAATTGCTTCCCATGCTTTACAAGGAGTACAACCTGTCGAAAGACCCCGAGCGCCACGGCATCGGCGGTTCCAGTTCAGGCGCGATTGCCGCTTTCACTGTGGCCTGGGAACGGCCGAACCAGTTCAGAAAAGTGCTGAGCAACGTCGGCAGTTTCACCGACATACGCGGTGGGCATGCCTATCCGGACATCATCCGCAAGAGCGAGAAGAAGCCCCTTCGCGTCTTTCTCGTCGATGGCCGGAATGACAATCGCGCCGTGGGCGCGGACGGAAGCTACGATCCGGCTCGCGACTGGTTCTACCAGAACGTTCGAATGCAGCAGGCTCTCACTGAAAAGGGCTACGACCTGAACTACTCTTGGGGCATTCAGCGTCACGGGCAGCGGATGTTGCGGACCGTGTTCCCCGAGATGATGCGCTGGTTGTGGCGTGATCACGGCGTCTCGACGGATCCCCACGACATGACTGAGCGATCGCTCAACGGCCCCAAGCGAGCGCAATAGCGTTTTGCCAGGTGCTGCCGGATGGGCTTGTTCCGTCACGACGTTTCTGAACCTGCGAAGGCGCTCCGCTCCGCTTGGAACTGAAGGAGCGTGTGGTGACGATTGGCGAGCGGGCGGTGCCGAAATCCCTCCGGGTCCCGGAGCGCCGGAGCCAGAGCGGAGCAGGCATGTGAAAAACAAAATGGCAACCTCAGGTTCCATTCGTCGCTTGCAGCTCACTGATTCTAAAACGACGATTTTACAAAAATAGAACCTCAGGTTTCCCCTTATGCCTGGCAGAGATTCGAGATGCAGCATCAGCAGCAGGATTTCGCGCTCAGGACTTTCGTCCAACGGGATATCGCAATCGATGCTGCTTGAACGCAGATTGATGGGAGGCGTCCCTCAAGGGCGGCACGCCGAAGCTCGCGTTCGCGGAGGCTGGAACTGTCAATGCCCTGGATGGCCGCCGCATCGCCAAGCCCGGCTGGGCAGGATGCTTCACGCCAGGCCGTAACCCGTCTACCAGGCGTCAATCGAGCGTCATGGACCACGGCGGTGAGATTAAGGATTGCGCCGAACTGGGCCACATGCGATAGTTCGAGCATCGCAATCAGGCGCCAATCAACCGGCTCCACGCAACGATTTCGGCGTTGGCGTCACTCACAATCGACACAAAGTGGAGGGGAATCTGCCCATGCGAACGTTCACCCGCCGCCGTTTTTTTCTCGCAGCCCTGCTGGCCTGTCTACTGCTGCTGTCCGGCAGCGTGGTCGCCAAACCACCTCACAAGAAAGAGCCCGCTGCCCCCACGCAGTTCTCGTATTACCTGCTGGTTCTGTCCTATGCGCCGGACTTCTGCAACCAGCCTCAGGGGAACAAGGACCCGCGGGAATGCGGTCTGGGACTTCACATCGGCTTCATCGTACACGGGCTCTGGCCGCAAGGGGAAAGCTCGCGCGGGCCGGAAAACTGCGGCAGCGCCAGCCCGGTATCACAGGCGATCATCCAGGCTACCCTGAACTACATCCCCACCGAGTCTCTGATCCAGCACGAGTGGGCGACGCACGGCACCTGCAGCGGATTGAGCGCGGATGACTACTTCGCCACGCTCCGCAAGGCCCGCGATTCCATCACTCTGCCGGACGACCTGAATCAGCCTTCGCAAGAACTGCAGCTCAACCCCGCCCAGATCGAATCGAAGGTCGCAGCCTCGAATCCAACCTTCCCGGCGAAGGCTTTTCGGACGTCCTGCTACCAGGACGGCGAACTCCAGGAGGTCAGGGCCTGCTTAAACAAGGACCTGTCGCCCCGGGAGTGCGGCCCGAGTGCGGGTGAGTGTAGCGCGGCCAACGTAACCCTCTTGCCAGTTCGCTAAATGGCGGAGTGGATCGTCACATCTTCCAAGGCGGTGCCGCCACCCGGCTGGCAGCTTGGTCGCAAGGGGTGATGACGGCAGTAGGTGACCTATGGCATATTGGAATTACGGCGCTCTGACGCCGGTTCTTCACACGGGCCACCCTAGCTCAGCTGGTAGAGCGGCTGATTCGTAATCAGCAGGTCGCCGGTTCGATCCCGGCGGGTGGCTCCATAAAATACTGAAAACAAAAGACTTATATAAACTCTATCGATATGATAGAGAATGCCTGTTTGTGCTGATCAATCATCAGCAGGTCGATCCCCCAAATAACATTTGCTTTCAATTAGTTGCGGCGCTTCGTTCGCTTTCAACCTGTTCAGAACCTGTTCAAATCGATTGAGGCAGTGCCTGTTGAGTGGCCGATCCGCACGACCACTCACCATCTAAAAGAGCGATTTCCTGGGCAGCGCGCAGTGAACTGCGGAGGCGTTGATCAGCAGGTCGCCCGGATAGCCGCCGAGGAAGCGATGGAGAGGGACGTACTCCGGCACATGCTCAACATTGAAAGCGCCGAACCGGGACAACAGGGGTGCGTCCACGTTGTTCTGATGGGACGACGGTTGACCAGATAGGATGATGGGATTTACAATTAAGTTGTCAACTGGAGGCCGCGATGCTCACGTACTCTGAACAGCCCAAGACCTTGGACGAGATTCGCGCAAGCATCCGAAAGCACCTCGGCGATCCGGGCGGGAGGAGGCGCATCTACGCCTTCGAGCTTCCCCCCAACACCTCGAATCGTCTCTGCTTTGTGTCCTATGCCACGAACGACCTCCGCTACGAGATGCGCCAGGATCTGCTTCAGATCGTTGCCAAGTCCTGGCGCCTTCATCTAAATCTTGAGCCTTTTTCAGTAAGGACGGAATATGCTAAGGACAAATTCTGCCTTTGGATCGAGAGTCATCCGGATGCGACGCATCGGCACTTCAGCTCGGTGTTGCGCGAACTGACCGCCACCAAGCACCCGGGGTTCTATGCCCGGATTCTGCGGGCTTACCAGAGACTGGAAAACGATCTTCCTGGCACACTGATCGACGAGGCCACGGCCGCGCCGACGGATTACTTGGTGGCGGTAGAAGCCTTAAGCGCGGCTCCGGAGATCACACAACTGTTTGCGGATGATCCCTTCATCGCCGCGAAGTTTCGAGGGCTCAAACGGAAACAACAGATGCTCGAAGCCGCGGGAGGGGCCCTAACATCCCAGCGCGTTGCCGAGGTCCTCGGCATCTCGCGGCAGGCAGTCGACAAGCGTCGGGCGTCGAATCAGCTCCTCGCGCTGACACAAGGCAGACGAGGATACAGCTATCCAAGCTTTCAGTTTGAAGACGGAAAGACGATTGCCGGACTCGAAGCCATTCTTGGTCAACTCAGTAATCTTGATCCGTGGATGCAGATGGTTTTTTTCACTACGCCAAATGAGCGGTTGGGAGAAGAGGCTCCCCTGGAGAAGCTCAAAAAGGGATTGGTGGATGAGGTCAAGGTCGTGGCCAGCGGATATGGAGAGCAAGGAGCGGCATGACGGATCACCCGGGTGATCACCCGCTGCCTCATCCGGAACTAGCATCACAGACACCGCTCATCTTCACCTTGAAGAAGGGCGAAGTTCTCTATCGCCATCACGTGGCGGCGCATTCCCCAGTTCATTTTGGCACCACCGGGAATAACCGATTCGATGATCCCCATTGTCCTGCCGATCACACTTTCGGTGTCCTATACGTCGGAGCAGACCCGCATTGCTGTTTCATCGAGTCGTGTGGTCCCACGACCGGAATCCCTGCTGTCTCCGGCGTGTATCTGAATGACCGGGCGATGGCCAAGCTCGAATCGACCGAGGATCTCCACTTTATAGACATATTCTCGACGGGTGGACTAACAAGGATCGGGGCCGATGGCAGGCTCTTCACCGGCGCTTATAAGATTGCACAGCATTGGTCGGCTACATTGCGGGCCCACCCGTCGAAGCCAGACGGCATCCGCTACCCGTCCCGCCACGACCCTGCCCGTGTTGCGTATGCGATCTATTCGCGTCCCGCTTCCACGTTCAAGGTGATCTCGCTTGGCTCTTTGATGGCGCTCCCTAACAGATCTCTTCTGAACGACATCCTGAAGGTCTATCGGGTTCAGTTGCTCTGATCTGTCCTTCTCGGAAACCTGGATCGGGCTGACGAATTGGAAGTTGCCAATCTTCAACTCCGTCCCGATCGCGTAAGGGCCGAAAACACAAACTTCCTGCCTGTGTAGGCGATTTCCGGGATCGGGTGTAGGCCGCCACAGGTGATGCCACTAGGTTAGAGGTCGGCCTTGACCAAAGTCTCTACGGCGTCGAAGCTGAAAATTGTCGGAGTCCGCAATTGGCCTCTCGTTTTGGCCTGCTGTGTTGCTTTGCGCTGCCTCTGCACCAAGGCATTCGCGCGAACTCTCACCTATCGTTATATCGATGCACTGTCAGCAGCCGAATACTTGCCGTGCGACCTTGGCCAGTTGTCGGCATTCCCAAAACTTCAACGGCTCAGGCGGCACGGCAGTAGTAGTTCAGCATGCCGCCCAGGCACTGGCGGCATTGGACCTCGCCTGTGTTGCCGAGATGACCAAGCTCTGGGCTGATCAATTTGTTCGCAAGGCCTTGGTGATTGCGTTCGCTGGGATAGTGGGCGACGAAGCTTTGAACGGCTGTCCGCAACGACTCCTCCCCAAAGAAGATCATGTGATCCAGGCAGGACTCATTGATGCTGCGTACAAATCGCTCGGCGTGGGCGCTCAAGTTCGGACTCCGCGGTGGGAGTTTGACCGATTCCACGCCAGCTAACTTCAGCATGCACAGAAACTCCTCCGTGAACAGCGGGTCCCGATCGTGAATCAGGTAGCGCTTTCCAGTGAGCAACCCGTCGACTGAGTCGGTCAAATTCGGGCGATCTGGCTCATCCACAACCCGTTCGCCACTCGCGCGACGCCCGCAATCTCCACCTTCCGCGTGCACAACTCGATATAGAGCAGTTCCCTGTACCACTGCAGCCCCCGCCGGGTCCACATTTCCACGGTGAAGAAATCCGCAGCCACTATCAGTTCCCAATGTCGGCTCAGAAACTCCTTCCACGTCGTCTTGCGGCTTCGCTCCGGCGCCGGCTCGATTCCGTGACGATTCAGGATCTCGGCGATTGTGCTGCGGGCCAGCTCATGCCCCAGATTGGACAATGCATCCTCGATTCGCCGATAGCCCAATCCCGGTTCTCTTTCGCCATGCGCACAACCAAAGCCTCGATCTCGCCGGCAATGCGAGGTCGCCCAGGTGCACGATGGGTAGTTCCGTCGTACTTCTGGGCGATCAGTTTCCGATGCCAAGCCAACAGCGTCTCCGGCGTCACGATCGTGGCAACCTGCGCCTTGAGCTGATGACCAACCCGTTTCGCCTTGGATGCCAAACGTCGACGCTGGTCGTCGTTCAGCCGAACCCACTTGCCACAAAGTTGTTCCTTGAGGATCCGATTCTCTTCACGAAGATACTCAAGGGCGAACTGCTGCTGTTGATTCATCCAGCCAGCCATGGAGATCAGCAGGAAGCGGAATGGGTCGAGCATTCTCTGAGTCTTCATCGCCCATTATCGCGAGCTCTGGCCGCAGGAAGAACTATCGCAAATTCAGGCCGATCCAGTATCCGGGCCTTACGAGGTGCCCGACACAGATAACATCCCCTCACCACCGCCGCCTATGCGGCCATCGTCGCCGCTCACGGTGCCGAGCCTTGCGATTGCACTGAAGTTCGGAGTGCGACAACCGGCGAGTCCGAGCCGGTGCCAGGAAGGGCTACGCCCGCATACGAACAATTCTCGCTCTTCTGAAGGATGGGGCCCCGCCGCTCCCCATCTCGAAGCAAGAGCAGCGAAGGCGGTCACTTGCCAGAGCCGGCGATCAGCTTGGAATTCCGCTCTTCCAACGCAGCCGTGTGGCGCTTCAGCCGCTTCAACTCTCGGTTGATGCGTGCGAGATCCATCTTCGCCTGCCGGTCGTTCAGGTAAATGGCACCATGCCTCTCTTTGACGAGCGCTTCCACCTCTCGCCGGAGAAACCGCAGCCAAGGGTTCCCGTATATGGAGTGTTCCCGGCATTGGAGCTTGCCAGCGCGGATCGCTCGGACGATGTCCTCGCACGTCAGCCCGAACTCCTCCTCTGCCGTTTTGTGGCTGAGGGTTGCCCTTTGCGACGCCACTCGGAATCCAGGTCGTCGATAGCTTCGAGCGGCGCTCCGGCTAAACACATCGTCACAACAAAATGCGCGTAACATTCAGCGAATATGCAACATTCATAGCATCATGATGGCAAGCATACGCAATTACTTATGTCGTTGTGTTTAACTTTGCCTTATAAAGGCCGGGGCCTTCCAACCATTCGCCTCAGATATCTCGGAATGAGGGCGGCTCTCGGGAATGTCGGGAACTCCGGCGAGATAGATCGCGTCTGTCTGGTGATTCAGATAGGCTTCGAAAACGTAGTCGCTCCAGTATCCCCTGGTTGGCCCGTATTTCATGTGGCGCTCGTATTCATCGAAGCCCGCCGTGGCCGGGAGCGTACGGCGGAAGTACGCCAGCCATTCGGCGAAGTCCGGATGGACCACAATATATGGCGTCGTGAAGACGACATGTTCCTTCCCCCCGGGAATCGGAGGCGGAAGTAACCGGATATACCAGTTTTCGTTCTTCCGGCCCATGTAGCCGGCTGGAACGATTGCCCGGTACACCTCAGTGGTGACGAGGTCTTCAAGGATGCTCACGTCGCCCTCTCTGCCATGGTGGATGTAGAAGCCCATTCGCGAATCTTGCATCAGCCGGATCAGGCGAAACAACTCGGGGTGCATGCCAAATGCCGCGCCGACCTCCAAAATGGTGGTACCGATCGTCTCTTTGGCCGGCCCCGCGCAAGCATCGAAAAATGCCCAGCAAGTGAAGTAGGATGTGGTCAACGGGCTCATCGGCGGCGCGCTCGGCATGTAGAGGTCGTCGGCCCTGGATATGATGTCCGCGAATGGCGCCATCTCCTTCAAGGCCGTAAGCTGTTCCGCCATGACCGACACCTGATTTTGGGTATGGACGTAGACAGCGTGAGCCGGATCGAAGCCCGCAAGCTCTTTCTCGCCCACGACTGTCTTTTGCAGGTCGTCCGCCATGGCGCGGCCGTGGATGACATTCTTGATGTCGACGACCTTCCTCTGCCAATGCAACTTCATTTTGGCCAGGACCCTCTTGGCGATGGGCCTGCCGCTCAATGCCTCGTGGGGCTTCGTCTTGTCCATGTCCGTTGCTCTGTGATTATTGCCTTCCCCGGCGCCTCACGTGCCTGTGGATCCCCCGAACACTGGCGGATGAGAATATCGCGGGCCGCTCCGGGTTGTTTCGTCGCCATGGCCAGCACAGCGGCGCGGGCTTGCGAAGCGATCCCGACGGTCTGCGCCGCAGCCATGAAGTGATTGTAGGCATCGATGACATCCATGCCGGTCAGTTCGTAGCCGTACCCCTCGAGGATTCGCTGGATTGCGAGCCGGCCCACCTCCAGACTGAACCGGGCGTCTTTCTTGAGCAAGTCGCGCGATGCGCGGCTGAGCGTGCGCGGATCGGTGCGGCCTGTGTTGGCAAATTCCAAGGCGAGATCGAGGAAGCCCGCGTCTTTCGCCGCCGCAAACCACCGGCCGGGCTCGCCGTTCGATGTAGCCAAATCCAAGAGAATCTTCTTCGGGTCGCGACTCGGATATTTCTTGACGATCGCTCGGAAGGTGGCGAGGCCTGTTGTTGCGCCAGTCGCAGTCAAGGCATACTTCTCATACGCCTCGTCCGTTCGGCCGAGATCGAGCAGGATTCTCTCGCACGCGGCATCGATGACCGCATCCGGTTGATTCAGGCCGCGGGAAGCTTCCGCATAAGCCAACGCCTCATCCATGCGCCCCTCGGACACCCACGCCTGCATGCCGAACTTGCGGTCATGCCAGAATGGAAATCGCTGAAGCGCCAGCACCTCGAGCAGTTCCTGATGACGGCCCGCCGCCAGCAGGCTGGAGAGGCAGACGCTGGTCCCCCGGACATAGTTCCCGGGCCGCGGATCGGACCAGGCAGTACGAAGCAAGCTGAGGAATCGGTCCGCCCAGTAAGAGGCTGTTTCAAGGGAGCGGCACAGCGCGCCCCACCGGCCTTCGACCAGGGAGAGGTAACCGACGCCATCATCCTCGATTGCCTGCCAAAGGCGATCCAACCACTTGTCCCGAGTCTTTCGGTCCGCAGGGGCCGAGATTGCGACCGGCAACAATTCGTGCTGCGCCCAGCAGACCGCGCCGCCGAGAGCGCCGGACGAAGTATCGACGCCCTGGAAGGCCGGCCAGATCCTCTCCATCAGGCTTACGAAACCGTCACCAGCGGTGACGGGGTCTGTTCTGGCGACCTTCTTGATCTCCGTGACGGCTTCCTTCAAACGCTGGCAGGCGAGGTGCGAACCCTTCCATCCGAATGCACGGAAACGGAGCCGCGCCTTGAACGTCCACATGTGTTTCGCCGCCATTGATTGAAGATATTTTGGCACACGGCATCCGCCACGGTCGTAGGAGAATGGAGGGGAAAATCGTGGCGGCACGAAATGCCAATGGAAACAGCCGAAATCCTATACCAATTCGAGCGGCATACCGGAAATTTTGAACGAGCGGCGGTCGAAGCGGCCGTGGCGCGCCGGGAAGCGGTCACACCGGAGCTTCTGCACATCCTGGAGGATACAGTGGACCGGGCAGCGCAACTCGATGCCGAGGGCGGCTACATGGCCCATCTGTACGCCATGTTTCTGCTGGCGCAGTTCCGCGAAACCCGCGCTTACCCGCTGGTGGTCCGCTTTGCGTCACTTCCGGGCGACCTGTTGGATTCTCTCTGTGGCGACTTCATCACGGAGAACCTCGGTCAGATTCTGGCGTCAGTTTGTGGCGGCGAGTTGGCAGGCATTCACTCCTTAATCGAGAAGGAGGGCACCGACGAATGGGTCCGGGGCGCCGCCCTGAGCAGTCTTGTGACGCTGGTGGCCGCTGGACAAAAGAGCCGGGATGAGATCGTGAGCTACTTCGCCAGACTGTTCCGCGGCCAGTTGGTGCGGCGTTGGTCCCACGTCTGGGATACGCTCGTCTCGTATAGCTCCGACCTTTACCCCGAAGAACTGCTTGAAGATATCGGGAAGGCTTATGAGGAGGGTCTGGTCGACCCCAGCTACATTGGTTTTGACGACGTGAAACGCGACCTGGCGATGGGCAAGGATCGCATTCTCGACAGGCTCGCAGACAATCCCCATCGGCGTCTTGTGGAGGACACCGTGGCCGAGATGGGATGGTGGGCATGCTTTCGGGAGGACGGAGTGGCAAGCAGAACCGACGGCGGCCCTGACTCGAAGCTGACTCGAGCCGCCTCCTCTCTGATCAGGCGGGCGACGCCGAAGACGGGCAGGAACGAACCTTGTCCGTGTGGCAGCGGCAAAAAGTACAAGAAGTGCTGCGGCGCATGAACGCCTGAGCTTGCACCCCGCTGTCCGTAGTCAAAACCAGATCATGACGCAGAATCAGTAGCTTGCACGCCATCGTCTCGGGACGTTAAGGTCTAGGGACGTTAAGGATGTTAAGAGGATGTGGGAGAGCTGAAGGCTGCCTTGTCGTAACAATGTTACTCTGGACCAGCCAAGTGGCTGAATTTGCGCGTCGACTCGGTTTTGACTACGGACAGGCGCCTGAAAATGGGACGTTTTGGGTTGAGCCCGACTCACCGGCGCGGATAACCGAGACGAAACTAGGCGGGATGTGGATCCAAGCGGCGAACAGAACTCCAAGCTGAGTTGAGTTCGGGGCTGGCATCGGACGAAGGACCGTGATCGAAGGCAGTTCCTTCTCGACGATCCTAAAACAACGCTTGCTAGCGCACGTAAAGTCCCGTTCCCGCGCTCTCCCTTGGCAGAACCGCTGTGGCCGGGCTCAACCGGAGGTAGCGGCCGTCAGAACAGATTCGAGCGGGGCACTCCGGCCAGACCGACCGCACCTGCTTCAGCCATTGCTCGAGCATGGCGCGGAACCGCCGCGGTCTGGTGTATTCGACAGACCCCAGTTGAGCGGTAAGCCCGAAGCTGCCGAAAAGCGGGATGCGCTCTTCGGTCCTGGCGACGAAGCAACGGTAGGCCAGCCACATGAAGAGGTCGAGGACCGCCGGCGCCGACGCGAAGAGCTTGACCACTTCGAGATCGGCAGGGATGGGGTGGGCCATCACCTCGGCGTAGAACTCGTCGCTCAGAACGGCGACATTCTCGAATTCCTCCGAGAGAACTGGTTGGGCGGGATCGCGGTTGTACCAGATCTGGGCCTCCTGCAAGAAATTGAAGCGGCACCTGTGGACCACCCGCGCCTGCCTGTGCGCAGAATCGGTGCCGAAAAAGATGGTCGCCCCGAAGACACGCTCGAACGCGCCGACCAATCGGCGGTACTCTTTGCCGCCCTTGGCCATGCCGAACGTATCCAGCATCTGCGCCGCGGACTTGAAACGGATCGTCTGGCTCTGCTGACGGACGGCCAGGGTTGCCAGGAATATCGGTACAAGGCGATCCTGCCCGAAGGGCAACCCGAAGTCGGGATGTCCTGTGATCTGCAGGGTGAAGAAGCCGTTTCGCCTTTCGTAAACCAGGCTGGACGACGGAGGCCGTCGAATGGGGAGGCCGCACAGGACGAATGGTCGCGACGCGAATCCGAGTCTCTGCTGGGAATCTGATCGCTGCCGGCGGACCAGTTCGATCGCCTCAACCTGGCGGAGTCGCCGCTTGGAAATCCTGAGATCACCGAAAGTGCCTTCCAGAATGGCGCCGGCGGATTCGAACTCCCCGCTGGTTCGTTGTCTGATGGCGGAAGTCCGGGCAGCAGTCGAGGTCAAGTTGCACCTCGACTGAGCCACGCAATCCTGATCGAGACGACTCGGCAGGCGATCCCCCACGCTCTGGCCCATAGGTCCAATGGAACATGGCGGAGGGAGTCTACCCCATCGCTGGAGGTGCGTTGAGTTCCAGGGAAAACCGATTGCAATCCGGACTCAGTTGGGCCGGAAGGATGAGTGACCGTGAGAGATAATCGCACCGCAAACTGACCATTGGCAGTGCTCCGCCAAGCCGATGCTCCTCCCCCTCTCGCGACCTGTTCAACAATTGCCGCAATCGTGTTGCTGGGCGCTCTAGGCGCGGCGACCTGTTCAGAATCCTGTTCAACTAACGCCGCAATGCGCTCTGCAGGCGCTCTAGGCGTTGATAACGGCGCTGTAGAATCAAGAAGTTGCGGATTTGTGGTTGTTTCGTAATCAGCAGGTCGCCGGTTCGATCCCGGCGGGTGGCTCCAGTCTTTTCAAACACTTACAACCTAATTGACCGGTCCCGCCTGCCCAACAGTGGCAAAAGCAGTGGCAAGACCGCTTTTCTCTTCGCCACCGGTGGCTTCGATCGACAATTCGTTCATCTTGTCGGCCGCCTCGCGCTTGGCGAGCTGGAAGACGTGCTGGTAGACGTTCTGCGTCAGGCGGATGGGGTGTCCCACGATGTCGGCGATCACCTTCAGTGGCACGCCTTGCGCACCAAGCAACGTGATCGCGGCCTGGCGCAGGTCGTGAAAGCGCTGCTTTGGCAGACCGGCGGCTTTGACGACTGCGTCGAACTCGCGCAGTGCATTGCCATCATCGATGGGCGTGCCGACCGTTGAGCTGAACAAAGCCCTGCTCGCACTACCGTTTGCCTGCCGTCTGGCGTTCGAGCCGTTGACTCCAGCGGCGGCGCTCCAGCGCGGTCACGCACACGCTGGGCAGCATGCATGTACGAACCTCGAAGTGACGCGGGAACGCTTCAAGAAGTCGGGGGCGAAACTGTTCCTGCGCGCCCCGGGAATCCGCCATTCTTGAGTGAGCGGCACATTATCACAGTGGTAGACTCACTTCTGAATGAGTCAACTGGCGCAACTGGGCAAAGGCGACTGGGAAGGCTTTAACCCGGAGCTGCTTCCAGTCTTTCAGAAGGCTGCGGCGTCCTGGCGCCGGGAATTGGGTAGCACTCAAAAGCCCTGGCTTTGTTGGCACGTCGATCCGGATTGGTGCATGCTGCAACAGCGCCTTGTGCTGAGTGCCGGATGGACTCCTGTGGTCGGTGCAGACCCGCGCTCTCCCAAGCCCAAACTCCTGCCTGAGTCCATCTACATTGACTTCAACCAGGACTTCAATCTGCCACTCATGTGGCCGCACTTCCCCATCGAGTGGGCTCATGCCTGGACGGAACGCCTCGCCTTTTGGCATGCCGATTTGATTTGCTCACGCCAGGACGTGCAAGAACTCGCCGCGATCTTCGAGCGCCTTCCGGACGGGGAGATGGCCGCAGTGCTCAGCCGCGGCGGTCTGCGCCAGTTATTTCACTTCCGCCACCATCGATACTGGGAGGTTCTCGGTTGCACAACCCGCGGCGCCAGCGCTAACCAATATCAGACAGGCACAGGTTGGTGGCGCAACTTCTTCCTGCACCCAAATACCCCGGATGCCGAGCGTGCCGTCCGCCAGCGCTATTACTACGACTCAGGCGTCGGCATCATGTATTGGAAGCGCCACTGCGGTGGTGTCGTACGCCGCATACCTGATTCCTATCTCGCCGGCCACTGCACCAGCATAAACAACTCCGCTTTCAAAACGATCCGCGTCAACAAGGAGCGGGTTCTCTCCCAGGAGCTCTCGGTCAATTTCTCACTTGTTGAGGTTGCCAAGCGCTTCGGCGTGACGGATTTGCTAGGCTGATCTGCTCCACGCTGTTTCTGTCGGCGCCAATGCTCCAGCAGGGGCCGGGTTTCCGCCCTGGTCCTGGTGCAACCATATCCGAACAGAACTGGTTTTCTGGTAAGCGTTCTCAGGATCGAGAGGCCATTTGATGCGCTTCCGTCCGAGGCCGCTAGGGGAGCCGGTGCCGGAATAGCTCGGCCAGCGCGATCAGGTTCGTGTTCAGATCGTAAGCTTGCATCACCCGGGTTCGGCCCGCCTCGGCCAGGCGTTGGCGGAGGGCGGGGTCGCGGATCAGGCGTTCGAGGGCATCCTCGAGGCCTACAACGTCGCTGGGGGTGACGAGGAGGCCGTTCACGCCGTCTTCGATCAGCTCCGGGATGCCCGCGATGCGGGTCGAGACACAAGCGATGCCCATGGACATGGCTTCCATCAGGACCACTGGCAGGCCCTCGGCGTAGCTGGGCAGGGCGAACAGATCGGCTCTCTCGTAATGCGCGCGGATGTGGTCCTGGTTGACGCCTCCCTCGAGTGTGACGACGTTGCCAAGGCCAAGCCGGAAGATGAGTTCCTCCAGGGCGGCTCGGTCAGGACCGGCGCCAACCAAGCGTAGCACCACGGGCAGGCCCTTGCGCCGCAGGCCATCGACCGCGGCGACCAAGTCTCGCTGTCCCTTGCCGGCATTCAGACGGCCGACGCAGAGGATAGTGAAAGGTTCGGGAGCGAGCCGGAAACCAGCAGGCCGGAAAGAGTCCGGATCAACGCCGAGCCGGACGACGGCGTACTTGGACTGATCCCAAGAGCCCGTGGTTCGCATGACCTGGCTGCGGGTGAAGATGCTGATGACGCGGACGAAGGCGGCCGCGCGGACTTTTTCAGCCAGGCGGTAGCGTGTCGCGTCGAAGAACTCGTCCGGGCCGTGGATGGTGATGGAGAGCGTGACTGGTCCGAAACAGGAAACAAGAACTCCGACGGCGGAGACAAAATGCGCATGCACATGGGTCGCACCTGTTTGCCGCAGGCGCCAGTAGACGATGCCTGCCTCGAGGAAATAGAAGAGATGGCGCAGCAGCTCGACGGGATGGAGGCCGCCAAGTTTGATGGCCCGGACCAGCGTCCGCAGGTAGCGGCCGGGCGCACTGAACAGCAAGGCGAGGTGGGCGTATAGCCAGGTAGATCCAGGCGTGGCCTTGACGTAATAGGTGAGAAATACTTCGTCTCGCTCCTCAGCCGACAGCTCCTCAATCGGGCGGTCCGGCGGACCGATGGAGATCACGTCAACATTGAGCCCTAGACGGCGGAGCCCTCTCACTTCACGGAGAATAAAGGACTGGGAAAGGTAAGGATGGAAGCTCACCAGGTATGACAAGCGCCGTTCAGAGTGAGGTTGTGCGGTATCCATCGGTTGTGTTTTCAAAGGGTCGCGGGCGATGCAGTCGCAGCGTTCCAATCCAAGCCAAGTACTGCGCTACGCCCACTCTCATCCTACCGCCTGGAAGCATTTTGCACGGCTCTGTGACGCTTTCCAGGCCACATCGCGAACTTCCTCTGTCACGGGAGTTTCAGGAATGCTTCACCGTTAGCGCCGAGGGAGGGATCAAGGGCCGGAGCGTTCAAGGAGCCAATTCCCGGTGCTGGGACGCGGAAAGGGCCGCAGGGTGGCTCGTTTGGGTCAATATCACTTGACTGCCGTGACGTTGATCCTCGCGCCATCCGGCTTTGGCAATGGCCCGAATTGCGCTCTCTCCCGAGAGCACCGGAAGTGGCGGCACTAAACAACCACCGCCTATAGGGCGGTGAGTTGGGTTCCGACTGAAAGCCGGGTTGCGGCTGAAGCCGCCGGAACCTGGCGTGAGGGCGTGATTCGTGGTGGGGCGGACCCCCAGGCCACCTCCGGAA
>Ga0302275_10004066_pt1 | contig 14589 bp, 12 predicted proteins | sample III_Bog_N2_2_FD_200229 | JGI IMG/M metagenome (GOLD analysis project Ga0302275, IMG submission 200229) | Peat permafrost microbial communities from Stordalen Mire near Abisko, Sweden - III_Bog_N2_2 | ecosystem: Environmental > Terrestrial > Soil > Wetlands > Peat | place: Sweden: Abisko...
CAGCAGCAGCCGAAATGCTCTATGCAACAATTGCAGCCGCTCGGGAGAGAAGCCGCGCCGCGCAAGCCCGATTTTGTTGATCCCGAAGGCCTTGTTCTCGCGCTTGGCTGAGGTAAGCGAAAACGGCAACACATCCTGGGTCACAATCGTGCCTCCGCCGATGAAGGCATATTGGCCCACAATGCAGAACTGATGCACAGGGCAGAAAGCGCCCAGCGTGACGTAGTCCTCGATGATCACATGCCCGGCCAGCGTGGCCGCATTGGCCAGGATGCAGTGGCTTCCCACGTGGCTGTCATGGCCGATATGCACGCACGTCATGAGCAGGCAGTTGGAGCCAAGCCGCGTTACGCCGCCACCCTTCACCGTGCCGCGGCTGATGGTCACGCTCTCGCGGATGGTATTGTCATCGCCGATCTCGGTTTCCGTCGGCTCGCCGCCATACTTCAAGTCCTGCGGCGCTACGCCAATCGAGCAGAAGGGATGAAAGACGTTGCGCGCGCCGATCCGCGTGCGCCCGTCCAAAACCACGTGCGAAATGAGCTTGCAATTCTCGCCCAGCATCACCTCCGGGCCGATGGTGCAAAAGGGACCAATCGAGCAGGATTCCGGAACGACGGCGCCCGGCGCGACGATGGCGCTTGGATGAACGCTCACTCCGGCGTCCCCGCGTCCAAAGGAGGATTGGGTTCGTTCACCCTGGGCACCACAGCGCAGGTGAGCGTGGCCTGGCAGGCCAGCTTTCCGTCCACGTAAGCCTTGCCCTCAATGCGCCCCGCACGCGTGCGGAACGACAACACATCGACCTCAATGCGCAACTGGTCGCCGGGCGTCACGGGGCGGCGAAACTTGGCGCGCTCGATGCCGGTAAAAACCACCAGCTTCTTGTCGCGGTCGGGAATCTCGGCCATCATGATGATGCCACCGGCCTGGGCCATCGCCTCCACCACCAGTACCCCGGGCATGATCGGATAGCCGGGAAAGTGGCCTTGGAAAAACTGCTCATTGATGGTCACGTTCTTGATGGCCACAATCCGCTTGCGTGGCTCAAATTCGACGATCCGGTCGATCATCAAAAAAGGGTAGCGGTGGGGGAGAAAACCCAGGATCTCCTGGATGTCAAACGTCATTCTCTAGCTCCAGATCGCGCATCGGCAGCGCCGCAGCGCACTGGTGAGCATTATATCCAAGGCCGCGGTGGGCTCGGGTCACCTCATGCTCTAAGCCATTTTTGCAATCGGATTAAGAGCAGTTTGTTCGAACCCGGCAACAAAGCCGAAAGACCGCATCCGCTCAGGCCATTCGCGCAGGAACGCGGGAAACGCCTCCGCCGGCATGGGGCGCTGAAACAGGAACCCCTGACCGGCATCGCAGCCGATCTCCCGCATCACTTCAAGTTCGCCGGGTTCCTCAATGCCCTCGGCCACGGTGCGCATCTTCAATTGCCGGGCCATGGCTACTATGGTCTGGCAAAGCGCCCGCATGTCTTGCGAGCGGTCAATGCCGTGGATGAAGCATCGGTCGATCTTCATTGCGTCAAGTGTCAGCTTCTTGAGCACGTTGAAACCGGTGTAGCGCGTCCCGAAGTCGTCGATGACGATACGCACCCCGGCGTCCTGCAATTCATGAACGACCTGGGTGAACAGATCCTCGTCATCGAAGAGCATTGATTCGGTCACCTCGATCTCCAGAATCGTCGGCGCAATCGGAATCTCCACGAGCGTGGCGCGCAAATTGCGGACAAAGTCTTTGGTGTACACGCTGGCCGCCGACGCATTCACTGAGATGATTGGCAAAATCAATCCCATCTCGCGCCAGCGCTGCGTGTCCTTCAGCGCGGAGCGCAAACTGAAGTCGAATATGCGGTGAATCAGCCGGGAGCGTTCGGCGATCGGGATGAACTCGGTGGGCGTCACCGGGCCCCATTCCGGGTGGCTCCAGCGAGTGAGCGCTTCCGCGCCCAGCACCTCACCTGTGGTCAGACTCAACTTCGGTTGGTAGAACGTGCAGAATTGACCCCGGTCAAGGCCTTTGTGCATCTCGACTTCCAACCGGTGGTCGCGCATGATGAGGTTGTTCATTTCGGCTTGAAAGGTCATCACCACGCTGCTCCTGGTCGAGCTCGCGCGAGCGGCCGCAAGGCTGCTGAAGCGCACCAGGTCTTCCGCCGAAGTGGTGTCGGAGGGGTAAAATGCGACGCCTGCGGCTACCTCCGGCTTGATCTCCGAGCCAAGCACGCGCAACGGCTCCAGCGCATCCACCAGCGCCTGGATTCGCGCCCTGTCTCCCCGGTCAAATTTGGAAGCCGCCATCGCGGCCAGGAAACAGCGAGCGCCGAAGCGGCCCAGAAGCGACTCCGCATCTGCCGCGGTGCGTAAAGAACTCGACACATGCCGCGCCAGGCCCTCTGCTCCCTTCGAGCCCCACAGCGAGAACTCCCTGCGCAAATTCAGCAGGTCGATCCAGACCAGCGCAAATTCCTGGCCAGGCTCCGCATTCCGCAGCAACCCGGCCAGCGATTCCTGGAACGACTGGTAATTCAGCAACCCGGTCTGAATGTCGTAGCGCTGACCATAGGCAAGCATCTGACGGTGCAGTTCGTCATCGAGGTTCTGGTCCAAGAGATCCCTCAATCTCTCACCCGAAGCCGCTGAGCCATTGCAATCGTGAACAGCCGGTTGTGGCAGGCTCAGTGGGCGCAGGCGATTGCGCGACGGCTTGGAGGTTCCGATTGCGTTCACACCGGCCGCCACCGAAAGCAGTCTCGCTAAAAATGTCCGATGCATTGAGCGACTTGAAAGTTTGCCGAATGTGTTGAGGAAATCCGCCGCGAACAACTGCCGGGCTTCAGGGGAGTCTCCTAATTTCTAATCATTCCCTCGGGCTGTTTCAAGGGAAAAGAGGGCAAACGGGTACAACTTATGTGCCATTTCCCGGGGAGAAGCTTGAAACGGGATAGGAGAACTGTGCAGCTACTTCTTGATGCGCTGGTTGGCGGCGTCCACGCTCCAGAAGTCAGCCGGCAGCTCCTGGTTATACTTCACATGCACAATGTAGTACTGGCGGATCTCGTCGTCGTTCTTGTAACGGGAGATGGTGAAGGGCGTGGGGAATCCGTCCATCACGTGGTAGTCGTCATACTCCTCGGCGTCAGTGTTCTTGTCTTTGTAAACCGGATCGCGCCACTCGAATGTACGCCGCAACGGCAAATGCGTCTGTGTGTCCGTCTGGATGGTGACGGCCTCGTTCTCCGCCGAGATCAGGGTCACCTGGTCGGCCAGATGCCGCTCAGCCAGGCGCTGACCTTCATAGATAAGAATGGTTTTTGGGTCCTTGAGCCATACCTTCACGACTGTTTCGATCGAGTGATCCCGCCGCCTCAGAAAATCGTCCACCATGTCCTGCGGCAGCGCAGCCTTGCCCTTGTAGGTGACTTCCTGGGCCGTACGCCCCAGGTAAAACTGCACCACGTCGCGATGCTTGGTGTACTCGATGCGGTCGTGGTCAGGCCACTGGTGAAACTCGAAGTACTCCGTGGTGCCCAGGTCCGGCCGGCCATGGAAAAAGGCAGCCACCTGGCCCTGCCGTTCGACATTTTTCATGTTCAGCCAAGCATCTCCGCCCAGCGCCTGCACCATGGCGTCCAGCACTGCGCGCGCCTGCCTGGCATTCTTCGCGCCCTCGTCCTCCGTGGTCTGGGCTGGCGCCTGGGACGGCGTCCGGACAGGCCACGCCAACATCAGTACCGCCAGCCCTACCGCGAAAACTCTGCGCATCTTCGTTATCTCCTTAATCCCGATTTCATCAGCCCACCAGCACAGCGCCGCCATTCACGTTGAGCACTTCTCCGGAGATGAATCCCGCCAGCGGCGTGCACAAAAACAGTACCGGTCCGGCGATCTCCATGGTGGTCGCCGCGCGGCCAACCGGGATGCCGGAAGCGATCTTCGGTCCCAGCTCAGGGTGGCCCAGCGCGGCCGCCGACATCTCCGTAGTCACCCATCCCGGCGCCACGCAATTGACGCGAATCCCCCGAGGCGCCAGTTCGCTTGACAGGCTCTTGGTGAGACTAATGAGCGCGCCTTTGGTCACGGCATAGTCCGCGTGGTTGGCCTCGCCGCGCTGTCCGGCCGTTGAGCTGATGAGAACAATATGCCCCCGAGCCTCGCCCTCCGACTGTGTCTGCAAATCCATTTGGGCAACCGCGGCCTGAACCAATCCGAACACCGAGTCCAGGTTGACGGCCATGGTCCGCCGCCACTGCGCCTCGGCCATCTCCGCGATGGGCGCATCCTCGGATGGCCATATCCCGTGATTGGCCACCAGTACGTCCAGACGACCAAAGGCGGCCACGGCAGCCGCCACCAACGCGCGCCCATCCTGGGGGCTGCTCAGATCCTGCTCTATCGCTACGCAGCGGCCTGCCCCGCCGCACTCGGCCACCAGCGCTTCGGCCCGCTCCCGCGCCTGGCGGTAGCTGAACGCAACCCGCGCTCCCGCTTCACTGAATAAACGCACCGTCTCCGCGCCAATTCCACGCGATCCGCCTGTGACGAGGACAACCTTGTCCCAAAGAACCAGAGAAACTCCTGCCATAAGGCAAACGCTATCGCATTGTTAGACGAGATGTCGAGGGAAGGGGTGATTCTAGACGGCCCGGAGCACTCGCACCGGCAGCAGAATGATGGCGCCCACCAGTTCCAGCACGCCACCCACCGCAATGCCCAACAGGCGAAACGGCAGCAGCACCAGCCACACAAGGGGATAAAGCACCAGCGCCAAAAGCGCCAGCGGCCAGCAGAGCACCAGGAGAATGCACCAAAGCAGGAACTTGATCATGGCTTTCTCTTCCTCGACCCGAAGGCAAGCGCCCAGAGTGTCATTGATTCATACGCAACGGCGCGGAATCAAGTTCCGGAGCGCGAAAGCAGTATTGGCACTCATTTCTTCCGGGACTTAGCCCTGTCAGCCAGCAGCTTCTTCCGCTCGCGGATCGCTTTGGCCCGTTCCTTCTCCGGCAGGGCCAGCACGGCCTTGGTACGTTTGGGGAGCTTTTCAACGATCAGCGCGTAAGCCCGCTTCAGCTCCTCTTCAATCTCACGTGGCCGCAGCGCATCCCACCGCTCCAACGTGACCCAGTAGAACTTTGCCGAGTAGGGTGTCGGGCGAATGCCGTCCTTTTCCAGCAGCTCGTGAAACCGATCGGCCCCGCAATGGAACGCCAGCACGCCCTCGCCCGAGCCATCCAGATCGGTAGACGCAAACATCTTTCCGCCGATGTCGCGGTCGCCGGCCCAGTAGACCAGGTGATGGCCCCAGTTGACAGTCTCCGCAACATGCGGCAGAGCCAGGCAGATTGCGCGGATGCGCTCGTTGTCCATGGGGAGAGTGTAAGCCGGAAGCTCCAGCGGAGGAAATGCGATTTTTTTTGGGCATTTTTCGGCAATCAGGGATAAAATCGCCAATGCGTGCTTTGCACAATCGATTGTGCATTGAGGCGAGGTGCAAATGAGAATACGCGCCACCCAGCTTTTTGCGCTCACATTCCTGCTCACCGGAGCCCTCCATGCGCAGGATTTCGCCGCGACCTGGCAGGGAACCTTCCATGCGGACGGCGAGGATCGCCGGATTGTGGTCCAGGTCGCAAAAGGCGAGGGCGGTGCGTGGACGGCGCCGGCGTGTTTCATCGATTTTCTTCATGACCCGGTGCGCATCGATTCTGTCGCCGTGCATGGACAAATCCTGCAGCTTACGGTGAATGGCGGCAAAGGGGAATTGGAGGGAACGATCAGCGCGGATGGAAAGTCCATCGCCGGAGCATGGACCTGGAATCAGGAGACGTCGCGGATTGAGTTACGCCGCGCCACCAGGGAGACGGCCTGGCACACGCCCTTCAATTACCAGTACCACATGCGGAATGTGACCTATGCCCGTCCCTCCCCGCAGGAGGCTAACATTTCGTTCTCACCCCGGCTGGCTGTGGACTACATGGAGCAGGGCGCGACGGCGTGGACCCGCGAATGGAAGTGCGTCGCCTGCCACACCAACGGATCGTATATGGTGGCGCGGCCCTTGATGAGCCGCCAACTCGGACCGCCGCAAAAAGAGCTGCGCGAGTTTTTCGTGAAGACGCTCCAGGAGGAGCTAGCCACCGATCCCGCCGACATGCGTCCGGAACTGGATTCGACCCAGGCGGTTTACGTGGCCGCGGGCCTGGCGATCTGGGACGCCAATGTGACCCACCGATTGTCCCCAGAGACATCCGAAGCACTCGACCTGATGTTCAAGCTTCAGCGCACAGATGGCGACTGGACCATCAGCGACGACAACAATCCGCCGCTTGAGTCGAGCCGCTACCAGCTAGCCACCGTGGCCGCCCGCGCCGTGGGCAACGCGCCCGGCTGGCTGGCGCGGCAGCGCGGCACACCCGTCGAAGCCAAAGTTAATCTGCTGGAAAGCTACCTGCGCTCCGACCACAAGCGGCAGGGAGATTACGATCGTACCGATCTGCTCTGGGCCGCAACAGAGTTTCCCGGCCTGCTTGATGCCGGGCAGATGACCACCCTGGTCGACATGATCTCGAAACACCAGAAGCCCGATGGCGGCTGGTCGATCCGCAGCTTCGCCGCGCCTGAAGAATGGGGAAAGGGCAATCGCGCCCCCAGGCTCCGCGCCGAACCGGACCTCGCCGACCCACCCAGCGACGGCCACATGACCGGCCTGGCTATCATCGCCCTGCGCAAGGCCGGCATTCCGGCGAGCGACCCCCGCATCCAGCGCGGCATTTCCTGGATTCTGACCAACCAGCGCGCCTCCGGCCGTTGGTGGACCCGCTCGCTCAATACCGATAACTGGCAGTTCATCAGCTACAGCAGCACGGTTTACCCGCTGCTTGCTCTTGCGATGTGCGATGCCTTGCCGCCGACCCGCGAGTAGGTCCATCGCCGCTTACTCATGTGCCGCATTCGGGACGACGAATTCCTGCTCGATTACGGCGGCATCCTGACCAGTTGACAAAACTCCATGCCGCTCCTATTCTTCCCATAAGATGCTTATGGGGCAGGTTGCCGATTCAGGCGAATTGATTCAAGGGACGCTGGAGATGCTGATCCTGAAAGCCCTCCTGCGCGGGCCGCTGCACGGGTACAGCGTGGCGGAGTGGATTCAGCAGACCTCGCAGCAAATGCTCAAAGTAGAAGAAGGTGCGCTCTATCCTGCTCTGCACCGCATGGAGTTGCGCGGGCTGTTGAAGTCGAAGTGGGGCACATCAGACAATAACCGCCGGGCAAAGTTTTATGAACTGACGGCGGATGGGCGGAAGCGGCTTGACGCGGAGTCGCAGCGCTGGGCGCGGCTTTCGTCGGCCGTTGCGTTTGTGATGCAGGCTTCATAAGGCGAAAAGAAGAAGCAGGTCCTTCGACTCGCTGCGCTTGCTCAGGATGACAATCATTTTTCACTGGCTCCCAGGGAGGTTACGCATGGCTCAGAATCTGCACGAGTTCCTGCTCCGATTGAAGGCACTGTTTCGGAAGCGGCGCATGGAACGCGAGATGGCCGATGAGCTTGCGTTTCATCAGGCGATGCTGCAGGACAAATTGTTGAGACAGGGGGTTGCGATGGCAGATTTGGATGCAGAAACTCGACGGAGCTTTGGCAGCGCAAGCAGGTGGCACGAAAGATTGCGCGAGTTGTGGCAATTTGGCGGCCTGGAGAACTTTGGACGCGACGTGAGCTATGCCATGCGCGTGCTGCGCAGGTCGCCGGGTTTTACCGTGGTGGCGATTCTGACGCTGGCGCTGGGCGTGGGAGCAAATACCACGGTGTTCTCGATCATCAATGGCCTTCTGCTGCGGCCGCTGGCCGTGCCGGAGAGCGATCGGCTGGCGGTGCTTGGAATCAGCCAGGGAAATCCGCGGATCAACTACACCTTTTCAGAGCCGCTGTTTCGCAGCCTGGAGAGCAGGCACGGGGTGTTTGAGCAGGTTTTTGCGTTTGATCACACGAGCCTTCAGGTGAAGGGCAGCGGCGGAAACGAAAACGTGCCGGGGCAACTCGTGAGCGGGGAGTTTTTTCCCGCACTGGAGACGGCTCCGCTGCTGGGGCGCACGCTGACACCGCAGGATGATCGCAAGGGCGGCGATCCGGTGGGGTATGGTGTGGTGATCAGCGAGGGATTCTGGCAGCGCTGGTTCAATCGCACGCCGAACGTGATTGGGCAGAAGCTTACCATCAACAACGTGCCCTTCACGGTGGTAGGGGTCATGCCTAAGCGGTTTATTGGAGCCGATCCGCTGGAGCGGCCAGAGCTATATGTGTCCATGTCGACAGAGCCGGCGCTGAATGGCGAGCGCAGCATGACGGCGGACGGCTTCCATTCGTGGTGGCTGAATGTGATGGGGCGTATTGGGCCGAACGGGACGCTGCTCAAGGCGGATGCGCAGGTTGCGGCAGAGAGCGGCGCGGTGCTGCATGAGGCCATACCGGATGCGGGATGGATCGCCGACAGGCAAAAGAGGCATTTTCATTTCATTGCAGAAAACGGTTCGGGCGGATTCACGTATCTGCGCCTGCTGTTTCGCGAGCCACTAGCCGTGGTGTTTGCGATGTGCGGAGGGATTCTGCTGCTGGCGTGCATGAACCTGGCGAGTCTGCTGATGGCGCGGGGAGCAGCACGGCAGCGGGAACTTGCAACGCGGCTGGCTATGGGAGCCACGCGTCGCAGGCTGGTGCAGCAACTGCTGGTGGAGAGCCTGTTGATTGCAATCATGGGTACCACGGCGGGGTTGGCGATTTCACCGCTAGTGGGCAAATCGCTTTCGATGGTGCTACTCGGCGGCGAGATCGATATGCAGATCGATACGTCGCTCGACATCAGGGTGTTCGCGTTTGCAGCGCTTGCGTCGGTCGTGGCCACGCTGCTGGTTGGGTTGGTGCCGGCGCTGCAAGCCACATCGGGAAGCCTGAACGAACATATCAAGAGCGGGCAGCACACCACACAGGCGCATGAGCGGAGGCGGATCATGCCCAAAATCATGATGGCCGGCGAAATCGGATTAGCACTCATGCTGGTGGTGGGCGCCGGGCTGCTGGCCTCGAGCCTTGTTCGTCTCTATAAGTCCGGTGCGGGGTTCGATCCGCGCGGAGTTGAGAACATCTCATTCAGCATGGACCAGCAGCCGCTGAAGGGCGACGCGCTGATGCAGTTCTATCAGCAACTGGGCGATGGGCTGAGCCGCCAGCCCGGCGTGACCAGCGTTAGCTTCGCGCGCATAGTGCCATTCACGCACCGCATATGGGACCAAAGCTACTCGTCACCCGGGAGCAAGGACCAGGACATTAACCGGAACGCAATCGGCCCCAATTACTTCGGGACCATGAGGATTCCGCTGTATGAGGGGCGGGACTTCACATGGAACGACACGAAGGCGTCGGGATTGAAGCTGATTCTCAACAAGGCGGCGGCGCAGGTTCTGTTTCCCGATCGCAGCGCGCTGGGGCAGACGATCCTGGAAAAGGACGAAAAAACGACTTTGCAATACGAAGTGGTTGGCGTGGTGGGCGATGCGAAGTATGAAGAGCTGCGCTCGCCTGCGCCGCCGACTGCTTATTCTCCAATGACGCAGGACGATGACGCGGACCGGTCGCGTTCGTACAACGCGGTGGTGCGCGTGAATGGCGAGGCGGGTCCACTTGCGAACACAGCGCGCCTGCTGGGAACGAAGCTTGACCCTGGGATTCCCGCGCCGGTGATGACGTCCATGCAGAGCGTGATTGACGACTCGCTGAGTGCGGAGCGCACCATGGCGCTGCTCGCTGTCTTCTTCGCGGTTTGCGCGCTGGTTGTCACCGCAGTTGGGCTTTACGGGACACTCGCCTACGCCACGGCGCGCCGCACCAGCGAAATCGGCATCCGCATGGCCCTCGGCGCACGGCGCACCCAGGTGGTTGCAATGGTCTTCCTGCAAAACGCGAGAGTGGCCCTTGTTGGAACGGGGCTGGGTCTCATCGCGGCGTTGCTGGCGTCGCGCGCACTGGCCAGCTTCCTCTATGGAACATCGGTACGCGACCCATGGGTGTTTGCCGGATCGATTCTCGCGCTGGCAATCATCGCAAGCGCCGCATCTCTTTTGCCGGCGCTGCGCTCAGCGCGGATTAACCCGATGGTCGCCATTCGCTGCGAATAGCGGTTCGCGATCCGACCTCAGAACTTCGCCTCAAACGCCCGGAAGCGCCGTTCCAGTTCCCACTGCGCGGCGGCTTTTTCGTTCCCATCCAGAAACGCCTTGCACGCGGCGTTGGGCTTGTCGCCGCCCAGCGCTTGCCCTTTGCACGCCGCCGTGGGGGTGGTGAACACATCCTGCGTATCCCAAAGGCTCTTGCCGGGCAGGAAGTCGTGCTCCATCCCCGTCCGCGCCAGTTGCTTCAGATCCTGGTAGGTGAGGTGGTAGTCGAGGGCCGCGCGCACATACTCGTGCGTAATCTCAATGCGGCTCACGCCTTCATCGTCCGTCGAAAGCGCCATCGGCACGTGCGCAGAGCGATAGAGCGGGAAGGGATGGTCGGGGCCCTTGACGCCCAGAATGCCCTCATTGGAGCTGAGGTTGATTTCGACCATCACGTGCTTCTGCGCGAGTTCCTTGAGCAATCCCGGGGCGTCGTCTTCATACATCACGTCCACGCCATGACCGATGCGCTCGGCATGGCCCAGTTCGACAGCCTGCCGAATGTGAAAGCGCAGTCCCTCCGGCGGCACGAGGCCCGGCGCAAGTTCACCGGCGTGCAGGCTGATGGGAACCTTGGGGTAGGCGGAGTGCAGGTAGTTCAGCATCTTCATCTGCAGCGTGTAGTCGCGCATGGAGATGAAGCCGTCCTCCGGCATCACGAAGTTGATCCCCACAAACCCAGGCTCATGCGCGTCCAGAGTTGCCTGCACCGTCTCGAACCCCAGCAGCGTCTGCGCAAAAACCTGCTCCGGAGAATTTCCGCGCAAGACCTGGTAGATGTAGCGAACCTCTACCTGGCAGGCGGGTGTGGCCTGTGGCGTTCCGCAGTGTTCAATATCTCGCCTCAGGCCTTCGGCCGCGCGCACATCCTCGCGGTCCACAAAGACCTCGTCGCGCAACCCAAGCGCCAGCAGAGACTGCCGGTACTGCGCAAAATCCGGATTCAAAGGGTTTTCGTGGGCGATGGTTGCCGCATGGGAAAAAATCGGCGTCTCCATCAGTTCCAGATACTGCTGATTCTGCGCGGCGGACCGGCTCGCAATTTCGTCCACCCATTCACCGATATGCTTTTTCGCAAGCCCCCCAAACCTGCCGAAAGTCGAGAAAAACTGGTCGTGCCCGCTGAACCCCGTCGTGGATACAAAGCTGCGCATCGAGAAGGCATTCACCAGCCGGTCGTAAAGCTCCTGGTTGGTGGGCGTTATATTGCCGGAAAGCTGCGCGGCCGGCACCAGTGACGCCGTGCAGGGAGGCTGGGCGAACTTCAACGCTGCGGGATCGACGCACAGCGCGTCTTCGGCCGCGTCGCGAATGAATGTCTCAGCATAGACCGCCCCGGACAGGTGAACATGCAAGTCGGCGCCCTTGGGGAAATCGGTAAGAAAGGAGTGCAACGCCGGTGCACCCTTCTGAACCGCAGCCTGGTAAGCCCGCGAAGTGCGCACCTCCGAGCCAGAAGTGGAGATTGGAGCTGGAGGGCCTGGAATGGGCGGGCGGGGTCCGGGCGTCTGAGCGTGAAGAACGGCGGCAACGGCAAGGCAAGCAAACCAACAGGCAGGGCGGCGCATGATTGCCATCCAGTGTAGAGCAGGACACACTTCTCTGTGCAAAATTCCGCTTCTCTCGACAGGATTCAAGGACCCGGTTTGGCGCAAAGAATGGGAGTTGGTATACTGTCTCAAGTTGTTTGAGCGCAGTGTTCGAGGATTCGCCCACCTACTCCGGCGACGCCGGATTCCGCGCAAAAATTGCAACTGTATGTTTGCACTGAGGCCAGATAGCTCAGTGGTAGAGCGCGGCCCTGAAAAGGCCGGCGTCGGCGGTTCAATCCCGTCTCTGGCCACCACTCCTCTGTTTCACCCCGTCCCATCCCGTGTCAAAATTTAGCTAAATCATTTATTTCCAGCAAACCAAAGTACCATCCGGTGCCATGCGGAACCATGGCATCCCAGCTTCAACTGGGGTATATTTTGGGGTATATTCCGAATTTGAGAAAGTCATACCCCAATGCCGCTAACCGACACGCAAGTCAAGAACGCGAAGCCTGATCGTAGGCCGCCTACCCGCGTCAAAGGTGGAGCTGCCAGCAGCGGTGGTGCCGCAAAGAGTTCCCAATCGCCGACCGTGTACAAGACAAAATCGGGAGAGCAACCCAAATCGTACAAACTTTACGACGGGGATAATCTGTACATCGAGGTCTTCCGGAACGGTTCGAAGATCTGGCGGTTCCGGTTCAAATTTCCGAAGGAGAACTTGATTTCTCTCGGCAAGTACCCGAAGGTGTCCCTCGCCAATGCTCGCGAGGAGCGCGACAACTGTCTCGACTTGCTTGCGAGGGGAATCGATCCAAGCCTGCACCGCAGACTCGCAAAGGATGCGAAGACTGGGCAAGCCGAGGACGCTTTTGAAGTGATCGCCAAGGAGTGGCTGGCGAAATTCATCGACCCGAAGTCGGCGAGTCACAGCAAGCGCGTCCGTGCCAGATTCACAAACGACGTCTTCCCCTGGATCGGAAAACGGCCGATTGGTGAAATCGCCCCCAAAGAGATGTTGGCAGTGATTTCGAGAATTGAGGGACGGGGAGCTGTTGATACTGCTCGTCGTACGTTGGGAAGCTGCAGCGATGTGTTTCGCTACGCGATTTCTACTGGCCGCTGCGAGAGCGACCCTTGCCGGGATCTGCGAGGCTCGCTCAAGAAGCTAGTGCCTGGGCACTTTGCCGCAGTCACGAAGCCGGCAGACCTCACCGGAATCCTTCGGGTGATCGATGGGTACAAGGGGACTTTTCCCGTCCAGTGCGCGTTGAAGCTCGCTCCGATGTTGTTTGTTCGGCCATACGAATTACGCACGGCGAAATGGGCTGACATCGACCTCAAGAATGCCGAGTGGTGCATGGAACTCTCGAAGCAAGACGAAGACCGGGACGGCAGGCTGGATGTTGACGATCACCTTATTGTTCCCCTTTCAACTCAGGCGGTTAACATCCTGGGTGTATTACACGGGTTTAGTGGAAACGGCATTTTCGTTTTCCCGGGTCTTCGCACGAAGGACCGTCCGATGAGCGAGAATGCTGTGCTTGGTGCTTTACGCCGGCTTGGCATCCCCAAGGAGGAAATGTGCGGACACGGATTTCGGGCGACAGCCCGGACGATTTTGCGGGAACAGCTCAAGATTGAGCCGGAGTATCTCGAACTTGAGCTGGGACACCAGGTTATTGATCCAAATGGACGGGCATATAACCGAGCAAGCCTTCTGCCGGAAAGGAGGCTCTTGATGCAGGAGTGGGCGAATTACCTAGACAAGCTGAAATCCGGCGAAGAGGTCCCTTCACTCAGGCCGGTTCCGCTGACCGACATCAGAATGATCCAGGTGGCTGGCTACCGCAATTAGCGCGAGCTATCTGCAAAGCGCAGCGGGACGAAGAATCTCAACAATGCGGGCGTGATCGGGCGGCGCGGACATCCATCCGGATACGAGCAATGTCGCATTCAGTAGGAAAGGTGATTTAGATCACGTCAGCCACATGGCGTCCTCTTCGACTGTCGTTTAAGCGGTTCGAGGGGATCTCCACCCGCGGTGATTGGGACCAAGGCCTCAATTTTCCTCTCGAATTTTCTGCGCCCGCTCACCTATCGCTTTTGTTGAGCTGCTCCTAGCATGTATGAAGGATGCCTGCAACCTTCAAGCCGGAGAACTCAAAGAGCCGCATCATTGGGCTCGAAGAGGTCCTATCCCGTGTACCTTGGTCAGAATCAAAGATTCGCCGCGACATAAAGGCAGGCAAGTTCCCCCCGCAGGCCAAGAAGCTTGCGGGGAGTACGTCCGCAGGGTGGTATGAGGACGATATAGACGACCTCTTGGAATCGCTCCGCCCCGAGCCGGCTGCCAAAGATCGGAGCGCGCTCGAAAAAGAGGTTTTCCAACGGGAGGTCGCCGGGGCGGATCACCCCCATCGTCCACTTCCATCAAACCTGCGGAACGTAACCGCCCCCACGCGGCGGGCGGTGAAGGCAGAGGAGGAGGAGACGCTAATCCGGACCGGCATGAAGCTACAGGGGCAAGACGTATTTTGCCACCTACCCTCGCGTAAACTGCTTGTGGTTGTAGGCTCGATGTCAGACGAGTGCCTGACGGCTCTTGGAAGGCTCTCAGCCTAGCAGCATTGTGCCCTTTGGGTTGAGGCGCGAGACCCAGCCTCCACAAAAGCCAAGAATCAAGTTCGGCGCCCGCCGAATCGTTAAAACGACCCTAAGAACTCGTTGAAATTCGCGTGATTGCAGCGTCTTTCCTGGCGATTTTCGTTTTGTCTTGTTCAAAATCCGTTTGAAGTGCGGTTCTGGCCAGTGTTTATAGGGGTTTGCGGGCC
>Ga0302275_10004067_pt1 | contig 14587 bp, 10 predicted proteins | sample III_Bog_N2_2_FD_200229 | JGI IMG/M metagenome (GOLD analysis project Ga0302275, IMG submission 200229) | Peat permafrost microbial communities from Stordalen Mire near Abisko, Sweden - III_Bog_N2_2 | ecosystem: Environmental > Terrestrial > Soil > Wetlands > Peat | place: Sweden: Abisko...
GAGATTTTTTTTCTCACTCCGTCCACCAATGTTATAGGTCTCGCCAACGCGACCCCGGGCAAGCACGGTACGGATAGCGCGGCAGTGGTCTTCCACGTAAAGCCAGTCGCGAACGTTCTTGCCGTCTCCGTAGACGGGAAGCGGTTTGCCATTGCAGGCGTTCAGAATCATGAGCGGGATCAGTTTCTCCGGAAACTGGTGCGGTCCATAATTATTGGAGCAATTCGTGGTAAGAACAGGAAGTCCGTAGGTGTGGTGATAGGCACGCACCAGATGATCGGAAGCCGCTTTGGTCGCCGAGTATGGGCTGTTGGGCGCGTAAGGAGTCGTCTCGCTGAATGCCGGGTCAGAAGCCCCCAACGATCCATAAACTTCATCGGTCGAAACATGCAGAAAGCGAAAAGCCGCACGATCGGTTTCGGGAAGGGCTGACCAGTAGGAGCGGGTTTCTTCCAGTAATCCGAAGGTGCCGTTCACATTCGTACGAACGAAATCGTCGGGACCGTGAATGGAGCGATCGACATGGCTTTCGGCCGCGAAATGAACGATGGCTCGAGGCCGCTCGCGCCCCAGCAGTGCCTGAAGAAAGTCGCGATCGACTATGTCTCCCTGGACAAAACGATAGTGCGGATGTGTCTCGACCGACCGCAAGTTATTGAGATTTCCCGCGTAGGTAAGCTTGTCGAGGTTAAGAATACGCGAGCGCTCAGAACCAAGCCATTGCAAGACGAAGTTCGAGCCAATAAATCCAGCGCCGCCGGTGACTAGAATCAAATCTTCCATGGGGTAAGTGCCACGTCGAGAAATGCCGCATCTTGATTCTAATCGAAAGCCGACGATGAAGTCTTACTTGAGTCGGCCCGTTTCTAACTAAGTGCCATCACTATCAGGCGGGAACCTTCTAGGTCGCAATCGCCGTCGTACTCGGCGCCACGGCTTCCGCGTAGAAAAGGCCGCCAAGCCGTCGCCTCCAGGCAGCGCTGTCGGTGTCCGCCATCAACGGATGTGGACTGTGCGTTGATTATCACGAACAGGCTCTCCGTGGCAAAGGTGCACCCGAGGAGGTGATCCCAGCTATTGAGATTCTAGTAACCTCGCGCTGGATGCGGCTGGTAATAACACGAAAGGCGAGTGGTTCGTGAAAAAGACAAGAAAAGAATGGAGCCCCTCGGGTCACTACCGTGCGACGGAAGTGCGGGTTCGGGCGCCATCGCGCCGCTCATCCGAACTCCAACCTAATACATTGTAGTAGGCGGTCTCGATCGATTGAGCTACGCGCGGCCACAGAAACTCGGTTTGAATCCGTGCGCGTTCTCGGATTGCGGCTTGCCCGCGAAGTTCGGGATTCCGAATCAGCAAGTCGAGCATGCGCTCGAGGTCGGCCTGATCTCCGCGCTTGAAGCTATAGCCAGCGCCTTCGACGACCTCATTATTTTCTGGAATATCGCTGGCTAGAACACAAACTCCGGCCGCCATCGCATCAAGGAGCGCGAGCGACATACCTTCGAGTTCCGACGGAAGCACGAACAGCGCGGCGTTCGAGAGCAGTTCATCGAGTTCCGCGCCTGAAACCCAGGGGAGAAATCGGATCTGGTCGGATTCGTGGCTCAGCAAGGCCTGAGCGTAGGCATCGGAGTGACTCGAACCTCCGGCGAACGCCAACTTCATGGTGGTATCAAGTTTCTGGAAGGCGTTTATCAATAGATGACAGTTTTTTTCCGGTGAGAACCTGCCCAGGAAAAGTACGTAGTTATCGGGCGAAAGGCCCCACTCAGTTAACTTTCTGGGCATTGGCCGCACGGTTGGGGTGGCCCCGTTTGGTACGTAGATGGTATCTCGTCCGTGCCTTTGCTGAAAATGCCGTTGCAGAGTGCGCGACACGACCATTGTGGCATTGGGTCCGCGAATTGCCGCGGCTTCTCCCCATTGCAGCACTCGGGCTGCGACTCGACCCCACTTTCCCCGTTGCCAGTCCAAACCCTGCACGGTGACCACTGTTTTTTTCCCGACAAGCCGGGGAAGAAAGGCAAATAGTGCAGGCCCGAGACAGTGATAGTGCACGACATCGTGATCCGACACCATTGCATGAATCGTGCTCAGGACCGTATGCACGGCGGTTTCAAGGTGTTTGGAACGTATCGTCGGCAAACGATGCACACGCATACCCTGGTAGGTTTCCATGGGAGGAGTGAAATAGCTGCGGCAATACACCGTAACCTCGTGCCCGAGTTTCGCCAGTTCGTGTCCTACCTGCTCGTAGTAGGATTCGATGCCACTGTATTTTGAGACAACTCCCCGACCTCCGATGAAAGCGACGCGAACGCCACGCTGCGGCGGCCGAGTTTCGGGCAAAATCGGGAACGACAGGACTCTTTTCGCGGAAGAGAGGCGCCGGTAAACTTCCAGCAACTTTTCCATGTGCCGGTCAGGATCGTGATTGGCACGCACTTGATTTCTTCCGGCCGCGCCCATCCTCGAAATCAGATCCGGACGATCAAAGAGAAACCCGATGAAATGGGCGAGTTGCTCGCGATCTCCGTCTGCATATAAGAAGCCGGTTACACCATGGTGAACCAATTCACGGCGCGACCCGAGATCGGATGCAATCACTGGCCGTCCCCAAGCGTAGGATTCGAGGATTGACTTGCCTAGAGTTTCATAAGCATGGGACGGAAAGATCGAGAAACTGCAACCGGCAATCAGCTTTTGAAGCTCTTCGCCATGGAGTGTTCCGGTGAAGAGGACCCGGTCGAGATTTAAGTCTTTCGCCACGGCCTCCAGTCGCGAGCGTTCGGGGCCGTCACCGGCAATCACCAGAGGAGTGTGAGGGGCCTGAACCATGGCGCGTAGTAACTCATAAACACCCTTCTCGGGAGACAGCCTTCCGAAGTACAGGACATATCCTTCATTACCAACCAGATCTTGGTCGCGCGGCAGGGCTTGAAAGTGTGGCAACACTTCAATTTTTTGTGCCAGGCCCGCAGAGATTAATTGTTCGCGAACAAACTCGCTGGGCGCCAGGAACAGGTCTACGCACCGCTCGTAGGTTCGGAGCCACTTATGAAAGTAAGCCTCAGCAGCCAGAACGACGGTACTGGAGCGGGATCCGGCATAACAGCCCTTCGTGATGACGTTACGGAAGGCGCCGTTTCGGCACTCTTGGCAAACCTCGCCTTTCGCCACAAAGTTGTAGGTTGGGCACAAGATCTTGAAATCGTTCATGTGATAGAGGACCGGAATCCCTTGACGTCGCAACTCCCACAAAATCGAAGGCGAGAGATGGTGGTAAATTCCACGAATGTGGGCCACGTCGGGAGAAAACTCCGCGATGCAACGGCGCATCGCGCGTCGCGCTGATGGTGAATAAATGGCATGCGCCGCCATCTTTGCTTTCTTCAGCAAACCTGCAGTCGGATCTTTAAAATCGATTCGCGGAACTCGATAGGCGCGCCCGGCGAAGGCCGGAGTCTGTCCATGATCCATGGTGAACAGGGCCGTATCGTGGCCACGCCGGTCCATCTGCCGGATCAGGTCGAAGAGGTATGCTTCGGTGCCGCTAAACGGATAGTCATACTTGTTCGCATAAAGAATCCGCATGATTGCCTTCCGATCGGGAAATACGGTTTAGAAAATTTTCCGCAAAATTGTGGAGATTTCGTTGACGATTGTAGGAAGTTGCAATACTGGCCGCCGCCGCCCGCTGGACGTCAGACAGAGACGACTTGTTGTCGTGAATCCAATTGACGGCGCTGACGAAGTTGGCCAGTGAGGCCGGTTGGTACAGAAACCCCGTTCGCTGATGCTCAACCAATTCCGGAATGCCAGTAATCGCAGGAGCGAGAACGATTCGCTGGTGAGCCATCGCCTCCATCAGCACGACGGGAATCCCCTCGCTCTTGCTGGTCAGGACGACCAGGTCGGCTTGCCGGTAGTAGTTCGCGAGCTCCGAGCGGGGAACCCGTCCGATCAGCCGAACACGGCCTTGCAGCCGCAACCCAACGATTTGCTTTTCGAGGGCGGAGCGCTCGGGACCATCTCCGACAATCGAGCATAGCGTCTCGAAACCCTGGTCGCGAAGCCGGGCGCAAGCCTCGATAAGGAAGCCGTAGTTTTTCACCGGATGGAGACGCCCCACCGAAAGAATGTGGAACTGACCAGAATGGTTTTCATCGTAGGTCTGCGGGGAAGGTGTGACGCGATCTACTCCCAGGCGTTGCACGACAATCTTCTCCGGCGGCGTTGATGCATAGTTGCGGAGAATATGTTGGCGGTTGAACTCCGAGACAGTGACACAGAACCTGCACTCCCGCAATTTCGCCGAAAGCAGATCAGCGCGTTGTAGAAGGTCGGAGCCGTGCAAGGTGAAACTGAAGCTGATGCCAAGCAGTCGCGCGGCAGTCAACGCCATCCAAGAGGCGAAGTACCCGTGATGGGCATGGATGTGTTCGACCTGAAGACGCGCCAGTTGCTCCGCAAGTGCAGCGCCCATTACGGTGTGGCCGACTGCGCGGATGCGACGATGGACTGGGGTTCCGCGCTCCCATAACAAGGGGCGCAACAGTTTCGCCAACTGGGGACGACTGGAGGCAAGCCGGTGCATCGCGCGCAGCACTTCATCATCGGAAAGCGGCTGAAAGTATCGCGTCTCTTTCCAGAGTGCGCGCTCTGCCAGGCTGAGATCTTTGGGAGAGACCTGTTTGCCGCTGCAGCAGACTACATGCAATCCGTGGTGCCGCAGTTCTGCGATTTCATCCATCACGTAGGGTTCAAGTGGAGATGGGAACTGATTGGCGATGTAAGCCACGGTAGTCATTTCGCACGTTCCTCTGCGAGGCACAACATGCCGGCGACGGTAAACAGAAGTCCGATGACGAATTGATAGGCCATATCAACGAAGAAAGCGTTGAACAGATAAACGCTGAGCAAGAGCGGCCAGACTTTGCGCAAGGCAGCGACAACGCCGGTTTCTCCGGGCGGGGCGTGCCACGAGAGGCGAAAGAGGTTGAAGAAGAGAATGGCATAGAGAGCCAGACCGGGCACGCCAAATTCGACCAAGAGGGCGAGATAGGTGTTGTGTACGTAGAAAATCCGCAGGTGGTAACCCTCCATGCGCCGGGCGAGCTCGGCATACATGCCACCGGAAGTCCAGCCGGTGAAAGGGCGCTCGCGAAACATGGCCCAGCCAGCGTCATAGACCGCCAGGCGAGCGTCCACGGGGCCGCGCTCTTCTGTGCGATCGGAGAGAGAGCTTCTTAGCGAGGCGTTGCTAAAGCCGATTGCCAGTCCCCCGACAATTGCCATAACGGCAAGCACGGCCGAGAAGGCTAGCACATGATGTTTAATGAATCGGAATCCGAGAACGATGGTAGAAACAGCGAATGCAATCCAGACTGCTCGCGTCATGGTTGCGAGTATCGCGAGCGGAAGAGTGAGCCAGAGCAGTATTTGCAACGGTCCGCGTTTTGACGGCAAGGCGAGCGCGAGAATGCCGAGCATGTTTAGCGAAAGGCCATTGGCCACGGCTTGCAGAAACGGCCCGCGTGCGCGATCAGCATGAAAGCCCAGACTTTCGTCGAGAATGAAGCGGGGAAAGATGAGCGAGCGGGCATCCACCAGAAAAGCAATGGCTATGAATATGAGATAGACGAGCGAAAAGAGAACAAATACTTCAAAATGCCTTCTTTGCGAAGCGCCGCGAAAGACTAGAGCCGCAACGTGAAATAGCGTAAAGGGGACGATATATTTACTGGCGATAATGCTCCAGATCTGAGCGTCGAACGGATCGCGCAAGGCGCGAAACACCGCAAGTGCGGTTAATCCGAGCATGGGCAAACTCAGTCCCACAAAGAAGGGCAGTGTTTCCCGGCGCGTCATCACGCGCAAGGCGACGAAGAAAATGAGGACGCCAAAGGCAATCCTGTCGGCATAGAACGAAAAAAGATCAGGCGGCCGGAACAGAAATACGGCCATCGCTGCGACATAGAGGACGGAAGGAAACGTCAATCCCAGATACAGAGGACGAAGGGTCCAACCCGCGATGCGCCAAACCTGATTCTCGTGGTGGTACCAACTTAGTGCGCGACTGCTCATGGTTACGGTCAGGCTCCTTCGGGCGCGAACAGAACGCGGACGGTTTTTGCGAGGATGCGCAAGTCCAGTTGCAGGCTCCAGTTCTCGATGTAGGTGAGATCAAGGTGCATGTTGAGGTCGAACGAAGGGCAATCGCGCGCCGTGATCTGCCAGAGACAGGTGAGGCCGGGTTTCACGTCCAAACGGCGGTAATGTTGCAGGTCATAATGATCAACCTCGTCAATCGGGTGCGGCCGTGGCCCGACCAGGCTCATTTCACCGCAGAGCACGTTCCAGAGTTGAGGGAGTTCATCGAGGCTGTAGCGGCGTATGAATTTGCCGACACGAGTGACTCTTGGATCTCCATCAATTTTAAAAATTGGGCCTTGACGGGTGTTACGGGAGCGCAATTCCCTTTTCAAATCCTCGGCATTCGACACCATCGACCGAAACTTGTAGCAATGAAAGCGATGGCCTTTGGCCCCCGTCCGTTCGGCGGCGTACACGATTGGGCCGCGCGAATCCAAGCGAATCAGGACGGCGACGGCCGCCATAATAGGACTGGCCAAGAGCAGGCCGAGAGTGGCGCCACTGATATCCAGTAACCGCTTCAGAAATAAAGGGGCGCTCGGTGAAGTCTCGGTATGAAGGGTGATCACCGGTACTTCTCCAATACGATCGATTCCTGAGTCTGGCCAGGGACCCGGCGGCAGCTCGGGTACGGCGCGGATGTCAAGATGGTTCCGGAAGGCGGCCTCGGCAGCCACTCGAGTCTGAGCGGTCTTACCGGGGAGCGCGAGGATCACCTCATCGATGAACTCGCCGCGAGCAAGCCAGTCAAGATCTGCGATTCGTCCCAACACGGTTGGGGAGAGGGGAAGATCGTCATCCAGGAAGCCGGAGACCGTCGAACGATGGGCTGGATCGTTGCGCAGGGTCTGGGCAATTGAGCGGCCGACGGGACCGGCGCCGACGATCAATACCTTGCGCACTTCAGTGGCCCGCCTCCGCCGCTTCCATTCCATTTGCCGCAACCGTCGCAAGAGGGCGAGGGCGGCCAGACTCGTGGCAAATATTCTGCACGCCGCGAGGGGTTTCATTCCGCCCCAGGCGGCAATAAAGATGAGTCCGATTGCGATGAGCGTGGAACGTGCGAGGGCGGAGACGATTCCCGGGGGAGATGGGTCGCCGGCGCGTTTGTAGAGCCCTTCGCAAAAGCCAAAGAGGATAATCAGGACGGCAAAAATTGGTAGAGAGGACCACGGAACTCCCCAGGCCGGAGAGAACAGCGATAATCCGCCGCATACTGCGAGGAGCACTATCAAATCCGCAGCCACCAATTGGCAAAGCGTGAACCGATCGACGGAGGGATAGGATAAATACTGCCGGGTGGGAGGACGGGCCCGGACGTGGCTGGCATTGACCACATCCGGTCGGGTGGCAGGGTTCATGGCGGGAGTGTCACGGACAGGTAGGGGGTGTGAGGAGGTCGCGGCTGAACTACCAAGGATCATGCGAGCAAATTGTGAAGCGCAATCTTTAGGGCCGATGTCCCAGATTCGAGTTGTGGCTAATTGACTCATAGGATTCACAGATTACGGTAGAGGCCTTGAGGAACGGGAAAACGGCGCTCGACCAACACGCTTCCCAGCAACACAACTTGAGCCTTTTGCAGATGGTTTCTGGCTTGCTCGGCGATGATGCGTCTGGTTTTGTTAGCTGCTAGTACGAGCACGACACCGTCGCAGGTGCGGGCAACGCTGGTCGTGAGCCACGACACGGGGTCGCACCAAAGGATAGAAAAATCGAATTCGGAAATAAGTTCACGGAGGCGCGACAGGCTCTGATCGGTCACTGTTCCCGGGTCATCTGGAAGCCAATTTAGCCGCGGAACCATCCAGAGTCTGGGCGCAATCGGCCACGTGGCCTCGGCGCTCGCCGGTCCTAAGACCTGCAACTCTTCCGTCAAAGAAACAGTTTGTGTGCGGGCATCGATCAGTCCAACATCGTAGTTGTGCTTCTCAGCCAAGACGGTCGCGACTTCCAGGCACAAATTTGCTGTGGCGGTTGAGTCTTCCAGGGGCGCAAATGCCACATGCCGTATCGGTCTTGATTCGTCCGGGAAAAAAAGCTGCTGCACGAGAGCACGTATCTGATCTCTCTCCACGGCCGCGGCGGCGGAAGGGGCTGCCGTGGAAGAGGTTATCTGTCGGAGCGGTTCAGCAAGGGGAGTGGCGTGTGAAGCCTCATTCGAGGTTCGCGTATTTAAAACGATCTCACGGAGCATGGTCACGAGGTCACCCCTCGGGCCGGTCCGTTGCGCCGCATGGGAAAACTCGGGAGGGGAGACTCGCGCACCGGGAGCCACGCGAGGACTGGAGCGCCTAGCAATCCGCAAGCTTCGTCAGGAGTGCGAATGGTTGGGTCGAAATATTCGGCGGTGAAAGCGATGCCGATGCTGAACGCGAGGGCCAAACCGAAAGCGAGTAAGAAGTAGAGAATCATAGGATGTGTAGGCAATGCAGGGATTTCGGGCAACTCGACGATGGCTACGTTGAGAATGTGGCGATCATCCAGCGCGTCGCCGATGCGTGCTTCTTCGCGCTTGCGAAGATAGAGCAGGTAGTCGTCTTCGGCGATCTTAGCGGTTCGCAGCAAGTCCTGCTGCTCGATTGAATCGACTTGCATCTGCTGTGCAAGAGTTCGTAACGACGCTACCTGCGCCGAGGCGTCCGACTGCCGTGCCTGTAGACCGTCGCGCTGTACCTGCGCTTTTTCCATTTCCATGCGAGCCCATTCGTAGTTCGGATCTTTATCAGTGGTTTCATCTCGGATTGGGGTGAGCGCTTCGGCGGTGATCGAGGTGCGAGTTTCAGCAATCTCCTGTTCAACCTCCCGCACGAGGCGGTAGGAGGGCTCGAAGCGGGTCAGAAGCTCGGTGCGCTTGAGCTGGAGTTCGAGTAAGTGAGTTTTCATCTTCTCGAGAACCTCGGGATTATCCGCCCAGCGGTTGAGAGTTACCGATCGCGACGGAAAAGACTTGAGTTGCTCGCCGAGCGCAGCGACGCGGCGCTCAGTCTCGATACGATCTTGATCTGTCTGACGGTAAACGGCTTCCGCTTCTCCCAGTTTCTGGAGGGCGATATCGCGTTCGAGTGCTGCCGACGAAACTCCTCGATCGCGGGTGAAGCGGACGAGATCTTTCTCCGAGTGCCGCAGGCGCCGCTCGTCTTCTTCGGTCTGCTTTTCAAAGAACTGAGATTCGCCTGGAGGCCGCTGCAGATCCGTATGCCGTTGCACATAGACGGTCGCGAGCGCCGAAAGGATACGAGCCGCCCGGTCTGGATCCGTGTCTCTGTAGCTGACCTGGATCAAGTTGGATTTTTTCAGGGCCTCTACATCCAAGCGTCGTCCAACCTTGCGGGCGGCGTGTTCGGTCTCGGCAGCGATTTCAGAACTCTTCGCGTCGGCTGGGACGAGGCCCGCGATTCGCACCACCTGCTTCAACAGGTCTTCGTCGCGAAGTAGTTCAACCTCCGAGTTCAATTCTTCTTCGGTGATGTCGGGGCGGGTGAAGTCCATGGCGCTAGCGGGTTGGGACGAAACCACGGGGTCGAATCGGCCTCGTCGCAAGAGCACTTTGAAGTGAGCTTCGTAGCGGGCCGAAAACATAACCAGCAGCAGGGTGCTGAGCAAAACGAGACCAAAGGAGGCGGCGACGAGGCGGGGATGCCGGAACAGGGTGGCTGCGACCTCTCGAGGGGTTGGGCCGGACGACGGATTCGGAGTTGCGGTTGCTTCAATGGACATGAGATCGACGAAGGTGTTCAGGCCAGGAAGTGGCAGAAAGCTTGCCCGACGGATGCAAAACCCCGTTACTCCTCTTTGCAAGAAACTCTGCAAGAAATAAGAAACTAGTCTGGAAAACTGAAGTTATAACGTTGGTCAGAACTGCAGTGGGTTCATATACCAACTCATCGAGTTGGTTGGTACAAACTTGCGAATCTTTGAGATACGACTCTGCGGCACATAAATAAAGTCACCGGCTTGGAGGTGAAGGTCTTCGTGAAGATCGTGAGAATCCAGCATCTTCTTCAGATCGATTACGTGCGATTCGGCGATGTCGGCGGAGATTCGCCGGAATAGCACAACTTGCGAATGTTTGGCCTGCTGCGTGAATCCCCCTGCAATGGCCACGGCTTCGTTTACCGTCAAGTCGCCGCGCAATTCGTACTTTCCTGGCCTCGCGACTTCGCCAGAAGCCAGAAAGTAAGGTTTATCGAAGTCCTTCAGAGTTACGGTTACTTCCGGGTCGCGCAGGAACACACGATAGGCTGCCTGGACCGCGAGTTGCATCTGCGACACAGTCAGTCCCTCGGCAACGAGCGTGCCGGCACCTTTCAGCGCGACGTATCCATCGGGCTGAACGGTGAGAGTCTGGTTGAAGTCAGGAGAAAAAGTGAAATTGATATCGATTATGTCGGATTTCGACAACCGATAAAGCGGGTGGCGCTCCCCTCCGAATGCAGGATCTCCCTGGCCACCCGCTATTCCGGGTTGTGTGGTCGTGCTGCTGGCGGAAGGTGTGTCGGAGCGGTCCTGGCTCTGCGAGCTCTCCGCCGGCGCGATCCTGCCGGACGACGGAGCAGAGGATACGGGGACCGATGCAGGCGGCAACGTTTCCTGGGTGGCACTGACCACGCCGAACTGTAGGATGAGCGCGCCCGCAGTCCCCAATAGTACGCGTGTAAGGTTTACATTCATCTCTCCAACTTTGACCGCTGCTCAGAGCGGCGACTAACCAGCTCGTTTTTTTTTGGGCTGATTTGAGGAATCTATCGGCAGGGATCAAACACAACAAGACGTGCAAAGTACTGTCCACTGGCGTACAGGGCACGTTATTGCTATCGCGACGGTGATGAAATCGTCAGAGAGGCTGCCAACACTCGTATTTCGACAGCGCAATTTCGCCAAGCGGAGGATTGTTGTCACGAACATTTGTGCACCGGAGTAGACCCTCAAAAGTAGACGCTGAGAACGGAATACGTCACCAAACTGATGTGACGAGACCTACATCCGTTCATGGCGCTTTCGGGCATGATTGGGTTGTGAGAATAGCGCGCGCCGCGAAATTGCCCACCAATAACGAGCCCAACCAAACTGAAATCGTGAACGTTCTGGTAGCCGATTCGGGGCCAATCCAGTCGCAACTCCTGGTCCGAGCCCTGAAGTGCAGGAAGGATTTTCAGGTTTCCGCAGTCGCTCTTGACACTGCTGCCATCGATGAATTCATGCAGTCGAGCGCCGCAGATGTAATATTGGTTTCGTCGAATCACTTGCCGGACTTCGGCTTGCTGCGATGGTTGCGCGTTTCGTATCCCAAAGCCGCTTCCATCCTGCTGGCCGAGAGTGACGATCGGGATCTCGTCGTGAATGCATTGCGGGCGGGCGCGCGGGGTATATTTCTATTCACGCAGACTCCGTTTGCGATGCTATGCAAGTGCATCGATTGTGTTTTCCGTGATCAAATCTGGCTGAATAGCCAACAGATGAACTATGCGCTCGACGCTTTGTCGGAAGTGCCGACCTTGCGCGTGGTGAATTCGACCGGAAGATCGCTGCTGACGCCTCGAGAAGAGCAGGTGGTTGCGCTGGTAGCGGACGGACTGACCAACCGCGGGGTGGCGACCGAACTGGGTCTCAGTGAACACACCATCAAGAAATACCTGCTGCGCATCTTCGACAAAGTCGGGATTTCCAGCCGAGTCGAGTTGGTGCTCTATGCCATGTCACACGGAGAACATCGAACCTCGGAGTGGATTCCGACTGCCGTTATGAGCGCAGACCGTAAGCTGGACGGATACAATGCGAAGGTGGAGAAGCGCGGCGAGGTTCTGCGGTTAATCCGATCCGCCGAATGAGCGCAATTCGAACCAATGTCTACCTCTGGACCCAATCCTGATTCCGAATCCAGTTCGAGTGTGGCGCGACGTTGGACGGTGATCGCCTCAGGTCTCCTACTATTGGCGCTGGCTCTGGTGGTCATTTATACGGGCCCTAATGCGTTTTATAGTCCGGTTGCATTGGTGGTCGTGGCTGCGATAGGGCTGGCTGCGGTGTTATTGCAGGTGTGGTTTCGGCGTGACCTGCCGAACATCAGTTCTCCGCTGTGGCTGAATGTGCTCGGTATCTTCTTCGCCATGGTTTCCTTGTTTGCGGACTATCTTCGATTAACGCGTCGGGCACTTGATCTGACGGCGTTTGCTGCAGTGGTCTGTTTCGGCATCAGCGGATCTCTGATCTTGCATGCGCTGCGGCTGCGGGCGCGGGCGCCCAAAGTGGCCGAGATTGAGCCGCAGTAAATCCGCAGCATAAAGGATGGCTTTTGCCGATCTGGACGAATTAGTTTCCCGGTTTCTGCGTTTTACAGTTGCCAAGTCTAATAGCTTATAGTCCGACATCTGAGGTCTTACAATGGCAGTATGCGAATCACACTGTTTGGCGCTTCGGGTTTACTGGGCCAGGAATTGGTTCGAGAACTGGCTCACGACGAGCTAACGGCCCTGTCGTCGAAAGATGCCGACATTCGCGACCGCACTCGCGTTCGCGATGTGGTTCGCGAAGCGCGTCCTGATTGGATCATTCTCTCTGCCGCCTACACGGATGTGGATGGATGCGAATCCAATCGCGATCTGGCGTTTACGGTGAATCGGGATGGAGCGATTCACGTGGCGGAAGCGGCGCGGGAAGCCGGTTCGCGTATGTTGTTCGTGAGCACTGACTATGTTTTCGATGGCAGCAAGCGCTCAGCGTACGAAACCTCCGATGCGAGAAATCCGGCGAGCGTTTATGGAGAGACTAAAGCCGAAGCTGAAGTCGGGCTTTTGCAGATCTTGCCGCAGGTATGTATCGCGCGGACTTCCTGGCTCTTCGGTCACGGCGGCAAATGTTTTCCCGCGACGATTTTGAAGCTGGCGCCGACGCGCCCCGAGCTTTCGGTGGTCAACGATCAACGAGGCAGCCCGACCTACACTCCCGATCTGGCTTCAGCGCTGGTGAAATTGTGCCGAAAGTCCGCCGAAGGGATTGTGCACGTCACGAATTCGGGTACTTGCACCTGGTACGATTTTGCGGTCGAAATTCTGCTGGAAGCGGGATCGGCGACGAAAGTTAAACCGGTAACGACGGCCGAATTTCCGCGTCCTGCCAAACGACCGGCATATTCGGTGCTTTCACCAGATAGCTTGCATGCGCATAACATCCATATGCCGGCCTGGCAGGATGCTTTGCGGCGCTATCTGGCGGGGTAGCGAGATAGGCATCCGCGACTGCTGGAATTGGATGGCGGTAAGCAAGGCGAGAGCCCTCCGAGCGACGAATTGACAAAAATTTGACATTGAACGGTGCCCTTTGCCGTATAATCCGCTCGCTCGCAATTGAGCGCTGCTGGCCCGTTGTCAAGCTGGTCGCGGGCTGTTTCCACAATTCTCTCCCCCAATGAAAGGTGTTCCCTATGCGTCGTCACGTGTGGTTCGCGTGCTATTTATTGGCTGCGTTCGCTTCTCTGTGCCTGCTTGCGATTTCATCCGCGCAGGCTGAAAGTGTGCAGCCTCTTCTGATCACACAAAGTATTGATGAAAGCAAACTGGTCACGCTGGGTGGCAATACGCGGCCCGAAGCGAAGGCGAAATACGATCGCGGCCCGGTGGCCGATAACCTTTTGATGGAGCACATGCTGCTCCTTTTAAAGCGCTCGCCTGAGCAGGAACGCCAATTGGAGCAGCTCATTGAGGAACTGCACGACAAGTCCTCTCCCAACTTTCATCAATGGCTTAAAGCCAAGGAATTCGGAGACAGGTTTGGGGTTGCGAACCAAGACCGCGAGACGATCAAGAATTGGCTACAGTCGAAGGGTCTAAAGGTCAATGTGGATTATCCGAGTGGCGTGATCATTGACTTTTCCGGAACCGCTGGGCAGGTACGAGAAGCCTTCCACACGGAGATTCACCAGCTGGACGTGAAGGGCGAGAAGCACATCGCCAATATGAGCGATCCGCGGATACCGGCCGCTCTCGCCCCTGCGGTAAACGGCATAGTGTCATTGAACGACTTCAAGCCGCATACCATGTACAAGCCAAAGAAGCAGTACACCGATGGCAGCTGTTTGTTCGGGACCTGTTATCTGGTAGTTCCCGGGGATCTGGAGACGATCTACAACATTAACCCACTTTTCACGGCCGGCATTTCCGGACAAGGGCAAACCATTGTAGTGCTGGAGGACACAAACGTCTTCAGCACGGCGGATTGGACGTCGTTCCGGTCGGTGTTTGGCCTTTCGTCGTATACCGGCGGCTCATTCACGCAGGTCCATCCTGCGCCTCCGAGTGGCAGCAATAACTGCACGAATCCGGGCGCAAACGGTGATGATACGGAAGCAATCATTGATGCCGAATATGCCAGTGCCGCCGCGCCCAGCGCGGCCATCGTGCTGGCTTCGTGCGCAGACACGGCCTCTTTC
>Ga0302275_10004069_pt1 | contig 14586 bp, 10 predicted proteins | sample III_Bog_N2_2_FD_200229 | JGI IMG/M metagenome (GOLD analysis project Ga0302275, IMG submission 200229) | Peat permafrost microbial communities from Stordalen Mire near Abisko, Sweden - III_Bog_N2_2 | ecosystem: Environmental > Terrestrial > Soil > Wetlands > Peat | place: Sweden: Abisko...
ATTTGTAATCAGCGGGTCATCGGTTCGAGCCCGATTGCCGGCTCCCTCTGCCTGAGACACTTGGGACTCAAAAACGGCACAGGCTGGAATTCAGTAGGGCAATTGTAGGTCAATAATTGGACCGCGTTGGTTCGGAATCACCGCCGGCTTGGCATCCGACGGCGGTGTATTCGCTGAACCCGGAAGCCGGCGCAACACGTGGCCCTGGCGCCGTCCGCGTCGTAAATGACGCCGCGAGGCCACCACGCCTCACCACGCCGAGACAATCTATGGCGTCAACGCTTTTGAACATTTCGGCCATTGAATGCGAGGGTTCTGCGCCTCACTCTGGCACATAGTAGTGCGTGTCGTAGAAACGCGGCGCGGATGGGGCGCCGTAGCGCACCTCAATCAAGTTGTGCGGAGTGCGGGCGCCGGCTTCTATGGCCAATTCCATCGCTGTCTGCCACATCATCCATGTGTCCACGGTGCCGCGCAGGATCGCCACGCCATCGTCGACAGTGGCAGTGACCTGGTTGTTTGGATCGACAAAATCATAAGCGAGCTTGTCCTTGAGGTCGGCTTCGATGGCGGCGTCGCTCTTTGGCACCCATTGTTTGCGCACGGCCAGATAATCGTTCACATGCACCACCCCGTTCTGGCAGCTCGTGGTCCACTCGGCGTGTTCTTTTTCGAACTCGGTATCCACCAGCCCGTAAAGGCTCACGTGGGCGTTCCGGCATTCGACGATGATGTTGTGGCGTTCGACGTAGGCGTCGCGTTTCAGCGCCGCTCGGGTGAAGTCAGCGATCTGGTCGTCGGTTGGTGGCGTGCGCGCGGGACATAAAGGGGTATAGTGTGCGATCTAAATGAGCTTGCACGACCAAAGCCCTCTCCAATTGCCGAAGCATCTCTCCGAGGAGGCCCACCGAAACGCGACTCCCGCATCGGGCTGGCGGAGAATGTTTGCGGCTTTTCTCCATCGGAACTACCGCCTCTTTTTCGCCGGGCAACTGGTCTCGCTCATCGGCAATTGGATCAACAGCACGGCGGAAGGCTGGCTGGTATATCAACTCACCGGCTCCACGACGCTGCTCGGCGTCGTGGCCGCAGCCTCCACTGGACCGATGCTCGTCCTTTCCACTTGGGGAGGGTCGATCGCTGACCGCCACGCCAAGCGCACCGTGCTCTTGATCACCCAGGTGGTCTCCATGGTGCTCTCATTACTCCTCGCATTTCTGGTATGGAGCGGCCATATTCAGCCATGGCAAATTATCGCCGTGGCGGCTCTGGGCGGTGTGGTCATGGCCTTCGACATGCCTGCGCGGCAGGCTTTCGTCATTGAAATCACCAGCCGAGCGGACCTCAAAAACGCGATCTCACTCAATAGCTCGATGGTCAATGGCGCTCGCATCATCGGCCCGTCGCTCGCCGGCGTGCTAATGGCTAAGTTCGGTGTGGCGTCTTGCTACCTGATCGATGGTCTCAGTTTCATCGCCGTCATCATCGGCCTGCTCGCTATGCATCTTCCCACGCATGTCCGCAAGACGCATCCTGGCTCTGAACTGGAACATGCACTCGCTGGCTTTGTCTATGTCTGGAACAATCCTCGCGTGTTGACGATCCTCTCGCTTTTTGCCGTGGTAGGCATCTTTGGCTGGTCGTACACAGTCCTTATGCCTGCCTTTGCAAGCGACGTGCTCGGTCTGGGCGAGAAAGGCTACGGTGCGCTGCTCGCAGCCGGCGGTGCCGGAGCCCTTTCCGGCGCTTTTAGTGTCACCGCAGTATCCGACAAGATCGCTCCACGCAAACTGGCGCTGGGCGGCGTCTGGATTTTCTCCATCATGCTCACACTCTTTGCCGTAAATCGGAACTTCTTTGCGGCTCTCCCCCTCCTCGCCGGGGCGGGCTTCGGCATGATGCTTTTCCTCTCCACCTCCAATTCCGCACTCCAAACGAGCGTGCCAGATGAAATGCGCGGGCGGGTAATGGGCGTGTGGGCGCTCATCTTCGGCGGCATGATGCCGTTCGGCAGCCTCGAAGCCGGCGTGCTCGCACGCGTCGTCGGCGTCCCGGCGACCATGGTTATCGGGGCGGCGATTTGTGCCCTCGCCACCGCGGTGACACTAGCCGTCATCCGCCGCCGCGACCAGGCCCCGGCGGAGACTGCACCTGCGGCGTGACCCCGCCACGCCATTTCGCTCGCGCGGAGAAAATGGATATTTGCCGCGCCAGCGCCGCAATCAAAGCGCGTCTCCGCAGTGAAGAGAATATTGGAACCAGAACGCCTTTCCATACTGACGCTCCACTTGTTCCGTTTTCGATTCGTTCACGCTCTTCAACGATGAGTCCTCTTTTCCCCCACCACGCCCACCAAACCGGGTTAACGCTCACGCTGAATTGGCGATTCTCGATGGCCGATGACCAAGTGTGTGACTGACTCAGAGCCATGCTTTGCTAATCAACCACATCTTCACCGCCTGCGTAAGGACGACGTAGCAGAGAAGCGTCCCAAGCAGGATCGGCCAGTAGTGCGACGGCAACGCGGTGAAGCCGAGGGCCGACGCGAGCGGCGAGTAAGGTAACCATACGGCAATGGCCATGATGGCGATCGTCGTCATCGTGAGCTGCCAACTAGCGCGACTCTGAATGAAGGGAATCTGGTTCGTGCGGATGACATGAACGATCAACGTTTGGGTGATCAGCGACTCGACGAACCAGCCGGTCTGAAAGAGCGACGCGCGCGCGGGATCCCAGCAGCCGAAGAGATAGAGCATCACGAAGAACGTGGTGTAGTCGAAGATTGAGCTGATGGGTCCGATGAAGAGGACGAATTTCTTGATATCGCCGATCAGCCACGGACGCGGCGCGGCGGTTTGCTCTGGCCCGACCGCGTCCGTCGGAATCGGAACCTGCGAAAAATCGTAGAGGAGGTTATTCGTTAGTACCTGGATGGGGGCCATCGGCATAAACGGTAGAAACGCGCTCGCCCCGAGAACACTGAACATGTTGCCAAAGTTCGAGCTGGCGCCCATGCGGACGTATTTGAGGATATTTACGAAAACCTTGCGACCTTCAATCACGCCTTCATCTAGCACCATGAGGTCCTTTTCCAGGAGGATGACTGCTGCGGCTGCCTTTGCGATATCGACCGCGGAATCGACAGAGATACCTACATCCGCTACATGCAGCGCTGGTGCGTCGTTAATTCCATCTCCCATGAAGCCAACGACGTGCCCTTTGTGCTGAAGCGCACGGATGATCCGTTGCTTGTGCGCGGGCGAGAGGCGCGCGAAAACGTGAGTGCGCTCGGCGACCTCCGCAAGGTCGGCATCGGTCATCGTCTCGACCTTGCTGCCAAGGAGAATCTCGTTGGCATCCAGGCCCACTTCGCGGCAGACCTTACGAGCCACGAGGTCGTTGTCGCCGGTGAGGACTTTCACGGTGACCCCGTGTTTTTGTAGCGCATCGATCGCCTTGCGTGCCGAGTCCTTTGGTGGATCAAGGAAGGCGATGTAACCTTTAAGAATCAGGTTGCACTCATCCGCCTTTGAAATCAGCCCGCTGGCTTCAAGTTGCTTGTGAGCGACGGCCAGTACGCGAAAACCGTCGGCATTGAGTTCTTCGTAATGCTTGATCAGCTCGGCCGCTCGGGTCGGCTCCAGCGGCAGGATTTCGCCATCCAGTTCATAGAAATTGCAGCACCGGAACACGGCCTCCGGCGCCCCCTTCGTCAGTAGTTGATGATCCTTGTCCGGCTTCTCCACCAGCACCGACATCATCCGGCGCACGAAATCGAATGGGATCTCATCCACCTTGCGATAGCCGTTGATGAATTCGTCGTGGGTGTCGCGGTGGTCGAGGACCGCACGGTCGAGCACGTTCTTCAAACCCGTCTGGAAATGCGCGATGAGAAATGCGTCGAGCAAGACCGCAGCATTTTCCTTTTGCATCACGTCGCAATGGCGTTCGAGGATCACCCTATCCATCGTTAGCGTGCCCGTCTTGTCTGTGCAAAGCACATCCATTGCGCCGAAATTTTGAATCGCGTTGAGTTGCTTCACGATGACCTTCTTCTTCGACATCGCGAGCGCGCCCTTCGACAGACAGACGGAGACGATCATCGGCAGCATCTCCGGCGTCAGACCGACCGCCACGGCGATTGAGAAAAAGAAGGCTTCATGCCAATTGTGCTTGGTGAATCCGTTGATGAGGAAAACCAACGGGGCCATCACCAACATGAAGCGGATCATCAACCAGGTGAATCCTTGCACGCCTCGGTCAAAACTCGTCGGCTCAGGTTTGCTAGTCATGCTACCCGCCATGCTGCCAAAGTAAGTCTGGGCTCCCGTGGCCAATATGACTGCGGTGGCTGCGCCGCTTTCGACGCTGGTGCCAAGAAAGCAGATATTCGCCAACTCCAACGGCACAATCTCCGCCCGCTTTTCGCACGCTTCGAACTTTTCCACGGGCAACGATTCACCCGTGAGCGTTGCTTGCGAAATGAACAAGTCCTTCGCCGCTACGAGCCGCACATCGGCCGGGATCATGTCTCCCGCGGACAGCTTTACCACGTCGCCGGGCACCAATTGCTTGAGCGGGATTTCCTCTTCTTTCCCGGCACGCACGACGGCCGCCGTGACGTTGATCATCGCTTTCAGCTTTTCCGCGGCTGCATCGGCGCGGGCTTCCTGCACAAAGCGCAGCAGAACGCCGAGGATCACCATCAAAGTCATAACGCTTCCGGCACGCGCGTCACCGGTGGCAAATGAAATCGTTGCGAGCACGACGAGCAGGATGACCAGCGGATTGCGCGTCGCGGTGAGCAATCGCCACAACCAACCGCGATGCTTGCTCGCGGCGACGACATTCGGCCCGACCTTCGCAAAGCGCCTGGCCGCCTCGTTTTCACTCAAGCCTTCCGCGGCGGTCTTCATCCGCGAGAAGACCTCATTAGTTTCCAACTGCGCCACCTCCGCGAGAATCGGAGAAAAGTGAATGGACTCGTCGGCACGCTTCGCGAGCGCGGTCGATCCGGTGACCTTCGGAAGGTGGTTCATAATTGGCTAGTTCTGCGGTTGTTCAATAGGCAAATATTCGACGAACCGCCAGCATTCCCCCAATAAAGATCATCTCATCTATGGCAAGGCCAAGGGTAACCCGGAGTTTTTGCATTCCTTAGGCTTTGTCGATGCCATGCTTGGTGACGTCGATGGATATCGTTCCATCCAGCTTTTGCAAAACGCTCAACTCCTCCTCGTTCGCTTTCAGGAATTTTTGATACTGTTTCTTCGACTTGCAAATGGCCTTCAGCGTCGGCGGCCACTTATGGAGTGTCACTTTTTCTCCGGGGCGCACACGGAAATCCTTTGAGTGAAGTTTAGTCTTCGTGCTTTCGCTGCCACGAGCGGTGTCAGGGTTCCCTGGTTTCATGGATGCCTTTCTACTGAATCCTCAGGCGGGCAAAGACCGGAATCTTCACCCCGTTTAGAATCAAACCGAAAACCAGAGCCGCGGCAAATTCACCGGCCACCACGGAGGGGGGCAGTGGCGCCATGGCAATCCCAAGGATAGCCAGCGCCGAGATAATCAGAAGGTCGGCCGCCGAGGACAGGACGAGCCAGATGCTCGGACGCAGTCCCAACAGATGGCGGCGGTCTCGGATGGAGTAAAGCGTGGCTTGACTGGCATAAACGATCCCAAGCACGGAAAGAGTTCTCAGTTGCTCTACTCCGAATCCCATTTCGAATTTTCCCACAGCCAGGATGGCCGTGCAGAAGGCCAGAAAGCAGCACCCAAGGATGACGCCTGCGCCCGTGATCCTGCCAATATCCCAGGCGTTGGGCGTTTCCGATGGACGCACCCTGTCGGTTGTTAATGACATGGCCAGAAAGTCGCCGGTGACCATGACGAGGACCATCAGCAAGGGGGTTAAAACCGCATGTCCCGTCATGATGAGGCCGACGCCCAACAAGAGCACTTGCACGATTTTCTTGATAATGGAGTTAAGCGTATAGGTGAGAATCCGCTGAAACGTGATCCTGCCCTCTTTCACCGCAGCGACAATGCCACCAAGCCCGGGTTTCGTCAGGACAACCCCTGCGGCGGACTTGGCCACATCCGTGGCCGTCGATACGGCGATGCCGATTTGTGCCTGACGGAGCGCCGGTGCGTCGTTCGCGCCATCGCCGCACATCCCGACCGCCTGCCCGTGCTTCTGGAACTCCTTGACCAGGTCATATTTTCCCTCGGGAAGAATGCCTGCGAAGACCGCGAAATCCCCCGGTTTGATACCTTTGGGAAGCGGTCCCGGCGGGCACACCGCACCCTGCAAGCCCACGGCATGGGCGACGATTGCCGCCGTCGCCGGCGCATCTCCCGTCACCATGACGGTTCGGATGCCCAAGGCCCGCAATTCCGAGATGAGTGAGGTCGAGTCCGTCCGGGGCGGATCGCTCAGCGCGATCAGGCCCATCAACTGCATGGACGCCGGGGGGCCTGCAGCCACGGCCAAAACCCTGAAGCCTTGCTTTTCGAGATCGTCAGCCATCCCGACGGCACTGGCCGGCGGAGTGGAGAGCTTGATAACTGCGGTAAAAGCCCCCTTGACGATCCGCTCACCGCTACCCTTCGCATCGGTTGCCATTGCCTCGGATATCTTCCTGGCAGGGTCGAATGGCACAAACTTGGTTAGCTTTGGCAAAACCGAGGCAGGCTTTTGCGAGGAAGCAGAGCGAATCGCTGCATCGACGGAGTCCTGGCCACCCTTCGAGCTTGCCAGGGTGGCTATCCCCAGGACGTGGGCTTCGTCAAAGCCGGGCATCGGCCGGATGCTTGTTACAGAAAGCTGGTTGCAAGTCAGTGTCCCGGTCTTGTCCGAGCACAGAACATCGATCGTTGCCGCTTCATCCACGGCAGAGAGCCGGGTCGGAAGGACGCCCAGCCTGGCCAGGGCGCGAGCTCCCAGCGATGCCGCAAGGGTGAAGGTTGCCGGCAACGCCACCGGGATCGCCGCGAGAATCGACGTAAGCAGCAAGGGGATGATCTCACTCCAAGGCATCGAATGAGTGAAGGCGTAGGCCCCGATGAGAAGAATAACGCCACCATTGAAAATCGCCAGGTTTCGCACGATCCGGAGCACGGCCTTCTGCTGGGAACTTACCACATGCGCGGTGCGAACAAGTTCCGCCGTACGACCAAACTTCGTGTGAACGCCGGTAGCAGTCACCTCTCCCGCAGCTTCGCCACGCCGCACGAGTGCGCCTGCATAGGCATCCACTCCGGGACCCGCTTCGAGGGGCAGAGATTCGCCTGTAAGCATGGATTGGTCCAGCGAGACGGAGCCCTCGACCAAGTGTACATCCGCAGCCACCACCCCACCGAGCGATAACTTCACCAAGTCCCCGCGCACCAACTCCGCCGCCGGTACGGTTTTCCATACTCCGTCGCGCCGGACTGAAGCATTCAGGGCGAGACGCGATTTCAAGGCAGCGAGAGTCGCCTGGGCGCGACCCTCCTGGAAATACGCTAACGCCGCGTTGAAGAGCAATAGCCCCGCGATGACAGAAGCCTCGAAAAACTTGTGGGACACGACTTCAAGGACGATGGCGGCTTCGAGCAGCCACGGCACAGGCGCCCAGAACTTGGCCAAAGCATTGCGAAGCGGATGAGCAGACGTATCGGGCATCGCATTGGGTCCGTCCTTTTGGAGGCGGCTGGACGCCATATCGCTTGTGAGTCCGCTCCGCTCGGTATTCTGACCCGACGTTGTGGGCGGACTGGGAGATGTAACTTTTGAAACCGTATCAGTGCTCATGGCAGGAAAACTCTTTGAATTGGCCCAACGAAATGGCACAGATGGCCGGAATGGGCGATCCCGCCGACGGTAAGCACAAGCCCACTCGCGGCTCGTTCCACCCGTAGGCCGCCAGGTAGATCGCGAGGAGAGGGCCGACTCCTGTTTGAACGTCGGCTAGAAAAAAATTGAAGCAATCCAGCCCGCGCAGCGTTCGTGTCGAAGGGGCTTTTGATTCCTCCTCTTTCGCAGCGTCCGAGTTTCCTGCGATCCCCGAAGCTGGCTTGATCGCGATCATGGCACGAGGACCGCCGCGCCTTCAAAGCGGCCAGCGCGGAGATCGGCGAGAGCTTCGTTCGCCTGTTTGAGCGGGTAACTCGTGGTTTGGGTAATGATGCCTATCTCCGGCGCTATGCGCAGGAAATCGAGGCCGTCCTGCCGCGTGAGATTCGCAACTGAGACGAGCTGACGCTCTTCCCAAAGCAATCGATAAGGGAAGCTTGGAATGTCGCTCATGTGGATGCCAGCGCACACGATACGACCCCCTTTGCGAACCGCCTTCAGCGCTAGCGGCACGAGGGCGCCGACGACCGCGAAGATGATCGCCGCATCGAGCGGTTCCGGCGACATCTCGTCCGATCCGCCCGCCCAGGTCGCGCCAAGGCTGCGGGCGAATGCCTGCGTGGCTGTATCTCCCGGTCGAGTGAACGCAAACACGGATCGTCCCTGCCACTTGGCGACCTGCGCAATAATATGGGCCGCGGCGCCAAAGCCATAAAGGCCCAGTTTTTTGCCCGCGCCGGCAATGACCAGTGAGCGCCAGCCGATCAACCCCGCGCAAAGCAAAGGGGCGATGGCCACGTCGCTGCCTGCCTCGCCAAGAGGGAATGCAAAGCGTGCGTCGGCGATGGTCGCCGTGGCGAAACCACCGTCGCGGGTGAAGCCCGTGAAAATCGGGTGATCGCAGAGGTTTTCTTGATTGCCGATGCAATAGGGACAGACGCCGCAAGTATGTCCGAGCCAGGGAATACCGACGCGCTCACCGATGCTCAGTCCCTCGACGCCCGCTCCGAGCGCGTCGATTCGGCCAACGATCTCGTGACCGGGAATGATCGGCACCTGCGGATCGGGCAGTTCGCCATCGACGACATGCAGATCCGTGCGGCAGACACCGCAGGCCGCGACCTTCACCCGAATTTCCCCTGCTCCGGGTTGGCGATCGGGCAGTTCCGTCCATTCGAGCGGAGCGCCGATTTGCTTGAGCAACATCGCGTTCATTTTGCCTCCTGATCGTAAAGGCGGCGGAACACGCCCGGCAGCAGATCCGGCAAATCTTCGGCGATGAGGCCGGGGCCGAATTCGGAGGCTGCCGCGCCGTGCAGCCACACCGCAGCCGCTGCCGCGAGGAATGGGTCCATGCCTTGCGCGAGCAGCCCGAGAATGATGCCACTCAACACATCGCCTGATCCACCAGTGGCCAAGGTCGGCGGCGCGTTGGCATTGATGATCGCCCGACCGTCCGGGTCCGCGATGACAGTGTCGCTGCCTTTGAGGACGACGATGCCACCGCTCAGCCGAGCGGCTGCGCGGGTGCGCTTGAGCTTGTCGCCACTCGCGTCAAAGAGACGCGCAAACTCGCCATCATGCGGCGTGAGAACCCATGCTCCCGCGACCATCCCGAAAAGGCGGTCGGGATCGTCGTGAAAGGAGCTGAGCGCATCTGCGTCGAGCACCGTCGGCTGGCGTGTCTCCATCATGGCCTCCACACGGGCGCGAGTTTCATCGCCGATGCCCGCACCGGGTCCGATCAGAAAGGCGGTGAAGCGACGATCGTCGAGCAGGCGTTGAAAATCCTCGGGTAACGCGACGGGTCGCACCATGATGCTAGTCAGCGAAGCGGCGTAAACGGGGAGGGCGATTTCCGACACCGCGATTGTCGTCAGCCCTGCACCTGCGCGGGCCGCGGCGCGCGCGGCCATGCGAGCGGCCCCGGTCATCGGATAGCCACCGGAGATCAGCGCATGACCCCGATTGTATTTGTTTCCGCCGTCGTGCGGGCGCGGCAGTTCCGCAATCCATAGTCCCGGATGGTTTTCAAAAGTGTCCGGCGCAATCTGTTCGAGCACGGAAGCCGGCGTGCCGATGTCAGCGATGACGACCTCGCCGCACAGCAATCGTCCAGGCAGCAACAAGTGTCCCGGTTTTTTGCGAAAAAAGGTGACGGTCAGGACTGCCGCCACCGCGCCCATGACCTCGCCGGTATCACCCATCAACCCGCTCGGGACATCGACCGCAACGATCGACAATCCTCTGCTGGCAGCGGCAGCCAATGTCTCCGCGGCCGATCCTTCGAGCGCGCGACTGAGTCCTGCGCCGAAAATCGCATCGACCACCAACTCCGCCCCGTCGAGCGCCGCAGGTGTCAGCGGTTCGACCACGCCGCGCCACAACTCTGCATGATGGCGCGCCGCATCTTTCAAATGTTCGCGCGGACCGAGCAGCGCGATGCGGACGAGCCACCCGGCTTCGGCCAGCAACCGCGCCGCGACAAAGCCGTCGCCTCCGTTGTTGCCTGGCCCGCACAGCACGACGACCGGACAGGAAGACCAGCGTTGTTCGATCTCGGACTTCACCGCCCAACCCGCATGCTCCATCAGTTCATTGATATTCCCGCCGGCAGCTACCGTCAAGCGGTCGGCTTCGGCCATTTGGTGGACATCGAGCAATGCCGTTTGGAGATTCATCACTGCGATTGCTTCCCGTTTTTCTTTTGGCACTCCGCATAGGTCACTCTTGGGATGGAAAAAAACGCATCCCTAGTCTTGACGTATGCCCCCAACCCGTTCATGCGCCCGATAGCGTGCAATTCCTCGGCGCGAATGTAGTGACCCGTCTGATCGATGAACTCGTCTTTCACGTGAACCGCCACAACTTGTCCAAGGATAATTCGATTGCGGCCAATTTCCATGGTCATAAGTTCACGACACTCCAAACTCGCGGGCGAGGCAGCGATACGGGGAACTTTCACAATCAGCGACGGCTCCGTTTTCAAGGCGCCGATTTCCAAATGCTTGATCTCCGGCGGAAAATCAATCGCGGTGAAATTCATGGTTTCCGCGACCGCTTCACTCACGACGTTGACGACAAATTCACCCGTGTTGCGGATATTTTGAGCAGTCTGTTTTGCAATCGCTCCCGGACCGGGTTCATTGGCGATACCGACGGCCACGATCGGCGGGTCCATACCCACGTAATTGAAAGCGCTAAACGGCGCGGCTTCCAAATGCCCGGCCGCATTCATGCTAGTAATCCACGCAACGGGCCGGGGCGCAATCAGGCCGCATAATAAACTATAAATTTGCCTCTTTTCAGCATTGGCAAGATCAATATTCATAGGTTGGGATCGTTCCAAAACGCCTCCGAGAGCTAAAATACTTCTGCATGTGGAGTGTCTTGTTCATGCGACAGGCATCTCGTGTTCGATCCATTGCGTCAGCGAGTCGTGCATGGGCGCCCAACTGAGTTCGCGACGTGCGCGGCGGCCGCGCACGCGACTATTGGAGCCGAAGGAATAGCGAGCGTGGCCTTCGCCCCATTCCCTCGTCGCTTCCTCGACGGTCCATGATTGCACCGTCCCGAGATCAAGCCGCCGCGCGATGGCTGCGCCGATCTCGGCATAGGAATTTTCGCCATTCTCCACGAAATAAAAGGCGCCCGCCGGAGCCTTCTCCAACGCCAGCCGATATAACTCCGCCACGTCGTGGATATGCACATTGGACCAGCGGTTGACGCCACTGCCGACGGTCCGCACCACGCCGCTACGGCTCGCCTGCTGCACGAGCCGCGGGACTTGCACGCTGTCCGCATGAAGGCCAGTGCCGGAGCCGTAGATCATGCTGTTGCACAGGACGATCGAACGCACGCCTTTGGTCGCTGCGGCGAGGATGAGATTGTCGATGGCGTGACGTTCCTGCTTTTCCGACTCGACGATGAAATGCGTATCTTCGTCGAAAACGTGCTCGGAGAGCTTGTCGCCGCGCACATCGTCCCCGATCACGCTGGAGCCGCTGGTGTGCAGGAAGGGTTTGCCAGAGCCGTGCAGTCCTTGCAGCAAAGCTTCCACCGAAGCGCGATGGTCGCTGCTGGCCGTGTTGATCACGGCATCGGCCTGCTGCGCCTCGCACACCAGAAGACCAAGATCATCAAGATTGCCAAAGACCGGCGTGACTCCACGCGCCGCGAGAAGTTCGACCTTTTCGGGGTCGCGCACCAACCCACGAATGACATGCCTCTCCTCGAGTAGTGCATTTGCGACGGAACCGCCGATGTAGCCAGCCGCTCCGGTGATGAAGATATTCATGCGCTATTCCCCTGATGGCTACGCCGGATCATCGATAGAAGAGGTGCGCACCAGCTTCTTGTTCACAAACTCCTGGATGCCCAGACTGGAAAGTTCTCGCCCGTAGCCGGAATTCTTGATGCCCCCAAACGGAAGATCCGCCGTCGTCCAGGTCGGGTGATTGATGAACATCATCCCGGTATCAACCCGGTTCGCCACGCGCTTGCCTCGCGCCTCATCCTTGGTAAAGACCGCACCGCCAAGACCGAAGTCCGAGTCGTTGGCGAGCGCCACGGCTTCATCCTCGTTTTTGACTGGGAAGAAAAGTGCGACTGGCCCGAAGAATTCTTCCCGGAAGGCAGGGTTGCCCGGTTTGATATTCGTCAGAATCGTCGGCTGCATGAAGGCGCCCGGCCGGTCGATCCGTTTGCCACCCATCACCAGCTTACCGCCCTTGGCGACGGCTTCGTCCACTTGCGCCAGCAGTTGCACCAGCGCTGATTCCGTGGACAACGGGCCGAGTGTCGTTGCTGTGTCCATCGGGTCGCCCGGCTTCAGCGCCGCCAGAGCAGTTTGAAATTTTTCGAGAAAGCGATCCGCCAGTGCTTCGACCACGATGAAGCGCTTTCCCGCGACGCAGCACTGGCCCGTGTTGTTCATCTTTGCCCAGACTGCCCAGGCGACCGTTTTATCGAGGTCGGCATCATCGAGCACGATGAACGCATCACTTCCGCCCAACTCCATCGTGGTCTTTTTCACATTTTGGCCCGCCCTCGACGCGACGCGCTTGGCTGCGTCTACGCCGCCGGTCAACGCCACCCCTTTGATCCGGGGATCGTCGATGACTTGATTCACCTGATCGTGCGAGATGAGCAGATTGGTGTAAGCTCCCGCAGGCGCTCCCGCCTCCAGCCACAGCTTCTCAAAGGCGATGGCGCATTGCGGCACGCACCCCGCGTGCTTCACCATCACGACATTGCCCGCCATCAAGTTGGGGGCAGCAAAGCGAGCGAGCTGGTAGTAGGGAAAGTTCCAAGGCTGGACGCCGAAGAGCACGCCAAATGGGCTGCTCACGATCTCTGCTTCGCCGGAACTCGGTTTGAGAATCTCCGGAGCGAGGAAACGCTCTGCGTTCTTCGCGTAGTATTCAATGATGTCTGCGCTGAGCACCACCTCGCCGCGGGCCTCGGCAAAAAGCTTGCCCATCTCCAGCGTCACTGGACGGGCAAACTCGTCCACTCGCTTATGCATGATGCTGGCGGCCTTGGCGACCACCGTCGCACGTTCCGCGAAACTCGTTTTCCTCCAACTCTCGAAGCAGTTCGCGGCTGTCTGGATCGCCGTTTCAAGCTGCGCATCAGTAAGTTCCTCGAATATCTGGAGGGTTCTGCCGTCGTAGGGGTTGATGCTTTGGTAGCTCATTTATGAACGTCGGGGCGCCCTGACTCTCTGGCCAATACTTCTCCAGTGAACGCGTCATAGCCGAAAACTATGCGCAACACCACCCAGCAACCGCGAACGGCCTGGATGTTCGCGTTTATCATGAATTTCATGCTGCTCTGAAGGGTGATGCTATTCGGCATCGCTCCAGGTGAGATCCAAAAACGCAGGGATTCACGCGCGAAATTCTCAAGGTGCCGCGATTATAGGGGCCGAATGCTGGTCCGCCCAATTTCCCCGCTGTGACCGGCTCATAGCCAAACGCTATGAGAAAGCGCCTACTGCAGGACAACTGCCGGGGATAATCTCGGTCCGGCTTGTCGAAAAGGGGCTTTCGCCCACTATAACCCAAACGCCATCAACAAGGATCAAATCTGCAAAGCCGCTCGGCGGGCAGGATACCGCGCCAGCGTATTCCAAGATTCAAAAACCAGACCGGGCAATCTTCGCAGTTGCATCACTCCGCTACGTAAAGTCCGCCCGATCGAAAACCAGCGATTCTAACTAATCGCATGGTCGAAACTGTTTCTCGGTGACGCTGCCGGCGGGAAAACGAATTCTCACGGCCCCCCGATCAACCCGACACTGCGAACTCCCGGCAAATCTTCCAATTCGGCCTTTATGACACGCGCTTTCTCGTCAGAATCGATTCCATCAACAATTCTTAGGATGCCCCGTCTTCTCGCTGAAACGTAAATGGATGCTCATGGCCGTCTCGCAGCGACGATCCGGAGACTGCCGCTGCGAGGATAGTTTAGCCCAATTGAATATCGCCTGCTTCACATTCGAATAACTCTTCGCGCCGTGGGCTCGTGCCAGGTTTCGCTCTTATTGAAAGCAGTGATTCAGATGTTACTCTCCAAACCACGACCACTCGACGGTGAGTTCGTTGTCAACGGCGAACACACCTGGCGCGGCCCAGGCGACGCGCTCGGCTTCGTCGCGCTCGGAGTGGTTACGGACCTTGCCACGGAGAGTGACCTTGCTGCCGGAAGTCTCCACTTCGATTTCCTTTGCGTCCAATAGGGCACTG
>Ga0302275_10004071_pt1 | contig 14583 bp, 8 predicted proteins | sample III_Bog_N2_2_FD_200229 | JGI IMG/M metagenome (GOLD analysis project Ga0302275, IMG submission 200229) | Peat permafrost microbial communities from Stordalen Mire near Abisko, Sweden - III_Bog_N2_2 | ecosystem: Environmental > Terrestrial > Soil > Wetlands > Peat | place: Sweden: Abisko...
GACGGAGGGTGCCCCCGGCCCCAGTGCCCTTTCCAGACCACGATGAGGGTGCCCCCGGCCCCAGTGCCCTTTCCAGACCACGATGAGGGTGCCCACGGTCCCAGTGCCCTTTCCAGACCACGCTGAGGGTGCCCCCGGCCCCAGTGCCCTTTCCAGACCACGATGAGGGTGCCCCCGGTCCCAGTGCCCTTTCCAGACCACGATGAGGGTGCCCCCGGTCCCTCGCACTTGGGGACCGGGGAGAACGCGTCCCTCGGATTTTAGCAGGTAGGCCTGCTCCCCGAAGAAGGAACAAAATTCGGAGAATGGCTCCGCCTCCCAATCATGCAGCGCCCCCTGCAATAAGATTTCAATTCGACCAAAGTTCAACGTGGCCGATACGCAGGCCCGCTCGGGGTCCGAAGGGTTGCAACCGTTCGAATCCAGCCCGGTCGATTCAATGAACACTAGCCGACTTTTGAGGACTTATGCGGCTTCGGTGAGTGAATTAACGATTTATCACCCTTTGCAGGCGCTATCGGGCCGGCCCCGAAACCACGCTACTTCTCGATGCTCAAATTGTTTGGGTTGAGACCCGGGCGCATGTCGATTGGTGCGCGCGGCCCGTAAGCTTTGGTTTGCGTTGCTGTTAGTATCGCTGTGTACAACGGAATCACTCAAAAGAGCGGCAGTGCGGCCGTAGGGACCGCACCAGGTTCACAATCCTCAATAGTAGGGGGATCATCACGAACATGGCTGACAGACCGTCATTAAGTCCGGCTCATAGCTGGATCTTCCAAGCGAATCCGAAGTACTACGACATTGACGCGGCTTTGGCCAGCGTCAGCGAGATGACATGGTCGGTCAACCAATACAAACAGACCATTAGCGCTGGCGACGAGGTATTCATCTGGAGAAGCGGGCCTGAAGCAGGGATCGTCGCTTCGGCGGAAGTGCTCACCGCACCTGCAGTAATGGAACAGGATGGACTCCAATTCGCGGTTCAACCAGATAAATTTAGCTCTCCTGCTTTGAGGGTCCAGCTACGGATCAAAAATGTAAACCCGGTAACGCTCTCGCGGGATGTGCTCAAAGCAAGGCTGCCTGATCTTTCCATTTTGCAATCGCCTCAAGGGACAAATTTCTCGGTCACTCAAGAAGAGGCTCTGGCCATCCGTGAAATGTTAGCGGGACAGGAAGAAGAGGATGAGATCGCAGGCAGTGTTGGCGTCGAGACAGTGAGGACGGCACAGGTGTGGGCTTACGCGCCGGGCCCTGGGGCGCAATTCTGGGAGGAGTTCTACAGAGAAGGCATTATGGCGATTGGGTGGGATGAACTTGGGGATCTTGGTCAGTATCCCGACCACGCCGCAATCGCGCAAAAGCTCAGAGAGGCTTATCGGCTGTCGAATTTCCCGATAAATTCCTCCCTAGCTTGTTTTGAATTTCGCTATTCGATGAAGCCCGGCGACCAGGTGTTCGTGAAAAGGGGCCGAGATGAAGTTGTCGGTTACGGAATTGTAATTGGCGACTATGAGTTCCAATCCGAGAGGCCTACCTATCGCAACGTGCGCAAAGTTCGATGGGAGCGCCGGGGCAATTGGAAATCGAAGCCTGTCTTCGCCGTGAAGACCCTCACGAATTTCACCTCGTATCATGACACAGTTCGGTACTTGACCGAGCTGATTGGCGTCTCGGAGTCAGCGGTGACGGCACCGGTTGCTGCGCCTCTCCCGCCGTATACGGCCGACGACGCTTTGAAGGGAGTGGCCTTTGAATTGGATGAATTCGAAAACATTCTTGAACTATGGCGCGCCAAGAAGAACATTATCCTTCAAGGCCCACCAGGTGTAGGCAAGACCTTCCTCGCAAAGAGACTGGGCTATACGCTGATCGGACATGAACTGCCATCCAGAGTCAGCATGATCCAGTTCCATCAAAGCTATTCTTACGAAGATTTCATCCAGGGATATCGGCCCGTAGAAAACGGTTTCGCGCGACAAGACGGGATGTTTGTCCGTTTCTGCAAGCGCGCGTCTCTCGACCAAGAATCCAAGTACGTATTCATTATCGACGAAGTCAACCGGAGCAACATAAGTAAAGTCTTCGGCGAATTGTTGGTGTTGATTGAGTCCGACAAGCGGGGTAGCAAGAACTCAATCGCACTCGCCTATTCAACCTCCGAAGAAGAGCAATTTTATGTGCCGCCCAATGTTTACATTCTAGGTATGATGAATACGGCTGACAGATCGTTGGCGCTCGTGGATTACGCGCTGAGGCGCCGTTTCGGGTTTGTAGAGTTGAAGCCTCTTTTCGGATCAGACGCCTTTACTGAGTTTCTCATTAAAGGTGGGACTGAACCCGGCTTTGCTGCAGCTGTTGCATCGCGAATAGAGGCCCTGAACCAGTCGATTGCTGAGGAGCAGAACTTAGGTCCGGGCTTTATGATCGGCCATAGCTATTTCTGCGGGAATGGAGCTTCCCTGACGGAAACCGCATACGAACAAGCGATTCGACATGAGATTCTGCCGCTGCTCAAAGAGTATTGGTTAGATGACAAGAAGCGATTGGAAGAGTGGACCTCCAAATTGGAGGCGAAGTTCGAGCAGTCCTGATGGCATCCATCCCAATCGCGAATATTTACTACCTGCTTTGTTACGCGTGGAATGAGTTTGCTCCACTCCAAATCCGGCCCCAGGCGGCTGAAGAGTTTTCCGATACGCTCCAACTTTTCTCACGGCAGTTGGCTACCGGAATTCAGTTATTGCACAAGCGAGGGTTCGAAACGGGCTATATCCCTGTTGAAGAAATTACCAGTAACCCGCGTGGCCGGATTCTGATGGCACCATCTATCGGGACAATGACGTCGCAGCCTAGGAAACTCTATTGTGCATGCGATGAAATGAGTGCCGACATTCAAAGTAATCAAATCCTGAAGTCGACGGTGCGCCGGTTGCTCACTTTGCAGGATCTTCAAACGCCCGTCCGCCGGGAGCTGCGCCAGGCGAGCGCTTTGCTGCGCGGCGTGCAAGAGGTTGAACTGACCGCGAGGATGTTTCATGCCGTCCGCTTACACCAAAACAACAGACTGTATTCTTTCCTTTTAACGATCTGTCGCTTCCTCTTTGAGAGTATGGAACCTCAGGATAAGGTCGGGCACTATCGTTTCAGGGAGGTTGATCGGGATGAGAAACGCATGCGATGCATCTTCGAGAAGTTTGTACTAAACTTCTTCATTCGTCGGCAGAAAATCTTCAAGGTAAAAAGCGAGAGAATGGATTGGGGCGCAGTTTCAATTGAAGGCTCGGACTTGACCTTGGTGCCGGTGATGGTAACCGATGCAAGCCTCCGTTCCACAGACCGGACGATCATAATCGAGTGCAAATATACGGAGAAGCTGTTCAATAGCCGGTTCGCCAAAGAAAGACTGCGATCCTCGCATCTGTATCAGTTGAGTGCCTATCTCCGCAATCTCGAACGCAATGAAGGTGCAGATCGGACAGCGGAAGCAATTCTCCTTTACCCAACCGTTGGTAAGTCTCTTGACGTGTCTTATCACCTTCACAGTCATTCTGTCAGGATTTGTACTCTGAATCTGAATCTGCCCTGGACTGAAATTGAAGCTCAAATGTTATCCCTAATAGGGTGCTCGGAGTGAGCTTCTCAACTTCGCAAGATAATCGCTAATCTGTAGAAGGACAACTCTCGGTGGACGAAAACAGGGCCAGAGCGCTCATCCAGCTTCAGTTTTGGGGCTGACCGAGTGGATTAGTAACGGAAAACGCGCAAGGGTCAAGGGATGGGATTGGCGCTTGAGAGCCTATCCAGAAACTGCGACCGCCAGGACGGTCTTGTTACGGCGCGGCGTACACAGCCGGGTGATATCACTGCATGCACTTTCCTCACTTCTTGAACATGAATCGGTGCAATTCTGTACGCAAAAACACACGAAAATGCGTCAAAAACACACCTTAAACGTTTGGCTTTTCATGTTTTTGTAGGACCAGAGCGCATCTTTTGCGCGAAGAATCTATGGTCAAACCCCGACATTTTGGTACCGCATCGATTTTTTACCAAATAGGTCGTGCTATACCACGGCAGAATTCGCTTTTTCGTCGGCTTATAACGATACCTGTTTTGCAAGTGCGCTTCTTTTCTGAGGCGCCATCCGCAATCAATTTCACGCGGCAGAGGGTGTCACCCATAATCCCTAATCCCTAATCCCTAGTCCCTGCCCTCTTGCCTTACACTCATCGGGAGGGCAACATTTCCTTCCCGAGGTCCAATCCGTTGAGAAAATCCAGCCCGTCCGTCCTTGCGGTTTCCGCATCAATCCTGCTTGCTGCCATCCCCACGTTATGGGCGCAAGCCCCGCCTGCCGCGCCCGCTACCGCAGCTTCCATCGAAGCCAACCGAAAGGCCGCCGACCAACTCTACAAGGACTACTGGGAAGAAAACCTCAAGCACAATCCGGAGATGGCTTCGTCGATGAACGACAAACGCTACAACGACCAGATCTCCGACTACAGCGTGAAGGCCTACCACGAAAACCTGGCCCGCGAGCAGGACCTCCTGATGAAGCTCGCAGCCATAGACGACACCGGATTCACCGACCAGGAAAAGATAAGCCGCGAACTGCTGATGCGCCGCCTGGCCATGGGCGAGGAGGAATCGGAGTTCAAGCCGTGGGAGATGCCCGTCACCCAGATGGACGGCATTCAAACCACCTATCCGCGCCTCGTGGCCCAGCTCAGCTTCACCACCGTGAAGGACTACGACGACTGGATCGCGCGGCTGCACTTGATTCCCACGGCCTTCGACCAGGTCACCACCAACATGTCCATTGGCATGGACGACAACCGCGTGCCGCCGAAATATCTGCTCGAAAAGGTGCTGGTTCAAGTACAGCAGTTGGCCGGGCAAAAGCCTGAGGAATCGCCATTTGCGCTTCCGTTGAAGAAGTTTCCCGCCTCCATAAAGCCCGGCGAACAGGAGCGCATCAAGGCGGACATGCTCGACGCAATTCAGAAGGAAGTGCAGCCGGCGTACAAGCGCTTTGGCCGCTTTCTTGAGGTCAGCTACATTCCCGCCGGCCGCGCCGAGCCGGGCATTGCGGCGCTGTCCGACGGGCCAAAGTACTACCAGTTCCTTATCCGCCGCACTACCACGACCAACCTCACCGCCGACCAGATTCACCAAATTGGACTGGATGAGGTCCAGCGCGACGAAACAGAAATGCTGGTCATCGCCAAAAAGCTTGGCTTCGCCGACCTGGCTAGCTTTCGCGCCAGCCTCAAGACCAATCCCAAGCTCCATCCGGCGTCTGCCGATGCGCTCCTCCAGGCCGTGAGGGACGATCTCGCGCCCATGCAGGCCAAGCTTCCGCAACTGTTCGGGCGCTTGCCCAAGGCCAAGTTTGAAGTGGTCCCGGTGCCCGATTTCCTGGCCAGGACATCTGCGCCCGCCTACTACGAGCGAGGAGCTCCGGACGGCAGCCGCCCAGGCCGCCTGTTCATTGACACATACAACGCCACCGACCGCAATCTCTACCAGGTTGAGGATCTGACTTACCACGAAGGCATTCCCGGCCACCATCTGCAAATCTCCATCGCGCAGGAGCTGGAAGGCATTCCCACCTTCCGCAAAAATGGCGGATATACGGCCTACGTTGAGGGCTGGGGACTCTACTCCGAGCGGCTGGGCAAAGATGTCGGCTTTTACCAGGATCCTTATTCCGATTATGGCCGCCTCGAAGGCGACATCTGGCGCGCAATTCGCTTAGTAGTAGACACCGGCGTCCACAGCCAACACTGGACCCGCGACCAAATGGTGCAGTATTTCCACGACCACTCGAACATTGACGACACCAGCATTCAGGCTGAGGTGGACCGGTATATTGCATGGCCAAGCCAGGCGCTGGCTTACAAGGTTGGGCAACTTAAAATACTGGAACTGCGCGACAAAGCAAAAAAAGCACTGGGCGACAAGTTCGATATTCGCGCCTTCCATGACCAGGTGCTCGACTCCGGCGCGCTGCCTCTGGATGTACTGAGCGACCGCATCGACGCGTGGATTGCCCGCCAAAAATAAGTCCGCCTCTGGGGCGACAGATTCCGCTGCGCAATTGGAAAACAGCTATGGTTATAACGCTACAAAAATCGACCTGGTGCGTTTTTCGCTCATTCTTGCACTCTCCTGACAAGTAATCAGGTCCCCTTTTCGCGCCGCTAAAGCAGCTGCTATCGACTAACTTTGGGGTTCGTGGCGCAAGCGCGCGAACGGTGTTGGGATGGTGCGATGCCCCTGAGCCCTATCCGACCTGCTCGTTCCCAGCGTCGCTCTTCCCATTTTGACCATATTGCAAGGCCCTCGAAGAACCGAAATCAATACAGAGCAGGCGTTTACAGCTTATTCATTGAATCGTCACTATCCGTTCTTCATGCCTGCCTAACCTTCTAATCAAGTGTTCCTCAATGTATCAATCGCGGAGCTCTCCGCGATTGGATCTGTGTGACTCATATTCATCGCAGCCACACCTTGGCGGACTTGTGCGGACAGCGAGAGTCTGGGCATGTAGCGGCTTCAGTACGACCGATCCTGAGCGCCGGAATGGCTACGAGGACACAATCTCAATGAAAGGCACAATCATGATTCGAGGCCATCTTCTTTGCAATCTCTTCCTGGCCGGGATGCTCGGCGGAACCTTCGCCGCGGCGCAAGGACCATCTCCGGATGCAACCACAACCACTCCACCTCAACCGAAAATCACCAACACTGAGACAGTCGTGGTAACCGCGCCGGGCGAGTTTCGCGTAGAACAGGAACTGAGCGCGCCCACATTGATTGAGGAGGCGCCGGGAACGAGTCCCATCAAGTCTCTTGCGCAGCTTCCCAGCGTCAACTTCCAGGCAGCCGATCCCTACGGCTCCTATGAATGGGCGGTGCGCATCTCGGTGCGTGGCTTCAATCAGAACCAGCTCGGCTTTACGCTCGACGACATACCGTTGGGCGATATGTCGTATGGCAACTGGAATGGCCTGCACATCAGCCGCGCCATAACGGACGAGAATCTAGGCCGCGTTGTGCTCTCTCAAGGCACAGGCGCGCTTGAAACCGCCTCTACCAGCAACCTGGGCGGCACCATCCAGTTCTACTCGGCCGACCCGTCGGATACCCGCGGTTTCACGGTCAATCAGAGCTTTGGAAGCTGGAGCATGTATCGCACGTTCGCCCGCTTTGAGAGCGGCCTGCTGCCCAACCACACCAAGTTTTATCTGACCGGCGCGTACAACCTCTCGGATAAATGGAGAGGCCACGGCGAGATCGGCCAGAACTACTGGCAACTCAACGGCAAGCTGGTCCACGAACTCGGCAACACGGGCATCGTGTCGGTATTTGCCGATGTTTCGGACCGCCGCGAGGTGGATTACCAGGATGTGAACAAGGTCTGGGTTCAGCAGTTGGGATACAACTGGGACAACTACGGCAATTGGGGACAATCTGTCCAGGCGGCGTGGGCCTGCGACGGCGTCGGCGCCTATCCAGCGCCGGTCAATAGCCTTACCGCAAACCAGGACCCCTGCGATGCGGGCTACTATGGCGGCTCGGGACTGCGCAAAGACCAGATCGGCGGCATCAGCTACAAACAGGCGCTCGGCGACCACCTCACGTTGAAGCTGACCGGCTACGGCCACCACGACGACGGACGAGGACTGTGGTTCACGCCTTACCTGCCGACTTACCAGAACATCTTTAACCCTACTCCCGCCACGATCGTCTCGCCGATCTCGCTTCGCACCTCGGAATACGGAATCAATCGAGGCGGATTTCTTGCTTCGCTGGCCTACGAAACTTCAAGAAACAAGCTTGAGGGCGGCGTGTGGTTTGAAGGCGAGCGGTGGAATCTGGCTCGACGTTTCTACGGAACCACGGCAAACAGCGCGGTTCATTCGCTGTACGACTTCCCGTCCAATCCCTTCTACACGCAGTGGGAATATGTCTTCAACTCCATGCTCTACGACATTCACCTCCAGGACGTATTCAAGGTCAACGATAAGCTTTCGGTCGCTGCCGGCTTCAAAAGCGAGGAGACCTTCACGGACGGTGAGCTGTCCAAGACCTTCACATCCAGCCCCGTCTATACTCCGGGTGAATATGCGCAGGGGTCTTTGACTTCGGGCAAGCCCATCCTTCCGCAATTCGGCGTCAACTTCAAGCTCGACAAGGCAAATGAGGTCTTTGGCGACGCGGCTTATAACGTCCGTTCTTATGTTCCAGGCGGATATGGCTACGGAACCTCGCCCTGGGGCACCACGCAGGCCGGTTTTGCGGCCTTACAGACGAACCTGCACCCTGAAACCTCGTGGACCGAGGAGGGCGGCTTCCGTTCCACGACTCAGCACGCTTCCGTCGAGGCGAGCTACTTCCACGTCAACTTCCAGAACCGCCTCCTTGCCTTCGCACAGGGAGCGGGAATCGCGGGCAACGCTTCCATCCTTTCAAATGCCGGCGGCGTCACCACAAACGGGGTGGACGGGTCGGCCAGCATCCGTATCACTCACGAAATCACGCTTTATAACGGTGCCACCTGGAATAAGTCCACCTACGACAACAACGTGACAGCCCAGAATGGTTCCTGCATCTACACCGACCCCACGGGAGCCTGCCTTTCGATTCAGGGCAAGGTCGTCGTGGATACGCCCCAAGGGCTCTACAAGACCGCTCTCGACTACAACAAGTCCGGGCTTTTCGCTCATATTGGCGCGGATTACATGTCGACCCGCTACTTTACCTACACCAATGACGGCAGCGTCCCAGGGCGCTTCCTGACGGAGTTTGGCGCAGGTTATAGCCGGGAGCAGTTAGGCGCATTCAAAGACCTCAAGGCCCAGTTCAACGTCTACAACGTGCTCAACTCGCAGTACTACGCCTCGATCGGCACGAACGGCTTCATCGCCAGCGATCCGCTTTCGGTAAACAACAACACCCTGCAAGTAGGCTCGCCGCGCACCTTGGTCGGCACCCTCGCGGCACGGTTCTAAAGTTGGGAGTTTCAAGCGGGCTCGAGGGCGCGGATAAATCCGCGCCCTCGTCTTTTGGCCCCAGGAACCGAGATCGACGGCGGCCAATGCGAGTATCCTTGAGAGCAGCACCACCACTCTCATTCAACACAAGGAAAATCATGGCGGAGATAGCCGTTGAGGCCACCGAAGTACCAGCGCAGTTGCCCAAGGTGCGCGTGGCCGTTTTGGGCGCAGGCAAAATGGGAGGCATTCTGCTGCAAGCCTTCCTGAAGCAGAACCTGTTTGCCCCCGATCAAATTCATGCTACCGTGGGCCATGCCGAACGGGCGCTTGCGCTCAGCACGCAGTGGGGCGTGGACGTTAGCACCAACAATCTGGAGGCGGCCAGGCAGGCTGACCTGATCCTGCTGGGCGTAAAGCCCTTCCAGGTGCCTGACCTGATTGCGGAAATTCGACCCGCTCTGACCTCCGCAAAGACCCTGGTTTCGTTTGCCGCATCGGTGAAGACACGCGCCATTGAGGAAGCGGCGGAGATGGAGATCGCCGTTATCCGCGCCATGCCCAACACGCCCTCGGCGCTGGGCGCTGGAGCGGCGGCACTATGCAAGGGCCGATTTGTATCCGCGGCGCAGATGGAATTGGCCCAGCGCATCTTCGAGACCGTGGGCCGCACCGTAACCGTGGACGAAAAACACATGGACGCGGTGACTGGCCTCTCGGCCTCAGGGCCGGCTTACATCTACATCATTATTGAAGCGCTGGCAGAGGCGGGCGTAAAGGTGGGCCTATCGCGCGAGATAGCCACGCAACTGGCCGCGCAAACTACCTTCGGCGCAGCCAAGATGGTGCTTGAAACCGGCTATCATCCGGCGCTGCTGAAGGACGCCGTCACCACGCCCGCCGGGTGCACGATTGACGGCATTCTGGAGTTGGAAGAAGGCGGGTTGCGGGTTACCCTGATCAAGGCTGTGATGCGGGCTACGGAACGGGCCAAGCAGTTGGCGGCGGGGTGATGAACAGGGATTAGGGATCAGGGATCAGGGAACAGGCCTCGAAATCGCGGTGTATTTTTCCGCCCCGCCGTGTATTCTGCGTCTGCGTGGCAGGATGAGGAGAAAAGGCCGCTAATTCAAACGGTTGGCGCATTGGGACGGGCGATGATCGAAAGCGTAAAAATCCAGAATTTCCGCTGTTTTTCCGAGCTTGAGGTGCATGGCCTCAAGCCGATCAACATTCTTGTTGGGGAGAATGCTAGCGGGAAGTCGGCGTTTCTTGAGGCGATCTATCTCGCGCTAACTGGGATGCCATCCAGCGCATTTCAATTGAGAGAATGGCGGCAGATGGGCCAGCCTAGAGAGTCGGCCTTTGCGTCATTATCTTCCTCTGAAATCTGGGATGATCTGTTTCATAACTACAACTCGGCTCGGCCAATTGCAATCTCGATTGAAAATGCCAAGCCTTCGCCGGATGTTCTTCGGATTCAGCGAGATGGGACCGGAATCAAGTTTCTTTGGAAATCTGCGGAATACTCTTCGGAGTTTGTTTCCTCGCCCGAGCACCTTAAGCCCATCGAAGGGCTCAGTTCCGGTCTGCATGATGCGAACCCAGTCGAATTCATAGGGTCGCACACTCAGAGCGTTCCGCAATGGCTCGCCTCCAGATTCTCAAATCTCAGCAAGGAAGGTGAGACCGCTCCAGTGCTTGATGCGTTGCGGATCGAGTTCCCTTTTCTGAAGGAACTCTCACTGGAACTCGACGCCGGAAATCCGTCGGTTTTCGCTAGCATCGAGGGTTCGAAGCGTAAGTTACCGGCTGCCCTGGTATCCGACGGATTCAACAAGCTTCTCGGTATCCTGTTGAGCATAGCCAGCGCTTCCAAGGGAACGCTCCTAATCGATCAGATCGAGGATGGTTTCTATTTCAAGAAGCTCCCTTCGATCTGGAAGACTATCCACAAGTTTGCGAAGGCCAACGGCACACAGATATTCGCCACCACCCACAGCCAGGAATGCCTAGACGCATTACTTCCCACACTCGAGGCCAACGAAGACGACTTCGCGTTGATTCGCGCAAGCCGTTCAGAGGATTCGATCGTGTTTCGCGTAGCTAATGGCAGGCAATTCGGCTCGGTTCTATCGCAGGGGTTCGAGGTGCGATGAGCGAACTTCTTACGCCCGGCCTGAGAGAGATCGAGAATCCATTTGTGGTTGTGTGCGAGGGGAGCGGGGACGCGCGTTTTGTCTTCGAGTTATTGAAGACCCGCCAGATAGGGAACTGCTCGGTCGGGTTTCCAAATGAGATGGACTCCGGAGGCGGCGGCAAAGATGCAATTGGACGATACGTCGAGAGTATCTTTACATGGTTCGCGATTCATGCGGCCGTTCCGTTACGAGGTGTCCTGATTGTTCTCGATGCCGACGACGATCCTAACTCGGCGTTCGATCTGGCTCGGAAGGCGTTGCAAGATACCGGTCTTCCTGCGCCAGGGAGGGCATTTTCGATGGAGCGCGACGAAGCCCAAGCGGGGACTTCGACTGCCGCGGCGGTGTATCTTGTTCCGGGCTTGATGCTGAATGGAGAACAGGAGACAGGTACTCTGGAAGATATTTTGTTGCGAGCGGCATTTGAGAAGAACCCGCAGTTTCAAGGTTGTCTGGATACGTTTATCGGCTGCATAGGCAAAGCTCCCGAACTCAAGTCGAACAAGAAAGCAAAGATGCGCTTGTCCGCACTCGTGGGCGCGTCGTTTCCGTCCAATCCATGGGCATCCGTGGATAAACTATTGGCAAGCAGCAAGAATGAATTGGTCCCCATCGACAGCATTCATTTCAAGCCTCTCGACGATTTTCTGGCGGAGTTCTGCCAAGAGTGAAAACATTGTCGGAATTGCCGCGACTTTCCCGCCCAACCTGGCTGCCCAGTTACATCCCCGAACTACAGGGCCTGCGCGGTCTTGCGATTCTGGCCGTGGTCATCTACCACTGCCATCCGCGCCTCGTCGGCACATGGCTCTATCCGGCTTCTCTCTGGGGCTGGGCCGGCGTGTCGATGTTCTTTGCGCTCAGCGGCTTTCTCATCACCTCCAACCTGCTTGTGACCCGCGACAAGCCGCACTACTTCCACAACTTCCATGCGCGCAGGGCGCTGCGTATCTGGCCGTTATACATCCTGCTGCTGGTAGTGGTTTACCTCAACGCGCCATGGTTTATCGGCCCCGGCGTCATCGACGCAATCAAGGCCGCGCCCTGGCTGGCATACCTCTTTCTGGTGCAGAATCTTTTCCACCTCACGCTGCCCCCGGCCATCGGCCCCACCTGGGCGTTGTGCATTGAAGAGCAGTATTACTTCCTGTGGGCCCCGCTGGTCCGCTTCCTTCGCCGCCCATGGATGCTGGCGTGCGCTTTGATTTCCGCACTGGTGGCCGCGCCCATGTTTCGCATGAACCACTTCGCCTGGATCACCCCGACCCATACGCTCACTCATCTCGACGGCCTGGCGTGGGGCAGCCTGATGGCCCTGGGGCTTCACACGCTGCCAATCGCCCGCCGCGTGTGGCTCTGGATTGGGCTCGCAGCCATTCCACTGGGCTTTCTGGCAGCCGCCACCGTGGCCGGCGGAACCGCGTTTCTAGACTCCGCGCTGGCCGTGGGCTTTGCCGGCTCGGTGCTGGCCTCCATTGCCTCGACCGGCGCGCGCAATCCAGGGAACGCCGTGCTGCGCCGAGGACCGCTGGCCTTCTTTGGCCAAATCAGCTATGGCCTTTACATGACCCACATCGTGGTGTTCATCTACTTCGGCTGGTTCGATGCGCGCATGGACCGCTACGGAATCCCGGGGAACCTGGCCGTCGTGGCCTTCCGTTTGGTCGCATCTACCGCCGTTGCCACCGCGCTGTGGTACGGATTCGAGTCGCAAATCCTGAAGCTGAAACGCCATTTTTGACAACAAAACCTGCGGATTTGGGCCAATATGGAATAGAGACGCACGCAGCCACAGCCGAGAGAACCCCAGTGCATCCAGTTCCCGCCATCTCCAGAGTCGCCCTCGCAGGCCTGATGATTCCCGCCTGCATTCCTCCGGGGTTGAATCCGGCGAGCCCTGCTCGCCCTGCACAGACTGTTTCGCCTCAGACCGCGCCGACAACCGCGCCGAATGCGGCCCCGACCGTTCTGAGAGCCAATGCGAATCTCGTCCTTATCGATGTGGTGGTGACCGACCGCGGCAGCGCCGTCCATGGCCTCAATCGAAGCCGCTTTCACGTCTTCGAGGACGGGCGCGAGCAGGCGATCACAACCTTCGACGAGCACCAGCCTAACCCGGCGCTCGCGAATGCCGCAACGCAACCCGCGCTGCCGCCCCACACCTATACCAACATCCCCGCATATCCCCCCTCGCCAGCGGTGAACGTGCTGCTGCTGGATGGACTGAACACCCCCATGCAGAACCAGATGCAGGTGCGCCGGCAGATGATTGAGTACATGGGCAAGATTGAGCCAGGCACTTCGCTTGCCATTTTCACTCTCGCTTCAAGGCTGCGAATGGTGGAGGGGTTCACTACCGACGCGGCGCAACTGGCCCAGGCGCTGAAGAGCGGGAAGGCCGGCCCGCAGGCGTCGGTGATGCTGGATCCGCAATCGGACCAGGCATTCGACTCGAGCATCGGCGCCATGGCGGCCCTGAACCCAGGCTTGGCTTCGGTGGGCGGCGGCGACAACGCCATTGTCGAGATGCAGCAGTTCCAAGCCGACATCGCGGCATTCCAAACCGACCAGCGGGTGCGGATGACGCTGGACGCGATGCAGCAGTTGGCGCGCTATCTCAGCGGCGTACCGGGGCGCAAGAATCTGATCTGGTTCTCCGGCTCGTTTCCCATTGCGCTCGATCCGGACGACTCACTGAAGAATCCGTTCGAAGGCATGCGCAATTACTCCGACGATATTCGAGAGACCAGCGAATTGCTGAGCGCCGCGCGCGTGGCCGTGTACCCGGTAGACGCGCGAGGGCTGATGACGCCGCCCACGGCCGACGCATCTTACGATTCTTCCACCAACCTTATGACTGCCACGGTGAATGGCGGCCGTGGCGGCTCGCGCTCCACTGCCACCGCGAACAAGCCAAGTTTTGCCAAGGACAATGCGGCCTTTACGAAGGCGACCATGCAGGAACAGGCCACGATGGAGCAGATTGCAGAGCAGACGGGCGGGCACGCCTACCTGAACACCAATGGGCTGAAGGAAGCCGTGGCAAGCGCTGTGGCAAACGGGTCAAGTTATTACACCGTGGGCTATTCGCCCGCTGGGAAGCCGTTCGACGGCGAGTTCCGCAAGATCCAGCTCCGCGTTGACAATGGCGAGTATAAGCTCGCCAACCGGAACGGATACTACGCTGACCCGATTGACAAGCAATCGGCTCAAAATCCGCGCGCAACCAGCTTGATTATGGCGGCTACTTTGCATGGCGCTCCGCCTTCCACGCAGATTCCATTTCAGGCGCGGATTCTTGCCGCCAGCGACCCGCTGCTGCAAGGCGCAAAACTGCCGGAAGGCCAGGCGGGCGAGGCGACTGCTACCCTGAAGGGGCC
>Ga0302275_10004085_pt1 | contig 14555 bp, 15 predicted proteins | sample III_Bog_N2_2_FD_200229 | JGI IMG/M metagenome (GOLD analysis project Ga0302275, IMG submission 200229) | Peat permafrost microbial communities from Stordalen Mire near Abisko, Sweden - III_Bog_N2_2 | ecosystem: Environmental > Terrestrial > Soil > Wetlands > Peat | place: Sweden: Abisko...
GACTCAAGCTGGAACGGATCGATTTGTACCAGCTGCACCGCATCGATCCGCGCACGCCGCTGGAGGAGACGCTGGGCGCGCTGAAGCGCATGCAGGAGCAGGGAAAGATCAGGCACATTGGGCTGGACGAGGTGGCGCCAGCGGAGGTGGAGGCTGCCAGAAAAACTGTGGACGTGGTGAGTGTCCAGAATCGATACAGTCTGGGCGACCGGCGGCACGAGGAGATGCTGAACTGGTGCGAGCGGGAGGGGATTGGATTTTTGCCGTGGTATCCGAATGCGGGAGGCAAACTGCTGAAGGCGGACCATCCGGCGGCGGAGAAGCTGAGCGCGCTGGCGAAGCGGCATGGGGCTACTGTTTCGCAGTTGTCGCTGGCGTGGCTGCTGCAGCGTTCGCCGGTGCTGATGCCGATTCCCGGGACGAGCAAGCGGTCGCACCTGGAAGAGAATGTGGCGGCGGCAGAGCTGAAGCTGAGCAAGGACGAGTGGGCCGAAGTGGAGGCCGCGGCGGCGAGCTAGGGAATATCTGGATACACACTAAACCGTCGCGTCCTCTGTTTCCGCTTCGTGCAGGCCATCTGGGGGCGCGATAGCGGCGGGGGGATCCAAAGGCACGGCGCCATGCGGAAGATGGATGCCGTCCTGTGCCAGCAACGCCTCATATATCGAAACGGGACGCCAATGGCGCGCAAGCGCGAATGCGGTCATGTTGGCGATCATCAAAGGCAGCACCAGCCCGTAACCTCTCGTCATCTCGAAGACGATGAGGACGGAGGTCATGGGCGCACGGACAATGCCCGCGAAGACCGCTCCCATGCCCACGACGGCAAATGCTCCGATGGCATCGGCCGGGTGATGGAAGACGATGACATCGAGATAGCCGACCGAGCCGCCCAGCATGGCTCCCATAAACAACGAAGGCGCAAAGATGCCCCCGGAGCCTCCGCTCGAATAAGAGAAGACCGTGGCTGCGAGTTTGAGCAGGCAATAGGTAACCATGATCTTGACCGGCATGGCGCCGGTGAGCGCTAGCTCCAGGGTCCTGTAGGGATCGCCGGCAATCCCGTTCATGTGAAACAGCGCAAGTCCCACCACCGCAAGGGCGCCTGTAGCCAGGCCGCCGATTGCCGGATGCACCCACTTTGGGACGGCAGTGAACTCTCTGAATTTAAGCCGGAGCCGCAACAGCGCATCAGTAAATGTGACAGAGACAACAGCGGCCAGAATGCCCAGCAGTGCGTACCAGACTAACGAAGAGGCGTTTCCCAGCTGGTAAGTCCGGGATACGTGGAAGACGGGATTCGACCCCAGAATGGAGTGCTCGACCACGGCCGCCAAAGCCGCGGCGACGATCACTCCCGAGAGCATGGTCTGGTCGAGATCGCCGATGAGTTCTTCGAGAGTGAAGGTGATGGCGGCGATGGGCGCGTTGAACGCCGCGGCGATGCCGGCCGCCATGCCGACTGAAGCCATTCGCCGATGGAATTGTGGACTGAGCCGTGCCGCCCGAGCCAGCATGCTGCTGACGCCTGCACAAATCTGAACGGTTGGCCCCTCCAGCCCCAGCGAAGCCCCAGAACCAATCTGAAGGGCACAAAGAACAAACTTGGCCACCGTTTCCCTGATCGAGACCAGGCCGGAGCGCAGCGCGAAGGCGACCTCCACCTGCGGAATGCCGCTGCCCGCAGCCGCCGGGGACCAGTAGACCAGCCCGAGACCGACGACCAGGCCGCCGAGTCCGGGGGTCAGGATTGTCCAGAAGACCCAGGTATGGCCAGGCGCTGCGTTGGCCTGATTGATGAGCAGTTTCTCCAAACCTGCAATGCAGAGGTGAAACGCAACGGCTGCAAGGCCGCACAGACCGCCGGCGATGATTGTGAGCGCAAGTAGGCGTTGCTGTTCGTTCGGCATGCGCCGGACGAGCCACGCCAGAAAACGCGGCCAGGTACCTGCGATTCCTTGCCAAAAGTTCAATGTGGTGGGGACCTCGCTTGGACAGCTCTCGATGACAATTATAAGTTTGATGCATCTACGGAGCGGGGCGAGGGAGGGATTGCTCCGGCAGTTGCGGCCGGGCCGGAACCGCTCGGCGAGTGGGAGCAGGCAATCTCAGTGACCGTGAAGGGAAAGCAATCCACGAAACGGGTTGATTGCGCGACTCCGGTCTCTCAAAAACTGTATCGGAAATGCCGTGGAATGTTTATAGTGCGAACAACGGCTACCCCTGCCGTTGAGGTCCGCAAGATGAAACAAGACGGCTTGAAGATTGCGGCGTGCGCGGCGTTGCTGTGCGTTGCATTTGTGGCGCAAGCGCCGGCACAGCCTGCGGTCGTGGCGCGGACGAACCAGACGAACGAGACGATCCAGCTTGGCGACAGCGTAGTGCCGCTCTATGGGCCGTGGAAGTTTACCGTGGGCGATTCTCCGGTGGACGCCTCAGGCCAGCCTCTATGGGCGGAGCCTGGATTCGACGATTCGAAATGGGAGACGCAGGACCTTACCCCCAAGGATGGGTCGATCGATCCGATCTCGGGTCTCTCAGGGTATGTTGCGGGTTGGACGAGCCGGGGACATCCGGGGTATTGGGGATATGCGTGGTACCGGATTCGCGTGAAGGTGGAGAGCAAGCCGGGGGCGAAACTGGCGCTGGCGGGGCCGGCGAACGTGGATGATGCCTACCAGGTGTTCGACAACGGGAAGTTGATGGGCGCCTTTGGCACCTTTCGGTCGTACCGGCCGACGGTTTACTATACGCAGCCCAAGCTGTTTCAGCTTGAAAACGCAGGGAGCGGGGGCGAGCAGACCAGGGTTCTGGCGTTCCGGTTCTGGATGGAGCCGAATACCCTGATTGGCAACACGGATGTGGGTGGCATCCACTCTGCGCCGCAACTGGGCGAGGCGGGAGCTGTGGCAGCTCGCAACCAGGTGCAATGGGATGAACTGATCCGCTCCTATTCGCTGTCGCTGATTTTGGGCGTGTTGTTCGGGATGCTGGGACTTGTGGCGCTGAGTCTGCGGCTGTTTGACAAGACGGATTCGGTGTACCTGTGGATTGCGGCGTTACTTCTGACGCTGTCGCTGAGGGGATTTTTGACGGCGATTGGTTCGTGGACGGAGTGGATTCCGGCGCTGACGCTCACGGTGATCGATGAGGTGGTGCTGATCCCTCTAGTTTTCATTGGGTGGATCATGGTGTGGCGGGTGTGGTTCCGGCTGAAAAAGGCTGCATGGGTGCCGCGGGTTTTGCCGGCTCTTATGGTTCTGCTGATCGTGTCGGCGGCCATTGGGCACAACGTGTTTTTCACGGTGGTGTCGCAGCCGGTTGCGCATGTGTTCGGCCTGTTGAATCTTGCGGCGCGCGTGCTGGTGGTATCGCTGGTGCTGGGCACGGTGATCCAGGGGATTGTGGAGCAGGGGCTTGACGGCTGGCTGGCGCTGCCGTCGGTTTTATTTGCGTCCGTTTCGCCGTTTCGCGGAGAACTGAGTTCGATGCACATCAATTTGAATTTTCTGATCTTCGGGATTGGCATCACGACGGGGCAGATTGCGGATTTGCTGCTGGTGGGGTCTCTGTCGATCCTGCTTTTGCGAAGGCTGCTGATGAGCGTGAAGACGCAGCGGCAGATGGCGCTGGATGTGAAGCAGGCGCAGGAGGTGCAGCAGGTGATTCTGCCGATGCGGCGCCAGCAGGTGTCAGGCTTTGCGATCGACACGGAGTACCGTCCGGCGCGGGAAGTGGGCGGCGACTTTTTCCAGATTATTCCCAATCCCGCTGATGGCAGCCTGCTGATTGTGGCCGGGGATGTGACTGGCAAGGGGCTGAGGGCGGGAATGCTGGTGGCGCTTCTGGTGGGGGCGATCCGCACGGCGGTGGCCTTCGATCGCGAGCCGGTTCGCGTGCTGCGGGAGCTGAACCAGCGGCTGCTGGGACGGGGCGACGCACAGGCCACCTGCCTCGCGCTGCGCATTGAAGCTGACGGGAGCGCCAAGCTGGCCAACGCGGGACATATGCCACCGTATTTGAACGGCAGACAGCTGCCCATGGAGGGCGCATTGCCGCTGGGCATGGTGGAGGAGGCGGAGTTCAGCGTGATGCGATTCAAGCTGCGCGCCAGCGACCGCCTGGTGCTGCTGTCAGACGGGATCGCCGAAGCTACTGACATGGATGGGAAGCTGTTCGGGTTTGAGCGGGTGCTCGATCTGCTGCGGACCTCAAGCAGCGCCGCGGAGGTGGCCGACGCGGCACAGAAGTTCGGGCAGGAGGACGACATCAGCGTTATTTCGTTGACGCGGAATGAATTGTTGAGCCCGGTGATGGCTTAGGGGGACACATTTGGCCGTGGCCCCACCGGTCTGAGGCCGAGACTTGGCCCCTGCCGCTGAGTCGGCCACGGGCGGGCTGGATTTGGTTCCGGCGGAGGTAGGGCTGAGCGCGGCCCGCGTATAATCACAAATTAGACACTTTCATCTTTCGCGGCTAGAGCAGCCCCGCTCCCCGCAACGGACTCTGGATGCCCGAACACATTAAGAAAAAGCTTCTCGAAGAGATCCAGATACTAGAGCACGAGCTCGCCCACGAGCTGCCCGCGGAGATCAAGAAGGCCGTGGCCATGGGCGATTTGTCTGAGAACGCCGAGTATCACATGGCGAAGCAGCGCCAGACCTTTGTGAATGCGCGGCTGGGGCAACTGAAGAGACGGATGGCCGAGCTGTCGCTGGTGAATCTGACCAACATCCCGAGGGACAAGGCCGGATTTGGCTCGACGGTGGTGGTGTACGACTCGACCAAGGACGAGGAAATTGTCTACCGCCTGGTAACCAGCGAAGAATCGGATGTTGCGAAGGGATTGATTTCAACGACCTCGCCGATTGGGCGGGGGATTGTGGGCAAGAAAGTTGGGGATGTGGCGACCATCGTCACCCCGAATGGCAAGCGAGAACTTGAGATTCTGAAGTTGACTACCGTACACGACGAAGCCGGCAACGGAGACGAGCAGAGCGAATCTGCCGCGGCAGGCGGCAAGTAGTGGCTGGTAAGTAGAAGCAGGGAAGACTAGAAATGACCACCTGGACCAGTGCCTTCGGCAGCGCCTGCGGATGGCTCCTTGACCGCATCGTGCATGGGCTGGCACTCACCCGCATCTCTCCCAATGTCCTGACATTTATTGGGTTGGTGATCAACATCGCCGCGGCATTCCTGTTTGGCCACGCCAACGCCTCAAACAACGATCGCATGTTCCTGTATGCGGGCATGGTGATCTTTGGCGCCGGCATCTTCGATATGGTGGATGGGCGCGTGGCACGGCGCAACAACCAGGTTACGGTGTTCGGCTCGTTCTTTGACTCGGTGATCGACCGCTACTCCGACGTGGTGCTGTTCTTCGGTTTGCTGGTGTACTACGGGCGCATCAACCGCTTCCGTTACGTGGTGCTGGTGGCGTTTGTGATGGTCACGTCGCTGATGGTGAGCTACACCCGCGCGCGCGCCGAGGCGCTGATCGGCAGCTGCAAGGTGGGCTTCATGGAGCGGCCGGAACGCATCGTGCTCATCCTGATTGGCGCGCTGTTCAACCATTGGGGAGCGATGGCGCCGGTCTTGTGGGTGCTGGCTGTGATGTCGATGATCACGGTGATTCACCGCGTGACGTACACCTATTCAAAGACGAAGCACCTGGCGCCCATAAGCCAGTAGATGCTCCACTCCCTATCGCTGGCCTTTTTTCCATTCTGCGTACGAGATGCGCGGGATCGTGATGAAGGCGTCGCGCGTCCTTACGTAGTTTCCCAGCCCGTTCATGCGGCCGATGGAGTGCAACTCGTCAGCCTTGATGTAGGGCCCATCGGGGTCAACGTAGCGATCTTCAACATACATGGCGACCACGCGCCCCAGGATGATGCGGGAGCGGCCGATTTCCATGGTGGTGTGCTCCACGCACTCAAGCGCTGCGTGCGCTTCGGCGATGCGCGGAACCTTGATCTTGAGTGACGGCGCGGTAGTAAAGGCTGCCGCTTCCAGTTCGTTCACATCCTCAGGAAAATCGGTGGCGCAGATATTCATCTGCTGCGCAATGTCTTCGGTGACGACGTTCACCACGAACTCGCCGGTGCGGCGGATGTTGCGGGCCGTGTCCTTGGGGACAAAGCCGTCGCCGGACTTGTTGGTGACGCCGATGCCGATGATCGGCGGGTCAGTGCAGAGGTAGTTATAGGCGCTGAAGGGCGCGGCATTCAGATGGCCGCGCTCGTTCATGCTGGTGATGAGCGCAATGGGGCGGGGCGCGACCAGGCCTACAAGCAGCTTGTAGGCGTGGCTCCGCGGTGATGTTTCAAGATCGAAGTTCATAGATTGATGGTACAGGTCAGCAATTGACCGCGAGAACGGAGCAGCCCTGGCGGACGGGCTTCCAGCGCACAAGGAACTCGGTCACCTTCGAGGACTCCATCTTGCGCATTGCCTCGAATTCGCCGTCCTTCTGGCTGTAGAGCAGGGTTCCTCTGTCGCTCAAAATGGCGACGGCGGGAACGCCCTTGTCGAGCGGAATCTGGTAGCGCTTCGCCAGATCGAGGTTGGCGTCGTAATGGCCTACGTTGATATGCACAACGACAAAATTCGACTCAACGATGGGCCGGTTGGCTGGATCGTGCAGATAGATGTCGAGCACCTGGCAATCGCCGCACCAGTTTCCGCCGAAGTCGAGCAGGACGCGCTTGTGGGTGGCCGCGGCGGTCTTGAGGGCGGCGGCGAGGTCGTCCCGGGCATGTGCGGGATCGGGATAGATATCGGGCGTGGCGGAGTTGGCCGCGCCCACGGCGACCGCCAGCAAGGCTGCAAGCGCAATAAATTTGAATTTCCTGGCCAAAGTATCCTTGACTCCTGTTTTCAGTCTGCCATAAGGTGCAAACGCAGCACCACCACGAACGTCACACCATTTTGATGTCCCAGCCGGGCTGCGGGTGCATGTACTCTTGAGATTGAATGAAAAACGCTTCTGATTTGCGCAAAAAGCTGGAGTCGGCCTCCTTTCCTGATTTGGGGTCGATGATGGAGGGCTATGCCCGAGCGGCGGCAGAACTGGGCCGCGACCAGTTTGCGCAGAAGCTGGATTTCAGTTCGGAGTCGATTGACGGCCTCGACGAGGTTCTGGTGCGGGTGGGCGAGAGCCCGGAACTCGATTTGGATTTTGAAGTCCGCTTGTGGGGCAGCTATCTGGGAGAAGTGTTACGGCGGCGCTACGCCGGTGTGTGGGAGATGACGCAGTATCCGGGGGGCATGGCGGCGGTTCCAGCCATCGACGTGCGTGGCTCCAGGGTGTTTCCGCTGATGAAGGTGTTTCGGCGGCTTACCGAGGGCGAAGAGGAAGACCTGCGCACGTTCTATGCGATGGTTACAGAGCGGCTGGGTAAGCCGGCCCAAGTGAATTGATTGTGATGGGCGAGTAGAAGAGACAAAGAACCTGGGCTGGGTTTCTCTATTGGGCGAACCGCGCAAATGCCCTTGTTTGAACCCCCGCGCCGCTCCAGACTCGGCGCTGGCCCTGGCAATCACATTCCAAGTTGCCGGCCCTTGCACATGGGGCAAGTTTCAGCATCTTTGGCGATTTGCTCCCCGCATTCCCTGCATTGTTTGAGCATTGGCTGTGAGGGATCGACCCAGAGCTGCGTTGGCGCCTTTGGCTGGGTTATAACCTTGATGGCGGTGCCTGCTGAGCGGAGGACCAGATAAAAGAGAACCGCAATGATGGCCAGGACAAGAAGGTGCATGGGTTGAAGAAAACCGCCCACGGGAAAGCTCCTTTCAAACGGTAGCTTGGGCAAAGTATAGCTCTCGCGACTGCTTTGTCCTGTTAAGGATAGGTTCTACCTCCAAGCGGGATGCATCAATATGACTTTAGATGTAGTTGACCCAATCGATGGACGGGTGGGAATAGAGGGGCGAACTGGAACAGACCTGAAAGATTCCTGAGGGGAAAGTTAGGCAGGGAATGAGGCCGGACGGGCGTCTGGCTGGCATCGGACCGGGCCGCAGGCCATCAACCGCTCCCGCTTGAGCGCGCAAGGAGAATGCGATTGGGGGGGCCCGGTAAGTCCTGGCATCTGGTGGCATTGCCTGTAGTTCGGTGCCTGCGATTCCTCGAGAATTCGTTAGGACCGTTGAAAACGCCCACTCCAGCGCCGAGATGCGATAGTGTGCGACAATAATCGGTGAGCATGTGTGCTGCTTGTTTGGGGTGCACGGAGGATAAAGTAATGGGCGATCTACTTCAGCCATGGCACCTGATCGTATTGGCCGTGGTTGCGTTTCTGCTGTTTGGCGCCAAGCGGCTGCCAGAGTTGGGCAAAGGATTGGGCGAGGGATTGAAGGGCTTCAAGGAAGGCATCCGGGGCATCAGCGATCCGCCGCCGCCGGCGCAGAACGTGCAGCAGGCCGCCGCTCCGCCGCCGCCCCCACCCGCGGCTCCCGTCGAGCCCCAGATCGTCCGGAAGGACTAAGGACGGGGGCCCCCCAAGGCCCCCTGCAGTCGGTTTTCAAGACTGGTTCTGCTGACCGGTTGAGAGCTTATCAAAAGATCTGTAGACCTGTGCTTCGGCACAGGTCTTTGTGCGTGTGCCCGGTTCCAGTTGGGCCAGCGGGGGGTTCTTAGAGACTCAGGAGCACGACAGCGCCCAGCGCAAGCGCCATGCCAGTGACCTGGCGGCTGGTGGGCCGCTCGCGCAGAACCAGGGCAGCCAGCAGGATGGTGCCGGCTGGATAGAGAGAACAGACAACGGCAGCCACATCCAGCCGTCCCAGTTGCGTGGCACGCAGGTAGAAGAGATTCCCTGCTGTATCCAATAATCCCGCCAGGATCCCCATGCCCCAAAAGCCCTTCCATTCTCCTTTGGGGGGCGCCACCAGGATGACGAGGACCATGGCCAGGCCGCCAGCCGCACGCCCTGCGGTCATGGTGGCAACCACGCCGCCGGGACTGGCGATTTTAAAGAGAATCAGTTGGGCGCCAAAGAGAGTGCCGGCAAGCGCACCCAGCATGAGTGCGGCGGGAGGAGTGGACGGGCCCTCTTTCTGGGGCGCATGGGTGATCAACCAGATGGCGACCAGCCCTGCTGCGAGACCCGCGGCGCTGAGCGGTCTCGGCAATCCGTCTGTGAAGAAGGAAAAGCCCACGGGCACGAGGGCGGTGAGCACGCCGGTGAGCGCAGCGGTAAGTCCCATGGCGCCCATGGCCAGCGCGCGATAAAAGATAGCCAGGGCAATGGACCCTTCAAAGCCGCCCAGCATGGCAAACAGCAGAGAATGCTGATCGGGCAGGTGCAGACGGATGGTCAGGCAATAGCCCAGCAACAGAAAGAAAGAAAAGATGTGTCCTGAAGCCACTACCAGAAGAGCGGGAGCTCTGCGTGCGCCCATTCCGCCAACAAAGTCCGCTCCGCCCCACGAAGCGGCGGAACACAGGCCGATCCCTGCCGAAGCACCCGCGGCGTTCATGCGAGCTGACGCACGCCAGGATGATTCACGCTATTTGTAGTCCTGCGCGGACGGGTAGTAGCCCTTCTTGGCGATCACATCCAGACCCGGCAGGTCCACATGCACGTCGATTTGGCGATATTTTCCGTCGTAGATAGACTCATGGCTCAGGTAGCCGAGAGTGTACTGGTTGCGGGCCTCATCGGCAATTTTGGCGTAACTTTTTTCAATGCCGTTGACGCCGCGCTCCGAGTCGAAATCGCCACCAGTGGCGTAGGTGTACTTGAACAGGATGTTGTCGTACATGGTGAAGGGCAGGTGGAGGCGGCTGACGTAGCCTTCACCCCAAACAGCGGAGGCGCCGACTCCCGTAGCATAGACCGCGATCTTGTTGGTCTGCAGAAACTTGATGACTTCCTTCAACGTCGCCTTGCTGCCATACTCCTTGCCGTCGGAGATGACGTAGATGATGCGGAGCCGTTCCTTGGGCCGGGTGGAGAGTTCCTTGGCCGCGGCGAAAATGGCATCGTTGAGGGTATGGATTTCCTTGGGAATGGAAATGAACGATCCGTTGCCTGCCGAGCGCCCCGGCTGCAGATTTGGATCGACGCAGTTGCCATTTTCGCGGATGTTGCACCCGGCAAGGGGACCGCTGTTGATGGGCACCTGCTCATCGGAGCCGGTAGCCTTGGCCAATGCCAGCACCGCGGGTACGCGTCCGCCCTCGGCTCCGGTAAATCCGGTCCACTCCTTGGGGCCATTGTTGTACGTAAAGATCGCCACCTCGTCGTAGGGAGTGAGTGCGCCCTGGATCGCGCCGAGCGATTCATTCACCTTGTTCATGACGTCTGAGGTGAGGCTCTGGTCAATGACAAACGCCACGGAGAGCGGGGTGGGGTCCACGCTGAAGGTCCGCAGCACTTCGCGAGTGTTGTTCTCAAACACCTTGAAGTCGCGGTAGGTGAGGCCAGCCACCTGCTTGCCTTTTGAGTCCTTCACGATGACCGGAACTTCAACGAAGTTTACGTTCTGGACGAAGGTGGTTACGCCAGCCGCACCCAGAGCAGGAGCCGTTGCCTGGAAGTCATCTTTGGCAGGCGGGGGTTGGACGGGCGGCGTCTGTTGAGGAGCTGCGTCCTTTGAGGCGGAGGAGTTGGTGGAAGACGAATCGGCGCCATCGGCCGGCTCATTTGGAGCGCCGGGCGTACCCTGGGCGCCTTTGCCGGGGGTAATGGGGCCGTCGCCGGTCAGCGGAGGAGCTGCCTGGGGCGCGGGTGCGTCTGGAACCGTAGTCTGCTGCGTTTGGGTCCGAGCTATGGGGCTCAGGGCCAGGCTCGCACCGAAGAGCGCCGTCAGCGCAATTGCTTTAAAACCAGGCATCACAGGGTTTTAGTCCTCCCAGACCGCATATTCCTGCCGTTCGGCGGCTTGCGGGGTCATGCCGTACCGGCCTGGCCAGCCAGCAGGGCTGCACCTGTCAGAGTATCAGACGCGCCGGGCCGGCGCAGGTTGCCAACGGGCAGAGAAAGAGTTGGCGTATGCTTTCTAAGCAGCGTCTTTCCCGTCTATCAGATCAGAATGAGAGCCCACTGAGAACATGATGAGAGCCCACTTTAGAATCGCTGTTTTGCTTCTCGGCCTGACGGGCCTGGCCCCGGCGGGGTGGGCTCAACTGGCGCCGTCGCCGGATGAGTCTCCAGTGAGCAACGCCCCGGCCCCCGTGGCGGATGAGACGGCTGTGGCCACCTTGAAGGTAAACGTAAACCTGGTGGACCTGTTCTTTACGGTCAAGGACAAAAACGGGGAACTGGTTCCACATTTGACGAAGAATGACTGCACGGTGACAGAAGACAAATCTCCGCAGACGCTGAAGAGTTTTGTGGCTGAGACCAGCCAGCCGCTGACTCTGGGGATTCTGCTGGATACTTCAGGCAGCCAGCAGAATGTTTTGCCCCTGGAGCAGGACGCAGGCAGCCAGTTTCTCCAGCGTGTGCTCCGGCAGAAGGATGAGGCTTTCCTGGTCTCGTTCGACGTGAACGTTGACCTGCTGCAGGACTTTACCGATAGTCCGCGGGAGTTATCGCACGCGATGAGCAAGGCCGAGATCAACACGGCGGGGGGCAACGGTGGATTCGGCATGCCGGGAGCCGGCGGGGGTACGGTACCTACCCAGGGCGATCCGAAGGGGACACTTTTATATGATGCGATCAACCTTGCAGCCAACGAAAAGTTGAGCCGGGAGACGGGCCGCAAGGCGATCATCATCCTGACCGACGGCGAAGACCAGGGCAGCCGCACCAAGATTGGCGAAGCCATTGCCGCCGCGCAAAAGAACAATGTGATCGTTTACGTGATTCTGATCGCCGACCGCCAGTTCTATGGCGGGTTCAACATGGGCTACAGCGGCTATTCCGCAGCCAAGCGGATATCCGATGAGACAGGCGGACGCCTGATCGACGTGGGCAACAACAGCAAGAAGCTTGAAGCAGCCTTCCAGCAGATTGAGGATGAACTGCGCACGCAGTATGTTGCCAGCTATACGCCCACCAACCTCAAGCTCGATGGAACCTTCAGGCGAATCGGGATTCAATGCCAGGGCGACTCGCTGAAGGTGCAGGTGCGCAAGGGCTATTACGCCGTGGCGCCGCAGAACGATTACTAGAACGAACAAGAAGAAACGGCCGGCCATCTCAATTGCGCGATAAGGTGGAGCATTGGTCGCGCGCTCAGGCTCGATGCCACGGGCAGAACCCAGACTGAGCTTCGACATCATCGACACCACGAATAAAAAACAGGGCGACGCACGACTCCGCCCCTGTCTCGTTTTTGTACACTCGATTACCTGAGTCCTGTTACTCGGTAATCTGGCGCCTTTCATGAGTCTTCGTTAATATCGGCCCAAGTGGGAAAAACTTGAGGCTGTTCCCGAAAAAACTTTCAGCCTCTCATCACAAAACTCCAGGGAGCCTGCGATGACCATCAACTGCGCAACGAATGAAGGCTATGAGATCAGTCCGCGATTCCGGCAGACCGTGGCAGCACGCATCGCCCGGTTGGAGAAGGACGCTGAGACCGACGAGGCATTTGCCGCTCGACTCGAAGAGCCCGACCACATTCGCAGACAGATGCGGCTGGTGGCTTTGCAGCGCGCTGAAGCGCTGCGCATGAGGCTGTTTCTCGATCGTGCAGGCGTCAGGCTGCCAAAGCCGCTGATTGAACTTTAGGCCGTCGGTCCCTGCCGGCTCAGATCGTTCCCAGCTTCGTCACATTTCACTTTCGCGTCTTGCGGTTTGTGTTGGCGGAATCCCTGCCAGTACCATTGAGCGTGCTTGAGAGCAGGGACGACCGATGATCGCGATCAATTGGGGAACATCGAACTTTCGCGCCTGGAAGTTGAATGCAGGCGGAAAAGTTGAAGACGAGAGGTCGTCCGGTCGCGGCGCCATGTCGGTTTCGCCGGGAAGATTTCACGATGCCTTGATTGCCGAGGTTGGGGATTGGGTGAGCGCCGGAGAAACCCAGGTGCTGATGTCGGGCATGGTGGGCGCGCGCAATGGCTGGAAAGAGGCGCCCTACGTTCCGGTGCCCGCGAGCCTGGAGCAGATAGTCAAAGCCGTAACCCGGATTCCAGTCGATTCAGCCAATTCAGTTGACGTGCGCATTGTGCCGGGGTTGATCGGCTCCGACGAAAACGGAATTCCCGAAGTGATGCGCGGAGAAGAGACGGAGATCTTTGGCAGCGGCGTTCGAGCCGCGGATTCACACCATGTCTGCCTGCCTGGGACGCACACGAAGTGGGTTCGGATGAAAGGCAAAACGGTAGTCAGCTTTTCCACTTCAATGACCGGCGATCTTTACAAGGCGATTCGCGAAGGAACCATCCTTCGCGCCAGCACTCAGCAGGAAGCAAGCGATTCGGATGCATTTCTGCCGGGCGTAGCGCGCTCAAAGCAGGGTGGAGAACTGGCTCATCATCTGTTTGGCGTAAGGACACTTGTGCTCACTGGCGCAATGAAGGAACGGTCGGCATCGTCGTATCTTTCGGGAATTTTAATTGGGCACGAGGTGAGGGCGAACACCCAAAAAGGCGAGCCAGTCCACCTTATCGGAGAGCCGGCCCTTTGCGAACTGTATGCAATAGCACTTGGCGCCTGCGGCGTGGATTCTTCGTTGGAGCCGGAAGGCGCGGCTTTGCGCGGAATGCTGCGCATTGCGGAGAACCTGGCATGGTAATGCGCGAGTGGTTGAATAGATGTCCGCTGATTGCCATCCTCAGAGGGATAGAACCCACTGAAGTTGGGGATGTATTTTCAGAACTCCTCGCGGCGGGGATCGTCATCGCGGAAATCCCACTCAACTCGCCGGAACCGTTCAAGAGCATTGAGCTTGCTGCCACGCAGTTCTCCGGCAGAATGCTGGTCGGTGCGGGTACAGTCACACGGCTCGAAGACGTGGAGCGCGTATACACGGCGGGGGCCCGGCTCGTCGTGTCGCCGCACGCCGATTCTGCAATCGTGCAGGAGACGAAGCGATTGGGCATGCTCTCTATACCCGGCGTAGGAAGTGCAACCGAAGCTTTCGCGATGGTTGCCACTGGAGCCGATGCACTCAAGCTGTTTCCGGCGGACGTGCTGGGCACGCGCATGTTGACCGGACTGCGAGCCGTGCTGCCCAGGGGAACCATGATGCTGCCCGTCGGCGGTGTCGATCACGCGACGATCCACGCCTGGCGCGCGTCGGGCGCGGACGGCTACGGCGTCGGCTCGGCACTCTACCGGCCGGGGATATCAAAAAGCCAGTTGGGTGCAAATGCGCGGCGACTTGCCGAATGCTTGCATGAAGCTTGAAAGCGTGAGCAACTCCGCTTGCGCGTCGAAGAGCGGTCGGGAATTCCAGCGGAGTTCGTCAAGCACTCTCCATCTGGGTGCGCGCATGGATGATCGCGCTTCAGACCGTGACGAACACCGCTCCGTCTTCCACCGTGAGTTCAATGCCTGCGGACTTTGCTGCTTCCTGCAAGGCCGCAGCAAGCATGACAACGGGATCACCGCTCACGTCGATCCGGCGCATAAGGCCCTCGCCCTTCTTCGGGC
>Ga0302275_10004090_pt1 | contig 14544 bp, 17 predicted proteins | sample III_Bog_N2_2_FD_200229 | JGI IMG/M metagenome (GOLD analysis project Ga0302275, IMG submission 200229) | Peat permafrost microbial communities from Stordalen Mire near Abisko, Sweden - III_Bog_N2_2 | ecosystem: Environmental > Terrestrial > Soil > Wetlands > Peat | place: Sweden: Abisko...
GGCAAGAAGTTCAATTCGGCCATTTTTCCCGGCATCCAGGGTGGTCCCTTGATGCATGTCATCGCCGGCAAGGCCGTGGCCTTCGGCGAGGCTTTGAAGCCTGAGTTCAAGCTCTATGCCCAGGCCGTCAAGGATAATGCCGCTGTTCTGGCCGAGACCCTGCTGCGTCGTGGCGTCGAGATCGTCTCGGGCGGTACCGACACCCATCTGATGCTGGTGGACCTGCGTCCCAAGAAGCTGACCGGCAAGGCCGCCGAAGCCAGCCTGGAGCGCGCCGGCATCACTTGCAACAAGAACGGCATTCCTTTCGACCCGGAAAAGCCCATGGTCACTTCGGGCATTCGTCTGGGTTCGCCGGCGGCCACCAGCCGCGGTTTCGGCAAGGAAGAGTTCGTGCTGGTCGGCAATCTGATTGGCGACGTGTTGGACGGCCTGGCCGCCAACCCCGATGATAATTCCGCCGCCGAGGCCACCGTGCGGGCCAAGGTCAGCGAACTGTGCAAGCGTTTTCCGATCTATTCCTAAGGGGGGAATAGTTGGGGTTAGGGGAGAGTAAGCGTTATGCGTTGCCCGTTCTGTGGTCATGACGACACCCAGGTAAAGGACTCGCGGCCGACCGAGGATAACTCGGCCATTCGCCGCCGCCGGTCCTGCCCGCAATGCGGTTCCCGCTTCACCACCTTCGAGCGGGTGCAGCTGCGCGAGCTGATCGTGGTCAAGAAGAACGGCCAGCGTTCGGTCTTTGACCGCGACAAGCTGGCCCGTTCCATTGCCATCTCGGTGCGCAAGCGCCCGGTCGATCCCGACCGGGTCGAGCGCATCGTCAATTCGATCCAGCGTCGTCTGGAAAGCAGCGGCGAGGCGGAAATCCCCACCGCGACCATTGGCGAGCTGGTGATGGAGGCCTTGGCGGCCCTGGATCAGGTCGCCTATGTGCGCTTTGCCTCGGTCTATCGCAACTTCCGCGAAGCCAAAGACTTCGAGGACTTCGTCGGCAAGCATTTCATTGGAAAGCCCGGTGCCGACTCAGACCTCGACGATTAACGCCGATCTGGCCCATATGAAGGCTGCGCTGGGCTTGGCCCGGCGCGGTCTTGGGCTGGTCTGGCCCAATCCCGCTGTCGGCTGCCTGCTGGTGCGGGATGGCCGGGTGGTCGGACGTGGTTGGACGGCCCCTGGCGGACGTCCTCACGCCGAGACGCAAGCTCTTGATATGGCTGGAGAACAGGCGAGGGGGGCAACCGCCTATGTTACCCTGGAACCCTGCAGCCATCACGGCAAGACCGGCCCTTGCGCCGAAGCCTTGATCAAGGCCGGCATCAGTCGTGTGGTGGTGGCGGTGAACGATCCGGACCCCCGTGTCTCGGGCCGTGGGCTGGAGATGCTGCGCAAGGCTGGAGTGATCGTCGATTTGGGCCTTCTGGCCGATGAGGCCGCCGAGGTCAATGCCGGTTTCTTCAGCCGGATCAACAACAAGCGGCCTTTGGTTACCCTAAAGTCAGCCAGCACTCTGGACGGCAAGATCGCCACCCATAGGGGCGAAAGCCAGTGGATCACTGGGCCTAAGGCCCGTTCCGCCGGGCATATGCTGCGGGCCGCGGCCGACGCCATCATGGTCGGCAGCACCACGGCCATCACCGATAATCCCGATCTTACCTGCCGCCTGCCGGGGCTGGAAGGCCGCTCGCCGGTACGGGTGGTGGTGGACAGCCGTCTGCGTCTGCCGCTGACCTCCAAGCTCGTTGCGACGGCGAAACAGGTCCCTACATGGGTGGTGACGGTCAAGGGCAATGACCCCGACCGGCTGAATGCCTTCGAGGCCTGCGGCGTCGAGATCATCGAGGTCAAGACCGGCGACGAAGGCGTTGATCTTCCTGCGGTTTTGACGGCTCTGGGCGAACGCGGCCTGACCCGCTTACTGGTGGAAGGTGGTGCTCATCTGGCGGCGGCCCTGCTGCGCCATGATCTGGTGGACCGCATCGCCTGGTTCCGCGCTCCTTTGATCATGGGTGGCGACGGGCTGCCTGCCGTCATGCCCTTCGGTGTCGATGACCTGGACGATGCCCCCCGTTTCACCCGCCTGTCGGTTGCCGAATTGGGCGGGGACATCTTTGAATATCTGACGAGAGACTAAGGCCCATGTTTACCGGAATTATCACCGATCTGGCGGAAGTCATTGAAGTTAAAGGAGAAGGAGATGTCCTTCTGCGCGTCAAGACCGCTTATGACGTCAAGGACATCCCCATGGGCGCCTCGATCGCCCATAACGGCATCTGCCTGACCGTGATCGAAAGCGGTCCCGGCTGGTACACCGTCCAGGCCTCGGCCGAGACCATTTCCACGACCACTCTGGGCACCTGGAAGGCCGGAACCCGCATCAATCTGGAGCGCCCGACCCGGGTCGGCGACGAGCTGGGCGGCCATATCGTCTCGGGCCATGTGGATGGCGTGGCCCATGTGGTCTCCATCACGCCGGAAAACGAGTCTCTTCGCTATGTCTTCCAAGCCCCTGATAAACTTAAGAAATTCGTTGCTCCCAAGGGCTCTGTGGCTCTGGACGGCGTTTCTTTGACGGTCAATGAGGTTGAAGGCAACCGCTTTGGGGTCAATATCATTCCCCACACCCAGTCGGTGACCACCTTCGGCCTCTATGAGGTTGGCTCTCCGGTGAATATGGAAATCGACATGCTGGCGCGCTATGTTGCGCGGCTGCTCGAAAAGGACTGATTCCAGTGTCGCAATATCACGAGTATATGTCGCCCATCGAAGAGATCATCGAAGAGGCGCGTCAGGGTCGCATGTTCATCCTCATCGACGATGAGGACCGCGAGAACGAGGGCGACCTTGTCATCCCCGCCCAGATGGCCACCGCCGATGCGGTCAATTTCATGGCCCGTTACGGACGCGGTCTGATCTGTCTGTCCATGACCAAAGAGCGCATCTCGCAGCTGGGTCTGAAGCTGATGGCTCAGGACAATGGATCCAGGCATCAGACCGCCTTCACCGTCTCCATCGAGGCCCGTGAAGGGGTGACCACCGGCATCTCCGCCGCCGACCGCGCCCGCACCGTCGAGGTCGCCATCGATCCCACCAAGGGTGCCGCCGATATCGCTACGCCCGGCCATGTCTTCCCGCTGGTCGCCCGCGACGGCGGTGTGCTGGTGCGCGCCGGCCATACGGAAGCCGCTGTGGATGTCTCGCGCCTGGCTGGGCTGACCCCGGCCGGCGTCATCTGCGAGATCATGAACGACGACGGCACCATGGCCCGCACTCCGGATCTGGTGAAGTTCGCCCAGCATCACGGCCTGAAGATCGGCACCATCGCCGATCTGATCGCCTATCGCCGCAAGAACGACAAGATCGTGCGCCGCTCGGTGGAGAGCAATTTCAACTCCGTCTATGGCGGCGATTGGAAGATGATCGTCTATACCAACACCGTGGCCTATGCCGAGCATATCGCCCTGGTAAAGGGCGACATCGGCAGCGGCGGTCCGGTTTTGGCCCGCGTCCATGCCCTGAACGTGCTGGACGACGTGCTGGGCGCCATCGATACCGGCAAGGCCGGGCAGCTGCATGAATCCATGCGTATTGTCGGCGAAGAGGGCCGGGGCGTGATCCTACTGATCCGCGAGCCTTCGCCCACCAGCTTGTCCGACCGTGTGCGCGCCCATCTGGAAGGCAATGCCGACGCTGGGGCCTTGCGCGACTATGGGGTTGGAGCGCAAATTCTTCTGGATCTGGGTGTCTCGGAGATGATCTTGCTGTCCAACAGCAGGCGGACCATCATCGGCCTGGAGGGATTTGGTCTGAAGGTGGTGGATATCCGTCCCATTCCCGTCATCACCGAGGAAAGGTAAGCGCCATGCGCATCCTGATCGTCGAATCCCGTTTTTACGAGGAAATCACCGACGGCCTGGTCAAAGGCGCGGTGAAGGAACTGGCGGCCCAGGGTGTGGGCTATAAACGCTTGATCGTTCCGGGAATCCTGGAAATTCCCGCCGCGATCCGCTATGCCATCCGCGCCATGGAACTTCGGGCCACCGACGAACGCTATTCCGGCTATATTGCCCTGGGATGCGCCATCAAAGGCGAGACCGACCATTACGACCACATCAGCCGCGAGGCCATCAGCGGCCTGCAGCAGATGACGTTGGAATATACCTTGGCTGTCGGCAACGGCATTCTGACCGTCCACAACCGCGCCCAGGCCATGGAGCGCTGCCTGCCCGAACGCCGGAATTTCGGCGGACAGGCTGCCAGGGCCTGCCTGCGAATGATTGAAATCAAGAAAGAGCTTAGCCTCATACCGAAATGACTGAAAAAAAAACCCGTAAGAACAGCAATTCATCCCAGAAGCGCTCGGCCGCCCGTTTGGCCGCCGTGCAGGGACTTTATGAGATCGAGCTCAACGGTGTCTCCGTGGACCGGGTTCTCGCCGATTTCATCGACCACCGCATCGGCGCCACAGCCCCGATGTCTCAGGGCGAATATGAACCCGAGGTTGAAGCCGATCTGGCCGAGCCGGATAAGGTTCTGTTCGCCGCCATCCTGCGCGGCGTCATCGCTCGCCTGGATGATTTCGACGTCATGATCGGCCATGCCCTGACCAGCGACTGGTCGGTGGACCGGCTCGAGGCCGTTTTGCGCGCCATCCTGCGGGCCGGCGCTTTCGAACTGGCCACCCGCACCGACATTCCGCCGCGCGTGGCGATTTCCGAATATGTGGATGTGGCCAAGGCCTTCTTCTCGGGCCCCGAGCCCGGACTGGTCAACGCCGTGCTGGACCGTATCGCCAAGGTGGTGCGCTCCGACGATTTCGGCGGTGATGCAAGGGCCTGACGAGTTCGGCCTGATCTCCCGGCTGTTCGCGCCCCTGGCGGCTGGACATGCCGGAGCCCTGACTCTGACCGATGATTGCGCCCTGTTCGATGGACCGAATGGGGCGCAATGGGCGGTGACTGCCGACGCCATGGTGGCCGGCGTGCATTTCTTCCCCGACGATCCGCCGGATCTGATCGCCCGTAAGTTGGTGCGGGTTAACCTGTCTGACTTGGCGGCTATGGGGGCGGTGCCGAAGTTCATCCTGATGACCTGCGCCTTTCCCAAAGGCACGGACATGGCCTGGCTGGACTGTTACGCCGCCGGATTAAAGGACGATTGCCAGGAATTCTCCGTCGTGCTGATCGGCGGCGACACTGTTTCCACACCCGGGCCTTTGACCTTAAGCCTGACCGCTTTGGGCGAACTGCCGGCCGGATCGGCCTTGTTGCGGTCGAGCGCTCGTTCGGGGCAGCAGATATGGGTGTCCGGCACAATTGGCGATGGCGCCTTCGGGCTGCTGGCGGCCAAAGGGCAGGGCGGGCTTGATCCGCGCCATCATGACGCCCTTCTAGATCGCTATCGGCTGCCGCGTCCGCGCACGACTCTTGGGCCTGCCTTACGGAGTTTGGCCTCGGCGGCCATGGATGTTTCCGACGGGCTGGTGGCCGATCTTGGCCATATCTGCGACTGCTCTGACCTGGGGGCAGAGATCGAGGCGGCGCGGGTTCCCCTGTCGGACGCAGCATCCGCCGCCATCGCCCAAGGTTGGGGGCAGGGGATGATCACAGCCCTGACGGGCGGCGACGACTACGAGATTCTTTTTACGGCTGCGCCCAATTTAAGCGAACAGATCGTACAACTTGGGCAACGTCTCAACTTGCGCTTGACCCCCATAGGGCGGATCATCGCGGGAAAAGGCGTTAGGGTTATTGACACACAAGGACAAGACCTGGCGCTGGAACGTGCCGGCTACAATCACTTTGCCCCCGGATCGGCCTTATGAAAAAGCTTATCGTCATCATTCTGGTGATCTTGCTGCTGGCTGGCGGCGGCATCGGTGTGATGACTGTGATGGGTAAGGGGCCCTTTGCCGCCCTCTTGGCCGAGCAGCAGAAGAAAAAGGCCGAGGAAGAAGCCAAAAAGGCCGCCGAAGCGCCGCCGCCGCCCACCGTATTCTTTGATCTTGGCACCTATATCATTCCCGTGGTCCAGAAACGCGCCATCATCAAGCAGGTGGGTCTGGATATGGAGATCGAGGTGGAACAGAGCGTCCAGGCCAAAGTGGCCGCCGAGATGCCCCGCTTGCAGAACGCCATCAACCTGGATCTCTATGACGTCATCCCTAACCATATGGATGTGAAGTCCCTGGCCGACAAACAAGCCATCCGTGACCATCTGGTAGCCTTGGCCAACAAGGAATTTGGCGAAGGCACGGTTCACGATGTTGTCATTAAGTCGATGTATTATCGCTAATGGGTTAGTGGTCCAACCCAGACGCTTGGAAACCAAGCGTCTGGGTAAGTTGGTCCACCAACAAAATGATCTGTGGAAACAAATTTAACACTTACGCAGGGCGCAAATGTTAAATTTTTCCACGGGTGCGCTTTAGTCTTCTTCTAATCTTGTGCATTGCAAAAAAATCGCCCCTTACTCAGGGAATGTTTCGGACACGGCTTTAGGGGCGAATACTTAGGTTGCGCAAGTCGAGGGCTTCTGGCAGGCTTGCCCATCTGCCGTCGTTCTCTATACCGACGATGAGATTTCGCCGGGAAAAAACCAAGAGAATCAGACGGTCATCAAGGCTTCAATCAGGGGAGAGAAGCACACATGGCCTATGCTTTTGTATTAGCCTGCGGCGTTTTGGCGCTGCTGTACGGCGCTTACGCCGCCCGGGACGTTCTATCGAAGTCCGCCGGCACACCGCGTATGCAGGAAATTGCCGCCGCCATTCAGGAAGGCGCTCGCGCCTATCTTAATCGCCAATATGCCACCATCGCCGTGGTCGGCCTGGTGGTCGGCGTCGTTCTGGGCCTGCGCCTGGGCCTGCATGTGGCCATCGGCTACGTCATCGGCGCCGTTCTGTCGGGCGTTGCCGGTTATGTCGGCATGAACGTCTCGGTGCGCGCCAATGTCCGCACCACCGAAGCCGCCCGCACCGGCGGTCTGGCTCCGGCTTTGGACGTCGCCTTCAAGTCGGGCGCCATCACCGGTCTGCTGGTGGTCGGCCTGGGCCTGCTGGGCGTCGCCGGCTACTATTTCACCCTGCAGCATCTGGGCTTTGAAGGCCGCTCGCTGGTCGAGGGTCTGGTGGCTCTGTCCTTCGGCGCTTCGCTGATCTCCATCTTCGCCCGTCTGGGCGGTGGCATCTTCACCAAGGGCGCCGACGTCGGCGCCGATCTGGTGGGTAAGGTCGAAGCCGGTATCCCCGAGGATGACCCACGCAACCCGGCCGTGATCGCCGACAACGTGGGCGACAATGTGGGCGATTGCGCTGGCATGGCCGCCGATTTGTTCGAGACCTATGCCGTAACCACCGTTGGCACCATGCTGCTGGGCTCGATCTTCTTCACCGGCGAGGTTCAGGCCGAACTGATGTTGTTCCCGCTGCTGATCGCCGCGGTCTGCATCATCACCTCGGTGATCGGCACCTTCTTCGTCCGTCTGGATTCCTCCAACAAGATCATGCGCGCTCTTTATAAGGGCCTGATCGTAACCGGCGTTCTGTCACTGGCGGCCATCGCGCTCGTGATCAAGCTGACCTTTGGCTTCGAGGCGGTCTTCACCACCTCGTCGGGTCTGGCCATCAGCGCCATGTCGCTGTTCGGCTGCTCCATCGTCGGTCTGGTCATCACCGGCCTGCTGGTCTGGATTACCGAGTATTACACCGGTACCGACTTCCGTCCGGTGCGCAGCGTCGCCCAGGCTTCGACCACCGGTCACGGCACCAACGTGATTCAGGGTCTGGCCGTGTCCATGGAGGCCACCGCCCTGCCGGTGCTGGTGATCTCTGCCGGCATCATCGTCACCTATATGGCCGCCGGCCTGTTCGGCATCGCCATCGCCGCCACCACCATGCTGGCCTTGGCCGGTATGATCGTCGCCCTGGACGCCTATGGTCCGGTCACCGACAACGCCGGCGGCATTGCCGAAATGGCCGATCTGCCGAAGGAGGTCCGCAAGACCACCGACGCTTTGGACGCCGTGGGCAACACCACCAAGGCCGTCACCAAGGGTTACGCCATCGGCTCCGCCGGTCTGGCCGCCCTGGTGCTGTTCGCCGCCTATACCGAGGATCTGCATCACTACTTCCCGAACCTGAACCTGACTTTCAGCCTTCAGGATCCCTTCGTGGTGATCGGCCTGTTCATCGGCGGCCTGCTGCCTTACCTGTTCGGCGCCATGGGCATGATGGCCGTGGGTCGCGCTGCCGGCTCCGTGGTGGTCGAGGTCCGTCGCCAGTTCAAGGAAATCCCCGGCATCATGGAAGGCACGGCCAAGCCCGACTATGGTCGTGCCGTCGATATGCTGACCAAGGCGGCGATCAAGGAAATGATCATTCCCTCGCTGCTCCCGGTTCTGGCTCCGGTGGTCCTGTACTATGTGGTCAACGCCTTTGCTGGTCAGGCTGCCGCCTTTACCTCCATGGGCGCCATGCTGCTGGGCACCATCGTCACCGGCCTGTTCGTGGCTCTGTCCATGACCTCGGGCGGCGGCGCTTGGGATAATGCCAAGAAGTACATTGAAGACGGCAACCATGGCGGCAAGGGCTCCGACGCCCATAAGGCCGCTGTTACCGGCGACACCGTCGGCGATCCCTACAAGGACACCGCCGGCCCGGCCGTCAACCCGATGATCAAGATCATCAACATCGTCGCCATCCTGCTGCTGGCCATGCTGGCTGGTTAATCAGGACGCGAAGACAAAAGAATGGCCCCGGAGGAGAAATCCTCCGGGGCCTTTTCTTTGTTCGCTGCGGTGATGTCAGGGAAAGCCTTATTTCCCTTTGTCGCCCTTGCTGAACTTGCCGACGTTGCCCAGGAACTGCTCCAGGATGCCAAGATCGCGACCGGGGGCAGGGGTCTCGCGGGTGATCAGGTCGATTTCCTTGCCGTCCTTCAGGCCCAGAGTCTGAATGTTGGTGACGCGGCCCGTGCGGTCAAAGTCGATCTTGACCACCTGACGCTCGGTTTCCTTGGGGATCTTATAGGCCCAGCTTTCGAAGGTCGAGCTGATGTAATACCAGGTATCGTCGCCGAAGGCGGTGGTGTTGGACGGAGAGCCCAACAGCGCCACGACGTCGTTCTTGGTCATCTTGCCAGGCTTAACCTCGGCCAGGCGCTCAGGAGGGGGAACGTTGCCGCGCACATCGATGGTAGGAGTGCAGCCGGCGAGGAGCCCAATGAGGGCCGCGGACACCAGAAGAGTGGAGGTTATGCGTCGCATCTTGGCCTTGCATCTTGTTCCGAACCCGAAAAGGCCTGAGCGACAGATTGACGGCTCAGCCCCGGGGCCGATAGTGTGCTGAAAATGCACTTCAGCGGGGCGGCTTGTCAATCGCCGGCCCCACAAGGACCTTAGTCTATGTTCAGTAAATTGTTAGGCCGCCACAGAAGCTGGGATACCCAGGCCCACGATCTCTACGATACTTTGGTGGCTCAGGCTCGCCAGGAGAGCTTTTATCTGGCCGGCGGCGTTGCCGATACCATTGACGGACGTTTCGATCTGGTGGTGCTTCACGCCTTCCTGCTGCTGCGCCGACTGAAGGGCGAAGAGGCTGCGGCCCTCGGTCAGGCTCTGTTTGATCTGATGTTCGCCGATTTCGATCAGTGCCTGCGCGAGATGGGCGTCACCGACATGGGCATGTCGCCCAAGATCAAAAAGATGGCCAAGGCTTTCTATGGCCGTATCCGCGCCTATGACGGTTCGCTGGACGACGAGGCGGCCTTGTCCGAGGCTCTGTCGCGCAATCTTTACCGCGGCCAACCACCGGCTCAGCCGGCGCTACAGGCCATGACCGCCTATGTCCAGGCCCAGGCCGCCGATCTGGCGGCACAGCCCATGGACGGGCTTCTAAAGGGACGGGTGCGCTTCATCGCCCCGCAGCTGCCATGATTCTTGAAGACGACGGTATCGTTCCGGAATTCTCCCGGCCCATTCTGGCCGATAGTCTGGCGGTGTCCGACCGCATCCACGAGATCGAGGCCAATGAGGAGGAGCGCGCCGCTCTGGCGGAGCGCTTCGGCATTCTCTCTATAGAGTCCTTGTCGGCCACAGTCCGCCTGCGCCGGCTGCCTGGCGGCGAACTGGTGCGCCTGAAGGGACAACTGCGAGCCCGCGTCACCCAGGCCTGTGTCGTCTCCCTAGAGCCCGTGCCGGAAGAGATCGAGGAAGAGTTCGAGCTGATCTACGGCTCCGAGCCCGACGAGGAGTCCAAAGAGATCGTCGTTGATATGGAGGCCTTGGACCCGCCCGAGCCCATCATCAACAACGCCATCGACATCGGCGAGGCGGTGGCCGAACATCTGGCCCTGGCCCTGGAGCCTTTCCCCCGCGCCCCCGGCGCCGAGTTCGCCGAAACCCCGGAAGAGCCCGAAGAAGTGCTTGAGGCCAAGCCTCATCCTTTCGCGGCTTTGGCCTCGTTAAAAAAGAAATAGTGCAGGGATGAGCATAGAGCTTGCTCCTTCCTGCTTTTTTGGTTAAGAAAGCTCCCTTCCGTTTATGCCCTAAGGCTGTGAGTAACTAAAATGGCTGTTCCGAAGAAAAAGACCTCCAAGTCCCGTCGCAACATGCGTCGTGCCCATGATGCCCTGAAGCCCGTTGGTCATCTGGAATGCCCGAACTGTGGCGAGCCCAAGCTGCCTCACCACGTTTGCGGCTCTTGCGGTCATTATGATGGCCGTGAAGTGGTTGCCGAATCCGGGGCCGCCGCGTAACATCGCATCCGGTTCCGCTGTCGGGGATTGTGGCAATTGACCACGCGCTTGACCATTTCTCTGGATGCCATGGGTGGCGACAAAGCCCCTGATGTGGTTATCCAGGGTGTTCAGATTGCCCACACGCGGTTGCCGCATGTCGATTTCCTGCTATTCGGAAATCAGGCGCAGCTCGAGCCTCTGCTTGAGCAGGCGCCGGATATCCGGCAGGTCTGCACCATCGTCCATACCGACCAGCTGGTCACAGGCGAAGACAAGCCCTCGCAGGTTCTGCGACAGGGGCGAAAGTCGAGCATGTGGCTGGCGGTCGATTCGGTCGCCAAGGGCGAAGCCGCTGCCGTCGTTTCCGCCGGCAATACGGGTGCGCTCATGGCAGTGTCGAAATTCGTTCTTCGCATGCTGCCTGGCATCGAACGTCCGGCCATCGCCGGCTTCTTTCCCACACAGCGTGGTGAAAGCGTGATGCTCGACCTTGGTGCCAATGTCGAATGCGACGCCCGCAATCTTGTTGAGTTCGCCGTCATGGGCGAAGTCTTCGCTCGCATCCTTTTGGGGATCGAACAGCCCTCCGTCGGCATTCTTAATGTCGGATCGGAAGAGCTGAAGGGCAATGACGCCGTTCGCGGCGCCGCGGCCATCCTCAGAAACGGCAGCCTGCCCATTAAGTTCCATGGCTTCGTTGAAGGCAACGACATCGCCGGTGGGACCGTCGATGTGGTGGTCTCCGACGGTTTCTCGGGGAATATCGCCCTGAAAAGCGCCGAGGGACTGGCCAGGCTTTACGCCAGCTTCCTGCGCGATGCTTTCTCTTCGTCCTGGATGTCGAAACTGGGCTATCTGCTGGCCCGCTCGGCTCTGGTGAAGGTCAAAATGCGCACCGACCCGCGTCGTTACAACGGCGCTATGTTCCTGGGCCTGAACGGTATTGCCGTGAAAAGTCACGGCGGCACCGACGCGGTGGGCTTTGCCAATGCCATCGGCGTGGCGGCGGAACTGGTCACTCACGGTTTCAACGAGCGCATCAAGCGCGAGCTCGAACGGCTGCAAATGGCCGAAGAAGCTTCGGCACAAGCGGCGGCCATCTGATATGACTTTGCGTTCCCGTATTGTCGGCGTCGGGGCCTATCTGCCTGTGCGCGTGGTCACCAACGAGGAATTGGCCGCAAAGGTCGATACCAGCAACGAATGGATCATCGAGCGCACCGGCATTCGCCAGCGCCATATCGCCGCCGAGGGCGAAATGACCTCGGATCTGGCCATCGCCGCCGGTCGCAAAGCCTTGGAAGCCGCCGGCCTGAAGGGCGAAGATCTGGGCCTGATCATCGTCGCCACCGCCACTCCGGACAATACCTTTCCCGCCACCGCGACCCGTGTGCAGGCCGGCTTAGGCATGACCAAGGGCTTCGCCCTGGACGTCCAGGCCGTCTGTTCCGGCTTTATCTTTGCCTTGTCGGTGGCTGATAATTTCATCAAGTCGGGTCAGGTGACCTCGGCCCTGGTGATTGGCGCCGAGACTTTTTCCCGCATTCTCGACTGGGAAGACCGCACCACCTGCGTGCTGTTCGGCGATGGCGCCGGCGCCGTGGTGCTGCAGGCGGAAAAGGGCAGGGGCGACAAGAGCGACACCGGCATTCTTTCCACCCATCTGCATTCCGATGGCCGCCACTACGATCTCTTGAAGGTCGACGGTGGTCCGTCCTCGACCCAGACCGTAGGTTTCCTGCGCATGGAAGGCCGCGAGGTTTTCCGCCATGCCGTGACCAATCTGGCCGCCGTGGTCAACGAGGCCCTGGTGGCCAACGACATGGTCTCGGACGACATCACCTGGCTGGTGCCGCATCAGGCCAATATGCGTATCCTCGAAGGCACCGGCCGCAAGCTGAAGATGTCGGCGGACCGCATCATCGTCACCGTCGATCGCCATGCCAATACCTCGGCCGCCTCGGTGCCTTTGGCCCTGGCCGAAGCGGTGAATGATGGCCGCATCAAAACCGGCGACGTTGTGCTGTTGGAAGCCATGGGCGGGGGCTTCACCTGGGGTGCCGCTCTGGTGCGCATGTAGGCCTTTCCAGGCCACTCTTAACACAGTCACACATCCCTTTGATATTGACGGATTTATCTTCTGGGGTTACGGTCTTATCGTAATCTCTGGGAAGGAACTGGCGGCATGGCTGAAGAAACCATCACCCGCGCCCAGTTGAGCGAAGCCGTCTATCAAGAAGTCGGCCTGTCGCGCAATGAATCGGCGGATTTGCTGGAACTGGTGCTGAACGAAATCTCGGGGGCTTTGGCCCGCGGCGAAGCCGTGAAGATTTCGTCTTTTGGCAGTTTCTCGGTAAGGTCAAAGGGGCAGCGCATTGGCCGCAACCCCAAGACCGGCGAGGAAGTGCCGATTTTGCCCCGCAAGGTTCTGGTCTTCCGTCCGTCTCAATTGTTGCGCAGCCGCATCAATGACGGCTTGAGCAAGGCTGGGAAATAACCGTGATCATCGCCGAGGACACGGAGCTTACGGCGCAACGCCGGGCTGGAAAGTCCGAGGCGGCGTTCCGCACCATCAGCGAGGTCTCGGAAGACCTGGATGTGCCGCAACACGTCCTGCGCTTTTGGGAAAGCAAGTTTCCGCAGATCAAACCGCTGAAACGCGGCGGTGGCCGACGTTATTACCGGCCCGAGGATGTGTCGCTGCTGCGCCACATTCGCGATCTGCTTTATAAAGACGGCTATACCATCAAGGGCGTGCAAAAGCTGCTGCGCGAGCAGGGCAAGCCCGCCGTTGACGAAGCCGCCGCCACGCCTCAGCCGGCTACCCCGCGGGCGTCCCGCAGCAAGATCGAGCCTCTGCCCGCCATCGAGGCGGAAGAGGAGATCGTCGTCTCCGAGCCCGATCTGCCGGCCCAGCACCGCCTGTTCGATCTCGACGCCGATCTGCCTGAAGACATTCATGAAGATCCCGGCGCTCTTCCGGCCATCGACAGCCTGTCGCCTGCCGAAGAATTCGATCTGGCCCCCAAGGTCTGGATCCAACCGGCTCCGCCGCCGCCCTTGTCGGCGACGTCGCGCTATTTCCGTCCCGGCGACCGCGCCGAACTGATCAATATCCTGACCGAATTGGAAGAGCTGCGCGAGCTCTTGTCGGTCTCCCGCCGGGGTAATTAAAAAAGGTGAAAAAAGTGAATTCTGGCCGTTGCGTTCCCGAAGGGACGTGGCTATAGTGCGCCTCCTTCCCGGGAACGGGAGGAAAGAGCGGTCCTCTGACGGGCAGTAGCGCAGTCTGGTAGCGCATCAGTCTGGGGGACTGGGGGTCGTCGGTTCGAATCCGGCCTGCCCGACCATTATAGGATCGCTCGTACAAGGGGTTGCCACTGGCGATAGCTGGGGCAACCCCTTTTGCTTTCCAGGGCCTGGATCATTGGCCCGGCGAAACCTTTTCCACCACCGCACTGCAAACCACCCATTTGCCTTCTCTTGGCTGTCCATAGGGATGTCTATTTTCACATCTCATTGACAAAGTATGAGCTAAATGGATTAGGCGCATACTCCTATGGCTGTCATTGCTTTGTCCGGGACACTGCCCACATATCCTGATATGTGTGAAAAACGGCTATATCCATAAAGTCGAAGGGCGCCCGATGAAGCTGTCAGAGCTAATACCCGTTCACGAGCTTCAAGCGCTCTGCGACAGTTTCACCGCCTTGACGGGGGCCGTTACCGCCGTCTTAGACCTGGAGGGCAACATCTTCGTCGCCACCGGCTGGCAAGACGTCTGCACTAAATTTCATCGCGCAAACGG
>Ga0302275_10004098_pt1 | contig 14527 bp, 10 predicted proteins | sample III_Bog_N2_2_FD_200229 | JGI IMG/M metagenome (GOLD analysis project Ga0302275, IMG submission 200229) | Peat permafrost microbial communities from Stordalen Mire near Abisko, Sweden - III_Bog_N2_2 | ecosystem: Environmental > Terrestrial > Soil > Wetlands > Peat | place: Sweden: Abisko...
GTCGCCGTTGTCCCAGCTCAGCCGCAGCAGCCCGGTCTGCCCCGCCTTGTAGGCTTCCAGGCCCTCGGAGAGCGCGGCCACGGTGGTGTTGGCGCGGCGGGCGATTCCGTCGAAGATGTCTCCCACGGCCGACAAGCCGGCCTCGATGCCGGTGTAGCCCGGGTGCACGCTGCCCGGCACCACGCCGCAGACGCCGGGAACAAGTTGCGCCTCGCGGGCCATGGCGATGATGCAGGTCGAGGTGCCCACCACGTTCACCACATCGCCCTCGCGGATGTTGGAGCCGATAGCGTCCCAATGCGCGTCGAATGCGCCCACGGGGATGGGAATGCCGGCGCGCAGGCCCAGCTTCTCGGCCCACTCCGCCGAAAGCCGTCCGGCCAGGTGGTCGCTGGTCAGGTACTCGCCGCCCAGCTTGGCGCGCACCCCGGCGAAGATCGGGTCTACGGCGACCAGAAACTCCTCCGGCGGCAGCCCGCCCCACTTGGGATTCCACATCCACTTGTGGCCCATGGCGCAGACGCTGCGCTTGAGCTCGGAGACCGTCTTGACGCCGCACAGCGTTGCCGCCACCATGTCGCAATGTTCGAGAGCGGTTACAAAGCTGGCGCGCTTCTCGGGGTTGTGGCGCAGCCAGTGCAGCAGCTTGGCAAATCCCCACTCGTGGGAATAGGTGCCCCCGCACCACTCGATCCCCTCAAAGCCGAATGCATGAGCTTTGGCGGTGATCTCCTCAGCCTCGGCAAAGGCGCGATGATCGCACCACAGGTAATACTCGTCCAGGGGTTCGAGTCCCTCGCCGACGGGGATTACGCTCGACCCAGTTGTATCCAGCGCAATGGCCGCCACGGCGCTTCCATCCACCCCGGTGCCGGCAAGCGCGTCGCGCGTGGCGCTAGAGAGGGCAGCCATCTGGTCGGCATGAGACTGGGTGGCAAAATTCGGGTCTTCGTGGCGGCGATGCAGCGGATAAGAAGCCGATGCGGTTCCGATCGGACCTTTCTGGCTATCGACAAGTGTGACGCGAACGCTGAGTGTGCCGAAGTCAACACCGGCGACAATCGTCATAAAAGAAACACCCCCAAGTAAACGCTTTCCAACACGCCAACCAGACTACACCATTCCCGTCTCGCATGTCATGGATTTCGCGCTGTCGTCCTGGGTGACCGAAGCGAAGCGAAGGGAGTCGCTGAGCCAGCGTTTTCCCCGTCGATTCAGGCAATGAACTTCTGATTCATCACATCAGTTCTTTCTTCCGGGCAGCAGAGATTTCAGCCGGTCCATCAGGCTGGGTTTGGTCGCTGGGGTTGCTGGAGAAGGCTTGATTGGAGCGGTCAGCGTCTTGGCGGGAGCTTGGACTGCGGGACCGGGCGGCGAGTCAGCGGCAAGAGGCGTGGCCTGCGGATTCGCTTTGGCATCGGGAGTCTTGGGATTGTCTGCCGGCTTGGGCAACGCCGCCGAACCGTCCAGCACTTTCTCGGCGGTCACCGTTGGCACCGGATCGTTGTCGTTCTTTACCAGAATCGAGATTCTCCGATTCGACGGATCGGTAGGGTTGTTCTTGACGCGCAACATCTGGTCGGCATAGCCGCGCACCTGCGATACCTGATCGGTGCGTACGCCGTCCTGTTGCATCAGCCGCCGCGCGGAGTTGGCGCGGTCCGCCGACAGGTCCCAGTTGCTGTAGCTGTTGTCTCTCGAGTAGGGAGTGGCGTCGGTGTGGCCCTCGATCAGCAACGAATTGGGCAGCGTCTTCAACTCACCGGCCAGCAGCGCCAGCAGCACTTGGCCGCTGGCGCTCAGTTTTGCGCTCCCTATCTCATAAAAGGTGCCGTTCTTTCCCTCGATCAGCTCAATGCGGAGTCCCTCGGAGGTGATCGTAATTTCAATTTGCTTGGAGAGTTTCTCCAGCTCCTTCTTTGCCTTGATCTCCGCCTCAAGCTTCTCTTTCAGCTTCTTCATGCTGTCGTCGGGTTTGGTGGTCACGGCCATGCCGTCGCTGGCCATGGTCGTGCCCAGCAGGTTTGCGGTCCCTTTGGGGTCGTTGAAGTAACCGGCTACTGCCTTCTTGACCTTCGTGCTTGAGCCCATCAGCCAAAGCACGATGAACAGCGACATCATGGCGGTGACAAAGTCGGCATAGGCAACCTTCCATGCGCCGCCGTGGTGGCCGCCGTGTCCGCCCTTCTTCTTGATGACGATAATTGGCTGACTCTTGTATGCCATGATCTTCGGTGCTCCAAAATAGGTATTGAGGGCCCTATGCCGCAGCCGCTTCAGCGCCTGCGGGGCCACCCTTGCAGTTCTTCTCCATCTCGTCGAAGCTGGGCCGCACATGCGCGGGAACAGCCCGCCGGCCCATCTCGATGGCGATCATGGGCGCCGATCCCTTCAGAAAGGAAAGGATCAGCACGCGAAGCACGTGCAGGTATTCGTCGTGCGCGCCGGCGGTCTTGCTCATGTTTGAACTCAGCGGACCCGCAACGCCGTAGCACAGCAAGATACCCAGGAATGTTCCCACCAGCGCGGCGGCCACTTTCTCGCCGATCTCTTCCGGCGGACCGCCCAGAGCGCCCATGGTGATCACCACGCCCAGCACCGCTGCCACAATGCCGAGCCCCGGCAGCGCATCCGCCATGGTGGTCAGGGCGTCCACGGGCTGCATGGCGGCGTGATGATGCACTTCCATGTCCAGTTCCATCATCTGGTCCATGTCAAAGGGCTCCACGCCTCCGGTAATGGCGGTGCGCAGCGTGTCGCACACAAAGTCCCTGGCATGATGGTCGGCCAGAAACTCTGGATAGTTCTTGAAGATGGAGCTTTCATTGGGCTTTTCCACATCCATCTCGACGCTCAGCAGCCCGTCTTTTCGCACCTTGTTCAGGAACTGATACATCATTTTGAGCGTGCTCAGGTAACGCGCCTTGCCAAATGCCGAGCCTTTGAGCACCCCCAGCAGCCCGGCGATCACCCCTTTGATGATGTGGATCGGATTGGCCACCAGCAGTGTGCCAATAGCCGCACCGACCAGGATGAGAAGTTCGGCTGGCTGCACCAGAACCAGAATGTGGCCCTTCTCCATCAGGAAGCCGCCAATGACCGCTCCGAAGACTACGACAATGCCTATGATGGCGAACATGGCTGCCCCCCCGGCGCGGAAACGATGTGGTTTCCGCCCTCATGAAAGCTCGATAGCATTGCCGCCTTTGCTCTTCCCAGCAGATCGGCAAGTGTTCCCGCCTGTTCGGCCTGGGCTGCTCCAATGCTTACAGTGATCGATACCCGGTCGCCCCACCAGCGAAAGTCCGCTGTCCTTGCCAATCCCGCGAGCGCCTGGGCATGGGATGCCAACATCTCGGGTGAGCGTTCGTGCGAGATAACCAGAAACTCATCGTCGCCCCAGCGCCCCAGTTTCTCAGTCGGCCGTAGACCCTTTGCCAGGGCTTGCTGCACCTTTTCGATCATCGTTCCACAGGCATTCGACCCGTGGGTCTTGCGCAGATCGTGCGCCTGATCCACGGTAATCCAAAGTACGCCAAAGGTTTGGCCGCCACGCGTGAAATCTTCAAACTCCGTTTCCAGGCGTTCCTTCAGATCCGCTTGGCACGCCTCGACGCCTTCGCCTTCGCCCGATTCTCCCTGTGGCAGGGCATCGATACTCTCAGCGGGATGAAAGACGACCGCCGAGCCGATGCGCCCTCCCAGCCGGTCGCGCAGCACCAGAACGCGGGCCATCGCCGAAACGTCGTGTCCCAGCTTGTGCTGTGCATGGACCGGGAATCCGCGCCTCGGTTGTGGATCGGGCTTTTTGTCCCCACAAGGAGCGTAACGCTCCAGCAACGGCTTCAGCGCTCCAGGCGCGGGGCGCCCCAGCAGGTCCAATGCGGCGTGGCCGGTAATAGCCTCCGCCGCCTGATTCCAGAAGATCACCCCGCCCTCTTCGCCGAGGAGCGCGATGCCTTCTGAAAGGCTGTTCAGCGCGGCTTCAAAAACTTCCGTGCGATCGGTCATCCAAGCCTCTCAGTTTCTTCCATCGGCAAGGCGTGGACCAACTTCATTGTCTTGCTTTGGCGAAAGGCGGTTGGAATTCGCCAATGGAGATCGCTCCGGCCCACGGGAGTTGTCGCGCTTGATGCTGGTTTCACGCTCGGGAAGGAATTTCCTAGCCGTCGGGATTCGCAGGCTGTAATCTCATTTGTAGGAAAAGTGCACGAAGCGAACGATCTTCGACATCGAGTCGGTTTGGCATGATATCAGGGCCATTTTCCAGTGTTGCAAATGCGGACAGTTGCAGGAATTCGTGTGCTTCTGCCGATATTGCCGGAAGAGGCGGAAGCAGATGCCGGAAGTATGGCAGCCGTCTTAAATTTTGCCGAAGAAGAGAATTGGGCCGATTGCCAACAAGTCCAATTGGGGTTACGAGACCGATGAGGCGCGCATTATGAACAAGGTCATCCTGGCCGATTCGCAGGCAATTTTTCGCGCAGGCACCGCCAAGGTGCTGGCTATGGACGAAGATCTGCGCATCATTGCCCAATGCACGGATCTGGATCGAATGCACCATGCCGTGACGACCTTTCCCGGCTCGATCGTATTGTTTGCCGCTTCGCTGCGGCCTGACCTGATCCGGCTGCGCCTTTTGCTGGAGAACGCGGGGAGCCGCGGCATTGTAATTGCCGAAAACACCGATGCCGCCAGCGCGTATTTGCAACAGGGCTTTCGCGGCGTCGTCTTCCGCAACATAAGCGGGTCTGCCCTGGTGGAGTGCGTGCGCCGCGTCGCCGCGGGCGATACCTGGCTGCCCCCGCAACTCATGCAGCCGGACTCGCCCGAGGAGGATATGGTGGGTACGCGTGTTCGCGACCGGCTTACCCCCAAGGAGATGCGCATTGTGGCGCTCATCGTGCAGGGCTGCAAGAATCGGGAGATCGCCACGCGGCTCAAGACCACCGAACAGGTGATCAAGAACTACCTTCGCTCGATCTACGACAAGACCGGGGTCAGCGACCGTTTGGAACTGGCGCTGTTTACCATCCACCACCGGGTGCTGGCTCAGGCTGCGGCAGAGGTGGGCAGCAAGCTCGATGCCGAGGAACACGGCGCCTCAATCGCCGTGGCGTAAGAGGAGAATCTGCTTTCAAGCCGATTGGTTTTGTTTGAATGCCGTTTTGGAATTTGCGCGAAACCAAAAGGTCAGAGGCTGCCAGATCAATGACGAGGGCTCACATGCCGCGCACGGTCGCTCGCCTCGCGGATGTGTGATTTGCCTCTTCCAGCCGCATTTCATTCGCCCAGTCTTTCTCATCACCGATCGGGAGCCTGCAGCTTGGGGTGCGCGTGAGGCCGGGCGTTTATTTTAGATTGAGCAATTGGAGAAATCGAAATGGCGAGAGTTGCTGTAGTGGGCGTAGGAGCGATCGGCGGGGTGTTGGCGGCGCTGCTGCAAACAGTGGGACACCATGAGATTACATTGTGCACCCGGCGGGCGCTGGAGGAGCTCACCGTTGCGACGCCGGATGGGGTGGTGCGTGTAAAGGCGGTGAATCTAACAACCCCGGCGCTTGCCGAAGTGGTGGATTGGGTGCTCGTGGCTACCAAGACATACGACGCGGAGGGTGCCGGGGCCTGGCTCCGAGTGTTGGCGGCTGAGGGGGCTGCGGTGGCTGTCGTCCAGAACGGCGTAGAGCATCGCGAGCGGTTTGCACCTTATGTGCTGGCGGAGCGGATTGTGCCCATAGTCATCGATTGCCCGGTGGAACGGCAGGCGGATGGAACTGTGCTCCAGCGCGGTGTAGTCCGGATGAAAGTGGAAGAGGGGCCGCAGGGACGCGCATTTTCTGAGCTGTTTCAAGGCAGCAAGGCGGAGATAGAACTGACAAAGGATTTCAAGACCGCGGCATGGCGAAAGCTGTGCTTCAATGCGCCAGGCGCGCTGAATGCCCTTACGATGAAGCCGGCTGGGGTTCTGCAGGATCCCGCGATCGGGCAGGTCGCGACTGAGATGGTTAAGGAATGCGCGGCCGTGGGACGCGCCGAGGGAGCACAACTGGACATTGACGTGGCACAACAAGTGTTGGATGGCTATCGGGCTCAGCCAAAGGATTCGGTCAACTCAATGTTGGCGGACCGGGTGGCGGGCAGGCCCATGGAGGTCGACGCGCGCAACGGCGTTATTGTGCGCCTGGGAGAGACGCACGGGATCGCGACGCCCTTGAACAGGATGGCGGTGGCGCTGCTGAAACAGGGACTAGGGACTAGGGACTAGGGACTAGGGACTAGGGACAAAGAGCGGAGTCCAGCTTCTTCCCCAGCGCCCGTTCTGGTCAGCCGGTCATGGCACCGTCGGTTTGCGTTGCCCATGCCTGCGCGCCAGGGCTTTGGCAAGAGAGCGTGGCGATCTCCGAGGCCCTGCGAAGCGCCGTCTCGAAGTCGGTCTTGCGGGCGAAGTGGTAGCAGAAGGCTCCATGCAGCACGTCGCCCGCGCCCAGCGTGTCCGTCGCGTCGATCTTGCCAACTTCAATCTCAAAGCGGCGGCCGCGATCGCTGGCGAGGATGGACCTTGCGCCGCGCGTCACAGCGACATAGGGCACACCCTTGGCGGCAAACCATGCGATCACAGAATCTGAATTGTCGTTCGGACCCAAGCGGCCAGGAACTGCAAAGCGCTCACTGCATATTGCGACAGTGAGCGAAGGGGCAAGCTCCTCAACGCCGGGTTTCCAGCTTCCACCATCCAGGCAGAGCGCCACGCCCGCGTTTTTGCAAGCCGATAAGAAGCCTGCCGCTTCCTCAAGAAAGAATCCATCGCTGAGAACCACCGGCGGCATTCCGCCCCACGAAGGCGGTGCCTCCGCAGTCCAGGAATCACTGAGATGGCGTAGAGTGGCCTTTGAGATGGGTGGATTCACGATGGTCCGCGTGGCGCTGGCGGCGCTCGCCAGCACTGTGCAAAGCGGTGTTTCGTATGCTGTGCCGGCCGCGAGGTCAAGCAGCGGAATGCCGTGGCGGCGGAGTTCTCCACGCACCGTGGAAGCCCATGGCCCACTGCCCACTGCGCTCACCAGCATGGCCTTGCCGCCGAGCAGCGAATGGGTGATGGCGGCATTCAGCGCGGGTCCACCGGGCGCTGCAAGCAGCTCGCGCGCATAGACCTTGGTGTCCTCTTCCGGCATCCCGTCCAGCCGGTAGAGAACGTCGAGCGTGGTCCGGCCCACGAACAAAACGCGCGGTTTGGCCATTGGCTGTGTGCTCCCTCGCCGCAAACTACGCCGTCTCCGTCAGCGCCTCGGTGGCTTTGCTCATCTTGGCGGTGCGCTCGATCTTGTCCCAGTTGAAGGGTTTCCCATCGATGGCGCGCTTGAGGGTCTTGAAGAGCACGATCGAAAAGACCTGGCGGTAGGCGAAGCGCTGTAGCCAGATGTGGAAGAGCAGCCAGCCCGATCCCTTGTTGGCTGGGTGGCGGCGCTCCAGCGAGAAGGCTATCGCTGACGTGACGAAGTCAATGAGCAGGAATGCGCCAAAGTAAGCCAGGAGTTTTTCAAAACTGGCGGCGGAAGCGGCTTCGGGGTGGTAATGCCGATCGATGAAGTAATTGACGATGCCGGCCAGGAACATCAGGTCGATGAACGGCGAGACGAGGGGCAGGAACATCTGAAAAATGAGGATGTTGGGCAGGGCGAAAAGGCCCATTGCCTTGTTGCGTACGAAAGCAGCGCGGTGTTTCCAGATGGCTTGCAGAGTGCCGAAGGACCAGCGGAAGCGCTGGCGCATGAGCCCTTTGGCGTCGATGGGAGCCTCTGTGTAGGCAAGCGCCCGGTCCTCGTAGTTGACCTGCAGTCCCTGTTCGAGGAGGTTCATTGTGAGGTCGGCGTCTTCCGCGACGGTGTTCAGAGGGTAGCCTCCGGCGGCTTTGACGGGGGCTGTGCGCCATGCGCCGATGGCGCCGGGAACGACGGTGACCACATGAAACAAGTCGAGGGCGCGGCGCTCGAAGTTCTGGCTTGTGATGTATTCGAGGGCCTGCCAGCGGGTCCAAAGATTGACGCGGTTGCCAACCTTGGCGTTGCCGGCCATAGCACCGATGCGCGGATCCTCGAAGTGTGGGATGAGCTTGGAGATGGCATCGGCGGCGATGACGGTGTCAGCGTCGATGCCGACGTAGACCTCCTCGGTCATGCGGTCAAGGGCAAAGTTGAGCGCAGCGGCCTTTCCGCCGTTGGGCATGGAGAGAACCTGGACACGGCCGGAGGCAATTTCAGCAGCATAGGCCTCTCGCGCCACCTCGGCAGTGCGGTCGAGGGAGCCGTCGTCGATGACGATGATGTGCAAGTTCTTATAGTCGGAGTACAGCACGGAGCGAATGGTGCGGACGATGACTGTTTCTTCGTTGTATGCGGGGATGAGGACGGCGACAGAGGGGGTGTAGCCGGGTGAAGGCTTGCGGCGGGGCTTGCGGAGGCGGTCAATGATGGCGAAGATACCCACAATGATGAGGCGGGCGCTCATGAGGATGTCGCCGAGAAAAAACACGAACTGGATGAAGTTCGTAACGAAGGCGGCGCTTGAGAAAGCGATGGAGTCGGGTACTGCCCGAAGATACTGCCACAGCGTGAGCTGCGGCATGACTTCGGCGGTCGTCTTGCCCATGAGTTTGGAGACCTGGACGATGGAGTAGCCGTGGGCGCGAAGCGCGTCAATGAGTACGGGCAGGGCGGCAACGGTGGCAGAGCGGTCGCCGCCGCCGTCGTGAAGCAGGATAATGGAGCCGCGAAACTGCGGCTTGGTCTTCATGATTTCCAGTTGATTCAGGACCGATTGCGTGATTTCGGCGGGGGACTTGCGGGGATGCTCGTTCCAGTCGTCGGTGTCGATCTTGTTGCCGATGATGGTGTAGCCGTCCCTCTGGATCTGAACGACGGGGGCGGCCTGATCGTCGGTGTCCGGCTCTTCGTCGATGTCGTAGGGGGGGCGGAAGTAGAGGGGCTGAATGCCAAGCTTGCTGGCGAAGAGGCGCTCGGTTAGCTTGACCTCCAAGTCAAGTTGGCGCTGCGAGATTTCGCTGATGTCGGGATGGGTATATGTGTGGTTGCCGATTTCGTGGCCGTCGCGGACGACACGCTGCATCACGCCAACGTGTTCGGCGGCCTCGGCGCCTATGAGCATGAAGGTGGCCTTGGCTTTTTTCTCCTTGAGGATGTCCAGTATCTTGGGGGTCCACTTCGGGTCTGGGCCGTCGTCGAAGGAGAGCGCGACCTGGTTCGAGTGGTAACCATACTGCTGAATGGTGTAGGTGCGTGGATAGACATCCATGTGCTCATCGACGATGAGCTTCTTGCGCGGGTCGGTCTCGTCGGTGTCGACGGTGACGGAGCGCTTGCCGGGCTGCGGCAGGCCGGTGACCCGGAGAATGTCGCCTTCGCCCTCGGTGTCTAGGTCGTGGCCGGGCTGGACGGAGGCCAGGGCCTGGAGCGAGTCGGGACTGGTGGGCTTGTCCCACACGTTCCAGAGTGAGCTATCTTCTTCGCCAAGACGCCACAAGGCAAAGGTCTGCAAGCCAAGCGAGCGGGCGGCGCGCAACTCGTTGAGCACAGTGACGCCGTCGAGGAACCAGACGACATGGCGCTGGTTCAAGTCTTCGTCGATGTATTCAAAGTGGGGGTTGAGAGAGTCGTAATCGAGGTCGAGGTCCGCGTCGGCGTCGGAAGCGCGCTGCCATACATCGGAGACGTGCAGGTCTTCAGTATTCACCACTTCAGGTTTTGAATGCTTGCGAGCCTTTGGGTTGGGAATCGAGAGGGTCCAGTCATAGCCGTAGCTGCCTACGGCGCAGATGAGCTTCTCTTTGGGCACGGATTTGAGGACGCGAGTCAGGTTGCCGACAAACCATTCCTGGCTGGCGATGGGGCCCGGGTCGCTGGTGAGCTGATGCTGGTCGTAGTTCATAAGTATGATGCCGTCTGAGTTGGCGGCGATCCGGGTGAGATCGGCGTCGGATGTGGCAACAGCCGTGTTGACATAGAGCCGCAGATTGAGCGGGTGCAGGTCGCCGTAGAGCTCCTGGACGAAGGTCAAGTAAGCCGGCGCCGCACTATCGGAAAGATTTTCAAAGTCCAGCGAGAGTCCGCGATAGACAGGAAATGCGGAAAAGAAGCGAACAATCTGCTGGCGCAGCGCCGCGCGCTTTTCGGGGTCTTTCAGGACGTCGCCGTAGCTGGGGTCCCAGGTTTGCGTAGTGGCATTGAAGTTATTCAGATGCGGGAAGATTTCAGTGTCTTCCTTGGCCGCCTGGATCACGTGTTTGATCCGGTCCATCTCGTCGGGATCGTGAACCGTGGCGCCATCAATAACGGGATACTCGCGGTGGCTGTCGTTGTTGATGGCTAGCAGCGTGGTCTGGGGTGCATCGACGTGCAGCCACTGCGGAAAGAGCAGGTCAATCTGGTGAACATGCTCTTTGAAGGAGGAGTAGCTGGCCGGGTCGTCGGCCACATAATAGGCCGCCCGCAGTCCTTCACCGGAGTTGAGGGGGATTTCAGAGGGTTTGCGCTCCGTCTTCCGGCGAGCCAGACGCTGGCTTCTGACGCCGTGCAAAACCAAGGAGCGCTCGGGCAGAGCCTTATAGTTGTGTCTTGGAGTGGGCAACAGCAGTTCAGGCAAGTGCTGGTTGCGCAAAACGTTGAAGATGAAACCGGCAAAAACCAGCGTGGAGAGCACGGCCGTCGCGTCCAGGATGCGCCGGAGCCGCTTCCATCGCTTACGTTGGGGATCGAAAAAAATCTGCTTATCTGGCATCGGCGGGTGCTGATCTCGATTCTGCGTGGGCGAAAACCGCAGAAACGGTCTACGCTATACAGTACGAATCGTATGGAAGCTGCCTCCGAGAGTCAATCAATTGTGCGAGACCGCCGGTTTGCCGGTGCGCGCCCTGTTCTGCCCGTGGCCATCGCGCTTGCGGCGGGACTGGCATTGCGGCTGTGGATGTTCAAAGTCTTCTTCCGGGTTGACGGGGATGCGCTCATCTATGGCGGGCTGGCCAAAAATCTGCTTTTGCATGGGCGCTATGCCCTGATGGGAGCGGGTGATCTCTACCCCACGCTAATCCGCCTGCCCGGCTACCCGTTGTTTTTGGCGATCTGCTTCAGAGCTTTTGGGATGGAGAACTATGCGTCCGCCGTCTGGGTGCAGATTGGTCTTGAGTTGGCGGGATGCCTCCTTCTTGGCGATTTTGTGCGGCGCATAGCCTCGCCGGGGGCGGGGCTGGCAGCACTTTGGCTGGCCGCGCTGTGCCCGTTCACCGCTTCCTATGCTGTTTTGCCACTCGCGGAGGGGCCGACTCTGTTTGCAACATCGCTGGCTCTGTGGGCTTTGGCACGGTTTCATGCGCGGCCTGGCTGGGGCATTGCACTCCTGTTTACGCTTGCAGTGACCGCTGCCGCGCTGCTCAGGCCGGATGGCGCACTGGTTGGCATTGCCCTAGCGCCGGTCATGGTGCTGGGTCTGCGGCCGGCGGCAATGGCGCGAAGAAAGCTGGCGCAGATTGTCGTAGTCTGCCTTTTGTTGGCACTCGTTCCGTTTGCTGCGTGGACCGCGAGGAACTGGCAGGTCTTCCACGTCTTTCAGCCACTTGCGCCGCGTTTGGCGACTGACCCCGATGAGGATCCGCATACCGGTTGGGAACGCTGGGTGAAAAGCTGGTGCCTGGACTTTGTGTCGACATACGAAATCTATTGGAACGTGCCTGACGGCACCCTGGACGCGAGCAAGCTGCCCAGTCGGGCCTTTGACTCGCCCGCGCAGTATGCCGAAACCGTGAAGCTGGCCGAGGACTACAACAATGGCGGTCAGACGCTGACACCAGCGATTGACGACCGCTTTGCCCATTTGGCCGACGAGCGTGTTGCGGCTGATCCCCTGCGGTATGACCTGTGGCTGCCGCTGGGACGGGTGTCCGATATGTGGTTGCGCCCACGCGTCGAGAATCTCTACGATGACCTGGATTGGTGGAACTATACCTCTCACCCGCGCGAGTCGCGGCTTTGTTGGGCCTGCACTGGCCTGAATGCGCTGCTTTTGCTGCTCGGTCTGGCGGGACTTTGGATGCGTCCCCGCTATTGGCAGCCGATGCTGGCATACATGGTGCTGCGCAGCGCCCTGCTGATGACCGTCGAGGCCCCCGAAGCGCGCTATACGCTGGAGTGTTTTCCCATGCTGTTCGCGCTGGGTGGGGTAGCCCTTCATGGCCTCTTTTCGCTCCGCCGCAAACATGCCAAAATCAGGTGAGTTATCCTCGACTGGAACCGTCCAGCGAAGAATATGCGCGGGCGCAAAGGAGCAAGGGTGAAAGGGAATTGGATTCGGAGGTGCGCGACGAGTGCCTCTTGCAGGGTGGTAGGGCAGTGCATCTTACTGTACTGCTTGCTTTTGCCGGTTGGCGGGGCGATTGCGCAGGGTAGCCAAAGAGCGGAATTAAATCGGCCGGCAGCCGCCAGCCAGGAACGTCCTGGCGCATCGTCCGCCAAGCGAGCAGAAAAGCCAGATGCCCAACAAGAAAAAGGAACGATTCCTGCGCTCTTCATCAGCGACATTCACTTTGAACCCTTCTGGGATCCAGAAAAAGTCCCGCAATTGGCTGCCGCCCCGGCCAGCGGGTGGAAAGCAATCCTGGCGGCGCCACCGGCCGCGGATCGCGAGCAGCGCTTTGCCGCGCTTCGGCAGGCCTGCCATACCCGCGGAGACGATACCTCTTACGTCCTGTTTGAGTCCAGCCTTGGAGCGATGCGGGCAGACCCTTCCAAGCCAAGGTTTGTCACTGTGAGCGGCGATCTGATTGCCCATGCCTTTCCCTGCAAGTTCGCTGCCTTATTTCCCCATGCTTCTCCACAAGACTACCGGGCCTTTGTAGAAAAGACGCTGAAATTCGTCCTCGACGAACTGGGTAGCGGGCTTCCCGGTGTGCCTGTTTATGCGGCTTTGGGCAACAACGACTCGGACTGCGGCGACTACCAGCTTGATGCGCACAGCGCATTTCTGGCCGATACCGGCAAGGATCTCACCAGGGATTTCCCAGTCTCCGAACGGAATGCCGCACTTGCGACTTTCGCGGCTGGAGGCTACTACAGCATTCCCTTGCCATCCGTCGTTGGCAATGCCCGCTTGTTGGTGCTGAACGATATTTTTATGTCGAGCAAATACTCAACCTGTGCGGGCAAGTCCGATGCAACCGCTGCGGGTGAACAGCTTGCCTGGCTCGAACAGCAATTGGCTCAGGCCCGCCGCAACAAAGAGAAGATCTGGGTAATGGGACACATTCCGCCAGGAGTCGATCTCCATGCGACCGTCACCAAAATGCGCGATGTTTGCGGCGGCCAACGCCCGGAGATGTTTCTTTCATCCGAGAAGTTGGCGGATGAAATGGTCGATTTCAGCGATGTGATCGAGCTGGCCATCTTTGCGCACACGCACATGGATGAGGCGCATATTCTCAACTCGGGAAGCGCGGCGGAAGGTGCAGGGACTGCGAAGAGCGTCGCAATGAAGAATGTGCCATCTATTTCTCCCATCAACGGCAATGCCCCCTCTTTCACAGTTGCTCTTGTAGACCCCGCTACGGCTTCACTTGTGGACTTTCGAGTTGTCGCGTCATCGAACCAGACGGGCGTTGAGGCCGTATGGAAAGATGAGTACGATTTCGCCCGGGACTATGGACTGGCCGGATTCTCTGCTTCTTCCGTGAGCAAACTCATCGCCGGGTTTCAGGCGGATCCCGATGCGCAGACCAAAGCCAGCCGGGACTACATGCGTAACTTCTTTGTGGGCAATGCTTCTCCGTTGCTCGGGCTCGTCTGGCCGCAATATGTTTGCGGCATGGCGAATCACTCCGCTCAGGGCTTCAAATCTTGCGTTTGCCCCGCCGGACGATAGAAGGCGCCACGAGCATCTGCGATAAGTAAATGCGGAAGACCAAGACGAGTGAACCAAGGTTCTCAATTGCAGTGCGGAAGAGGCGGAACACTTTGGAACAACCTTTGAGTCGATGGCTGTTTGCGTTGGGCATTCTGTTCTTTGGCGTTGCGTCGCTGTGTTTCTCGGTTTCCAGCTCACGAGGATCTGGAGACGAAAGAGAATATTGGGCTTCTGGAAAGCTGCTCTTGAACCACGTCAATCCTTACGATGAAGCAAGCGTATTCCTCTTGGAAAAATAGGCGGGACTCAAGATAGATCGCGCCCAAGTCATGTTTAATCCGCCTTGCGCCTTGATATTCGCCCTGCCCTTAGGCATGTTTGGCGTACGGAATGCGACTCTTCTTTGGACGCTCATGATCTTGGTATGCCTGGCGCTATCAACCTGGGTTTTGTGGGTTTTGCACGGACGCCGAAAGGGCTATTTACTTCTCTCGATCTATCTATTTGCACCCGTCATCGCCTGCGTCGAGCTAGGGCAGATGGTTGCGCTGGCAATGCTCGGAGTGGTCTTGTTTCTGTGGCTTCAGCGGGACCGGCCGCTGTTTGCTGGCCTTTGTTTTATGTT
>Ga0302275_10004099_pt1 | contig 14527 bp, 11 predicted proteins | sample III_Bog_N2_2_FD_200229 | JGI IMG/M metagenome (GOLD analysis project Ga0302275, IMG submission 200229) | Peat permafrost microbial communities from Stordalen Mire near Abisko, Sweden - III_Bog_N2_2 | ecosystem: Environmental > Terrestrial > Soil > Wetlands > Peat | place: Sweden: Abisko...
TTTCGATTCCCTCGGGGGCTAAAGCCCGCTGCTGAAAAGGCAGAACTTGATGTACGGGCTGAAGCCCGTACCCTTCAAGCTGAAGCCCGTACCCTTCAAGCTGAAGCCGGTAGCCTTGAGGTGTCAAAGGAGGCTCTCGTTGCCCAGGATGCGGTAGAGGGTGGACCGGCTGATCTGGAGCTGACGCGCGGCGCGGAGTTTGTTGCCGCGGTTGAGGTCGAGCACATATTGCACGTGATGGCGAATGACGCCGTCGAGGGTCAGGTCGCCGGCCGCGCTGACGGCTTGCAGATCCGGTGCGGCCGCGTCCTGGCTGTTCGGCAGCGACAGGTCGTCGGGTCGAATGACGCCGTTGACAGCTTCAAGCAGCGCCGTCTCGAGCACTGAAGCGAGCTCGCGAACATTGCCTGGCCATGCGTGTTGCAATAGCCGCGCCAGTGCTCCGGGCCCCAGCGTCACCGGGCGCTGCTGGTAGCGAACGCAGATGCGGTCAAGCAGAGCCTGGGCCAGCGGTGCAATGTCTTCACGGCGCAGCCGCAGCGGTGGAATGGAGAAGCGCACAGCGCTGAGCCGGAAGGCAAGATCGGGCAGCAGGAGCCCCTGACCGGCCATCTGGCGCAGGGGCGTTTGCGAAGACGCCAGCACGACGGCTCTGCCCGGAGGGCGATCCTGCATCCCCTTCAAGACGCCCAGCAATAGCCCCTGGCCCGGGGGAGCAAGCAGGTCCACGCGATCAAGGTACGTAAATCCGGACAGGGTGTTGGGATCGGCGTCGGTCACCAGCCATTCGCGCGCATCGCGGCGCTGAAACGTGGTCCCTGCAAGTGGAGATCGGGTGAACAAGTGGCGAGCGAGCGTTTGTTTGCCGGTGCCGTGTTCGCCCTCAATCGCGGCTACCTGCACATGGGGAGCGGCCATTTCCGCCTGCATCATCAGCTTGCGCCAGGCGGCGCTGACGCCGACAACCTGTGGCGGAGCTTCCGGGTCCACCAGGGAGATGCCCGTGGCGGAAAACTGGGTCGGGAAGGGGGCGGCGCTCTGCATGGTTCTCAACGTCCCTTGCCTCCCGGCCCGGATCAGCGCAATCGGGCCAACAAACGTCTTATCGGCGACCCTCGGGAAAACATGAACCGGAGACGAGGGAAATCTGCGTGGCGGCAAGGGGGGCCCAGGGTGCGCAGAAAACGGCGTCCAGGTCGCTTCGGGCGCGCTGGGCAGCGGCGCCTGGCAAATCGCGAAGATCGATCGCAAACCGAAGCGTTATCGACAGTTACGAGCGGTGCCCAGCATGGCCCGCGTTACCGAAAGCGCTTTGATGGCTCGTCTGAGAAGATCTGGCCGTCGCGGATGTGGATGACGCGATGGGCGTACTCGGCGATGTCGGGTTCATGGGTGACCAGGACGATCGTGTTGCCCTTGGCGTGGAGCGTGTCGAACAAGGCCATGATCTCGACGCCGGTCTTCGAGTCCAGGTTTCCGGTGGGCTCGTCGGCCAGGATGATGGAAGGCGAGTTGACGAGGGCACGGGCGATAGCCACGCGCTGGCGCTGGCCGCCGGACAGCTCGTTCGGCTTGTGGTTCATGCGCGACTCAAGGCCCACGCTGGCGAGCGATTCCTTGGCGCGCGCGATGCGCGCCGCGGCCGGGGTGCCGTTATAAATCAGCGGCAGCTCAACATTGTGCAGCGAGCTGGCCCGGGCCAGCAGGTTGAAGGTCTGGAAGACGAACCCGATCTCTTTATTGCGAATGCGGGCGAGCTGGTCGTCGTCCAGTTCGCTGACCAGTTGACCATTGAGCCAGTACTTGCCCTTGGAAGGCGTGTCCAGGCAGCCGATCAGGTTCATCAGCGTGGACTTGCCAGAGCCGGATGGACCCATGATGGCAACATATTCGTTGTGCTTGATGCTCAGGGAGACGCCGCGCAACGCCTGCACCTGCTGTTCCAGGCCCATGTCGTAGGTGCGCCACAGGTCCTCGACGACGATGACATAGCCTTGCGGCCTGGGTGTGGTTTGCGCAGCTGTCTGAGTAACGCTTTCAAGAGCCATCCGAACCTCATCCTTTGCCCGGTCGTGTGGTTCCGGGGCTGCTTCTTCCGGGATTGTCCGTTCCCGGAATGCGGGGTGCAGCGGTAAACAGACTCCCGCAGGTGGCGAGTCCGCCGGGCGCGCGTTGCGATTAAGACGGCGAGCTGGAGATCACGACCGGCTTTTCAGTATCCCGCTTGACCAGTGCGCCATTTTTGAGCGTTCGCAGGGTTTTGAACGGGCCGGTAACAATTTCCTGTCCTTCGGTCAGCCCCGAAAGCACCTCGATATCGGTGGCGCCCGTGATGCCTGTGGTGACGGGTACGAACTTGACGCGCAGCTTGCCGCTCTTGTCGCGCTCGACGGTGTAAACGCCCTGGACGGGAAAGCTCTTGGCGCCGGGCGAGCTGGAAGCAGCCTGGATGCCGCCGGCGGTCTTGGGCTTGTCCTGGCTGGGGTCGTCCATGGTGAGAGCCTGGATGGGCAGCGAAAGCACGCCGTTCTTGTGCGCGGTGGTGATCTTGGCCGTGGTGGAGAGACCGGGGCGCAACTCGGAAGTGGGGTCGTCGAGCGTAACCACTACCTTGAAGTCCTTGGCCTCTTCGGTGCCGGTGGTGGATTGGGACGTGGCTACGCCGGTGGAGCGCAGCAGCGCCTGGTCGCCGACCAGGGTGACGTGCCCTTTGAAGATCTTGCCGGGGATGGCGTCGACGGTGACATCGGCGGGCTGGTTCATCTGAATATTGACGATGTCGGTCTCGTCGACCTTCACCTCGGCGGTGACCACGCTCATGTCGGCGATGGTCATGATGGTCGAGCCTTCCGTGTTCTGGATGCCTTCGACCACGGTCTCGCCCTCGCGCAAAGGTTCATTGGTCACGATGCCGTCAAACGGGGCCACGGCGCTTGTCAGGTCAAGCATGTTCTGATCGCCGCGCAGCGTGGCCACCGCGGTTTGCATGTGCCCGCGTTGGGATTCGGTTTGCGCCTTGGCCTGGTTCACACCAGCGACAGCCTGCGCCACCGAAGCGACATCGAGATCGTAGGCGGCTTTCTTGGCGTCGTAGTCCTGCTTGGCGAGGATGCCGTCCTTGTAAAGAGCCTGGGCGCGATTCCAATCCAGCTGTTTTTGCTCAAGGTCTGCCTTGGCGTGGTCCAGATTGGCCTCGGCGGTCTTTTCAGCGGCAATATAGGACGCGATATCGGTTTTGGCGGCGGCAATCGCTGCCTCCTGACCGGCCACGCTGGCCTCCTGCTGCACGTGTTCGATGGTGGCCACGGTCTGGCCCTTCTTCACGCGCTCACCCTCCTTGACGTAGAGGTGGGTGATGCGGCCCATCGCCGTGGCGCCCAGGTTGACATAGAACTTGGCCTTGATCTGGCCGGTCCCGCTGACTACCGTCGACAGGTCCTGCTTGACGATCTTCGCGGTCAGGACTTTGGTGTATCCGGCCTGCTGCCTGTAAATGAACAGGGCAACCAGCACGGCGGCAACCACAACGGCAAGAGCAATCAAGAGGATCTTTTTCATGTGCGCTTTCGGACTCCAGGTGTCTCCAGATTAAGTTTACGCAATTATTGCGGATATGGTTCCAGCGCTACCCTGCGGCCAGCCGGATTATCCCTATGCCGAGCCGGCCAGTCCGGGTGCCGCGAGCCATGCCGGCCCCGAAAGCCTACCCGCCCATCCCGGTGTTCAAGCTGCAACCCGGAAGGCCATGTTGAAAGGATTGCACTGTTTCTTGGACGGACAAGGGGCATAAGAGGTCTCAAGTCCGCCGTTGGACAGATTCTTGCGGTCGAATAAAGACAATTTGGCTGTGACATTCTTGTGATTCCGCCGTCGAATCCCCAGACGACTCCAACCGGATTGTTGCCCAGCCCCATCGGGACCCGTAGAATAGGACCACGCAGGAGTTTTCGAGGCAATGACGTTCATCAGGCACAAGTATCTGTTTCTCGCATTTGGTTGTGGATTGATCCTCAGCTACCCCTCCGGGCTTCGCGCCCAGGACTCGGCCGCTTCGCCGGCCGCCGCACAGCCCGACTCCAACCAGAGCGCGACTCAGGAAGCGGATCCGCTCAAGCGGCAGCGCTCGGACAAGGAACGGAGAGAGGCCCAGAAGGCCGTCCGTCAAGAATTAAAAGGCGCATATAAGACCTGGCTCAACCAGGACGTGGTCTGGATCATCAGCGACGACGAGAGTAAGGCTTTCAAAACGCTGAGCAACGACGAAGAGCGGGACGCCTTCATTGAGCAGTTCTGGCTGCGCCGCAATCCCAATCCGGACTCTCCGGAGAATGAGTTCCGCGAAGAGCATTATCGCCGCATCGCCTATGCCAATGAGCACTTCGCCGCCGGCAAGCCCGGCTGGAAGACCGACCGCGGCCACATCTATATCTCCTTCGGCAAGCCCGACTCGATCGACTCCCACCCGTCGGGCGGCACGTATGACCGGCCGATCGAAGAAGGCGGCGGCTCGACCACGACCTTCCCCTTCGAGACCTGGCACTACCGCTACCTCGAAGGCATCGGAGACAACATTGATATCGAGTTCGTCGACACCTGCCAGTGCGGCGACTATCACTTCACCATTGACCGCAGCGAGAAGGACGCGTTGCTTCACGTTCCCGGCGCCGGCCAGACCCAATGGGAAGAGATGGGCAGGGCCAAGAAGGCCGACCGCTTCAAGGGCGGTCCTGAAAACCTGGGCACCGGCCCCTTGAGCAATGCGCAGCAGGGCAAGGAGTTTGACCGCATCGAACTGGCGGCCAAGCTGTTTTCGCCCCCTCCCATCAAGTTCACCGATCTCGACAACTTCATCTCCGAACACAAGATCATGAGCGGACCGGTGTTCCCGTTTGATGTTCGCACCGATTTCGTCAAGGTGACGGACTCAACCGTTCTGGTGCCCGTGACTGTGCAGCTCAAAAACCGCGACATGACCTTCGTGACCAAGGACGGCGTCTCCAAGGGTGTGGTCAACATCCTCATCAAGGTAACCACCCTGACGCACAAGACGGTACAAAGTCAGGAAGATACGGTTCAGGTCGAGGAGCCGCAGGAATTGCTTGAGAAAGCTCAGGACCGGCAGTCAGTCTATTGGAAGGCCCTTCCCCTCGTTCCCGGACTGTACCGGTTGGATGTTGCCATCAAGGACGTCAACAATCCGGATCACGTGGGCCTTTACGGCAGCAGCCTGGAGGTTCCCACGTTCCACGACGAAAAGCTGGCGACCTCTTCGCTGATTCTGGGAGACGAGATGAACCTGGTGTCCTCGCGAGACATTGGCGAAGGCAGTTGCGTCATTGGCAACACCCACATCTGCCCCCGAGTGACCGCCAACCGCGCCACGCCTGTCAGCTTCAAGCGCAACCAGCAGCTGAACTTCTGGATGCAGGTGTATAACCTGACCATTGACGATGCGACCAAGAGCAACCAGGCTACGGTAACCTACCAGATCGTGGATAGCGCAACCAATACGGTGGTTTTCGAGAAAGAGCTTGAGTCCAAGGATCTTGGCGCCCATAGCGACCAGTTGACGGTAGAGAAAACTCTGCCGATGGCGGGCCTTCAGCCAGGAAAATACAAGGTAACGATCAAAGTGAACGACACAATTTCAAAACAAGAGATTGCGCAATCGGCACCTTTTGTCGTGGAATAATACAAACACCGCGCAAATGGGTCACCAGACTTCAGATTTGGGTACCAGCGTGGGTGTGCTTTTGAAGAGTCCAGCCAGGGACGCCGCAAAATCACCGACTGTGATCAAGCGCAGCCCCCAACTCGTCCTGCTTGTCGCACTGGCCGCACTCGGCAGCGCGTCGATTTGCAGCGCCGCCCCCGGAACAGTGTCCGGGGTAGTGCGCGACTCGGCAGGTACCCCGCAGGTGGGCGCCGAGGTTGAGCTGCTGCGCCCCGATCTGAGCATTCTTGCCACGGTCTACACCAACGCTGCTGGCCGCTACACCATCCCTGCCGTCCTTCCCGGCCGCTACGCTGTCAAGGCGCTGGGCGCCACATTTCTCCCTTCGTTGCGGGAAGGGCTTCGCGTACGGTCGAGCGCCGTGGTCGATCTGACCCTCAATACGCTGTACGAAGTCATGCAGTGGCTGCCCTCGAAGCCGCGCGGCATCAACGCCGGCCAGGACGACTGGAAATGGACCCTGCGCTCGGCCGCCAACCGGCCCCTGCTTCGCTGGCTTGAGGATGGGCCGCTCGTGGTGGTTTCTGACGGTTCGGCAGGCTCGCATCAGCTGAAGGCCCGCCTGGTGGCGACTGGTGAGCAGGGAGCGTTTGGCGAGAGCGGTGAGCGTGTTGCCGCTGCGATGGAACAGACGCCATCCGACAGTCGCGAACTGTTGGCCCAGGTCGATTTTGCTCCGGGATCGGACGCGGGTATGGAATCCATGCTGGGTTTTCGCCAGGATCTGGGTTTTGCCGGCTCGGTCGAATCCGTCGCCGCGGTCTCCATTCACCCCGAGATCGAAAGCGGTTCGAGCGATGGCCTGGACGAAGCGGCGATGCGAACGTGGCAGACGATCCACCTGGGTGATGAGTTTGAAGGCGAGCTGGGCTCCACGCAGGTGCTGGCTCGGTTTGCTCAGCATTCGCCGAACACCGTGGCCGCCGTGTTGCCATTTGCCACCGTGGCCTGGCGCGGCGGCGCTTCCACCGTTCGCTATCGCCTGGCCACTTCCATGCCCGCTTCATCGGACATGGACGAGACGGAAGCCCAGGCCTGGCTGCCGGCTGTCTCTATTCGGGATGGGCAGTTGGCGCTGGAACACGGACTCCATCAGGAGATCGGTTGGGAGCGCGAGACTGCGAACTCCGGGGTCTCTCTTGTTGTCTATGCCGACAGAAGCGACAATGCGCTCATGGAGGCGGCGATACGACCTTCGGTCAGGGGCGATTTCACTTCGTCACAATTGCTGATCGACCCGGCCAGCGGCCTGGTTCGGACCGCTGGGCCGGGGTTCTCATCGGCCGGTGTCATGGCCACGGTCGAGCGGCGGCTCCCTGCCGGCAGCACCGTTCGCCTGAGTTATGCCGACGGAGATGCCCTGGTTCTGGGGTCCGCATCGCAGCCGGCTGCACTGGCTCAGGTGCTCAGCTCTGCGCATCCCCGCCACGCGCAGACCTACTCCATTTCGCTCTCCGGCACAATCGACGGTAGTGGTACCCGCTGGCGCGCAACATACCGCTGGCAGCCGGAGTCCACATTGACTCCCGTTGCGCCCTTTGCCGATCAGGCTGCTGACCCTTACCTGAACTTCCACTTTCGCCAGCCCATCCACATCAGCGGTGATCGCTCCAGTGGCCTGGAGGCGGTTGTGAATCTCCGCAATCTGCTCGCTCAGGGCTATCGGCCCTATGTGTTGAGCGACGGCTCTCTGCTGATGTTTGCCCAAGATCAGCGCGGTTTCAGCGCCGGTCTGGCCTTCAACTTCTGAGGCGATCATCGGTTTGCCAAGACCGCGTCCTCTGCTCATCAATTATCGAGTTTCCGCGCTCGGCCTCAGCACCGGGTTCTCGTGTTCCATGTAGTTTGGAAAGATCTCCCGAGTGTGCTATATTCTTCATGGGCCGGAGTGCAACATGACTCCGCGCCGCCGTGCTCGAATTGCCCCGCAGCACGATGAGTCTCTCTGGACGCGTAGCTCAACTGGCAGAGCATTCGGCTCTTAACCGACAGGTTGTAGGTTCGATTCCTACCGCGTCCACCAAAGAATCAAAAACTTAGAGCAGTTCTCCAATTCATGTGCTCTGTTTAGTTGCGTGCAAGGTGGCTTTTTCTTAAGGAAAAAGCCACTGATCATCGTGCTTTCGGTGCACAGCAATTGGAGAACAGGTATAAGTTCGAGCCGGCATTTCCGTGACGACACGTTCCCTAATTTTCCCGCTTACGGTGCATGCTACTGGAGAATTGTCATAGCTGTCACTCGCCCCTTGCAGCCGGCAAACCTGCCAGATCATCGATAAGTTCAACCGAGCAGCAGTCCTCTAGTCCCGCGGAGCGCGGGCCAAAAGAATGTCCTCGGACAGTCATATAAAACAGCAGTTCCACACGGCTTGAAACGCCCAGTTTCTCGAATGCCCTAAAGAGGTAATTCTTCACGGTATGCTCGCTCAAGCGGAGTTCACTTGCAATTGCTTTATTCGTCTTTCCCCGAGCCGCGCATTGCACCACTTGCAACTCGCGCGTGGAAAGGAGCGACGAAGGATCCCCATTAAGCAGGCTGGGTGCAGGGATGCTTTTTAATGCAGCCATCAGATAATCCGAAACCTCTTTCCGCGCCCAGATCGCTCCCTTCCTCACCCGCTCGACGCAATCGATGAACTCTGTCATTGAATCCTGCGGATTAAATACACCGCGTGCACCGGAGATAAATGCCCGAATAACCAGGTCACTCACGGGTTCATCGAGCAAAATGATAATCGGGGTTGAAGGGTGGGCCAGAGACACATCGCTGGCCAAATCAAATCCAGCGCCGGCCATCGAATTCAGATCAGCGCTGATGATCACCAGATCAGCCGCACTCGACCCGAGCATGCGCAGGAGTTCGGAATGTCGAGCCGTCACTGACTCACAGCTTAGATTGTGGGCAAGGGAATCTGCCAGCAGGCTGGCTGTCAACGGGTCGCGACCGACAATGATCACTTTGAAAGTCGACGCGCAATGCTGAGAAATCCTGGAGAATTTCTCCGGGTGAATCAAATGCGATGCCATCTCACACCTCTGGGGACGTGCAAGGTCTGATTTGCATCAACGCAAATCAGGCTAAGGTGAAACTAACCTGGCCCAAACTTCTAATATGCTGCCTGACACACCGGGGGGGGGAAACACGAGTCTAAACATGCTGGCAAAAATTTGCAACCTAATCCTTGCATGTTAGTTTCGGCTGTCTCAGTGCAGCTGCTCTTTCCCTGGGCACTGATTCGATAGCGAACCAAACTCGCTAACCTTTACCGGGTCTCTCGTCTGAATGAAATGCGAAGAATTCGCCCGGCAAAAATGCTCGTGGAAACCATGATTCTCGCACCCGCATGGTGCACGTGCAATTACCCAAAAGAGTGACGGGAGGGGCTTTTCGGTAACGTCTGGAGTTACTTTCAAAGTGCCCTACTGCGCGTCGTTAGGTAACTCCAGGGGGTTACGTTCGGACGGAATATAGATATTGACGATCCATTTGGTTGCGCACCTAGCGTCTTATTGCAAGCCGGCGATCCTCCGTCGTCGTCAGTCATTATGTCAGTTGCGCGCTGGATATCTGTCTGCTGGAATTCCACCATCGAATAGCGCCGTCGAGTTTTGGTCGCTCCCTTGCTGTAGCCAGGTGCCTGACAGAATCTCAAGTCATTGCGGTATCGAGAAAGTCGTCGATTGCCGGACTATGCTATCTGGCCCCTGCGGTGGATGAAAATCTGTGAATATACGTAATTGACGTCGGAGAGGTGTCACAAAACACAGATTAGATCGTCTAGTCGGAGAATTCTAAGTCTTGAGGGCATGAGTTACTTGACGCCAATTTGTCCTGCAGCGTGGCGAATGGCAGAGGTTAAGACCACGTTCACGCGCCGGGGACATACTTTCTTCTCTAGTGCCACAAAGGCTCCTTACTCTAGAGTGCCCCCGTGGAAGCGGGTGATTTGTAGCATGGAATGAGTCGTTGAGGTAGGTCTCATTACCAGATGTCTCGCGCGATTTTCAAACTTTCAGGCGCTTGCGGGGCATCCGAAGGACGGATACGATTCCTTCACTATGCAAGTCCGCTGTTCAACAGGTACGGAAATGTATCCGCAACGCCGAGCAGCGGCGCGATACAAGTTGCGCCTCCCCGTCATCTTCCATTGGTTCGAAAGTGGAGAGAGAACGGAAGGCGGTTTTACCAGCGATGTTGCGCTCGATGGGGTCTTCATCCGCAGCAAGAAACTTCCGCCGGCAGGGGCCGAGATCCGGATCGAGGTTCTCATCCCGTCGCCTTGTGACCCGGCAGATGAAATGCGGATCCATTGCACCGGGAAAGTGACGCGCATTGTGAATCAGAGCGGCTATTCCGGCTTCGGCGTCGTGGGTGATTTCGATGATGAAGATCTTACGCACCAAGTATTCAGTAATCCGCGCACGTGATTGTCAGTTAGAACACAATGCCGTGCAAGTTGCATTGAAGATTAACGGTGTAGGCATTTGCCAATGAAATGGACGGTTCCGTCATTGGCACTGGGGCTTTAGGGTCAGGATGCGACTTTTGGGCCGAAACGCCCGAGTGAGTGCAAAAGAAGGAAACGATGGGCTGTAGCCCACAGGGCGAAGCTACGTCTTGATAGCTCTCGAGTGTGGAACGGTCCATCGTGGAAAAGGTGAATGAGGATGCAAGAGCTCGGGAGCGCCGAATCGACCAGGGACGGGTCCTCAGCATGGTGCGCACTTTACACGCGTCACCAGCATGAGAAGACTGTGGCAGAGATGCTGTCCGCGAAGGGCCTGGAAGTATTTCTTCCGCTCTATGACTCGCAGCGCAAGTGGAAAGACAGAACCAAGGTGCTTTCTCTTCCGCTGTTTCCGTGCTATGTGTTCGTTCGTGGAGGCGTGAGTTCCCGTTTGCAGGTGATATCGACTCCTGGCGTTCATATGATCCTGTGCAATGGAGACCGTGTGGCAGTGATCCCAGAGGATCAGATTGAAGCGATTCGCAAGACCGTCGAAGGAAAGCTTCAGGTCGAGCCCCATGAATTTGTGAAGTGCGGCGAGCGGGTTCGAGTTCGGCAAGGCTCTCTGGAAGGCGTTGAAGGGCTACTGGTTCGCAAGAAGAGTCAGTTTCGCCTGATTCTTTGCGTGGACATGCTGGCGCAGTGCGTAGCCGTGGAAGTTAACGCGGCGGACGTGGAACCGGTTTCATTCTTGAGCGCAGGCGGCGCAACTCCGGTGGGGCACTCTCCGGGACAGCATTCCATCTCGCAGCCTTGGCGCATGGGGAGTTGGGAACGGGAGCCTGACCGGGAAAGAGTAACCCACTAGGAACTTGTTGAAAAAGCGATTGGGACAGCACGAATTGGCATTCGATTCCCTCGGGGGCTAAAGCCCGCTGCTGAAAAGGCAGAACTTGATGTACGGGCTGAAGCCCGTACCCTTCAAGCTGAAGCCCGTACCCTTCAAAGGCGGGGACACCCAGGACTATTTCAACAAGCTCCTAGAGCAGTTCTCCAATTCATGTGCTCTGTTGAGTTGCGTGCAAGGTGGCTTTTTCTTAAGGGAAAAGCCACTTATCATCGTGCTTTCGGTGTGCAGCAATTGGAGAACAGCTATGATGCCTGAGCTTCTTGGCGAACGGTTTGAGTCACTTTGATCGGGCCCGGCAGCTGAGACTGAGAACACGATTTTGACCGGCGTCTGAACGATCCCGACGTTTGACGTATCCCATACCTCACAACCCGGGGTAGCACAGATCGGCGCCAAGTTTTATCGGCCGGGACGGAAGGCAATGACTGGAAAAGCCACTTCAGCCAGCGCACTCGAATTTGTGTGATTGGACAATATCGATTGCGGCAAATTGAAAGCACATTGTCGTCCATTGCAGGCTGGTTTGGTGATAGAGACCACGGAGGTCGCAGCAAAGGCCGCGCGGAACACTCGACCCCTGTGCGCAGATATCTCAACGATGGTCGACAGGAGTCGTTATGAAGGGTCGATATGAACCGATAGTGACAGGATTGGTTCTCATTCTGGTTCTACAGGTTCCTTTGCTGGGGCAAACCCCCGTTTCGAGTCGGCCAGACCCTGGTCTTCCAGCTGGTTCGGCGGCCGCATCGCCGGCTGCGACCACAGTATCGCCGGGAAACCTGCCGCACGATGATCACTTCATTATCGGCAATGACGATCGACTGGCCATCAATGTATGGAAGGAGCCGGATCTGACCCGCACCATCCCGGTGCGGTCAGACGGGAAAATCTCACTGCCGCTGGTGGGTGAACTGGAGGCGGCGGGCCGCACTCCTTTAGATCTGGAGCACGAGATTGCGGCCAAGCTCAAGGAGTACATGACCGAGCCGGATGTTACGGTGATCGTCGAACAGATCAACAGCCAGAAGTACAACATTCTTGGCCAGGTGACAAAGCCCGGCTCATATGCTCTGGCGACGGCGACCACTGTGCTGGACGCGATTGCGGCCAGCGGCGGCTGTAGGGACTTTGCCAAACAGAAATCTGTTTACATCCTTCGCAAGAACGGCGCCGGCGCCGAAACCCGCATCGCCTTCAACTACAAGGACGTGATCAAGGGCAAGAACCCTGAGCAAAACATCAAGCTCGAACCAGGCGACACGATCGTGGTTCCGTAAGGCGCTCATGCTTACCCGCATTTGTTTTGGTCTCCTGCTGCTGGTTGCACTGCCTGCCTGGTCTCAGGTGGATCCGAGCGCAACCGGGCCATCGCCGGCCTCAGAGGAGCCGATGCGGACACCGCCCCCGGTGAGCGGTGCAAGCTACCCAACAGCAACCGGCTCGGAGGCGCGCTCAAACTATCTGCGCGCGGGTGCGTATTTCGAAACCGCTTACGACGACAATGTGCTGGGCATCGACAGCACGGCGCCGGTTGCCGACATTACCTATTCGATTCGGCCCACCATCACTCTCGACCAGGTGAACGCACGGCGCCACCAGTCGTTCACTTATAGCCCAAGCTTTACGTTTTACCAACGCACAAGCGCTCGCAACGAAGCGGACGAGGTTGCGTCGGCGACTTTTCAATATCGGTTGAGCCCGCACATCACGGTCGATGCACGAGACGCGTTTGTGAAGACCACCAACGTGCTCGACCAGCTTGATGGCGGTGTGTCCGGCTTTACGCAGTCACCGGTGATTGCCGTGGTTGCTCCATTTGCTGATCAACTGCGCAATGCGGCCAGCGGCGAGATCAGTTATCAGGTCGATCGGGATGGCATGATCGGTGGCGGCGCAAGCTCCACGGTGCTCAATTACCCCAATCCCGGCCAGGCCTCAGGCCTGTTGAGTTCGCATTCCACCGGCGGGTCGGCATTCTATAACCTGCGCCTGTCGAGCAAGCAATACATTGGCGCGACGTATCTGTATTCGAGGACATCGAGCAAACTTGCGATCGGTGAAAGCCAAGTCGCAACGCAGACTCTCTATGCCTTCTACACGCTTTATCTGAGGCACGCTCTTTCCCTCAGCCTTTCCGGCGGCCCGCAGTATTCTGTCGTCTCCCAATCCACGCTTCCGTCCTCCAGTTCGTGGGGACCGGCGATCAGCGCCAGCGCCGGTTGGCAAGGCACGCGCACCAGTTGTTCGGGAAGCTATGCACGAACCGTCACCGGCGGAGACGGCCTGCCCGGGTCTTTTCATTCGAATAGCGCCAATGCCGATGCGCGCTGGCAGTGGGCCCGCACCTGGACCCTGGGAACGTCTGGGAGCTATGTGGTCACGAAGAACGCGACGCCGTTATCTTTCATTTCCAGCCCCGGCGGCCATAGCGTTTCAGCAACCGCTCATGTTGAGCACCCGATTGGTGAGCGGTGGACCGCGGCGTTTGGATACACCCGGCTGCACCAGAGTTACACCGGCCTTTCGCTAATCACAGCAAATCCTGACAGCGACAGGGAATTCGTTTCCCTCTCGTATCAATTCACGCGACCATTGGGAAGATAGGTATGACAGACGTACCCGAAGAACAACAATCAGAGCGTTTCGATCTGCAGCGCTACCTCAACGTAGTGCGGCGGCGCCATATGCAGTTCCTCATTCCGTTGCTGTTCGGCTGGCTGACAGTTTGGGGGGCAAGCTGGATTCTGCCGGTGCGCTATAAGTCGAGTACGCTGATCCTGGTGGAACAGCCGACGATGCCAAAGAACTATGTCGAGCCGAACGTGAGTGACGATCTGCAGAGCCGGTTGCAGAGTATTGAGCAGCAGATTCTGAGCCGCACGCGCCTGCTGATGATCATTGACAAGCTGCACCTTTACTCCTCCGGCCGGGAGCAAATCAGTCCGGACGAAAAAGTCGAGATGATGCGCAAGGACGTCAGCCTGGAGCTGGTCCGGGACAACCACGGGGAGCAAATCACCGCGTTCCGGGTCAACTATGTGGCGCACGACCCGCGGCTCGCCCAACAGGTGACAAGCGATCTGACCGACCTGTTCATCAATGAGAATCTCAAGGTGCGCCAGCAGGAATCGCAGGATACGACCCAGTTTATTGCGAGCCAAATGGAGAACGCTCGCTCTGGCCTCGCCGATCAAGAGGCGAAGGTGCGAGAGTTTCAAGCCCAGCACGAAGGGGCGCTGCCCACGCAGCAGGCGAGCAATCTTCAAATTCTAAGCGGCCTGCAGTCCCAGTTGCAGAACGAACAGGACGCGCTCAACACCGCCAAGCAGCAGCGGGTTTATCTGCAGTCGCTTATCGAGCAGTATCGGGGTGTGCATGCCGCCACGCGCACGGCAGACGGAACGCCGACGGGTTTGCCGGGAATTGATCTGGAAC
>Ga0302275_10004100_pt1 | contig 14525 bp, 9 predicted proteins | sample III_Bog_N2_2_FD_200229 | JGI IMG/M metagenome (GOLD analysis project Ga0302275, IMG submission 200229) | Peat permafrost microbial communities from Stordalen Mire near Abisko, Sweden - III_Bog_N2_2 | ecosystem: Environmental > Terrestrial > Soil > Wetlands > Peat | place: Sweden: Abisko...
TGATGGCCTTGGCCGCCTGATAAAGCCGTCGGGCGCGCGAGTAATAGCCAAGTCCCTGCCAGGCTGAGAGAACGCTCTCTTCACTGGCGGAGGCAACATCGGCGAGCGTTGGGAAACGCTCCATCCAAGCATGGAAGCGCGGCTTCACCGTGGTGACGGTTGTCTGCTGAAGCATGAATTCCGAAATCAGCACGGCGTAGGCGGAGGAGTTTTCTCTCCAGGGGAGATCATGGCGACCATGCCGTGCGTACCACTCAAGAAGCGCGGAGATTGGAGGGGGATTCCGCCTTGGCATCTTCTTTTTTTGAACTCTCTTCTCCTTGTCCACAAGAGGCTCGTAGGGCACCGTAGCCAAAATCGCAAGATCTCCCCGTCCCATTCCCATATCTTTTCCTCAATATTTTCTTACCATGCCGCCGCTTCATTCCCATACTGTTGTGCTGACGCCCGCCCAGGCGGAGCTTCTGCGCAAGGCGCTGATAGAGCGCGGTTTTGAGTTTGAAGAGAAGCCCTACACTCTCTTTGCCGCGAGCAAGGAAAAGCTGAATGTCGCCGTTTATGAGAAAGGCCCCAAGGTGCTTCTTCAGGGACGCGGCCTGGAGGATTTCATCTCGTTTGTCCTGGAGCCCGAGGTGCTGGGTGAGGCCCGTCTTGGTTACGAGGAGGTGCATTCGCCGGAGCAGTTCACGCCGCACTTCGGCATCGACGAAAGCGGCAAGGGGGATCTCTTCGGCCCGCTTGTGATCGCAGGCGTCTATGTCGATTACGATCTGGCGCGCCACCTTCGGGATGCCGGGGTGCGGGACAGCAAGGGCATCGGTAGCGACAAGAAAATCCGTGATCTCGCCTCGATCATCCGCAAGTCGGGCGCCCCCTCGGAACTGATTGTCATCAGTCCCGAAAAATACAACCAGCTCTACCAATCCATCGGCAATCTGAACCGCCTGCTCGCCTGGGGACATGCCCGGATCATTGAGAACCTCTGCGCTCGTGTCCCCGGGTGTCCCCGCGCCCTCTCTGACAAGTTTGCCGATGCACGGGTTCTGCAAAAAGCCCTGTTGGAAAAAGGACGCCTGATCCAGCTCGACCAGCGAACCAAGGCTGAGAGCGACTATGCCGTGGCAGCAGCTTCCATTCTTGCCCGGGAGGGATTCATCAACTGGCTCGACAAGCATGGCGAGGAACTGGGCATCACCCTGGCCAAGGGCGTCTCGGCCAAGGTGAAATCCGCCGCTGCCGACATCATCCTGCACTATGGTGCCGCCATGCTCCCCAAGGTGGCGAAGATGCATTTCAAGACAGCCTCGGAGGTGTTGGGAAACGAAGAGAAGATTGAGGGGTGATAGCTCTGAGAGATCTCGGAGTTCTTTATTGCCATGTGCCGCATGGCGACTTTTCTTGATTCCCGAGTCCCGTAAGAATACTTCGACAGGGTGCAGTTTCGGCAACGCAATTCCATTTTATCGACGCTCGGTGGAATCTTTTCCAAATCCCTGATTGTAGAAGGAGGAATCCTCTTGTTCGCCGCAGTGCTGAGGCTCTGGGGGCTGGACATCAAGCCGCCGCATTTCGACGAGGGGATCAACGGCTGGTTTGTCGATCAGATGAGATCCAGTGGGTTTTATCAGTACGATCCGGAGAACTATCACGGCCCGATTTATTTCTACGCACTCTTTGTTTCTCTCTCCCTGCTGGGTCGCAATATCTGGGCGCTCCGTCTCCCGGCGGTTTTCTCCAGTATCGCCTCGGTCTGGGTGGCGCTCCGTTTCGACCGTTACTTCGGAACGACTGCCGCCCGCTTCGGAGCCATGGCCTTGGCGGTCTCTGCCGCCGCAGTCTTCTACGGCCGCTATGCCATTCATGAATCCTCGATGGTTCTCGGCCTGATGATCCTGACCTGGGGGCTTCTGGGACTTTGGAAATTCGGGGAGCGGCGCGATCTGATAGCGGCCTTTACGGGTATTGCGCTGATCCTGCTGATCAAGGAGACGGCGATCATCCATCTGGGATGCTTTGGTGTTGCTGTGGGTGTCCTGCTCCTTTGGCAACGGTGGGTGCCATCGCGGCCATCTCTTCCTCCCTTTGCAACGCATAGGTGGAGTGACCGCGATTTGGCCTGGTGTTGTGTTCTCTCGATGCTATCTCTGATTTTTTTCTATTCCGGAACATTCTTGAACTGGCCGGGCGTCATGGATTTTTTCCGCGCTTATGCAAAGTGGTTTCACACCGGCACCGGTGATGGAGGTCATGTGAAGGCGGAGTATCAAGTGGGGCCGCTGAACTACTACTGGCTCGCCCTCATGGTTCGCTACGAGTGGCCGGCGTTGTTGGGGCTGGCCTATGCGGTGCGTATGGCGTGGCCCTCGACGGCGATGGTCCGCTATCTTGCAATCTACGCTGTGGGAGTGCTGGTTGCCTATTCCATCGTTCCGTACAAGACGCCCTGGTGCATCCTCTCGATCCTCTGGCCTTTTGCCCTGCTCTTTGGATGCGCCGTTCAAGAGGTGTTGCAAGGATTGAGGAGCAGATATTCCGAAAAAAAAGCTCTCACGGTGGTGGGGATTGCTTCCCTGCTGATCCTGGGCGGCTCGCTTCTGCTCGCGCTTCGGTTGAACTTTATTCACGAGACCGATCCGGCGGAGCCGTATGTCTATGTGCAGACCCTCCCTGAGATCAGGATTCTGACCGATCCCGTGCTCGGCCTGGCAGCGCAAGATCCTCGTAATCATGCAATGGGAGGTCAGATTGTCCTGGAGAGTTATTATCCACTTCCCTGGATTTTCGGCGATTTCACGAGGATTGGATATTATGGCAAGGAGGAACTTCCTTCGGAGCTGAACGGGGATTTTGTGGTGGCTCTTACTGCCCAACAAAAAGTGGTGGAGCAGCGGCTCAAGGAGCCGTATTTGCGCCGTCGTTTTCACCTCCGGGATTCGATGGATGAATGCACGGTCTGGTTCCGCGAGGCTGTTTTCAAGAACTGGTTTTCCGATCCGCTGCATGGCGCAGTCGATCGGATCGATCACACGGAACGGGTTCCCCCGGTCAAGCCATGAGACTGCCGGGAGCGATCCTTTCCGGGGTGGCCGTTGCCGTGGCCTCGGCTCTTCCCCTGGCGCGTTTCGGTCATGGATTGAATGGGGGCCATGGCAGCGTGGCTTGGGTCGCCCTGATCCTTGGCATCATCGCTGCGTTCTTTGCGTGGAGAATCATTCCGGAGGTAAAGGAATTTCGTCCGATTTCGATCTGGGAATGGATGATGATTGCCATCTTCGCGTGTGCCTCGGCCCGTGCCTTCTTCTGGCTGATCTACACGGACGGGGATGAGCTGAAAGTGCTTTCGCCTAATAATCTTGGCGACTTGTCGCTGCATCTCGCCTTCATTCACTGGCTGGCGGCAACCCGTCACTGGTGGCCTGCCAGTCCGATTCTTGTCGGCGATCCGCTCCGTTATCCCCCGGGAAGTGATCTTTTTAATTCCCTTCTCCTTGTGGCGGGAGTTCCTGTGATTCAGGGACTTCTCTGGTGCGGTCTCGCGGGCGCTGCCCTGACCGGCATTGCACTCTGGCGTTGGGGGAGAGGCATTGCGCTGGCAGCGTTGCTCTTCAACGGAGGCTTTGCAGGATATGCGCTCCTGCAGGGCAAGGATCCTGATGCAGTCAGCGAATGGAAGAATCTTTTCCTGACGCTCTTTGTCACGCAGCGGGGCTTTCTCTTTGCCCTGCCTGCCGGATTACTCCTGCTCTCGGCTTGGCGTGAGGAGAATTTTGAAACAAGGGACCATGGCAAGGCGAGAACGATCCTGCCGCTGCCGGTTCAGGCCCTGCTGCTGGGTGTGATGCCTCTCTTCAGCGTTCATACAGCACTCTTTTTGGGAGTGACCATGGTAGTGGTGGCCCTGTTCCATCCCCAGGGCAGGAGCCGGTTCATCCGTTTGGCTTCCTTTGCCTGGCCTCCCATGGCATTCTTTGGATGGCTGGTCACGAGCGGTGCCGGCGGGCACTCTGCGGTTCATGCGCTCGGGTGGCAACCGGGCTGGATGAGCGATGGAGCGGCGGGATTCTGGTTTTGGAATTTCGGCATTTCCCTGCCGCTGGCCGGGATGCTCTGTCTTGTGCTTTTGCCTTGGGAGAAATTGTTAAACCCAAGAAGCTCTGTGGTGAGATTTGTGAACGAGATCTTTCCAAAGGCGAATTCTCCTGAAGCCCGGGCTTTTGTCTGGCCCGCCGCCCTGATTTTTGCTTCCTGCCTTTTGATCCGTTTCGCTCCCTGGCCTTGGGATAACACGAAACTGATGCTCTGGTCTTGGGTTGTGATCATCCCCTATCTCTGGAGTATTTTGATGCAGAACCGTTCGGTGGAGAGCAGAGTGATCGTTTTTCTCCTGCTCTTCGGTTCCGGGGCCGCGACACTGGAGGCGGGACTGGATGGTCGGCACGGGTATGAGATCATTAAGAGAAGCACGCTTGACGCAACGGCATCGATGCTGAGGCATGTTCCGAGGGAGGCCGTGATTGCCTGCGCTCCGGAATACAACCAGGCTGTCCTGATGCTGGGCCACCCCGTGGTCTGCGGTTATGAAGGGAATCTCTGGAGCCACGGATTGGATTACAAGGATCGCCTCGCAGCCCTCAACAGCATCATGATGGGAGATCCCGGCTGGCGGCAGCGGGCCCATGCGATTCATGCCTCCTGGATGCTCTGGAGCGAGCCGGAGGCCGCTCGCTGGCCGGCTTCCAGACTTCCCTGGGCGCATGAGACGGCTCCCTCCCTGCACCGGCTTTACTAGATACTAGGACCCAAATGCCGAAGCTTCCCATCAGGGGGGCTTTGTTGCAGGATATTCCGTAATGACAATTTTCAGGAAACCGAAGCTCAAGATCGCGGAGAAAAAACAGAGGGAAATGCCCGAGGGGCTCTGGACGAAATGTCCCGAGTGTTCCGAAATGGTGCATCATCTGGCCCTTGAGGAGAATCTCCGGGTCTGCCCCGGATGCCAGTATCACTTCAGCATGGGGGGGCTTGAAAGGATCGCAACGCTTGTGGATGAGGGTTCTTTTGAAGAAACGGATGCCGCGATGTCTGCGGTTGATCCGCTGGGATTCAAGGGGGTGGCAACCTACGAGGATCGCCTCAAGACCTACCGGGAAAAGACGGGTCTCGTGGATGCGGTGGTTACCGGCTCAGGAACAATGGGCGGATATCCGGTGGGATTGGCGGTCATGGATTTTTCCTTCCTTGCGGCAACCATGGGTTCCGTCGTGGGCGAAAAAATCACACGGGTCATCGAGGCCTCCACCAAGGCCAAACGGCCCGTTTTGATCGTCTGCGCCTCGGGAGGTGCGCGCATGTATGAAGGGATGCTCTCACTCATGCAGATGGCCAAGACCAGTGGTGCCCTGGCCCGTCACAGTGAAGCTGGTCTTCCCTACATTGCCGTCCTCACCAATCCGACGACCGCGGGAGTCATGGCGAGCTTTGCCACGCTTGGCGATATCACGCTGGCCGAGCCGAAGAGCATGATCGGATTTGCCGGGCCGCGCGTCATTCGTGAAACCACGCACCAGGAACTCCCTGCGGGATTCCAGACGGCGGAATTTCTGCTGGAGCACGGGCTGATCGATGAGATTGTCCCTCGCTCTAAAATGCGCGAAACGATCGTCACGATTCTCGGAAATTTGATGGGGAAATAGGGGGTAGCTAGATAGAGAAAAACCAGAAACCAGAAACCTGAGGCCTGAAGGTTGCAGATGACCCCAAAAAAGCCTCCTCTCGACTGGCTGACAGCGGCGCAGGGGAGGGGGATTCAGCCCGGTTTGGAGCGGATGAGGCGATTGCTGACCGGCCTCGGCAATCCGGAGAAAAGTCTCCGCTGTCTCCATGTCGCGGGAACTAATGGAAAGGGCTCGGTTTGCGCGTTTGCGGAGTCGATTCTGCGTGTCACCGGTCTTCATACCGGGCTCTACACCTCGCCGCATCTCGTGAGTTTTTCAGAGCGCATCAGAATCGATGGGCTGCCCGTGGAAGAAGACAAACTGGATGAGGGGATCCGGCGACTCCAGAGGAGCACGGAAGGCTGGGGTGAGTCGGAGATGCCGACCTTTTTCGAGCTCGCAACAGCCCTGGCGTTCGATCTTTTTGCCCGTGCCGGATGTGAGGTGGTGGTTCTGGAGACGGGACTTGGAGGACGGCTGGATGCCACTAATACGGCTCCCAAAATCGCCTGTGCCATCACCCCGATCGCCCTTGATCATACGGAGTGGCTCGGCGAAACCCTCTCCGCCATTGCCGGGGAGAAGGCCGGGATTTTGCGCCCGGGGGTTCCTGTCGTGATCGCTCCGCAGGGTGGGGAGGCCTCCGAAGCCCTTGCTGCCGCAGCCCGCAAAATCGAGGCTCCCCATGCAGTCATTGCCAATACACTACCAGGGGATTTTCAACTTGGTCTCAGGGGTTCCCATCAACGAGACAATGCCGCCCTCGCTCTCGCCCTGATTCGGGCGGGGGGATTCGATCCCTCCGAAGAGCATATTCGCGAAGGGTTGAAGACGGTCTGCTGGCCGGGAAGATTTCAGTCTCTCAGGGGGGGAAGTCTCATTCTGGATGGGGCTCACAATCTTCATGCAGCCCGCCAACTCGTGGAAACGTGGCGAGAGGAATTCGGGTCACAACGCTGCCTGCTGCTCTTCGGCTCTCTTAAGGACAAAAGGCCCGGGGAGATTCTCCGGGTTCTGGAGTCGATTGCCTCGGAGGTTTTTTTGGTTCCGATCTCCTCGCCCCGTTCCTTTGATCCGATGGAATTGGTTGGGGCAACGGCTCTGCCATGCCGGACATTCAAGACGCTGAAAACTGCCCTCAGGGTGGCATTTTCGAGTGATTCGGAGGCACTCCTCGACTCATCGCTTAAGGAGACTCCCTCCCCGCAACCACCGGTATTGCTTGCCGGATCGCTCTTTTTGGTCGGCGAGGCCCTTGCCTTGCAATCCGGCGAGGAGATGCTGCCGCGCACCCAGTAAAAAAGCCTCCCCTGAACCAGTCCCGAAGAGGCAATAATTTTTCTGGGATTTAATTTTTTCATCGCCCTGCTTCAGCTTGCGGCAGGAGTTTTCATGCCCGAAAATGGGGTGCCTGTAGCTTCTTGAGACGCTTCCCCTAGTGTTTCTCTAAGGCCCTCTTCAAAAGAAAAAGAAAAAAAGAAAAAAAGCCTCAAAATCTGTTTGACCCGGACCAATGTGCAATCTACACATTGTGGGCGTCAGATCCACGAGGCACAACATATAGTGTTTTATGGAGCTTTCCCCAACAAATCTTCAATCCCTCTCGAAACCTTCTCAAAAATCCATGGAACCACTTTCAGGACAACTCTCCCTGAGCGGAGTCGATCCCTTGCAGGGGCGTGAATTCACCGTCCGAAAGCGCGACGGCCACACGGAATTTTTTAACGAGGAACGCATTCGTCTGGCCATTGAGAGCGCCTTCAAGGCGGACCGCGACATTCCGAGTGATTATCCCCTTTCGCCCGAAGATCAGGCGGCGGTTCTTTCCGTAACGATCGCCGTGGTGCAACGCCTCTTCCGACGGGCCGTCCGAGGGGAGGAGCTTGAGATCGAGCGCATTCAGGACGCTGTCGAGGAGGCCCTGATGACCCAGGGGCATGTGCATGTCGCCCGCCGCTATATCATCTATCGTGAGGACCGGCGCAAGGCCCGTGCGCTCCGCGGAGATCGCGATGTCACCGGGCATGTTCAGGAATCCCTGCAAGTCACGCTTCGGGACGGAAGCCGCGACACACTGGAACCTCAGCGCATCCGTCGCACGCTGATCCGTGCCTGCCGTGGTTTTGAAGACCGCTGTGATGCGCGGGACATGGCCGACGAGACCATGCGCAACATCTATGACGGCGTCCGCCTTGACGAGATTGAGAAGGCGATGATCTTTGCCGCCAAGTCCCGGATCGAGATCGATCCCGCCTATGGATTTGTGACGGCCCGCCTTCTGCTCGATGTGATCTATCGGGAGACGCTGCCGGGATTCGAGCACTACCATGACATCTCTTTCGCCCACACGGCGCGGTTCAAAGCCTATTTGGATGAGGGTGTGGCCGCCGGAAGGCTGACGCCGAAACTTCTGGAATTCGACCTCGGCAAGATTGCCGGCGCGCTCAAGCCGGAACGGGATCTTCAGTTCAACTACATGGGGCTACAGACCATTTACGACCGCTACCTGATCCATATCGGCGGCCGTCGCATCGAGTCGCCCCAGTTTTTCTGGATGCGTGTCTCCCTCGGGCTTGCCCTCAACGAGGGGGAGCAAAAGAACGAGCGCGCGATCGAATTCTACGAACTGCTTTCGAGCTTCCTCTTCACCTCCTCCACTCCGACCCTGTTTAACAGCGGCACCCTGCATCCCCAGCTCAGTTCCTGCTACCTGACGACGGTGATGGATGATCTGGATCATATCTTCAAATGCATCAGCGATGATGCAAAACTCTCTAAGTGGGCCGGTGGTCTCGGGAATGACTGGACGAATGTCCGCGCCACGGGCTCCCTCATCAAGGGAACCAACGGCGAAAGTCAGGGAGTGATTCCGTTTCTGAAGGTGGCCAACGACACGGCGGTTGCCGTCAATCAGGGGGGCAAGCGCAAGGGTGCCATGTGCGCCTATCTGGAAACCTGGCATCTCGACATCGAGGACTTCCTGGAACTTCGCAAAAATGTCGGTGACGAACGCCGCCGCACCCATGACATGAACACGGCAAACTGGATTCCCGACCTGTTCATGAAGCGCGTCAGGGAGAACGCCCCGTGGACGCTTTTCAGCCCGAGCGACGTCCCTGATCTGCACGATCTTTACGGGCGGGCTTTTGAGGAACGCTATGCCGAGTACGAGGCGATGGCGGATCGGGGTGAGATTCCCCTCTTCAAGAGGGTCGAGGCGACGACGATCTGGCGCAAAATTCTCTCCATGGTGTTTGAGACCGGTCATCCTTGGATCACCTTCAAGGATCCCTCCAACCTGCGCTCTCCGCAGGATCACACAGGTGTCGTCCACAGCTCCAATCTCTGCACGGAAATTCTTCTCAATACCTCCGAGGGAGAGACTGCTGTCTGCAATCTCGGTTCCATCGGTCTTCCTCTCCACATCAAGGGTAACGCGCTGGATTTGCCGCTTCTCGAGAAGACCATCCGCACAGCTATGCGGATGCTCGATAATGTGATTGATATCAATTATTATCCGACGCCCGAGGCCCGTAATGCGAATCTCCGTCACCGCCCCGTGGGTCTGGGACTCATGGGCTTCCAGGATGCCCTCTACAAGATGAAGATCAGCTACGCCAGCGAGGAGGCTGTGTTGTTTGCCGACAGGAGCATGGAAGCCATCTCCTACTTTGCGATTCTTGCCTCGTCCGAACTCGCTGCCGAGCGCGGAGCCTATGAAAGTTTCAAGGGGTCCAAGTGGGATCGGGGCCTTCTCCCCATCGATACGATCGACCTTCTCGAAGAGGAGCGCGGTATCCCTGTCACTATGGATCGCTCCAGCACACTCGACTGGAATGTGGTACGGGCCTCGCTTCGAAAGCACGGGATGCGCAACAGCAACACCATGGCGATCGCCCCCACGGCTACGATTTCCAACATTACCGGAGTGGCCCAGTCGATCGAGCCAACGTTTAAGAATCTCTTTGCGAAGGGAAACCTGAGCGGCGACTTCACCGTCATCAACAGCTACCTCGTCGAGGATCTCAAAGAACTCGGGCTATGGGATCTCAAGATGAATGAGGAACTCAAATACATGGATGGCTCCATTCAGGGAATCGACCGCATTCCCGAGCCGATCCGCGAGATTTACCGCACGGCTTTTGAAGTGGATCCTGCCTGGTATATCGAATGCGCCAGCCGCCGCCAGAAATGGATCGACATGGGGCAGTCGCTGAATCTCTATATTGCGGCACCGAATGGACGCAGGCTCAACGACATGTATATGCACGCATGGGAGTCTGGCCTGAAGACGACCTACTACCTCCGATCCGTGGCGGCAACGACCAAGGAAAAGGCTTCGCTGCAATCCCGACCCAGCTGGGTCAGCCAGCCGAAGAAGAAGTTCACCGCCGATGAAAAGCAGGCTTGCAGCATTGAAGCCATGCGCAACGGTGGCGAATGCGAGGCCTGCCAGTAACAACTGTATCGTTTCCAATCACCCGAGCGCTGGAAAATTTCAAAAAATTCCCATAGACTCAACAATCCCCAACCAAACCATCACGCCATGTCCTGCTGCAACGCATCCACCGAAAAAGCCACCTTCCACGATCTCACCAAGCGGATCAACCCGGAGGAGAAGCGCCTCGTGAACTGCAGGCAGGTTGATGTGAACCAGCTCATGCCGCTGAAATACACATGGGCCTGGGATTACTATACCAAGGGATGCGCCAATCACTGGATGCCCAACGAGGTGCCGATGCAGCGTGACATCGAACTCTGGAAATCGAATCGTCTCTCGGTCGAGGAACGCCAGGTAATCATGAGGAATCTGGGTTTCTTCAGTACCGCCGAGAGCCTAGTCGGGAACAATATCGTGCTTGCAATCTTCAAGCACGTGACCAATCCCGAGGCCCGTCAGTACCTGCTTCGCCAGGCTTTTGAAGAGGCAATCCACACCCATACCTTCCAGTATATCGTGGAGAGTCTCTCGCTTGATCAGCGCGAGGTGTTCAACATGTATCACGAGGTCAACTCCATCCATGAGAAGGATGACTTTGAGATGAAACTCACCTCTGCGATCATGGAGGAGGGATTTTCCACCGAAACTCCGGAAGGCCTCCGTACCTTCCTCAAAAACCTCGTCGGATTCTATGTCATCATGGAGGGGATCTTCTTCTACAGCGGTTTTGTGATGCTTCTCTCTTTCAAGCGGCAAAACAAGATGGTCGGCATCGGACAGCAGTTTGAATACATCATGCGCGATGAGTCGATCCACCTGAACTTTGGCATCGATCTCATCAACAGCATCCGCGATGAGAACCCGGGAATCTGGACGGAGGAGTTCGAAGCCGGGATCCGTGCGATGATCCTTCAAGCGGTCGAACTCGAAGTGGCCTATGCCCAGGATTGCATGCCGAGGGGTATCCTAGGGCTGAACGCCGGCCTCTTCCGAGAGTATGTGCAGTATATTGCAGACCGGCGATTTGACCGCCTCCAGATGCCCATCGAGTTCAAGAGCCAGAATCCATTTCCCTGGATGAGCGAAGCCATGGATCTCTCAAAAGAGGCTAATTTCTTTGAAACCAAAGTCACCGAGTATCAGAACGCGGGGAATCTTGAATGGTAGTGATTTAAAAATCTTTTGTCTGAAGAAAGCTAGGATTTCCCTCCCGAGATCCCGATAAAAAGGGATAGATACCCCAGAGGCAGCCCGCATCCAAGGTGTCGAAAGATATCACGGAGGCGGGCTGTTCTTTGTTCAGGGTATTACAATTTCAAGCTGTAGGCTGTTAGGTCAGTGATTCAAAATCCGGATCCGAACACTATCTTTCGCGTGAGAATTTCCACCCTTCTCTTTTTCATCCTATTCTGCGGGGTCGTTGTTGCCGCCGAAATTCCGATGAGGAATGTCCGGCTGACCCTGGAAACGAATTTTCCAAGTGCTGTCTTTGATCCGCAGGCTGCCTTTGGCGCAGGAATTGACGGGCATTCAGAGGGGGAGTCTCAGCAGATGCTTTCCCCTGTCAATGTGCGACAGATGCTTGGTGCGGGACTTCATCCGATCTCGGTGAGGTTGAGGACGGAGTTGGCCGTGGAGGCGTGGCATTGGAATCCCAAGGGAAGCTGGAGCAGTCCGGAGCATCATCAGGGATATTGGACTTCGAAGGCAAAGCCCGATCCATCCGTTCCCATCCTGTTGTCCTATGGTTACAAGCTTCCGCGCCGGGGCGATACTCTGGATGAAGCGAATGATGACGGATATTCGATGCTCGATGATGGTGACTCAGGAACCTTCTGGAAGAGCAATCCCTATCTGGCACGGCCTTATACCGGAGAACCCGATTCGCTACATCCGCAGTGGGTGGTTCTGGATTTTGGAAAACCCGTTCCGATCAATGACATCAGGATCGCCTGGGGGGAACCGTATGCCAGGAGTTTTGCCGTGGAGTATGCAACCAAAGGGCGCGTTTATTTCGGAGGACATCCCGGAAATTTTCTTTTTCCCGTCTGGAGGAGTTTTTCAAATGGGAAGATCACTCGCGGAAGGGGAGGTGATCAGGAATTGAGACTCTTGCAAAATCCCGTGAAGGTTCGCTATCTGCGGATCTGGATGACAGAGGGGTCTGGAACGGCTCCTGCAGGATCAACAGATCCGCGAGATTTCTTAGGCTACGCAATCCGGGAAATCCGTGCGGGAGTCTGCGATGAAACGGGGATTTTTCATGACAAGGTGAGTCATGCTCCCGGCCATGAACAGACCGTGACCTATGCATCCTCGACGGATCCATGGCACCGTGCGAGTGATCGTGATCCCAAGGTGGAACAACCTGGGATCGATTTGCTGGCCCGTTGCGGCATCACGCGCAATCTTCCGCTGATGCTCGGCGTGCCGGTTCTCTACGATACGCCCGCAAATGCCAGCGCCCTTGTGAGCTATGTTCTGGCGAGAAAGATCCCCGTCGCTCGCTTTGAACTCGGGGAGGAGCCTGACGGGCAGCGGGTCGCTCCGGAAGACTTCGCCGCGCTTTACGCGCAATCGTCACGGATCATTCGGAAGATGATACCAAACGGTCTCCTGGGAGGCCCCAGCTTCGTGACCGTTGACATTGACGGGAAGGATGACCAGACCTACCGATTCGACAAATCCTGGTGGATTCGTGATTTTCGCAGGGAGTTGGAGCGGCAGGGGGAGTCGCAGAATTACCAGTTTCTCTCCTTCGAGTGGTATCCCTTTGATGATGTCTTCGGGAATGAAGGGGAGCAGGTGCCGAAGGCTTGCGGGATGTTGGATCGTGCGGTGCATCGGCTTCGCCCCCTGGGATTGCCCTTGGTCATCGGCGAGGCGAATTATTCCGTGTTCCCTTGTCAGCAGGAAGTCGATCTTGCCGGAGCTCTACTCAATACCGAAACAGCCGCCCAGTTCCTTTGCAGTGGAGGAGCGGTTTTTTACTATTACGGCTATGAGCCGAATACGCTCGATGGAAGCAGCGGCTCCTGGGGAAATCAGATGATGCTCATTCAGGGAGACAAGGGAAATTCTGCCGTGCCGGTGGCCACCTTCCGTGCCCTGCATTTGATGACTCAGGAATGGATGGATCCCGGAGGAGGCGTTCACTCGGTGTATCGCGTGCAATCCGATCTTCCCCGTCAGGATCAGAAACTTCTCTCGGCATTTCTCATCAAGCGGCCTGATAAAAGTCTCAGCCTGCTGGTCATCAACAAAGATCCAAACCACTCCCTGCGCCTTTCTTTGAAAGGTTCCGGATCTCTTTCCTGGCCATGCCTTCTGATGAGTTATTCAGAAAAAGAGTATGCATGGCATCCAAATGGAGCCAAAGGTCATCCTGTACGGAATGATTTTCCCTCGACCCATGCTGTTCAAGGGAATCATCCCGTCACCATTCAGCCATGGTCAATTTCAGTGCTGCGAAGCTTGGGATCCTCGGGAAAGCTCAGCGCAGAAAAACCCAACTGATCACTCCGGCCGCACCCATCATGAGGACGGGATTGATTTTGGTAAAGAGCATCAGGGCGAGTGCCACGGCGGCCATGATTCCCGTGGTCACGGAATGAATGGAACTTTTTGCAATGATGAACGTGGCGGCCAGAATCAAGCCGGTGGAGATCGGCATCATCGCCTGCTGCACGGCATGGCGCCAGGGTGATTCCTGAAGGCTGTCCCAGAATTTTCCGACACCGAAAACGAGCAGGGAGCTTGGAAGGAACATGGCGATGGTGGCAATCAATGCGGCAATCAGAGCGACAATGACGCCCAAGTGCAGATCCAGTCCGGCTTTGAGTCCGACAAGAGAGACAACCATCATGGAGGGACCGGGTGCCGCCATGCTGATGGAAAAGAGATCCACAAATTGCTGATCCGTCATCCAGTGATATTCCCCAACTGCATCCATGTGCATCGAGGGAAGCACCACCTTTCCTCCCCCGAATGCCGAGAGACTGAGAACCGAAAAGAGAAAGGCAAGATGGGTGAAGGTCTTGATCATGCTTAGGGAAACGGTGATTTAATCGCAACGAGACTGTTGCGGTAAGAACGGACCGCAGGCAAGGCGGCTTCGCGTGAGCATCCCCTTGCGGGCTGTAATCGCGAAGCCAACGCCGCCTCCGGCCCTGTTATCGCCGCAACCCCTTGGGGCTGTGGTCAAAAACTTAATTTTGAACGGCACCTTGCTCCCGCAAGGCTGTGCCGTCCTTGCGGGATCCTTCCTTTGGAAGGCTTCTCCGCGCCTCCTCCCGGAGACTTGGTTCTGCGTTGTTCGCTTGGACAAGACCGCAGGGGTATTGCCACTGCGCTTCACGCCTTGAAAATTA
>Ga0302275_10004114_pt1 | contig 14508 bp, 8 predicted proteins | sample III_Bog_N2_2_FD_200229 | JGI IMG/M metagenome (GOLD analysis project Ga0302275, IMG submission 200229) | Peat permafrost microbial communities from Stordalen Mire near Abisko, Sweden - III_Bog_N2_2 | ecosystem: Environmental > Terrestrial > Soil > Wetlands > Peat | place: Sweden: Abisko...
ACACTCTGTCGCGGTAGAATCGGTCAAGCGGAAGCCTCATGGAATGCCATAAACACTGTCTCGTCAACATGTTTGTAGCACAGGAGGCTTTCGCTGACTCAGCCTTCGCGAATAATGCAGGCTAGGAACTTGTTGAAAAACGATTAGATTTCCGTGTCATAAAGGTCTATCGAATCATCTAATCGATATGCGTGGAGATGAGCGGGGTCAGGATGGGATGTTCAGCTATGTATCGTTGGAGCAGCGTGTTCCGGTGGATCATCCGTTGCGTGGAATTCGTAAGCTGACGGACGTTGTGTTGGCGTCCTTGAGTCCAGAGTTCGACCGGCTGTACAAGGCTTCTGGCCGTCCCTCGATAGCGCCGGAGTATATTTTGCGCGCTCTGTTGTTGCAGGTGTTTTACTCGGTGCGCTCGGAGCGGCTGCTGGTCGAGCAGATCGATTACAACCTGCTCTTCCGCTGGTTTGTAGGTTTGGGCATGGACGATGCGATGTGGAATCACGCGGTGTTTTCCAAGAATCGTGATCGGCTGTTGACCTCGGATGTGGCACAGCAGTTTTTTGCAGAAGTGAATCTGCGCGCCAAGAAGTTCATGAGCGATGAGCACTTCACGGTGGACGGTACGCTGATTCAGGCGTGGGCATCGCAGAAGAGCTTTCGCGCGAAGGATGGCTCGGACGACGGAGATGGCACGGATTTTCACGGCCAGAAGCGCAGTAACAAGACGCATGAATCGACCACCGATTCAGACGCTCGGTTGTACAAGAAGAGTTATGGCAAGGAGTCGAAGTTGAGTTATCTTGGCCACGCGCTGGTGGAGAACCGCAACGGCCTGATCGCCGCCGCGATGGTGACTCATGCGGATGGATATGCTGAGCGCGACGCCGCGCTGTTGATGCTCAAAGAGAAGCAGGAGGACCGTTCGCGACGCATCACTGTGGGCGCTGACAAGGCTTACGACACGAAGGATTTCGTCAGCACGGCGCGCGAGTTGAACGTCACCGCGCATGTTACAAAAAACGAGAAAGGGCGGCGCAGCAATCTGGACCGCAGAACCACGCGGCATTCCGGTTATGCAGTAAGTCTGAGCCGCCGATGGCTAGTCGAGAAGGGATTTGGTTGGCTGAAACAGACCGGTCCGCTGCGCCAAGTTAAGTTGCGAGGACTGGAGAAAGTAGACTGGCTGTTCGTCTTCAGTTGCGCCGCCCACAACCTGCTGAGACTGCCCAGGCTGATCGCACAGCGGCAAACGGTAGGACTCCAGGAGCAGTGTGCCTGAAAGCCGGTTACGGCCTCCGGAATGGCTTCCGGAGGCCGTAAAATCCGTATCAACACAGTATAAACCCGTATTTCAAACCGATTTTCACTGAACAATCGCTTGAAACGTCAATGAATGACAGTGCATCAGGCGAATTTCAACAAGTTCCTAGAGAATTACCTCTTATTGCGTCACCCGCTAAACGCACAAATGCAACCCTTGCAAATTTTGATTACGTATCCGCAACTTTCTTTTCGCTTTGGCGTCAAAAGGAGAAAACGGCGCGGAGAATCCCGCGCCCAGACCGGGACACGCGCAGTTCAGGAGCGATGGAAAGATACATGCAGCACCGATCATTATTGTGTCGTTCGGCACAAACCCATTTCTTGCCCTTGGTCATTGGCTTGGAGGACGGGTATGGTGCTACCAGAGATTCGCCTCCTGCAAGCAGCAATCGCGCTGGCGGAGGAACTGAACTTTTCTCGTGCAGCCGCGCGGCTGCGCATCGAGCAATCGACGCTGAGCAAGCGGATTGTCGAGCTTGAATCTCAGATCGACTTGCGCCTTTTCGTGCGCAATCATCAAACCGTGGAACTGACTGAAGCCGGGAGGCATTTTGTGGAAGATGCGCGCCGCGCCGTGTTGTATGCAGAGCGCGCAGTCGCTGACGCAAGGGCCGCGCTGCATGGAGCCGACGAAGTGCTCCATATTGGCAGGTCCGTTTATGCCGATCCGTATCTGGTCACGGCGATCCAGTCGATTCAGCTTTCTCTCTTTCCTCGCCTGAAGGTCAAGCTCTGGAGCAATTTCTCGCACGAACTCGCACGCATGGTGGCTACCGGAAATCTTGATCTGGCACTGGTGGTGGCCATCCCCGATACTTCGTCGCTCAGCTTCTTGTCAGTTGCTGAGTCGCCCGGCTATATTGCACTGCTGAAAAGCGACGCCATCGCCGGGAGTGTGGAACTCCGCCTCGAAGATTTGCGCGCGCACGAGTGGATTCTGCCCGCGCCGCACATCAACCCGTACATCACCGAGATGATTCAGGCGGAGGCCTCCGCAAAAAACATCGTCGCGCCCGACACGCATACCTTCACAACGGCTGAAGAGGCATCGGCGCTCGTCTTGGCGCACAAGGGCGTGGCATTCCTAACGCCCGAGGCGGCGTGGCGAATATCCAGCAATGAAATTGCTATCCGCCCTCTGAGCGAGGAACACCCGAAACTCGTAACCAGATTGGCGATGCGTGCCGACGATAAAAAGCGGTTGACGAGTGAGTTCGTTCGCGCCGCTGGGCGCAAGCTGGTCAAGGTGCAACATCCATCACAGCGCAGCACTGCACTAGCCTCCTGAACTGCTCGGATCGGAATCCTTTGTGCAGGTCGTGGCTGCGTCAGCGTCACGAATGACGATATTGAGCGGTCCATCATGGCCGCACTTTGTGCAGGGATAAATGCCGGTGGCGACAGCCGTGCCGTCGAATTCATCTCGGCGAGAGACGTTGCCACAGTGAATACAAGCATGAAAGTGCGATAATTCGCGCCGTGAGCGATCCGAGTTGCTTGCCATCTTTCCCCTCGTTTCGGCAGAGTGTCCCGCTACAGCAGCCAGCGGTATCGTTTTAGACGCGAGATTGTGCAATTGGGGACAAGGTGTGTTCGGTTGCGTCTATTTCTTCGTCAGCACAATGAATAAGGGGTGCCAGTGGCAGTCAAAAAAGCAGCAACAAAACCAACCCAAAAAGCGGTAGCGCGCAAGGTGAACCGTGAGGGACAGCGGTGGACGGAAGACCGGCCGGGAATGACCTTGCGCCTTCCGCTCGATCTCCGCGAAGCCATTACCGAAGAATCCCGCGTAAAGGGCGATCTGGCCAGGATCGTCCTTTACGCTTTGAGCCACGTGGACCATGACGCGGTTGATATTCAGCAGACTCGCAAGGCTGGCATGGAACTGACCAAGCCCCAACTCCTTCACGTCGGCGCAGAAGCCCGCGCCCAACTCAAGGAATGGGCCGAGGTCGAAGACGTCAGCGTCAATGCCGTCGTCGTCAGCGTGCTCGACGAGTTTTTCAAGCGCCTCAAGAAGAGCAGTGCATTGCGAAAGGAATTGCGGCAGGAACTTCGCTTGCGTCGGAGATTCTTGCAAAGCTGAGTCTGTTTTGCAGCCGCAGGCGACTAGGGAGTTTGCCAGGACCGATCCGGCTTTTGGTGATTAACCAACGCTGAATGAGCGCATTGGGCTGTTCGCGTCAGGGATGATTCCAGGGGAATCCTCATCGACCGTTTCGGAAAGAATGCAGAAGTCAAGACTGCTTAGAACAAAATGGACTAGACCGTCCACAGCATCGCCACCAGCGAGAGCTGAGAACGGCCAGGGCGAGTACGAAACTCACACCGAATGGCAGCGCGTTGGGCCAAGAAGGCGCGGAATCCAGCGAAGCGCCTACTCCAGAGCACCACGACTGCCACGCAATGACTTGGCATAGGCCGAACTCGGCTATCACGGGCACAAATTTATTGGAATGAGTAGATTTTCTCTTGACATAGACTATATACTATGTACTCGTCGGGCTAAAACCGCAAACATCGGTGAGTGGACGATCCAAGCACCGATCCCAGAAAGCCTCTGGGGCAGACAATCCGTGTCCGGCGTGATGCGTTGGGATTAACGCAGGAACAACTAGCGGAGAAGGCTGGACTTCATTGGACGTTCATATCCGGGGTAGAGCGGGGAATACGGAATATCAGCATCTTGAAGCTGCATCGTATTGCCACTTCTCTCGGAGTTCGGCTGCGCGACTTGGTTGACAAGTGCTGATAGGCACTGAACCCGGTCGTGTATGCCTCGCAGAATTGTGTATCATAGGTGGCATTTGACGTGGGGGAACTGGCTCGTTGCGAACTGCCGCACACGAGTCAATCGCAAGTATTTCTTGCGCGTCGAACGGCATCGTAGTCGGTTCCAAGCCGACTTAATCACTCAATCATCAGGTTATCTCCCCCTTTCAGTTCATTGAGGGCTGGTTTGCCCGTTACCGCTTGAGATCACAGGTCTCGCGGGTTCGTGGGGGAGAGAAAAATGACCTCTCAGTCGCGTCGGAATTCAGCAAACAAAGACCTTCGTTTGTTATGCGCACTTCTACTGAGTGTCCCACTCGTGTTCGCTTCCGCATGTGGCGGAGGCGGTTCTAATACGGGTGGAGGAACTCCTCCCTCCAACAACCCGGTTCCGACGGTTGCGTCGCTGTCTCCTTCTTCGCTGACTGCCGGTGCTACGGCGCAGACGCTGACCATCACCGGAACGGGATTCCTGAGCACCTCCACGGTGACCTTTAACAGCGTCGCCCATGCAGCGACTTACGTGAGCGCCAGCCAGCTGACCATCTCGCTGACAACGGCAGACCTCGCCACGGCTGGCTCATATCCTGTAGTGGTGACCAATCCGGCCCCCGGTGGCGGCTCCTCGACTCCGACCAGCTTCACGGTGTCGGCGACCACTGGAACCCTTGCGATCTCCGTGGTTGATCTTCCTTCTGGGGCCAATGCCGCAATTACGGTGTCCGGTCCCAGTGGGTTTTCAACGACAGTAACCGGTTCCCAAACTCTGCAGAACCTGGCCTTTGGCACATATACGGTTACACCGAGCAGCGTTCATTACGGAAACTACACGTATTCTCCGACAACCGGATCAGTATCTATCAACATCGCCAATACTGCTCCAGTTACGTCGAATGTGGATTACTACAATGTGCTGCCGGATACGACAAAGATACTCGACGCAGTTGGCTTATCAAGCCTGATTGTGGGAGCAGACGGAAGCACACTCATAATCAGCGGTCAGAGTGCAGTAGCCCAGTCGCTGAATCCCGGCGATGTTCTTATCGTTTCGCCGGTCACGGCGTTTCCATCGGGCAAGGTCTTTCGCGTTAACACCGTCACATCTTCGTCTGGCTGGTATACGGTCTCAACTTCGCCTGCAACGCTCATGGATGCATACCAGCAGTTTAGCCTGTCCGCCACCCAGCAGCTTGATGCGACCACGCTCAACGGCGCAACTGTGGCGCAAGACAGCGTTCGCATGATTCGGAAGCCCAAGCCGGATGTCGAAGCCTCTCTGGAAGACTTAGCAGCCAATCCCTGCGCGAATAGTTCGGCCTTAATCGTTGAGCCGGTCGACGTACCTGTGACAAGCTCCTTGTCGATTACGGGTACAGTTGAGCTTTGCCCATCCATCATAGCTTACCTGCGTTGGAGTTATTTGTGGGTTAACGCAGCTCACCTCGAGGTCGATCTCGGCGAAACCGCTGACCTCACTGCAACCTTGTCAGCATCAACGAGTATCCCCGATGGTACCGAAGTACTGCTCGGAACGGTGCCAATTCCGACTCCGACATTGGGAGTAACTCCCGTCCTGAGTTTGTATGCCGGAGCCAGTGGTTCTGCGAGCGCCAGCTTGACTGCGGAAGCGATTCAAACTGCAACCGGGCAAGTTGGGTTTGACTATTCCAACGGCACTGTTACCAAAATCCAAAATCTGACTGGCAATATTTCCCCTTCCGGCGCTCCACAAGTTTCTGCAAATGCCAACATCAAGGCTTACTTAAAGGATGAATTTGCTGTCAATCTCGGCATTGACGTCATCGATCCATATGTCTCTGTGAGCCCTTTTGTGTCAGCCGGTGCAGACACAACTCAGAATCCGTGGTGGTGGATTCAATATGGAGCCGATGGCGAAGTGGGCTTTCACGGTGCAGCTGAGGATGTATCGAAAGCCCTCGGCTTCGATCCATCATGGAGCGCAACCATCGCCGGCCCCTACACGTTTGCAAATGCATCGGGGCCATTCCAATTAACATCAGCAACCATTACTTCCGTGGGCCCAGTGCCTGTCGTCGGCTCCTCTACGGCACAGCAGATCTCATTAACCGGCAACTCTATGTCTTATGTGAATGAGGTTATCCTTTGCGCCAGCCAATGCCTCAATGCAATCAAACCTGATTCCGTAAGTGCAGCAAACGTGCTTGTCACCTCCACACTTTTGCCGGGCAAGTGGACGGTCATGACCCAGGACACGTTTGGGAATTCGAACGTCTTTCCATTCACGGTCTACCCGCCGCCAACGAGTGTTTCGATTGAATCGCTATCGCCCACCTTGCCACTGATCTCATCAAAAGCCCAGCCGTTGACCTTTACTGGAACCGGAATGCAGGTCGGTGCGACGATTACTATCTGCTTTTCAAAAGTGTGCAATGCTGCTGTGACGCCCACGGTATCTCAAGACGGATCCACCGCATCCCTTTCATCGTTGCTCGATCACGCTGGTTTGTGGACAGCATACCTGACCAACCCGGACACCACACAGGCACCGCAATTCAGTTTCAATGTCTCAGGACCGTTAAGTGCAACAGTTTCTCCAACCGGTGGCATCATCAGCTCTACTGATTTTCAGGCAAAAGGCAGCGGTGCATCGCCGGGGAAAGCCGTAGTCTTAACCGTGACCCCGACCGGCGGCACTGCACAAAACATTCCCTTGACCGCTGATCAGAACGGATCGTTCACCTATGGCCCGTTCAGCGAATCGACAGCCGGAGCATATACCCTGGTCTTTACGGATCAAACAACCGGCGAAACGAGCGGTCCACTCACCGTCGTCCTCTCCAATGGAATCCACGCTCAGGTGTTTCCCGCCAGCAGCGCACTCAATGGCACTCCCTTCACTGTCAGTGGATGGGGAGCAACTCCAGGGGCGTCAATTCTGATAGCGGTCACGGCACCCGGCAGTCCGCTGAGTGCAACGACCACGGCTGATTCGACCGGCAATTTCACCTTTCCATCCTTTCCTGCAAGTGCCGTCGGAACCTATAACGCGCTCTGCGAAGACCTCCATACTTCAATCAATAGTTCGTTGATCACTTGGACGGTAACAGCAGCTAATTCGATCCAAGCTGTTGTTAGTCCGCAAAGCGGAGTGGTCAATTCCACGGCCTTCAAAATAAGCGGTCAGGGTGCGTCCAGCAGTGGCGGTGTAACGGCGCGCGTCACAACTCCGAGCAGCGGGCAGGTGCTTCATGCACAAGCTTCCGGAGGCGTGTTTTCCTTTGCGTCGATGGTTGAGTCGGCCACCGGCAATTACACGGCGACTGTCTCAGACGATACGACCGGATCGCAAAGCGCAATTATCGGATGGACGGTTAATCCCGATGCCAACACACAACTACAGACAATGACCGTATTCCCGACTTCATGGAATCCAGCCTTTGCCACAGGCTCGACGACGGTTGCTGTCATGCCTCTGTCAATTAGCGGCGGAAGTACGGCCGCGCTTAATGGAACTATCACATCGAATCAGCCATGGCTATTGGTGGATGGACATACAACCGAGAGCTGGACGGCACCAGAGAGCATTGCGCTCAATGTCAATCCGTCTGGTCTGGCAGCGGGCTCTTATAGTGCTACCCTTACGATTAAATCTTCTGGAGCCTCTAATCCTCAGATTATTGTTCCTGTGACTGTCACAGTCCGCGCACCATTACAAGTGGTGACCACGCAGATACCTGATATTCTCGGAGGTAATCAATATTCGGCGCAGCTCAGTGCAATGGGAGGCACTGGATCCGGATATAAATGGAGTTTAGTGAGCGGATATCTACCATACGGGATCGCTCTTGATTCGGCAACCGGGGTCATCAGCGGCACGGCAATTTTGGCCAGCAACACACAATCCTTGCAGTTCTCAGTGCAAGCAGAGGATTCATCGGGCGCTGACGCAGTTGGATGGATAACGGTGACCTACCGTCCAGGCCTATTCGTGCTGATTTATTCTCCCAGCAATTTCCAGTTCACGGTTGGAAGCCTCTACACATCAGCGAATTCTATTGTGATTCCGACACAGGGAGGTATTGCTCCAATCTCACTCGTTGGTGTTGGGATGCCGCCAGGGTTGACGTTGAACTCGTCATCTGGTCTGATTACTGGTACGCCAACCAAGCCGGGCAGCTACCCAGTAACTTTCTATGCTCAGGATCCGAGTGGAGACAATGGAAGCGCCACGTTTACTATTGAGGTCGTGCTGCTTCCATTGAAGATTACTCCCGCAACGCTTCCCTCTGCGCAAGTAGGTGCGACCTATCAGCAAACTATTTCCGGGACGGGTGGAAGTCAAAGTGGGTACACATGGTCGGTGCAGGGTAGCCTTCCGCCAGGGCTGCAGGGAATAAGCGCTACAGGCTGCTCGCAATGTGCATTCCAGATATCGGGGACGCCGACAACCGCTGGTTCTTACACGTTCACTGTGAACATAAAGGACTCACTCGGCGATACAACGCCGCAGCAATACACGTTGATCGTCGGATCTGCACCACCACCTCAATTCCCCGCAGCGTCGCTGCCGCTAGCGACGGTCGGTTCAAGCTTTAGCTACTCATTCAGCGCGACGGCAGGAACGCCGCCGTACACATATGGCTTCGTCGGTAGCGGACCTGATCCGGGTTTACTGTTATCCACCTCCGGCACGCTCAGCGGAATCCCAACTGTGGCCAGTACATGCTCATCCGGACCGAGCAGCTCATGGTACGGCGCAGTACCGGCCATCACCTTCCAGGTGAAGGTCACGGATGCTAATAACCAGTCGGCCATTCAGCAGTTCTGCATGGGTACGTACTACCCGACCCCTGTAGTTACAGGAATTACGCCAACTCCGATCACTGCTGATGGAGCGTCGCATACAATCACTATCGCGGGATCGAACTTTAGGACTACCTCGGAGGTATTCATCGTTGGAGGATCGCAGGTCCAAAGCACGTATGTGGACCCTGGCCACTTGACGATAACACTACTGCCTTCTCCGAATGCTCTCTTTGTTGTCAACACACCTTCTTCTTCGCAGGTATTGTTGGGGGCGTCCTTCGATAGCACATGGATAGTACAACCAGCAGCTAATTACAGCAATCAGAACTTCGGGTTCACCATTGCGGATCCTGTGCCGACTGTGACCTCGGTCTCGGCAGTTCTGAATAATACAAACAATCCATGTACGCCTAATCTCCTGTGTCAACTGATTATCAAGGGAACTGGCCTTGTCTTTGATACTCAATATCAGATTCTGAGCCCGAGTACGACCCTGCAGCGGGCGGCATGGCCGAGCACCTCGCTACCTTGGAGCTCGGTTACGACAAGCTCATTCTCCCTCCCGTCGGCAGGTGCGTACACGGTAGTCCTTAGCAACCCAAATCAGGCCGGAGGAGGAACTGCAACTGTCCAAGGCCAGTTTACTGTCGCGCAGTGACCATTTGGAAGTTGCGCGTTGATGGACGCGAGAGTCAGCCTGACGTCCTCGTCGGCGTCAGGCAGAGCCTCAACTCCGGCAGGCTCGTTCGCCTTCACCACGCCGACAACAAAGCCGAACGTGGGCACGGCATCGCAGAGCGTGACCTTCACGCCCACCGATACCACCGACTACAGCACGTTGACAGGCACGGCCAGCGTAACAGTCAGCAAGGCCAGCTCTTCAACAGCATTGGTTTCGTCAGTAAATCCCTCCGCTATCGGACAATCCGTGAACTTCACGGCAACGATCACTGGGCAATACGGCGGCACCGCCACCGGTTCAGTGACCTTCAGTAATGGAAGTACGAGTCTGGGGAGTGTCTCTCTGAGCGGGGAGTACGGCGAGTGTGGCATCGACGGCTTTGCCGCTGGGCACGGACACGATCACGGCAATCTACGGCGGTGACACTAACTTCAACGGCAGCACCTCGAATTCGGTGGGCCAAGTGGTAGAAGTTGTATATCCTGCACCAATCCTGAGCGGCATCTCACCGGCATTCACAAATGCGGGCGGTTCAGCCTTCACGCTCACCGTCACCGGATCGGGATTCGTCTCCAACTCGACGGTCTACTGGGGCACGACCGCTCTCGTCACAACGTACGGTACTGCGACCCAACTGACGGCGCAAGTTCCAGCAACCGACATTACCACCGGGGGAACTACCGCCGCAATTACGGTACAAACGCCATCTCCAGGCGGTGGCACTTCCAACTCATTCAAGTTCGAGGTGAATTCTGCCTCTGGATCAACAACCGGGCCAACATTTTCCTCAACGACTGCGACCATAACTGCCGGTTCTCCGGCCAGCTACCCGGTCACTCTGCCTTCCAGCGTGGAGAGCGCCTCAGTAACCTGCCTGAATCTTCCCCACCGGAGCGACTTGCAGCTATTCAGCGACAACCAACACGCTGACAATTACAACCTCCTCGACAACACCCAAGGGAACCTATCAAATCACAGTCGTCTTTACTGAGACTGTCTCCGGCGCAGCAACTTCATGGATTCTGCTGCCCATTCTTCTCCTTCCTCTTGCGTATTTGAGGAGAAAACTAGCTGCGCGAGGCGTTTGGGTGACAGCTTGCCTGGAGCTGGTTCTGCTGGCTGCGGTTGCATACACATCCGGTTGCGGTGGTAGCAGTGGAGGGTCTAGCTCCCCACCACCCCCTCAGACTCACCAGGTGGTGAGTTCGGGTTCAGTTAGCATCACAATCCAGTAGAAACGCCTCAGGAATTTACGCGCAGAAACGGAATGGCGAGTTCGGCATTCCGTTTCGTCGTCGCCGTTGGACATCGATGCTGGTGCTTTTGCTGTTGATTGCCGAGAATCTGAAGTGATCGCGCACACAGGCAGATCAGTATAGGCCAGCGCCGATTGCACCAGAATGGATTCTGGATTGACGCAAAATTAGAGATATGCTCATCGAGCAACAGATTGGTACTGATGGGTTGCCTTCGGATAGTAATCCACGGTAAACGCCCGTCAGGGTGGGCCAAAGAGCCTGACGCAAAGCGGCAGCACATCACTGGGCGGGAAGACGGGCGTTTGCAATGACAAATGGGGTCCGGCGCACCGGACCCCACTCTGATTCAAGGTTTCCTGATTTGACTCTATGCAGCCTTGGCCTTCTTTGCGGCTGCGGTGTGAGGCTGGTTAGGCTTTGCCTTGCCCGCTGCCTTCCGTTCGGCTTGCGTCTTTTCTTTCGCTTCGAACTCCTGCTTGACCTTCGCCGTGATCGCGGCCGCGTCCACCTTATAGAACTCGGCGGCTTCTCGCAGGGCTTTGGCGGATTCGTTGGAACTGTGCGCTGCCTGCAAAACGGTGATTGCCACCAATACACGGCCGATGGTGCTTTCGTCTGTCTTGCGGAGAAAGGATGCGAGCAGCTTGGCCGGTTCCTCCCCGTTTCCGTTTGTCTTGCCGACGCCGTGAATTCTCAAGAGAACCGCAAGGCGGCGCTCGTCCAAGACGGCGGCAATGCGCTCAGTGACAAAGAGCAGGTCGCGTTTCATCAGCCGTACGGGAACGGCGTCACTGGTTGCTTTCAGGACGCGGAGGCCGGTCGCTTGGGCGATGGCCTCTTCGCGGCGGCGCTTCTCCTGCTCTGCCTTGAATGCTGCGTCGGTCGCGGGCCGTTGCTTGCTGGCGTGGTGAATTGGGCATTCTGGATTCGCGCACACCTTGTGAATGGTGCCGATGTCGCTGCCCTCGGTGATGATGGCATCGGTGGTGAACCGGCACACCTTGAACTCTGGACGCTGCGCATCTTCCTTCTTTTGGGGCTTGTCGTCGCGGATTGCAGTGTACTTGTTGCGCGGCAAAACTGAGCTGCCTTCCTTCTGCCCGCCGTATGCCGTGCTGATCTGCACAAGGCTCGGCTTGGCGGCAACGGCTCTCGCCACGTGCGCCGCGAGTTTTGCGTTATAGCAGCGGGGATCGGTGCATTGGTCGCCCTGCTTGCCGAGGTCGTCGCCGAAAAGCAGCTTGTTGTGGCCGGTGCGCTTCGGGCAGTCGGCGCAACTGCCCGCCGTGGAGACAAGCTGCGCGTCGCGCTTGTCGAACGGTGCGTCTTTCAGGATGAGCAGAACATTCGTCTCAATCCAGAATTGCAGATTGCGCACGGGAAGAAGAATGCGCGTAGGTGCTGCGCCCCCGCTGTTGTATGCTTCCTTGAAGCAAGCCGAGAGTGCCTGTTGCTGCTGGTCGGCGGGCAACTTAGCCAATAGCAGCGCATGGCCCACGCCGATTTCGTTGGCGTAGAAAGCATCAACCGCTGCGGGCACAAGGTCAACCAATTTCAACCTTGAAGCCACAAACGAAGGGTGCTTGCCAACCTTCGCCGCGATTTGCTCGATACTGTATTTCGGCTCTTCCAGTGCCAAAAGCCGCGCGAAGCCTTCGGCCTCTTCCATCGGGTGAATCTCGGCGCGAATCAGGTTCTCGACAAGCTGCGCCTCCAATACTTCGGCGTCGCCCATCTGCTTGATGCGTACCGGCACGGTGACGGCTTCGGCCATCTGCGCGGCGCGATACCGCCGCGCACCGGCCACGATCTCAAAACCGTTTTCAGTGAGTGGCCGGACAAGCAGGGGCGAGAGCACGCCCTGGCTGCGAATGCTGGCGGCGAGTTCTCGAAGACTAACATCGTCAAAGACGCGACGGGGATTGGTTTTTGATTCGTTGAGCATAGCGAGCGGAAGCTCGCGGTATTCAGTGGCATTGATAACGGTCGTTTCCATGATTCATTGCTCCTTTCGAGCGGTTGGAGTGTGTAGGCGAGCGGAGCGGGAACACGTCGGGCGTGGCTCCGCTCCGCAGGGAGCGGACTAGCAGCGAATCGACTTGTCCGTAAAGGCTTCAAGAAAACCCTGTGTGCAAAGGTCTCTGTCCCACTGCCGCGCAAAGGTTTCATGCTGCCGGTGGAGGTCGGGCACGAAAACATAGTTCTCGTCCTCCCGGTAGCGCGAATACTGCTCGACTCCGAGATAGTCATTCCGAAAATAAAAACTCGTTAACGACATATCGCAGAGCGGCGGTTTCACCAATTCAAAGCACATCTCTGGGTCGCGCATCAGGTCGCCGTTCTGTTCGCCGTAGTGCGCGATGGAGATTGCGGGCGATCCGCACGGCCCTGGCTCCGGCGTGGCTTCGATAACAAGCGCCACGAAGGGCGGGTTCTCGATCTTGAGATAGAGCGTGGGCCGGTATCCTCCGGCCCGCTCCAGAATGCGAAGGATGGTTTTCATTACGCCACCTCCGCCATTTCGTTCTGCATCTCTGTCGTCGTGACCGATGAGGCGGTCAGTTTGCCGGTCGGTTCTCCGGTGATAGCGTCGAGAATGACCGCCGATGTCCGCTGGATGACTTCAAGGCTTTCCGCCAGAAGCGCCGCATTTCCCGCATACATCTGGATGTAGTCCGAAGAGGCGCGGCCCATCTCAAGGCCGATAGCTTGGCCCACGATGAACGCGACGGCCTCGGCCTCGGTTTCGCGCACGGTGGCGGTGGTCTTGGTGCGCCGCTCTGTCTTGTGAAGATATTCGTGCGCCAACTCGTGAACCAAAGTCACGACTTCCTCGGCGGGCGACTGACCGGGAAGGATGGCAATCTTTCCGCCGTAGCTGACGCCAAGAGCGGGCGCGATGTTCTCGGTGTATTCGAGCGCGATATTCTGCGAATCGAGAAAAGCAATCAGCCGGTCGCGGTGCTCGCCCACTTCGCCGGTAATGTTGTGCTCGAATTCGGGCAGGTCCGCGCCTTCGGTCTGCGCCACATCGAAGACGTAGACCGCGCGGAAGCCGATCAGCATGGGCGCGGGCTTGCCGTTTTCGTCCTGCTTGCGGTTGCGGTCTGCGTCGTCTTTCCTGCGCTGGTGTCCAACCATCGGGGCGAGAATCTGGATTCCTTTTTCGCCGCGCTTCACAAACCGGCCCAACTCCTTCCACGTGTAAAACCCGGCGACTCTGGTCGCTGTTGGCCTTTGTCTCGCAATGCTCAAAATGTTCCCGAAGCTGTACGCATGGAAACGGGCCATCGCCGCAAGATACGCGGTCAAAGTTTCGCTCTTGCCCGCCTCAAGCTGCTCAAGCAGGTAATCCACGGCCTGCTTGATGAGTTGCTGCGTGGGGTTATCGCGCTGCGTGGTGCGCTGCTGGTAAGGGGATTCGCTGCGGAGCGCCGCATTTTTGCTGTGCGGCGCGGTGGTGGCTGTGTTGCTGTTGGCGTAAGTCATGATGTTCGGCTCCTTCGGAGTGGGATTTGCCGTTTTTCAGCCCTGGGAGGGCTAAAAAAAGACATTCGTTTCATTGCTGGCGAATTGGGCGCAGCGAGGCGCTGTCAACTCCCGAAGCCCGCAAGGGGCGCGGAAGCGAGCACGGCGGTTTTTATGCCGCGCGGAGCTGCACAAGCGGAGTTGACAGAAGGAGCC
>Ga0302275_10004116_pt1 | contig 14506 bp, 15 predicted proteins | sample III_Bog_N2_2_FD_200229 | JGI IMG/M metagenome (GOLD analysis project Ga0302275, IMG submission 200229) | Peat permafrost microbial communities from Stordalen Mire near Abisko, Sweden - III_Bog_N2_2 | ecosystem: Environmental > Terrestrial > Soil > Wetlands > Peat | place: Sweden: Abisko...
GCTGATCTCGATCAATCAAAACCTGACCACGGCACTGGGCAGCCCCAGTTCCTCATCGGGAACGACATCCGGGGCATCCCCTTCCGTCGCCGCAACCGCCGGAGCATCGAGTCTGACGGGGCCAGCAACGGCCACTGCGCAGGCCAAGACCTCGGCCACCGGGCAATCCGTCACGCCGGTCACGCCTGCAGCGGCTTCCAGCGGCTCGGGGACCGCGGCAGCCATCGGCCGGTTTGCCCAGTCGGTTGGCGGGGGGCGGGCACCCGGAAATCTGGCGGTTCCGGCCGCGCAGCCGGCGTCAAATACGGTGGCCCACGCGCTGGATGGACACCGGCACCCGGGCACCCATCGAGGACAGCTTTCGGGAACGCCTTAGGCAAAGGAATTTGGGAAGGGAAATGCAAAGAGTCGCCGCTGTTTGAAAGCAAACCAAGCCCTAAAACAGCCGGAAACCCATTCAAAACCGCTGGCCGCAGAGGCCGCGCCACGCAGAGAAGGAGAACCACAATGCCCAGTTTTTATATCCCCCTGAGCGGTCTCAACGCCGATTCCACGGCGCTGAACACCATTGCCAACAACCTGGCCAACATGAACACCAACGGCTTCAAGGCGCAGACCACCAACTTCAGCGATCTGTTTTACCAGCAGGTCGGTTCCAATGGCTCGGGCGATGAGATTCAGGCTGGAACCGGGGTCCAGGTAGCCTCCAACAGCACGGATTACTCCGGAGGCTCGATCACCTCAACCGGCTCGTCCAACGATGCGGCCATCAACGGAAACGGGTTCTTTGTCCTCGATGGAGGCGGGGGCAGCCAGCTGCTGACCCAGAACGGCGGCTTTCAGCTTAGTTCGAACGGCACGCTGCAGACCGCCGATGGTCTATCTGTCATGGGCTATCCGGCCACCAACGGCGTGATCAACACCAACGGAGGGCTCACCGACATCAACATTCCCACCGGCCAGGTGATGAAGCCTTCGGCGACGACCAACTTCAGCATTACGCAGAATCTCGACGCCCAGTCGGCCATTGGATCGCAGACCACCGGCCAGGTTCAGATCTACGACTCGTTGGGCACCAGCTACGAGGCGACCGTGACCTACACCAACCAGGGGGACAACACGTGGGGCTATAGCGTCACAGTGCCGAATACGCTTTCGCCGAACTCCAGCATCGCGGCCGGCGTCTCCACAATCAATTACAACTTCGGGGCGAGCGGCGCCACCCTGGCGACGGTGGACCCAGGCACCAATCTCACCATCACCGGGCCAACCGCCAGCGGATCGGCGACCATCACCGCGCCGACAGTCACCTCTGGTGAGACGGCAGCAACCTACGCTACCGCGCTACAGACCGCGATCACCGCGGCCGGCATCACCGGGACCACGGTCTCATCGACAGCCGGCGGGCAGTTGAGCATTGTGGGCACCGGCATCTCGACCTCCGGCAGCGTGGTCCAGGACCCCATTGCGTCGGCCAGCGCCAGCGGAACTCTGACCTTCGATTCGAGCGGAAACCTGGTGAGCCCGGCAACCGATGTCAGCGGCATCACCTTCTCCGGCCTGTCCGATGGAGCAGCAAACCTGAACCTGAATTTCAACCTGTTTGGAGCCAGCGGCACGGGCAGCATCAGCCAGACGGCGGCGGCCTCGTCCAGTTCGGCTACCAGTCAGAATGGGTATGCAAGCGGCCAGTACGAGAGCTTCGCCGTTGACTCGAGCGGCGTGATTGCAGCCACTTACTCAAACGGTCAGACACAGAATGTGGGACAACTGGCGGTAGCAACGGTCAACAATCAGCAGGGCCTCCGGGATATGGGTTCCACGGAATACCAGGCGACCACGGCCTCAGGCAATGCCTCGGTTGGTGTAGCCGGCAGCAGCGGGCGCGGCACCATCGAGGGGAGCTCGCTGGAGGCTTCAAACGTGAATATCTCGGCCGAGTTCTCCGACCTGATTGTGGCTCAGCGCGCCTTTGAAGCCAACTCCAAGGCCGTAACCACCTTCGACACCGTTACCCAGGAAACCATCAACATGATCCATTGATTGGGCTGAAAGAAGCGGGCCCCGGTTCTGCTGGAAGTGTGTATCTGGTGGAAGGAACGGTCGACGCAAGCGAGGTTTTCTTGCCTCGGCAAAAGCCGTGATTGACGGCGGGGCTTTGAAGGGGTAGATTGATTGCGTACGGGGAAGGAGGGCAGTCCAAAAGATGCAGGCATACTCTTTCAGCAGCAAATTGCATGAGGTGGCTGAAGCCTAGGGCATTGCGCCCGGACCCCGAGGTTGCCCCGACGGAGTGAACCCTTCCTCCCGGGCCGCAACCGCATTCTTTCACGTGGATAAGCTTTCCTTGACCGATGCGACAGATAGCGAATCTTCGAATGGAGCGACGACTCAGTCGCCCAGGAAGCCCGGTCTACCGGGTATCGCTTTCGAATCATCGCGACTGGGGGCATTAGTGAAAATGCCTGGGCACTCGCGGGAGCGCGATGGCTTTCTAGACCGATAACCGCAGCTCAACGTGATGGCTCGGGATCATTTCCCGGGCCGTCACACTTTTACGCGAACCACAATGCAAGTCCTTTTCCCTGGACCGAGAAGGGAACTCAGGCCTGACGGGGCTTGATCTCGATGAACAGGGCTTTGCCCTCGGCGAGCGCTTTTCCCTCTGCGTTCAGGATTCTGGCTTCTGCCCACACCTTGCGGCCTTCGCTCCGCATCCATCGACCTTCCAGGCGCAGAGGCGCGCCAGACGGGACGGGACGAAGGTAGTCGATTTCCAGATGCCGGGTCATGGCGATGTGTCCGCGGGCGCGAATGGCCTTGCTCATGGTCTCGTCGAGCAGTGTGGCGATTATGCCGCCATGCACATAGCCTTGCGGACCCTCGTAAGCATCGGAGACAACGGGCAGCGAGACGACGGACTGATCTTCGGCGAGAAAGAACTCGAGATGCAAGCCGCCGGGGTTTGCCGGACCGCAGCCGAAGCAGCGGTTTTGCGCGGAGTGTGCCAGCGGGGTCAGGTTTTCAGCGTTCACGGTCATGCTGACTTTAGTTTAGCTGTTGAGGACTGCCGCGTATGTCTCGCGATCGACGTTGCCGCCGGTGAGCACCACGCCGATACGTCTGTCGGGAGACATGAGAGCCTTTTCCTTCAGAGCCCCGGCAAGCGCGGCGGCTCCAGCGCCTTCGGCCAGGTTGTGCGTGTCCTGGTAGAGAGCTCGCATGGCGTCTTTGATCTCGTCGTCAGTGACTTCGACGATGCGGGCGACGTTCTCCCAGATGGCTTCCATTGCGTGGGCGTTGGGGGTGCGGCAGGCGAGGCCGTCGGCGATGGCAGTGGTTGATGGAGCTTCGACAACCTTGTGCTGGGCGAAGCTGAGTGCGTAAGAAGGGGATGAGGCGGCGACTACGCCGACGATTTCGGTAGTTAGATTGAGGGCATTGCGGGCCGCGGATACGCCGCAGATGGAGGAGCCGAGGCCGATGGGCACATAAACCGTATCGAGCTCCGGCGCAGCTTCAAGAAACTCCAGCGCATAGGTGGCCGTGCCCATTACCAGGCGCTCATGGAAGGAATCGACCATGGTGAAGCCGCGGTCTTTGGCGAGAGTGCGGGCGAACTCGAGCGACTCCTGAAAGTCCTGGCCGTGCTCAAGGAGTTCAACTCCCTGGGCGAGCATGGCGCGGTTCTTTTCCCGCGAGTTGCCGTAAGGGACGACGATGACGGCTTTGAGGCCGGCGAGGCGGGCGGCCATTCCCACTCCCTGGCCGTGATTGCCGCGGGTGGCTGCGACGACTCCAGCAATGTTCGGTTGCTGCTTGAGCCAGTCCATGTAAACGAGTGCGCCGCGCAGCTTGAAGGCGCCGACCGGTGTGTGGTTCTCATGCTTGACCCAGACCTCGGCGCCTACCCGTTGATTGAGCAGGGGCCAGGTGTACTGCGGCGTGGGCGGCATGTGGCGATAGACCACTGTCTGCGCTTCGCGGATTTGGGCGAGAGAGGGAAGTTGCATGGTTCCAGCATAGCGAACGGAGATTCAGGTGGTGCCTACCGAAACCGGATTCATCCGTCCGCAGCGGTCTCGTGGTAGATTCAGGCACATGGATTTCACGATTCGTTCGGCCAGTGTGGAGGATGCAAAGGCCATCGCGTTTGTCCAGGTGGAAGGTTGGCGCAGCACTTACGGCGGCATTGTGCCCGATGCTTATTTGGCGGCGATGGATGTCGAGTCGGGCACGGAAAGCTGGAAAAGTCCTCTCGAATCGAGCGAAGTTGCCGCTTTTGTTGCCGAAGACGCTGCTGGGGTGTTTGGCTTCATTTGCGGAGGGAAGCTTCGCGAGGGGGGCGAGGGCTACGACGCGGAGCTTTACGCGATTTATTTACTTCAAGACCGGCAACGCGGCGGGGCCGGCCGGAGACTGGCCTGCACGCTGGCGGAGGTGTTGCGGCAACAGGGGTTCAAGAGCATGGTGGTTTGGGTGCTCGAAGAGAATCGGCGAGCCGTTGCGTTTTACAAGAGCCTTGGCGCGGTGCAGATTTTGCAGAAGGCGGTCAATATTGGCGGAGCTGAGCTTTCTGACCTGTGCCTTGGCTGGGCTGATCTGGATTGTTGTCTGCAGGGGCAAGTTGAAGCCCCATCGAAGCACCTTGACGGCTAGCGCCCAATTTGAGCAGACTTTAGCTGAAAGCGCGCATCGAACAGAACGAAACGAACCCAAATGGAGGCTTCCCCGTCATGATGAACCGGCGAACTGCAATCAAGCACCTTGGCGGCGCTGCGAGCGCCTTGCTGATGACCGATACACTGCTAGCCCAGAGCGCACCCGCTGCGCAGACTCCGGCTGCCCAGGCTCCGGCCGTTGCGCATCCGGCAGTTCCCACGGGGCCGTTTTCGCTTCCCGCTTTGCCCTACGCCTACGACGCGCTGGAGCCCAGTTTCGACGCCGAGACCATGCACCTGCACCACGACAAGCACCATCAGGCGTATGTCAATAATCTGAATGCGGCGGTGGCAGCGCATCCGGAGCTGGCTGGGAAGACGCTGGACGAACTGGTGATTGGCTGGGCCAGCTTGCCGGAAGGGGCGCAGATGGCGGTAAGGAACAACGGCGGTGGGCACGCCAACCACTCGTTCTGGTGGCCGACGCTGGGCAAGGGCGGCGCTGCGCCGACGGGCGAGTTGGCAAAGGCGATTGACGCGAAATTTGGGTCGATGTCTGCGTTCCAGGGCAAGCTGACCGACGCTGCAATGCATGTGTTTGGCAGCGGTTGGGCGTGGCTGGTGAAGATGCCGGACGGGACGGTGGCGATTGAAAACACGGCGAACCAGGACAGCCCGCTGACGGCGGGGAACAAGCCGGTGCTGGGGATCGATGTTTGGGAGCACGCTTACTATCTCAAATACAAGAACGTGCGTGCGGATTATGTCAAGGCCTACTTCAACGTGCTGAACTGGGACTTTGTAAGCGGGCAGTTTGCCCAGAAGGCTTAGCTGGCTCTGGGGATGAAATTAACTTATGTTGGAGGATTTTTTAGCGGGTCGGCGTTCGTTTTCGGGTTGGGCGCCGCTCTGGTGCTGGTCTCTACTGGATGCCGGAGCACCCGCCAGCTCACCGACCAGGAGACGGAGGGCAAGCATCTTTATGACGTTCGCTGCGCCCACTGCCACGAGGACAACGATCTGGCGCTGAAGAAGGTTCCGCCGAACCTGCGGGGGCTGTTTGACCACAAGAACCTGCCCAGCGGCATTCCGGCAACGGATGCCGCCGTGACTGCGAACGTGAACAATGGGCGGGGGATGATGCCGGCGTTTGCGGGGCGGTTCGACCAGGAACAGATGGCGGCGTTGCTGGCTTATTTGCATACTGGAATGCGGTGAACTGTCGCGAGGGTCACAGAAACGGATTGACGACCCGCAGGCTCCCGAATGATTGGCCATGCTGCATGTCTTCCGAGTAGAGGACCTGGCATTGCGCCAGTTGAGCGGCGGCAACGATCAGCGAGTCATACCAGGACAGGTTGAAGCGGCTGAAGACCTGGAGGGCTCCGGCGCAAAGCTCCTGGCTGAAAGTTACGCGCATAAGGGGCATAAACACCTGACGCAGGTAGATTTCGGCGTCTTGTTGCCGCATGGGCACCGCCATCTTGCGCAGGGCGACATTGAAGAACTCCTGGACCACCTGGTGACTGACTACGGCTGCCGTTGTGGAGCTTCCTTCGCGAATGAGTTCGATCGCTTTGGCACGTTTGACGGGGGCTGTCTGGTCAAGCGAGTAGACGAAGATGTTGGTATCGAGAAAGAACTTAGCGCTCATTCATCTCGTCCCTGGTGAAGTGCCGGCCGGCGTTTACGTAGTTTAGTCGCTGCATCAACGCATCAAAGCCTTCCACGCCGTGTCCAGCCTCGGTGTAGTTGGCGAGCCAAGCCCGGAACTCATCATTCAGAGTCGTCTCTCGACTGCGCGCAATCATTCTTGCGCGCTCGATCAAGTTTTCATCGGCGCTGAGGGTTACATTCTTCATGAGAATAGTGTACACGATACCGTGCGCACTAAACATTCTTCAAAACCGACGACGAAAACTGATGAGATCGCCAAGACATGGCTATTCGTAGCGAATTGCGGTGATGGGTTGGACGGCAGCGGCGCGCCGGGCAGGGATGAGGCAGGCTACGGTTGCGATCAGGGCCAGGGTTGCGGCGGCGGCGAGGAGAAGGAGCGGGCTGCCGAGGCTGAAATGCTGGTCGGCGGCCCAATGCACGAGTACACGGCCCAACACCAGCGTCAGCAGCGCTCCGGCGAGCAGGCCGCTGCCGACGCTGGCCACTATGGACTGAAAGACGATGCCGAAGACATGGGATTTGGGCGCGCCCAGGGCCATGCGGATTCCAAACTCGCTGGTGCGCTGAATGACCGAGTAGGAAACCACGCTGTAAAGTCCGACGGCTGACATGACCAAAGCCAATGCGGCGAACGCCCCGAAGAGCCAGGTGAGCAGCTTGCCGCGAGCCCACTCGGGCTGGTCCTGGATCCAGTGATCCAGGTCCTCGACGTTGCCCTGGATCTGTTGGTCGTGGTCCAGGGAGTTGACCTTGGCGCCGATGGCGTGGAGCAGGCGCAGCGGAGTGTTGTCGCTCTTGACCAGAATCTGTGTACCCATGCGCATGATGAAGGTGTAAGGAACGAATGCCTCGGGGAGGATTGGGTTGGCCAGTCCATCGTCGAGTTTATCCTCGATTACCCCGACAATCAGCAAGTTGGCGTTTCCGGTCGGCGATAGAAGTACAAAGGGAGGCGCATCGGTCAATTTGACAAAGTGGATGGAGCGGCCGAGCGCATCGCCGTTGGGGAAATAGCGTCGCACGAAGGCGCGGTTGACCATAGCCACCGGGGCGGCATTGTGTTCTTCCGTTGAATCCCAGATGCGGCCCTGTGCCATGGCGATGCGGAGCGCGGGGAAGTAGCCTGAGCTGACAAAATTGAGGCCCGAGATCTGATCGCTTCCTGAGGGCATACCCACGATTTCGACGTTTGCATTCATTCCGTTCGCTGGCGGCGTGGCATTGGTGGAGATTGCGGCCACGGTGACGCCAGGAACCTCAGCAACGGCGGAGCGGAGTTGCTCAAAGTAGGCTGAGCGCTCGGCCCATGTTTTGTAAGTCCCCTCGTGGACTGGAATCCCAACCGACATGACGTTGTGCGGGTCGTAGCCGAGGTTCATGTGGAGCATGTGGAGGAAGCCTTCGATGGCTGCTCCCGCGGCGGCGAGCATGAGCAGGGTCAGGGCAAGCTGCCCGGCGATGAGGGTGCCATGGAACCGGCGTCCGGCGACGCTGCCGGCCACTTTTCGAGAAGTGGACTGCATGATGTGGCTGAAGTCCGGCCGCGAAACCTGAATCGCCGGCCAAAGGCCAAAGAGAATGCCGGTAGTCATGGCAACGGCCATGGAGAAGAGCAGGACCGGCAAGTTGATCTGGTAGGTGGCTTCGTGCGGAATGGAATTCTGAGGCAGGTTGGCGACGATGAAGTCCAGCGTTTTATAGGCGATGGCGACACCGACGGCCGCCCCGGTAAGGGAGATGAGCAGGGACTCGGTGAGCAGTTGACGGACAATACGCATGCGGCTGGCGCCGATGGCCGAGCGGACGGCGAACTCCTGATTGCGTGTGGTGGAGCGGGCTAAGAGAAGTATGGAGACATTGCCGCAGCCGATGAGCAGGAGCATGGAGACCGCGCCGAAGAGCAGGTAGGGGATTCCGCCAAGGCGCTCGATGAAGTCGTCGTTGAAGCCGCGCAGCTTGAGGTGAAAGGGCACGGTCGGGAAGTGCCTGGGCGTCTGCTTGGCAAACTGGTGGATGAGCGGATCGAGGGCGGCCTGGGCAGCCGCCCGGCTAACGCCCGGCTTGAGACGGATGCCCACGTAATAGGCGGGTACGAGGTCCTCGGTAATCTTCTTGGGCAGGTAAACGTCGGCGTCGTCCCAGGTAAAGCGCTTGGCCGCGACGCCGACGATGGTGTAGTTCTTGTGAACCATCTGCAGCGTCTTACCGAGCACGGTTGGATCTCCGCCAAAGTGCCGCTGCCAGAACTTGTAGCCCAGCACGACCACCGGCTGCGGATCTTGGCCATCGACGGCGTCGGATGGCTGAAGGCCGCGACCGAGTGCCGGCGGGACGCCAAAATACTGGAAAGCATTGGAACTGAAGAAGTCGGCGGCGACGTCTTCGGGCAGATCCGCGCCGGTCACCGTCAGGTTCCACTCATCGGCCAGGAAGGCGTCTTCGACCACAGGTGAGTTGCGAATCTCCTGCCATTGGCCGGCGGTAAGGCCCATACCGTTCTGCTGTCCTTTGCCGGTGTCGGTGCGCATGTGCACCATGCGGTCGGAGTGAGCGTAGGGGTAGGTGTCGACCAGGAATCCCCAGACCACGCTGAACACGGCAGTGGTGGCGCCAATGCCAAGGGCCAGGGAGAGCACCGCGGTGAGCGTGAAGCCGGGAATCCGAATGAGCTGCCGGACTCCGTAACGAATGTCCTGAAACAGGGATTGCATCCTCGTGCCTCCACTGCAGTCGAAGTTGTTTGTCCGCTTGCGCGCCACTCCGGATGGGCTGGCAATGACGGGGATGCACGTTCGGGACCAACCTGCTGATCGCTAAGTTGTTGAATCCATGTGAAGATAGCCCGGAGCAGTGAATTCCGGTGTCCGCTTCCGGCATGTGGATGTTCGGAAATGGACAACAGCGGGCTGCAGATTCACGCTATACTCAGGATTGCTATGGCAACCGAGAAAACCTTCTACCTTGAGACCTTCGGCTGCCAGATGAATGCCCATGACTCTGAAAAGGTGATTGGCACATTGGAGCAGCAGGGTTACCGCCAGGTCGAAGCCGAAGAAGACGCCGGCCTGATCCTCTACAACACCTGCTCCATCCGCGATAAAGCCGAGCAAAAGGTCTTCAACCGCCTGAACGACTACAAAAAGCTGCACAAGGCCGGGAAGCGCTTCGGCGTGCTGGGCTGCGTGGCGCAACAGGAGGGCGAGAAGATCTTCGATCGCGCTCCCTACGTCTCGCTGGTCTCAGGGTCGGCCTCCTATCGCAAACTCCCTGAGATGCTGGCTCGCCTTGAAGCCGGAGAGACGCGCATCACTGGCCTCGATGACCGCCAGACAGACGAGACCTTCGAAACCGAGTTCACGGCGCGCAAGAACCCCTACCGCGGCTACATCACCATTATTGAAGGTTGCGACAAGTTCTGCGCCTACTGCGTGGTGCCTTACACGCGAGGCAAAGAGCGGAGCCGTACTTCGGCGTCGGTGCTGGAAGAGGCCCGTCGGATTGTTGACCTGGGCTATACGGAAATCCAGTTGCTCGGCCAGAACGTGAACAGCTATAAGGACCCGGAAGGAAAGTTGAGTTTTGCCGAGTTGCTCACGGCTGTCGGACAGGTGCAGGGGATTCGCCGCGTGCGCTTTACCACCAGCCACCCGCGCGACTTTACCCGCGACATCGTGGAGGCCATCGACGCTAATCCTACGCTTTGCGACCATGTGCACCTGCCGGTTCAGTCCGGTTCTACGCGCGTGCTGAAGAGGATGGCCCGGGAATACACCCCGGAGTGGTACCTGGAACGCATCAGTTGGATCAAGGCGGCACGACGGCCGATTGCGCTTTCGACCGACATCATTGTCGGGTTTCCGGGCGAGACGGCCGAGGACTTTATCCAGACCATGGACCTGCTGGCGGAAGTGGAATACGATTGCGTCTTCGGGTTCAAGTATTCGGGAAGGCCGAATACGCCGGCGTTAACCATGATTGACTCCATTCCGGACAGCGAAAAGTCGCAACGGCTTCAAGTACTGCTTGACCGTCAGCGCGAAATTCAACGGATCAATTATGCCAAGCACTTAGGCGAGGTAATGCAAGTGATGGTTGAAGGAGCGAACCCGGCACGCGGCCAGGTGACCGGCCGAAGCAGCCAAAATAAACCGGTCAACTTTACATGCGGGCAACTCATTGCTCCCGCGCCGGGGAGTTATAGCCGGGTGAAAATTACGGCTACGCATCCCAACAGCCTGGTTGGCGAGTCAGTCTAGTATTGGAGACGTGGGTAGGTGGAAGTTGGGCAGGGGGAGTCGGATGGAGAGTCAAAAGCAGAAGGCGGATAGAACCGGTTCGCACCAGGACACAGGCCTGGTTGAGGTGCGTATCCGCGGGTTGATGATGGACCCCGCAACCAACATGCCGATCATCGTGCTCAAAGACGTTGCGTCCGACACCGTAATGCCAATCTGGGTGGGCTTCTTTGAGGTAAAGGCCATCTCCGACGAAATCGAGAAATCCGCATCGCTGCGTCCCATGACGCACGACCTGACCAGAAACATCATCCAGAACTTGAACGCTCATCTGGAAAGAGTTGTTATCACAGAACTTAAAGATGATACGTTCCTCGCCGTACTGTTCCTGATGCAGGGCGAGGAGCCGGTCACTATCGATGCGCGCCCCTCGGACGCCATCGCCCTGGCGCTGCGTGCCGACTGCCCGATTTATGTCTCAGAGAACGTGCTGCAGGCGGCACGTTTGAACGCATCTGGATCTCCTGAGGGCCCGTCAGCCGAGCAGTTGCGCGGTTGGCTCGAGGGCCTGAACGACGAAGACCTTGGGCGCTACAAGATGTAAACCCTGCGTGGAGCGGCCATCGCATAGAGCGGCGTTTGCATTGAACGGCGATTGCGTGGAGCAGATGTTGATAAATTTAAACAGTTTGCCACGCCGCGCCGCGCTGCGCATTCTGGCCGGTTTTGCCTTGGCCAGCCCTTTGCGAACATTTGCCGACTCACCAGAGCGGAGGTTCGCAGCAATCGAACGGGGGATTGGCGTAAAGCTGGGGGTTGCAGCGCTCGACACCGGGACTGGACGCACCTTCAGCCATCGGGGTGCTGAGCTTTTCCCCCTGTGCAGCACCTTCAAATTCCTGCTCGCAGGCTGCACCTTGAGCCGTGTGGACGCAGGCAAAGAGCAATTGTCTCGCTCTATCCTATACACAGACAAAGACTTGCTTGAGTATGCACCGGTCACGCGTGGCCATGTCAAAGAGGGAGCGCTTTCGGTAGGGGATCTTTGTGCGGCCGCTGTCGAGGTGAGCGACAATGCGGCGGCTAACCTGCTGCTGGCCCAGGTTGGAGGGCCGGCCGGTGTGACAAGCTTCATTCGATCGCTGGGCGACCCGGTCACTCGACTTGACCGCACAGAGCCGGATTTGAACAGCGCGCTGCCCGGCGATGTGCGGGATACGACCAGTCCTACCGCCATGCTGAACTTGATGAAGGGACTGCTGACGGGAAGGTTTTTGCTCCCAGCGAGCCGCAACCGGCTGATTGGCTGGCTGGAGAAATGCGAGACCGGGGGAAACCGTTTGCGCGCCGGGGTACCGAAAGACTGGCGTGCCGGAGACAAGACCGGAACGGGGGAAAACGGCGCAATCGGCGACATTGGAATCTTTTGGCCCCCGAACAGGGCTCCCATTTTGATTGCCGCGTATGTCATTGAGGGCAGTGCACCAAGAGCCCAGCGAGAAGGGGCAATCGCCTCAGCGGCGCGGATCATGGCCAGGGAATTCCGCCCTCTTTAGAATCATGGGGTTCAGTATACAGAATATCCGTTATCAGACATTGGCCCTATATCGGATACTCCCTAGTTTCGGATGCCTGCAAGCAGAATTTCGATTTCCGCCTTCTCGGCTGCTGGAACCGGGAGCAGCGGTGACCTTGCGCGGCCGCCGTAGTAGCCGTTGAAGTCACAGGCATATTTGACGCCGCTGATGCCGAGCTGCCCAACAATGCGCTGGCCGGGTCCGGCGATGCGCGCCTGCTTCTCCGCGGCGAGTTTTTGGTCGTGATCCTTCCATGCCAGATAAACCTCCTGGCAAGCCTGAGGCGCGCAGGCCGCAAAGCCAAGGATCGCGCCGGAGGCCCCTGCTTCGAGCGCCTCCAGCAGAATGGACGATGAGCCAGTCAGGATCTGGAAGCCAACTTCCTTTGTCCGGGTCTTGAGGGCGGCAACCGGCGGAGCGGTAGCCACAGCCGAGCCGCCGGCGAGATCGTCGGCGGAGACAAATGTGCTGGCCTGGACCTCTGGTTTGGCAGCCAGCATGCGGCCTGTTACGGCCTCAAAGATCTGGGTCACGGTAACGGTGCGTCGCGGCGCACTGCGGGTGGCTTCGATTGTGGCGCCAATCCGGCCAAGCTCCCCGCTGGAGTCCTTGATGCCGATGATGTTGGGGTGCTGCGCGAGTTCGGCAATCACGTCAATTGGGATGCTGTAAGGGACGCATCGCGGAATGTTGTAGAGCATCACCGGCAGCGGCGAACGATCCGCCACGCTGCGGAAGTAATTGAGAACCGCGGCCGTCGACATCTGGCTGGCATAGTAGGTCGGCGTCCGCACCAGCACGGCGTCGTAGTGGAACGCCGCCGCGGCATCCGCCAGCTCAACCGTATTCTTGACGCTTTCGCGCCCAACGCCGGCGATCAGCACCTTTTCCGGTGCGGCAGCGTCGGCAGCCACGCGAAGCACTTCGCGCGACTCGGTCTCATCCAGCGCCACAGCCTCGCCGGTAGAACCGAGCAGCAACATTCCAGAGAGGAGGCTCCGCGAGTAGCGTGCGACATTGGCTTCCAGCTTGCGGAAATAGATTTGCTCGTTCGGATAGAACGGCGTGGGAACAGCGGCGAAAATGCCCTCAATCAGCATGTTCTTATTGTAGTGCCAGAGACGCAGTTACCTCCGCTTTGCAGGGCTTCGCGAACGAAAGTGGAATTGTGGTGCGTCCTTCGCAAGCCTATGGTAAATAGACTATAGTCTGAGGAAAGATCGGTTTAGGAGCTGTGCGGATGGAGCCTTTGTTGCAGGTGGATAAGGAAGAACAAAATTCCGCCAAGCTGTCCAACCAGGCCGTCTGGTTTTTTGGCCATACCGCTCTTGCGCTCGGGTCGTGGCTGGCCCTGATGATGCTGGGCAATATTCTCAACCCTTCCGGCGTGCCTCAGTCGTTCATTCTGCTGCTGTCAACTTGTGTGCCGTTGATTGTGGGCTTTGCGGTAAACAGCAAGCGGCAGGACGAGATGGCGACCCTGGTCTGGCTCATCGGTCTGGTCTGGGTTCTGATTATCAGCCTGTGGATTCTCGACATGCCCACCGGCCCAAACGCCTGCCTGCAGTGTGACGCGACTGAGAAGCTTTCGCGGACGTTCCTCAGCCTTCCCAGCCCCAGCGGCCTCATCGATAACGATGGGCCTTTCCTGGGCACCTGGCCCGCCGCCGCACTGATCGGCTATGCCATCGGCGCACGCTTCGCGATGAAAAAGAAGTAGTAAGCGAAGAACCTGCTGAGATGCGGGTCAATTCCCTGCCTGTCGACCTCGTTGCACTTTAGAGCACTCGCCTTGGAATGCCGGTGTTCCAACCCACACCTATGCTGCACAATCACACGGCGTGTTTACGGATCATGGCCTCAACGTTCCCTCATTCTGCGCACCGCCTCCCAGGTTTCCTCAGACTCCCGTATCCGCGTGCAGTTGCTGCAGGGCGTAGACGGTTGTTATCTGCCGTTGCATGGCGGCAATTCCCTCGGCAGCAGCCTGGGCCGCGGCGATGGTGGTGATAGTCGGAATGCGCGCGAGCACCGCGGCACGGCGAATCGCCTTTTCGTCGAAGAACGTATCCTGCCCGCGGGGCGTGTTGATTATGAGCTGAATGCGATCGCCTTTGATGAGGTCAACCACGTTCGGCCGGCCTTCTTTCACCTTGAACACCCGCTCCACGCTCAGGCCAATGCTCTCCAATACGTTGGCCGTGCCTTCGGTGGCCACAATTTTGAAACCCAGATGCACATAGCGCCGGGCCAGTTCCATGGCCGCGTCCTTGTCATGGTCGTTGACGCTGAAAAAGACGGTTCCGCCGCTCGGCAGCACTTGTCCGGCAGCGAGCTGTGCCTTGGCAAAAGC
>Ga0302275_10004125_pt1 | contig 14491 bp, 10 predicted proteins | sample III_Bog_N2_2_FD_200229 | JGI IMG/M metagenome (GOLD analysis project Ga0302275, IMG submission 200229) | Peat permafrost microbial communities from Stordalen Mire near Abisko, Sweden - III_Bog_N2_2 | ecosystem: Environmental > Terrestrial > Soil > Wetlands > Peat | place: Sweden: Abisko...
TTTTGATACAAAACAGAAGCAAGTGGTCTTGGGCAAGTACCCCGAGGTGCTCCTTGCCCAAGCTCGAACACCATTGGCTGCAGTCAATTTGATTTTGCTTTCCCATGTCGTATTGCGCTTATATGCATATTCACTCCTATTCTCAACTGCGCGGGATGGAAAGGTTTGCTGATGTAGTCGACTGCGCCCATTCTTAGCCCCTTCGTTTCGGCAGCCGCTTCACTCAGGCCGGTTATGAAGATAACCGGAATCTCTTTCGTTCGATTGTCCGCCTTCAACCGCCGGCAGACTTCGAAACCATCGATACCTGGCATCATTACATCGAGGAGGATCAAATCTGGCATGTGGCGGCCGGCAGACGTCAAAGCAGCTTCTCCATCGGATGCACAAATGACCTCGTAGTCTTCCTCCAAGGTGTCGGAAAGAAACATTGTGTCCAGGTAATCATCATCGATCAACAGGATGCAGGGTCGTTGCCTGGGAGATGTGGGAGATGCGTTACTGGGCGATTGCAGCGGCAATGCATTAGACGAATTCATCAAAGGGGAGGGACCTGCGGAGTTGACTGGACGTGGCAAGTCCTTCAGGCTGTCGATCAGGACAGCACTGTTGACGGGACCGATGAAGAGATTTTCGAAAACTGGATCGGCGTGACCGATGGTCGCTTTCGCGCTGTCCGACTGCGAAACCATCCGATGCGCCTCCCTGGTTTCGCGATCGCACTTGCCGCTCTTCGCCAGTTCCAAGAATCGAATGAGATCTTTCTTGACAATGCTGCTGATAACAGGGGCGTTACCTCGGTGCATGTCCTTCTCATTTTCCATGAGAAAGGTCAGACCGACGCCGTCGTTGCCCCAGCGGATGACCCTTGTGTTTGCGGTAATTGAATTCTTGGTACTCGATTCTTCGGAGTCTGTCAGTGTCATTCTTATCTGCGTGCCGGGAGACCAGCGCTCGTCGGTGACCACGTAGAGTCCGGTCAGACTGATATCCCGAACTTCGTATTCGACTGAAATGCCACCGGTCCAGAAATGGGCAGACAGGCTGGGGAATGTCTCCCTCGGAGCCTGCCGTGGCTCGGGAGGCTCAGGAGACCACAAGCGTTGCAACCAGTTTTTCGTGGTCTTTCCTTTTACCGTTTTCGGGTCGTTCAAAGCGTCTCGGCGTGATTCCCAAGGCATAGAGGATGGCACTGGGGCAGCGTCTCCATGAAGACCTATCTCCCCGGAGCACTCGTCCGATTGAAGCCGGCTGCCAGAGCCGCTATAGATTCCCGGAAGCTTCTCGGTATTCTTACTTCGCCTCGTTCCGGCGTTGTCCCTAGATCCGCTGAACTGCAGCAACCGGCGATTGAATTCTTCAGCAGGACAAAGGAGCAATTGATCACCTCGACGGGTTTGTGTCCAATGTATTGTCTGGCGCGGAAGTACGAGGACACTTGCGGCAGGCGGGCACGCTTTGGAGACGGAGAACATGGGGAAAGACTCGACTACCTCGATGACCACGGATTTTGCATCCAGGTAGATCAGATCGAGTGGAGCCTGCTCAGCCACGACAGAAATTCCCCGAAACGGGACCAGCCAGAGGCCCGCGCCGGAGTTCGCTGTGAGTAACTGAATCCGGTCGGTGAAGGTGGCAACGGAAAAATCGGCGCCATCAACGTCGGCAGCGAGAAGGTGTCCCACGGTTTGGTTGTATGCGCAATACTTTTCAGGCTCCACGTAGTATTCGTTGCTCGTCGAGGAACCGGCAATCCGGTCATGGTTACGAATTTTCCAGACGGCGGAATCAGGAAGGCGCTGTGTCATTGAGTTCCTCGCAATCACCATCGGCAGATTTTCGGTTGCCGTTCACTCTGGCGATGAAGTACTCAATTCAACTTGCTGACCAAGAAGGTACGAAGGCAGCTTGAGGATCTGATTCAGCGGCTGCGCGTTGCCGATTTTCCCGTTGTCGTGCGATGCCCAGTGAGCTTGGGTGTCGATACATTTTCCGCCATCAGTTCATGGCATTCGGTACCCCGCCGCGATGGATGTGGACAAGATCGCTGCCAATCTCCATCTCAACGCTCGAGACGAAAGCGGGCGTACCTCACGTATTGTAATCCGGGGCCGGGCGCAGAGAAGGGAGACGCTGGCGATTCGGACAGGGGATAAGTGCCCCGGGATTGCCTTGCGAGGCGCTAAGTCTTTACAAAGCGAGGAGATGTGTTCGTAAGGACTGTGCTACGCGGGATCCGAGCCAGCATAAGGAGGACGGAGTCAGCGCGCTCCAGGCCATCGGTCCTGTGGTTTGAACGCAAAAGGACCGGTGCGCGCAAGCTACTTGATCCGATCCATAGGCAGAGATAGCAAATCATCGCCGACGGATAGGGTACTCTCGATCCGAAGTTTCTTATCTGTATGCGCTGAAACGGTTTGCCGATGAATCGGTCGGATCTCTGAAGTCCACCTGCCCGATGCTCGATTCGAGTCTTGCCGACTTCGCAGCCTCGAGCGAGATCCCCGCCGACCTTACCGCACGTGATTTGCTAGCCATATTTAACAGAACGATTCGGTTCACGGTTGAGCGGCCCCGCGCAGAGAGTGAAGCTCGGCTACTGGCTTTTCTTCCGTGTTGTAAAGCTGGAACTCACGGATTGCCGCGGCATCGGTGCTTGACAGTATATTCAACCGAACCCGGCTGGCACTTACGGCCGGAAAGATATCGACTTTCTTATGGCCAATGGCACTGGCGGAAGAAACGGTCTTCCAGCCTGCCCCAGCCCAGACGTCGACCGTATATTTCTGGATGCGCTGGCCGCCGTTGAGCCATTCCATTGTAACTGTGCGGTCGAAGGTGACCGGCTGGGGGAACTTCACTTTGAGAGTTGCGTGATGAGAGCCTGCGGGCGCGCTCCAAAATGTGTCGGGATCGCCGTCCAGCGCGGCATCAATCTCAGGCGAGGACGATGCATGCGCAAGCGCAAGATTGTGGGCAGAACGAGCTTTGAGAGCTCTGCCGAACTCTTCGAGGCGCGCCACGTCGCTAGATGGCAGGAGACCGCGGCGATCGGGAGCGAGGCCCAGCATCAACTGCGCACCGCGGCCAACCGTCTCGTCGTAGAGGTTAAGCAGCTCGTTGGTGGACTTGAGGGAAGCTTCATCGTTGGGATGCCAGAACCAGTGTTCCTTGCGCAATGGAGTATCCGCCTCCACCGGACGCCAACGGAGATACCCGTGACGATCGATGACATTCCAGTTTTCAAAAGGAATGCGGCCGCTTTCATTCCCCACCCAGCGCGCATCGCCGTATTCAAAGAGCCCGGTGTCGGCGAAAACGATGGTGTTGGGCTGGTAGGTGCGAAGAGTTTCGATGATCTTTTGGAAGTTATATACGTGGCCCGCGCTGCCCGCGCCATCCAGCCAGAATTCGACGAGTTCACCGTAATTTGACGCCAGCTCAGAAAGCTCCGCCTGGTAGTAAGTGTCATACGCCGCTGAGTCTTTGTACTTCGGCTCATGGCGATCCCATGGCGAAAGATAGACGCCGAACTTCAGGCCGTACTTGCGCGCGGCGCGAGCAACGTCGCCCACCACGTCGCCTCGGCCATTCTCAAATGGGCTCGACTTCACGCTGTAACTTGTTTGCGCGGTGGGCCAGAGGCAAAAGCCATCATGATGCTTGGCGACGAACACAACATACTTTGCGCCCGCGTCGCGAATGGCCTTCATCCATTGGTCGGGATCGAACTGCGTGGGGTTGAAGACCGAGGGATCGGCGGCGCCATCGCCCCATTCGCGATCGAGGAATGTGTTTGTGGAGAAATGGATGATGACGCCAAACTCCAGATCCTGCCATTCGACTTGCTGGGGAGATGGCTTGACGTCAGAGAAGTTTTGAGCGCATGTCGGGTAAGAGCAAAGAAAGAGAATGAGGCTCAAGCCCATCCATAGCTTGCCATGGTTCTTCATCAATTCGTCTCCGTGAGAGGCCGTTTGCGCAAGTCGAGATTGCCGTATCCGCCAGGTGTCTGGCCGAAATCTGTTCATCCGGCAATTACGCTCAGGTAGCGAGTGTTCGTATGCGCGACTGGCGATAATAAGGAATTATAGTCCCAACATCGATCGTCGATTAACGCGGGGCGACGTCGCGAGATATTGGTCGCCGATGATTATCGACCCGATAGCCGCACAATTCTCCCACGGCCCGTCTGGTGTCAGCTGGTATGTCGAGAAGAAAAAGACGGATGGACACGTTCGCCGCGATCAGGAGCATGCAATGCGCTCGCCAACCGGGTAGGATTGTTGCTCTTTGGTACAGTTTCTAGCTACTGACCTTCCTTGACGAAATGAATAAGGTAGGGTCAGGACGAATTCAAAGGGGATTCTGCTTACGGGGCAGACTGTCGATGCAGATTAGGCGCAAAACCGTGGCGACGCCGGGGAACGAGGCTTTTGGTTTGTGGCTGAAATGTTTCAGCGCGATCATCATGGCTGTTTGTCATCCGAATGGATGTTGTTCCGAACAATTTCCGCTGCTGATAAGTGCGATTACAACGCCACTATCTTAATAACCGGTGAAGCAAGAGTGCTGATCGCGCCTGGGGAGGTGCTGTGAATCTGCTAATGGCTATAGCATCGCGAGTTGCACGTACTCTATTGCTCATGCTTTTCGCCGCAGCAGGAACGATCCTGCAGGTGCGCTTCGCTCCCGGATTCTTCTCCGACCCACGCGAAATGGATGGCAGATATGCGCAGGCAGCTCGCATTGAGATGCAGGAGCAAAGCAGCCGGCAAGAGTTCGCAGGCCGATCAGCGGTGAATCAAGTTGAGGGATGGTTTCGTGGAGATTTCGGCGAGTCGCGCCAGTACGGCGTGCCGGTTTCGGATCTCATTTGCGCGCGGCTGCGAGTTTCCGGATCGCTTCTGGTGCGGGGCCTCGCCCAGGGCTGGCTGCTGGCGCTGTGTGCCGCATTTCCGGTGAGCGGTCTTCGCGGAGGCGGAACTCTGTGGGGCGCACCCTTCACAATTTTGCTAGCGATTCCAACGGCTGCCATGGCCACGGCGTGCATACTTTCCCAAACAGGCGGACCGATACTTGTGCTCACCCTGCTCATCGCCTCGCGGGAATTCAAATTCCTGCACAGACTGCTGACACAGGCTTGGCGCGCGCCTCATGTGCTGCAGGGCCGCGCGCAGGGATTGTCTGTCTTTTCGCTGGTGCGACGGCACATCTTGCCCAACGTGGCGCCGCAACTCGGCGCTCTGGCAGCGCTGTCCATCGTCACTGCACTGGGGGCACTGGTTCCCATCGAGGCCATCTTCACAGTGCCGGGCGTGGGTCAGCTCGCATGGTCCGCCGTCATGAATCGCGACCTGCCTGTGGTAGCGGCAGTGAGTTTATTAATGGCCCTGCTAGTAAGAGTGACCGGGCTTGTCACGACGCGCACCCTCGCGTTGGAGGGAGCATGAAAACGCGCCTGTCATCGGTCCTGCTTTTGCTGCTGATTCTCGGCTCCTCGCTTGTGCTGCGTGCATCTCGCTATGATTATAAGACTCAGGACCGCGACGCCATCCTGGCTCCGGCGACTGCCCAACACTGGACCGGCACAGACGATCTAGGCCGGGATCGCGCGGTGCGCGTAGCCGCGGCGCTACTCATCGGCTTGACGGGTGCAGGCCTTGCTGCCGCCCTGACCACAGCGATCGCTGCGGCCTTCGGATTGCTGGCTGCTTTCAGCCGTCCGTCTAGTGGCAGCGCCTTGATGTTTCTAAGTGAAATGTTTCTTTCGTTACCCTGGTTTTTTCTGTTGATGATGGTGCGTTCGCAGCTGCCCCTCACGGCTTCGCCCGCAGAGACGGCAGTGGCAACATTCCTGATACTGGCTGGTCTCGGCTGGCCCGCTTGCGCGCGAGCAATTTATCGCGGCGCGCTGGAGCTGCGCTCCGCGGAGTGGATGATCCAGGGTCGGATGTGCGGGCTCAGAACCGGGCAGCTGATTCGGCGACATCTATTGCCACATCTGCGTTTCCTCTTGCTGCCGCAATTTCTGGTCTGCATGCCGGCGTTCCTTGTGGCTGAGGCAAACCTGGGTGCGCTCGGCCTCGGTGTTGGGGAGCCCTTGCCATCATGGGGCTCGCTGCTGCTGGAGTTGGACAATTCCGCCTTGCTGGCCAGATCGGGCTGGGTCTATTTGCCAATTGCGCTACTGGTGTTGGTGCTGTTGATTCTCGAATCGTTCAGTGCCGAGGAGCACATCAATGTATAAATATCTGCGCTTGAATCTTGCGCTGGCAGGCATGGCGGCGGTGCTTGCGAGCTTTGCGGAAGGCCAGTCGGCTCCGCGGCTGCCGGGGGAGATCGCATGGGCCATTCACAGCGACCCGAAGACCTTCGATCCCGCAAAGGTGGATGAGCAGGCATCGGAGATGGTGCGCTATCTGACAGGTGGCGTGCTCCTGCGGATCAACCGGAAGACGCAGGAACTGGAGCCGCAGCTGGCGGAGAGTTACCACGTCTCGCAGCAAGGGACGGAGATAGAGTTCAGGCTGCGTTCGGGTTTGCGTTTTTCCGATGGCTCTGCGCTAACCTCGGGGGACGTGGCGTGGTCGCTCGAGCGGATTTTGGCGCCGTCAACGGGCTCCGTGGTCGCGGACGAGTTTTTACTGCCCGCCCAGGTGAGGGTGGAGACTCCGGACAGAGTCTCGGTGCGGATTCACCTGTCAAAGCGGGTGATTGGCGTGGAGAAGATCTTTGATCAGATCGCCATCGAGCCCGCCAACCGCCCAAGCGAAGGGCGAGTCACATCGGGGCCTTTTACAGTGACGGATTACAAGCGCGGGCAATATTTGCGCATGAGCCGGAATGCTTACTACTGGCAGCGCGACAGCGCAGGCAGGCAACTGCCCTATGCAAGCGGGATCAGGCTCGATGTGCAGAACAACCGGGAGCAGGAGATTTCGCTGTTTGAACACGGCCAGTACGACCTGATCGACGGCCTGCCGGCGGATTTTTTCAGTCTCCTGGAGCGCCGATCGCCGGAGTCCGTGCACGATCTCGGCGCTTCGCTCAATACCGAGCAACTGTGGTTCAATCAATCATTAGCCGCTCCGCTGCCGGAGTACGAACGAGCGTGGTTTCGGAATCGGAGTTTCCGCGTGGCCGTCTCGGAGGCGATTCATCGCGCGGACCTGGTTCGCATCGCATATGACGGCCACGCTACACCGGCTTACAGCTTCATCTCGCCTGCGAACAGACTTTGGTACAACACCAGACTGATCGTTACACGGGAAAGCTCGACCGATGCCGACCGGTTGCTGAGTGAGTCGGGATTTCATCGCAGTGGAAATCAACTGTTCGACTTTGCCGGGCATGCTGTCAAGTTTTCCATTGTCACCAATGCCGGCAACCCGGCACGGCAAAGGATGGCCGCATTGATCCAGCAGGATCTGGGTGCGCTGGGCATGCAAGTAATGATTGTTGCTCTGGATTTTCCGGCTTTGATTGAGCGACTGATGCATAAGCAGGACTACGAGGCATGCTTGCTCGGGCTGTCCGACACCGAGCCCGATCCCAGCTCGATGATGAATTTGTGGCTGAGCTCCTCGCCGAACCATCAGTGGAACCCTTCAGAGAAGACGCCGGAGACGGACTGGGAGGCAGAGATCGACAGGCAGATGCAACTCCAAGCGTCCAGCGCCTCGCAGCAAGCGCGCAAGACATCCGTCGATCGCGTGCAGCAGATCGTAGCCGACCAGGAACCGTTCATCTACCTTGTGTATCCCAATGTACTTGAAGCAATTTCGCCGCGCCTCACCGGGGTTGAGCCATCGATCATGGCGCCGGCGCTGGTATGGAATATCGAACGCATCCGCCCCGGCGAGAGCTCCGGCAAGGCGGAAGGGCGATGAGCGAACCACTGATGCGGGTTCGCCTGCGAGCGAATTACGGAAAGCAAAGCATCCTCAAGGATGTGCAGTTCGACCTCTGTGCCGGCGAGGTGCTAGGGATCGTGGGCTCGAGCGGCGCCGGAAAGACAACGCTGGCCATTGCGCTGATGGGGTTGCTTGGTTGCCGGGGCGGCGCTGCTTCGGGTGAGGTGCTCATCTCCGGATCAAACCTGCTTTCTATGTCTCGACGTCAGGCGAGGTGCATCCTGGGCAAGACGATTGCCGTGGTGCCGCAAAGTCCGATGACCGCCCTCAATGGGGCGATATCTCTGCGGGCTCACTTTGAAGAAGCATGGCGCGCGCACCGGAGCTCAGGCCGGCTAGAGCTGAATGCGCGTTTGTTTGAGCTGATGGACGGGGTGCAGCTGCCCGCCGGAGATGAAGGCTTTCTGCGCAGAAAGCCAGGTCAGATCAGCATAGGTCAGGCGCAACGGATATTGATTGCGCTGGCGCTTCTGCATCGCCCGTCCGTCCTCGTCGCCGATGAGCCGACCAGCGCGCTCGATCCGGTGACGCAAGCAGAAATCATCAGCCTGCTGCGGAAGCTGAGCCGGTGCAATGCCACGTCGCTGGTTTATATCTCCCACGACCTGATGTCGGTACTCCAGTTGTGCGACAGAGTCGCAGTGTTGGACGCCGGCGCGATCGTCGAATGCATGCCCGTTGCGGAGATCGAGCAAATGCGGCATCCTGCCGCGCTCTCGCTATTTAGCGCGCTTCCCGTTCCGGTGCGCGTGCTGCGGTGAATGGCGCCGGGAAACCGACGAGCAAGAGCGACACGAGTTGTCTCTGGGGATACGGTAGGGCGGGGCGCTGTCCACTTTTGAGACACTCAGGCCATAAGTCCGATTCTGAATGACTCATGGTTCCATCAATTATTAGAAAATTCCCACATTAGTGTTATCAAGAAAATTCTAATCCTCCCGAAATGCACAGTATGGGATTGCGCCGATATGCCTAATCCCTGCATGAGTAAACGGCGCTGAGGAGAACCCCCGAATGATAGCAAGACAATATAAGAGCGCAATGCGCAGAGGATTTATTTTGGCCGTATGCGCGTTGTTTTACGCCGGTAGTGCCTTTGCCGGCACATCGAAACTTTCCCAGGACCTGGAGCAGAACAACTCTTCGCAACTGGTCGATGTGATTGTGCAGTACAACCAGGTGCCGACGGCAGCGTACCACCAGAAGGTGTTGGGTCGCGGCGGCGCCTTAAAACGGCAGTACAACCAGTTCAAGGGCGGTGCTTATAGGTTGCCGGCCTCGGAGCTTAACGATCTGGCTGCCGACCCCGACGTCGCTTACATCTCGCCGGATCGTCCACTAAGCGGCGCGAGCACAGCTTCGATTCCCATCGTTCTTGACTACCATACAGCTTCCATCAATGCTTCCGCGGCCTGGAACCAGGGATTGAGCGGCGCCGGAATCGGTGTGGCGGTTATCGACAGTGGAATCGCATCCAACCTCGATTTGAATTTCTTGAATCTAGTTTACAGTCAGGATTTCACTGGCTCCCTACTGGGGAGCGCGGCCGACCAGTACGGCCACGGCACGCATGTCAGCGGCATCATCGCCGGCAACGGCTTCCAATCCAGCGGTTTGTTTAACTCGTACACGTTTAGAGGCATTGCCGGCAACGTAAACCTAATCAACCTACGGGTCCTCGATCAGAACGGTTTGGGCACCGATAGCGAGGTGATCGCCGCTCTCGATGAAGCCATCTCGCTGCGCACCCGCTACAACATCCGCGTCATCAACCTGTCATTGGGAAGGCCGGTGTGGGAAAGCTACAAACAGGACCCGCTCTGTCAGGCTCTGGAACAGGCCTGGAAGGCCGGCATCGTGGTCGTGGTTGCGGGGGGCAATTACGGGCGTGATAACAACGCAGGCACAGAAGGTTACGGCACTATCACGTGGGCGCGATGAATACGATGGGAACCGCGACTCGCACCGCCGCTTTACCGGCGAGTTACAGCTCGAAGGGACCGACGCTGTTCGACCAGGTGGTCAAACCTGACCTGGTGGCTCCCGGGAATCGAATCATCTCCCTATACAGCGCCGGACAGACACTGAGTCAGCAGAACCCTGGCAATGAGATTCCTACATCGCTTTATCAGAGCATTAGTCTCAATCTTCCCTCCTCAGCGTACTTCGTCCTGAGCGGAACGAGCATGGCCGCACCCATGGTCAGCGGGGCGGCTGTTGCGATGTTGCAACAACACCCCTCCATGACGCCCGATCAGGTGAAAGCGCGACTCATGAAGACCGCGTTCAAGGGTCTGGTGCAGACCGGAACGGAAACAGATCCGGTAACCGGCATTGTCTACTCGGAGCAGGCCGACATCTTCACGGTGGGGGCCGGCTATCTGGATATTCAGGCCGCGTTGGCCCCCTCGACCACCGGTAGCGCCATTTCGCCGCGCGCGGTGGTGAATAGCAGTGGAAACGTCCTCCTGTCTGTGAACGGCTCGTCCGTGTTGGGCGGCAATTCTGTTCTTTGGGGCTCCTCCGTAGTTTGGGGAAGCTCGGTGCTCTGGGGCAGCAGCGTCAACGGAGAATCTGTGCTCTGGGGCAGCAATTCATTGCAGGCCGACAGCGTGCTCTGGGGCAGCGGCCTGACTGAGGCCGACAGCGTGCTCTGGGGATCAAGCGTGCTTTGGGGCAGTGCTACACAAGAGCCGGAGTTCACCATCCTCGGTGATAAATGAACATGGGAACGACTGAAACGTGGGGGAAAAGGCCGGCAAGCAAGTAAGAACGACGACGGTCAATTTCCCGAATTAAACAGGCTTTATAACGAATGGCTCGCCGGCCGAATCGGCGATGAGGAAGAGAACAATGAAACGGAATCATACCAAGAGCGCCCTGTGGGGAAGAACATTCCTTACACTGTGCGCAGTGATGTTGAGTGCCAGCCTCGCACTTGCTCGAACTTCCAAAGTATCCACCGACCTGGCGGGAACTTATGTTTCCGGCAACGTCGATGTCATCGTACAGTTTGATCAGGTACCGACCGACTCGTACCATGAGAAGGTATTGAAGCGGGGGGGCGTGGTCAAACGAAAACTGGGCAGTTTCAAAGGCGCTGCCTATTCCATGCCAGCCGCGGAGCTTGAAGAACTGGCCAAGGATCCCAACGTCCTGTTCATTTCGCCCGACCGGCCGCTGGCTCATGCTACAAACGCGGTCAACGATTATCATGCCGCCTCCATCAATGCGACATATGCGTGGTCTTCGGGCCTGCACGGCAACGGCATCGGCATTGCCGTCATCGATAGCGGCATCGCCAGTATCTCCGACATCACCAGCGCCAACGTCGTGTACAGCCAGGACTTCACCGGCTCCGGCACCGCGGTCGACCAGTACGGCCACGGCACGCATGTCAGCGGAATCATCGCCGGCAACGGGGCGGCCTCCACCGGGTCGCAATACACTTATACCTTCACCGGTATCGCCAACCAGGCCAAGCTGATCAACCTGCGCGTGCTCGACAAAGACGGCGCAGGCACCGACAGCGAAGTCATCGCGGCTATCCAGGAAGCCATTGCCCTGAAGAACCAGTACAACATTCGCGTCATCAACCTTTCTCTGGGAAGACCGGTGTGGGAAAGCTACAAGGTCGATCCGCTCTGCCAGGCTGTGGAGCAGGCATGGAGAGCGGGCATCGTTGTGGTGGTTGCGGCCGGCAACTATGGCCGTGACGACAACGCAGGAACAAACGGCTACGGAACCATCACTGCGCCCGGCAACGACCCTTATGTCATCACTGTAGGGGCCATGAATACCAAGGGAGCTTCCACGCCTTCAACGGCTGTCATCGCCAGCTACAGTTCCAAGGGGCCGACCCTCCTCGACGCGGTGGTCAAGCCCGACATCGTCGCTCCGGGCAATCTGATCGACTCACTCTACTTCCCGGGTGAGACCATCAATCAGAACAACCCCGGGTTTGAGATTCCTCAATCGCTGTACCTCAAGAATGGCCCGCATCACCCTTCCGCCACCTATTACGCCCTGAGCGGGACCAGCATGGCTACGCCCATGGTAAGCGGAGCCGTGGCGCTGCTGCTGCAACAGTCGCCGTCTCTCACCCCCGACCAAGTCAAAGCCCGTCTGATGCTGACCGCATTCAAAGGCCTCGTTCCTTCGAGCACCGCCACGGATCTCATCACCGGGCAAACCTTCCACGACCAGGCCGACATCTTTACGGTTGGATCCGGCTACCTCGACATTCAGAGTGCGCTGCAAAATACCGAATTGGCCCCGAGCACAGTCGGCAGCGCCTTGTCTCCAATCGCAATCATGAACTCGCAACGCGACGTCACGGTGGTCCAGAACGGCTCTTCGATCCTCGGAGGCACCAGCATTCTGTGGGGAACAAAGAACAGCATATGGGGATCGTCTATTCTCTGGGGAACCAACTCGGACGAGGGCGAAAGCATCCTCTGGGGCACCGGCACTTCTCTGTCCGGTAGCAGTATCCTCTGGGGCACGTCTGTTTGGGGCGAGAGCATTCTTTGGGGCACTGATCAGACCCAGCTTGACGGCTCCAATGCGCTGTGGGGCAGCACTACAGGAGGTGTGATCGACGATCTGGAGTAAGGCCGATCAAAAAAGCAGTTTCGCAGATGCTAGCCCGGCTGCGACCGCAGCCGGGCCGCAGTGCGCCGCGGTTGAGGGCAATCCAAAGCGGCCGAAGGTCCTTGGATTCTGCAGTATGGCTCTAACGCAACCGCACTGGATTGCCGATAGGAAGGCCAGCAACCTTACCCCGGGGATTGTGACAATGGAACAAGCCGTGCCAACTCGAGCCAAGGTTTTCATCGTTCTTACGGCCCTGGTCGGCGCATTTGTGCTTTTGTCAGCCTGCCAGCCCTGGCATTCGAACGACCTGTCAAAGTTCGCCTGTTATCTGCTGATTGCCGTTCTGTCTTCCACGATGAAAGTGGAATTGCCCGGAATTGAAAGCACCATGTCGGTCACCTTCCTGTTCATCCTCCTTGGAGTGATCGAACTGTCGCTGGCAGAAGCTCTGATCGTCGGTTGCTCAGCTGCTCTGATGCAGAGTCTGTGGAAGACAAAGCATCGTCCAGAGCTAGTGAAAATCATCTTCAACGTTCTTAGCGTAACTTCCAATGGGATATGGCTTACGTACCACGTTTATCACTTATCGGTAGGTTTTCTTAGAAACAGCATGCCACTGTTGCTTCTGATGGCTGGATGCGCTTACTTCCTTAGCAACACCGTACCGGTCGCCGCTGTCATTGCACTGTGCGCAAGAAGCTCAATGGGAAAAATCTGGAAGGAGACTTATTTCTGGGGCCTTCCCTATAACCTGGCAGGGGCGGGCGTGGCCGGTATCATAAGCTTTGCCAATCACTACATCGGATGGCAGAATGCTCTCATCTTCATGCCGATCATGTATGTATTTTATCGATCCTATCAACTTTATCTTGGCCGTTTGGAGGATCAAAAGAAGCGGGTAGAAATCGAGGCCAGGCAAGTGGCGGCCGAAAAGCGCCACGTTGAGGAGGTGTGCGCGCTGCACATGCGCACGATCGAGGGCCTGGCCCTGGCCATCGACGCCAAAGATCACACGACCCATGAACATTTGCATCGCGTTCGAACATACGTTGAGGAGATTGGCAAAGAGCTCGGTTTGGGCGAGCAGGATTCGGATGCGCTTCGGGCCGCGGCTCTATTGCACGACATAGGTAAGCTTGCCGTGCCGGATCACATCATCAATAAGCCCGGCAGGCTGACTCCCGAAGAGTTCGAGAAGATGAAGATACATCCCGTCATCGGCGCTGACATCCTGGAAAAGGTGGCGTTCCCGTATCCAGTGGCTCCGATCGTGAGGTCGCACCATGAAAAGTGGAATGGAAAAGGCTATCCCGATGGCCTTAAAGGAGAACAGATTCCCATCGGCGCGCGCATTCTGGCCGTAGTCGATTGTCTGGACGCGTTGGCTTCGGATCGGCAATACCGCAAGGCGCTCCCGCTGGACGAGGCCATGAAAAGAATTGGAGAGGAATCCGGCAACTCCTTCGATCCGCGAGTGGTCGAAGTCCTTCAGCGTCGATACCGTGAGTTCGAAAGCTGTGCAAACCGCGGATTGGTTGAGGCAAGAAAGAAATCTCTCAGCTTCAGCCAGTCTCTGGATCTCGGCGAACCAGGCGCCGGCTTTGAGCTCAATCAATCCCGTCGCCGTGAGAATCCGCATGACTTTCTATCTTCCATTGCATCTGCCCGCCAGGAGGCACATACACTTTTTGAATTGAGCCAGGACCTTGGCAATTCTCTGCATCTGGATGAAACGCTATCGCTGGTTGCCATGAGGCTGCGCAAGCTGGTGCCCTACGATTCAATCGTCGTTTCCACCCTCAAGGGCGATTTGCTTGTGCCCGAATTCGTCAGCGGGGATAATTTTCGCGTTCTCTCTTCCCTCGAGATACAGGTAGGAACAGGCCTATGCGGCTGGGTAGCGCAAAACCACGAACCGATCATTAATGGGAATCCCGCGGTGGAGGGTGAGTATGCATACGACCCCAGAAAAACGACCG
>Ga0302275_10004135_pt1 | contig 14458 bp, 9 predicted proteins | sample III_Bog_N2_2_FD_200229 | JGI IMG/M metagenome (GOLD analysis project Ga0302275, IMG submission 200229) | Peat permafrost microbial communities from Stordalen Mire near Abisko, Sweden - III_Bog_N2_2 | ecosystem: Environmental > Terrestrial > Soil > Wetlands > Peat | place: Sweden: Abisko...
ACCCGCCAAATCATCGAGCGGCACAAGGTAGGTCTCGGTTTTGAGCGGAGCGAGATGGATATTATGAAGCACTCTCAGAACCGTATCGCCATGCTTGATCGCCAGCGTCGCGCCATCCGTCTCTGTCACCGGGCTTATCGACACCGTTGCAGTCGGCTTCGCATCATTGCTTGCTGAGTAAGTGACGTTGACGGCCATGTCCCTGGTGGCTTCAACAAATCCACCTTTCAGACCGGCGACCGGGTACCAATATTCTGTCCACTTTTCAATCCGGTGTGGCGCCATAAACTCGCGAAATCCCTGCGTAGCGTAGCGTCCGCTCTGAATTTCGTTGTAAGGTCCATCGTCATCGCTCAGCAGGTTGTCCCATATCCGGCCGCTGCGCGCCGTGCCCCAGGTCCAGATCTTTTTCCCGGGATCCTGCCGAAAATCGGCAACGTGGACCACGCCACTGTCTGCGTCATGATAGTAGACCCCGAAAAAGTCCCGGTGCACTGCCCGGCCGAATATTGCCATCGCTTCCGGATCATTCTTGTACCAGCTTTTATCGATTCCATCTGACACAGGCCACGATCGCACGATGGCAAACGGGTCATCGTCGATGATCTCGCGCATTGGATAGACGTACTGCAGATCGCTCGTTGCCTTGACTGCCGCATTCGTCCAGAAGAGATAAAGGTTTTCAAGCGGTGTGTCGTTGAAGAGCGTAACGTCTTCCTGAAGCCTTGCCGTACCGGGGTGCAAGGTAAGCGCGATTTCTGAATACATGTTGGAGACCCAATCAATGGCTCCCACAATCACTGTTGCGCTTCCATCGGGATTCTGCCTAATCGTCGACTCGACCGGCGAGACCGTGTTCATGGTGTGCGCATACGGAAAGCTGAATTCCATGCCGCCCGCGATCCACGCGCCGCGCGGGCCAACCAGCCCGTATTTAATTACATGGTTTCGATATAACACCTCGCGATGATGGACCTCGTCGTAAAGCGAATAGACATGCCCGCCCAGCCCGGGAAGGATTGTGACCTTCAGGTATCGATTTTCAAGAAAGAGCGCATCGTAAGTTTTGGGCAACCGCTTGTCGCTTAAGTCATCCAGCATCGCATAGGGATATATATCGTTGGAATTGATAAGCGGGAACGATGGAGTTGGATCTGCCGGTCCAGGCACATAAGTCGGAATCGTGATTGTTCCGTGCCAGGCACGTACGGCGTCAGCGCGGATGCGAGTTACTCCGTCCAAGGTAAACAATAAGATACAAACGGCAGCGATAACTCGTGATCTTGTGACGAAGCGTTTCACGATAAATGCTGATGGCATCGTTCGATTGTTCCTTGTCGGTTTCGACTATTGTCGGGTCCGTGCGAAGTGTACTCCTGAAGCCCAGACCTAGACTAATTACGGTCCATAAACGCAGACGGGCGACATAGAACTTGTCGCCTTAGTGCAGTGAATTGTGTGATTAAACAGGAATGTCCCGCAGCATTGCCGCGGGACATTCGTTGGTCGTCTAGAAGTCGTAGACCAGGGATAACTGAATTTTCCTGGGTGCGGAGGCTGTGCCGCCAATTACACCCCATGCAGTTGATGCATTGCCGCCGATGTAGCTGTTGGGCGTTCCGTAGCTGGAAATGTTGAATGCGTTGAAGGCGTCGACTCGAACCTTGAGCGTTTCTTCCCTGATAGTGGCGAACCCTTTGGCGAGAGACAGATCGTAGTTCTGGAATCCCGGGCCACGCTCCGTACCAACACGAGTCGTACCAACGTCCTGGTTAGTGCGGCCGTAAGCGCAACTCGGGTTAGATGAGGACGGTGCCGTACTATGCGAAGTACATGCACTTGCCGATGGATCGGTGCCAAACCACCTGAAGATGCCATCCGCGCCCTTGCCACGATTCACAATCTTCAACGGGCCGTAGTGATTTGCGAGCTCAAAATAGTCGCCGCTCAAATTCTGCGAACAATTGTTATTGCAATCGGCGCCTTGATGCATTGTCAACGGGTAGCCTGAATTGAGCTGCGCGTTGGTTGAGAACTGCCATCCGCCAAATACTTCATCGGTCATCCGGTTCCACGATGAACCAAACTGTTTTCCGTGACCGAAGGGCAGTTGGTAGACCAGGATTCCCGACACAACCTGCCTGGCATCGAAGGTGGATGGGCCGTAATCTGCCTTGGGGTTATTGATATCTTGCCAGTAAGAGTCGTCGTCGTTGTAGTTATCGGTGCCGAAATATCCCGGGTTATTGGTCAGCGATTTTCCGTATGTGTAATTCAGCAGGAACTCCAGGCCCTTGGATTGATGATGCTGCAGCGTTGCCTGGAGTGAATGATAGTTAGAGATACCGCGAGATACGGTTTCTTTGAGCACATCGCTACCCGGGTTATCGGGGCTATTCGGGTTGCCGACAAGCGCGAAGTATGGCTCGATCGTTTGATAGCAGGCATCGATGGCGGCAGCTCCAGAAAGGCCCGAACAAGTGTCGTCAGTGGTGTACTGATTGGCCCACAAGGGTACAGCCAAATGCTGACCAGTCTGGCCCACATATCCAGCTTGGACCGACGTATGGTCGTTAATCTGATATTGGATGTTCAGGTTGAACTGCTGGATAACTGCCGGACGCATATTCGGATCCCAGGCGTAATACTGGGCGCCTGCGCCGGATGCAGCGGCGGGCGTTCCTACCAAACCACTATTGAGACTGTAGACGTTTCCCTGAGATGTTCCCGTGGGTCCAGTTGAATTGTTAGTAACTGCGGGCTGGAATTGCACGTTCTGCGTCATGCGAAGCGACGAGCCTGTGGATTCCAATTCGTCGGTGCTGCCGTAGCCGCCGCGTAAGACGAGGTTCGGCAATACCGAATATGCAAACCCTACGCGCGGCATGAATCCCAGGTAATAGGGGTTAATAAGTGCCCGGCTATTGGTGTTGCCGGTAATTGCATTCTTCTGACCGGCGAACTCCAACATGGAACTGATCGGAGTGCCGGCTGGCTTACCTTTCGCGTAAGCCAGGTCAACGTTGACCATCTTGTTGTTTACTTCATAATTTGGTTGCTCGTAGGAATATCGGAGGCCGATATTCACGGTCAGCTTGGGAAGGATTTTCCAGTCATCCTGAGCATAGATGGCATCGCGCCATTGCCGCTGGCCGAATGGACCATGAACGCCGGAGACCTGCGCTTTGGAGGCAGTGTCGAGTAAAAACTCCGCAAACCCGTAGCCCTCGTCGCAGATAGTAACGCAGCTCCAGTTAGCCGTATCGTTGCCGTTATAACCGAAATACCCTAACTCACCGCCGGTATCGCTCGAGCTGTAGTAGTCCTGTTGATAGCGCAGGAATTCAACGCCGAATTTCGTCACGTGCCTGCCGTGTTCCCAGTTAAGCACGTCGTTGTAATCGAAATTGTTATCGACTGCAAAGCCTTGTATGGGAGGTTCGGAACCGAAGTTACCAATATCCCAGCCCTCGCCGCTGCTCACGTCGATGTATGAGAAACCCGGAACTGTCTGCGTGTAGCCTGAAGGCAATCCAATGCCGCCCTGGCTGTTGCCGTTCGTACCGAAAACCCCCGAGAGATCCTTGGGAACACTCGCGTTGAGTATGATGCGAGTAAATCCGACGCGAGCATTGTTGACGATCGTTGGAGTAACAATGTGTGTCCACGCGATTGCGGCATTCGTGAACGGATAGTCGTCAGTGAAGGGCACCACGGCCGGAACGGGAATCTGCAACGGCTGGTCCCATGCGTCGCCATAACTGAACTTGGCCATCAGCGTATCTTTCGGATTGATGGTGTAGTCCAGGCGAAGATCGCCCTGGTCGTTATGCGTGGTTGCCGAACTTGGGCCTTGAAAGTTTCCACCAAGCAGGGCGCCGGGGGAAGGCGCGTGATTCGGCAGCGGCAAGGCCTTGAGATTGCTCATCAGAAGCGTGAACAGTTTATTGTTTGGGTTGATCGGTATGCAGACGCCCGCTGGGGCTGAACCCTGGGCTGGATACGGGGTCTCGTTGTTGTATCCGTTGGTGGTGTTCCACAATCCGGTCAAGCCGTAATACGCCACTGCCGCCGTAAAGTCACCGTAGCCGGCCGGGCAGGTTGAAGCCGTGTCAAATGCAGAAGCCGATGCAGAGAGGCCGCGCATGGCTGAAGTCGGCACACTTCCCGAACCTATTCCGGCTGTGGTGTTGCGAAACCCTTCGTAATTGCCGAAGAAGAATAACTTGTTTTTGAAAATTGGACCGCCAACCGCTGCGCCAAACTGATTTTGCGTGTAATTGGCCCTTGGACTGCCAACATTCTTGTTGGACCATGTGTTGGCAGTGAGTCCGCCACCTTCATGAAATTCGAACAGGCTGCCGTGGAGCGCATTGGTCCCGTTCTTGGTCACCATGACCACTTCACCACCGTTCACGTTGCCAAATTCGGCATCGGCGTTTCCCGTAATCACATGAACTTCCTGGATGGAGTAGGGTGAGGGATTGTAGCCAAGTCCATTCTGCAGGGTCTCATTGATATCGACGCCATCAAGCAGGTAGCTGTTCGACTGCTGACGGTTGCCATTGAACGAAGGCTGAACATCGGACGGGGAGCCTTCATGCACTGTGTAAGCGTCTCGTTCCGTGCCTTGAGTTCCGCCCATGAGGGCTGAATTCGGATTAACAGATCCGGGCAAGTAAAGGGTCGCAGTTTGAACATTCAACCCGTCCAGCGGCATATTTTCAAGAGTTGTTGAGCTGATGGATGTGCTTATGGTTGAGTTCTCAGTATTGAGCAGCAACGCTTGATCGCCAGTCACGCTTACCGTAGTGCTTGCCTTGCCTATCTGCAGTTTTACGTCGGCAGTTACGATTTGGTCGATCTGCACATGGAACGGCCCGACCACCCCGGTGTCGAAGCCCTGCGCTGTAGCGCTGACGTTGTAATCGCCCAACACCAGGAATTCAAAATCATACAGACCGCTCTTGTCAGAGACCGTCTGCCCCATAACACCAGTGCCGGTATTGGCGATGGTCACTCTTGCTCCGGGCACTACCGCGCCGGTTTGGTCCGATATGATGCCACGCACCGACCCGGTAACCGTCTGGGCCATTGCTACCGTTCCGCTCAAGAACAGAACTAGAAAACAAAGCCACATCGCTGTCCATTTCCTGCTCATAAAACCCTTTCTTGAGAACTGCGTCTGTTATCTCCAAAAGTTGATCGAACTTGCGAACCACTGAATATCTGCAATCCCAATCCCATTTGCTGCCATTCACGTGCCAGCGAACCGGGCGAGCTATACCATTTCAATCGGTTCACTGCTACTGAAAGCCCCGTGTGCGGCGGATTGATTGAAGCGATACTGCCCCATTTTCTCCATCGGCCACGGCCTTGGCAGTCTGTGAACGATTTGTAACTCAATCCGGAACTTCCTTGAGAGCGCCTCGGAACAGAAATACCGGAATGACATCTTGTAAACGATCGCAGAGAAAAAGGCAAGGAAAATATCTCATTATTGAGCAAATTTTTCACAAACTGACGCAAGGACCTTATTTGCATCCCGAATTGATGCAGCCGATTAGCTTTCGAATGAGTGGTTTACCGTTCGGATGCGCATCCCGGTTGGCAGTGAGACGCAAAGCCGCCTGATTGATTCACAGTTTGCTTAAAAGGGCTTTTAGAGCTAGATTCTATGAACCCGAAGGAAGCCCTATTCCCTATTTTCCGGAGAGTCGAGTCTAGGTGGCTCGCCGAATCATTAGTGGCCAATTGATCGAGGCGCCGGCAGACGCGGTGAAATGCAGTTGGGAATCCCGGAGTGCATCCGTTCGGACAGGAATTCCTGCGCCACGCCAGTTCGTAGATCACGATGGACGTTTACGCACAGGCACGAAGGCAGGATATTCAACTCTCATTACAGGATCGGCCCGCGCGATCGGCTCTGAGCCGTCGGCCAAGCGTATCTCAATGCAAGGATTCGAACACTCTCAAGACTTTCCGGAGGATTTCGATGAGAAATACTCGTTGAGCCCGGCGGCAGTCTCCTTCAGGCCGCGGTCGAGATTGTCATTCAGCGCTGTTACGACCGCAGACATCTCCTTGCCCTGGACCGGCTCTGCCTGCGAATAAGAATGAGACCAGACGACCTTGCCGGACTTATGGTCATAGAGTTCAAACTCCATTGAAACCAGTCCGGTGATAGTTGGACCGTCAACTTCTTCGAAGTCAAAGAGCCGGCCGCGAACCACATATTGACCTTCCGACGAACCTCCGAGGCTTTCGACAGAGATGTAATTCCCTGTGGATTTGAGCGCGCGGATCAAGCTGATTTGCACCATCTCAACTGGCGGCTCGACCCACCGGCTGAACTCGTACGCGCCAATCTCATTTACCCCCACGCGGTACGCGATCGGCGTGCCCCGAAGGAACTCAGCACCGCTTATCCGTGCAACCAGGAGCGACGTTGATTGAGCGCCGGTTGGGATAGTTGGGGCAGTTGAAGACTGGATTGTGTAATAGTGGATCGGTTTCGTGCTGCCGCAACCGCACAGCATCAACGCGAACAGCGATAACACAACTGAACCGCCGATTCGATTCATAGCAAGACTCCTTCGCCTAACTTCGAACTCATATCTGGGGCCCTCATCGATTTCGACTCCTCGGCAACAATCGTCGCCGCCAAATCGGCAATTTTTCGCGCCCGGCCATGAAAATCAATTCCCCGCATCGCCGGGTTTGCGATCCTTCAAATGTTCTCCGCGGATGAGGATTGCCGGGTTGTTCTTCAACGAATCCGTCAGTTGACGGATATTTTCCGTAGTCACGCGCACGTTTTCCAGGGTCTGGTCCAGATTGTCAGAGTTGCTCGTGGCGGTGTTCTTAAGTTGCTCCGTCAGTTCTGAAGCAGTGGCCAGTGTTTCCCGCAATTCAATCACTATGGTGCGAATGTCCTCGTGATTCTCGACCACAAGTGAATCCAGGTGCGATAAGACGCTGTTCGCCTGAGTCATCGTTGTTTTAAGGTTGTCGAGTATTGGCAGAATTTGACCGGTGGCAGCCTGTACATTCGTAAGACTCGCTGAGACCTTCGGCCGGCTGTCAGAGAGCATCAAGCTCAAGTTTTCAAGACTGGCCCCAACCGCCCCGCGGTTCTTGTCGTTGAGCAAATCGTTGACGCGATTTTCAGTGGTTTGCAACAAAACCAGGTCCTGATTCAAGTTCTGCAGAGCTTGATTCGCGACCGGCGCAAGGCTGCCAATCATATCTCCAAGGTCGCCGATTCCGATTGTTTCAGCGGACTTCAGTTCGCTGCCCGGAGCAGCTAGTGGGGCATTCTTTGTCCCGGTTCCTATTTCCACAAAGTTATCCGACAGTGCCCCGAGTGCAGAAATCGTAGCTATGCTGTCAGTCTTTACCGGAATATTCGGCTTGACGGTGAAGTCGATCTCAATTCGAGTCGTGTCTCCCGGATCGACCCGAACCGCCTTGACCTTCCCTGCATCCATTCCGCCGTACCTGACCATCGCTCCAGGCAAAAGCCCCCCGGCAGATTTGAAATAGGTGTGGTGCGCAACGCCTCCCGAGGAGAACGCACCCGAGACAGCCAACACCGCCCCAACCAGCAGCACGGCCGCAATCAATACGAAGGCGCCTACTGCCGCTTCCTCACGCTTGCCGCTCATATTGTCCTCATTCTCAGTAACTCCATGCTCTCAACGCTTCACGCTTTTGCTATCCGCCATGAGCATCTGCAGATAGTCAAGTTCATCAGTAACCTCTGGCTCCGGTACCCGGTCAAGAAACTGCCGCACGCGCGGATTACTATTCGCCATGAACTCTTCTTTTGTTCCGAGGGCCACAATGTGGCCGCGATCAACATACACCATCCGATCGGCAATCAAGAACGCACTGGCCAGTTCGTGAGTTACCACCACTATCGTCATGGCGTATGCCTTCTTAAGATTCAAAATCAGTTCGTCAAGTCCTGCGGCAATAATCGGATCCAATCCCGCCGACGGCTCATCGAAAAATAAGATCTCCGGGTCCATCGCAAGGGCGCGTGCTACAGCCGCGCGTTTCTTCATTCCTCCACTTAGTTCCGAAGGCATGAAATCTTCGAAGCTGCCCAGACCCACCTGCCCCAGCTTGATGCGCACCATGATCCGGATCGTCGATTCTTCAAGATCGGTATGCTCTCGCAGGGGCAGCGCAACGTTCTCGCCAACCGTCATTGAGCCGAACAGGGCAGAGCCCTGAAACGACATGCCCATCTTCTTTCGGATCGCGCCCATCTCGCGCTCGGAAATTGCCGCCGTGTTGACTCCCCCGATCCGAACCTCTCCCGATGTCGGTTTTTCCAAACCCACCAACGTCCTCAGCAGGGTGCTCTTTCCCGAGCCGGACCCGCCCAGGATCACCATGGTTTCTCCCCGACGCACATCAAACGTGATCCCGTGCAGAATCTCGCGATCGCCATAACTTACGCGGAGGTTCACTACCGAGATTGCCGCCTCGTTTGAGCCACCGTCATTCATTCAGAGCATCTCCCACCGTTGCAGTCTTGAGATCCAATGCCGCTTACAAAACAGGGCCCTGATTCATAAACATGCCGGTACAGCGACGTTTCACGTTCACTCCGGCGCTAAGTCGGATTGATGAAATAGAACAATGCTGTGAAAACCAGATCGACCAGAATAACCATGGCAATCGAAGTAACCACTGCGGACGTGGTCGAGCGTCCGACTTCCTCGGCGCCCGCGCCCGTGGAGAAGCCTTCTTTGCAACCGACAGCCGTAATTACAAGTCCAAACAATGCACTCTTGATGAGGCCCGTGTAGATGTCGCGAAGGACTATCGAATCCCGTGTTGCCTGAAGATAGGAGCCAACGGTGAAACCAGCGTTTGTGATGCCAAACATGCCTCCGCCGACAATGCCCATCATGTCAGCCCAGATTGTGAGGCAAGGCACCATCACCAGCATTGCCATAAACTTTGGAGCCACCAGAAACGAAACCGGATCCAATGCCATGGTTCTCAGGGCGTCCACTTCTTCGGTCACTTTCTTGGTGCCAATCTCGGCGGCGAACGCTGAACCCGACCGGCCAATCACCATGATGGCGGTAAGCAGGGGACCAAGTTCTCGAAGGATGGAGACAGCCACCGCGCCGGCCAAAAACTGCATCGCGCCCAGTCGCCGTAGTTCATAGGCGCTCTGCAGAGCCATGATGAGGCCTACAAAGAATAAAATCAAAGAAACAATGGGGATGGCTTCCACACCCACTGCAAAGGCCTGGTGAAGAGCGCGCTGCGGGCGTAGCCGCTGACCGCGAAAAGGGCCGACCAGAATGATGTAGGCCGAGCTACCGGTCAGGGCCGCAAGACCGCCGATGTAGGCCAAGCCATCGATTGCCCACCCGCCGATCGCAATTGGTATAGTCTCAATTCTTCTTGGCATATTTATTGCAATGTTTCCGTCCTAAGCGATGCTTCAGCGGCCTCCCTGAGGGCAACCTTCTTTGAAATGGCATTCGTTGTGGCCGGACTCACGCCTCCAGAGCTTGCAATTCGGTTTCGTGAATTTCGAAAACTCGGGTCAATCGCGTGAGTTGTAATACCTGAAGAACGGAAGCGGTCAACCCGTAGAGGATGATTCGCTTCTTGGATTTCTTGGCGTCTTGCAGAACCTCCAACAGGGATGCGATACCCGAACTGTCGATGTACCTCACCTCCGTCAGATTGATCGCAAGACGCTCGGTGCCTTTCAGCGATTCCAACAGTGCTTTTCGCAATGCCGGCGAGGTGCCCATATCAATTTGCCCGGTCACGTCCACTATCACAGCATTTTGTTCATTTCGAACCGAAAATTTTAGTTGTCCCTCCATTGGCCTCCTTTGCCGGCTTGGATCGAGAGCCTATCCACTGCGCGTTGAATCTATGCGAAACACGTAACTGCACTGCAGAAAATCGATTTGCGTTTAGAACAATGCTTGGATTACCCCCCGTCGGCGACTGCCTTTGAAGCATGCAGGCGCTTGACGAGTTTCACTTGGTTTCCCTCAGGGACCGTCTGGTACAACACTTCATCCATGACTGCCTTGATCAAGTGCGTCCCTCGACCGCTCAGTGCGACATCATCCATCGGTCCTGCGCAAATCTTTTTGGGATCAGGTGCCTCTCCCTGGTCCAGCAGTGTAAATTCCATCTGCCGGTCATCAACCAGGCACTCGAACTCGATCGTTTGGTCGTGCCGATTCTTGTAGGCGTGCCGAATAACGTTGGCCACGGCCTCGTCGACTGCCAACTTGACTCCGACACATTCTTCTTTCGACAGGCCATAGGTGCCGCACAACTCCTCTACCGTAGCTCGCACGACGGACAAGAAGCGGGGGTCACTCGGCATACTTAGTCTCAAGTGGAAGTTCATTTACGTTGGAAAAAGTCTGACCCCAATGAAATCACGTTGTACACGACTCGTCAACGGAATAGCGATGACGGCGGATGATTCCAGCGAACCGCTGCGATCGAACCTTTGCGGCGCAAAGCCGGTTTTCAGGATATCCGGCCTTATCGGCCGGTCACTTTTGCGTACGGGGCCATTGCGGGGAACCGGAATTCACTGGATTGGCTGGTTCTCTCTGCTGATCCGCACTGCAACCACGGTCATGTCGTCGTGCTGCGCAGCGCCAGCGGCGAAATTGTCGACAGCGGCGCAGAGCAATTCCGGCAATTGTTCGAGCGGAGCCCCACGGTTCGCGAGCAGGACGCGATCAATTTCCGCCTCGTCCCAGAAGTCGCCTTCACGGTTGCGCGCCTCGACAATACCGTCGGAAATGATGACCAGAGTATCCCCCGGTTCGAGGGCGGCGGTCGCTTGGTGATAGCTCATCGATGGCATCACGGCGACCGGGCAATCCGCTTCCGATAACCGCTCCAGACGCCCGTCCGCATGGATCAGAAACGGGGGAATATGTCCCGCACTCGCATAGGAAAAGAGCTTGCGGTCACTGGAGATTACCCCGCACAGCAGGGTCGAAAATCGTCCCGGCTTTGAGCTTTCAAACAGGGAATCGTTGAGCGCAGTCAGCACTGCGGCAAGGTCGTTTACGCCCCGTTTGAGCAGGCTACGAAGCAGGGTCTGGATGCTGGCCATCATCACTGCCGCCGGAATGCCCTTGCCCGCAACGTCGCCCAGGGTCAGTGCAAATTGCCCATCGGAGAACGGAATCAGGTCATAGTAGTCTCCGCCGATTGAACGAGCGGGGCGACAGAAGCCCACACACTCAAGCCGGTCCAAGCCGGTTGGCGGGTCGGGCAGCATGCGCGCCTGGACCTCGTGCGCCAGGTCCAGCTCATGCTTCATCAGCCGTGCCCCCTCCGCCTCCTGCCGAAGTCGCTCGCTGTCGATGGCGCTGGCCGCAAAATGTGCCAGTAGCCCCAACAGCCCGGCGTCTGTCTCGGTAAAACCGGTCGGCTTGTTCAGCAGCTGCAACCCCCCGATCACCTCGCCTTCAGCACGCAGAGGCACACATAATACCTGCTCGGTCCGGTAGCCGCTGGAGGCATCCACTTTCCGCAAAAGCCGCGATTCCTCTGCGGCATTGTTTACCAGTAGAACCTGGTTGTCGCGAACGCATGCGCCAATCAAACCCTGGCCCATGGGAATGTGAAGCGGAGCCACCCCATGCGCCACCTTGGTCCAGAGTTCGTTTTTCGCCACATCAATCAGCCAGAGACTGCAGCGGTCCGCGCCAATGAGATCCCGGGCAAAGTCCGCGTTCAGGCGAACCAGCTCTTCAATCTTCTGCTCGCGGCTGATGCGGGCCGCATGTTCAAAGATGGCGCGGATGGTGCGTTCGGCCTGATTGTTCAAAACTTCTGCGTCGGAGCTCATGGACCAGCTTTCTTTGACTGCAGTGTACCGGCTGGTCCCGTGGGGGGTCGATATCTAAAACGCTGAGGCGAAAAATCTTTGCATGATTCCCCGAACCCCAGCTTGTTCTGCCTGGTGGAGTATCAATGAGCGAACTGCTTCAAAAAAAAGATCGGCAGCACTTCTGACCGGCCCCGAGACTGGTAAGATTCAGTCTTGACAGAACGCGCTCAGATCGGAATCTCAAGGCTGGTGCCGATACTTGGCCTGACCCTAGCCATCGCCGTTCTCTACTTCGCACGAGAGCTTCTCATCCCGCTGGCGTTTGCGCTTTTGCTGGCATTCCTTCTCAGCCCCATAGTCAAGCGGCTGGAAGGGTGGGGGATCCCACGCGGGGCGGCGGCCGGCCTGGTGCTGCTCGTGGCGGGCGCTCTGCTGGTAATCGTGGGCTGGCTCGCGATGGGGCAGATGATGCAAGTCGGCGGCCGGCTACGCAACGATGCGCAAAATATCCAGCGTAAGATTGCGGGGCTGCAAGGCCGCTCGAACAGCCTCAACGATGCCCTCTCCACACTCGAAGATCTGGGTGTCCAGATCAGCAGCCAAAAACTGCAGGGTGTGCAGGCACCGATGAAAGTCGAGATCGTTACCGAGCACAACATGATCGAGGCAATCCGCGAGTATGCGGGTAGTGTGCTCAAGCCGTTGGGCACTGCGGGCCTGGTTCTGATCTTTACGCTGTTCATGCTGATCGACCGCGAGAGTCTGCGGAACCGGCTGCTGCGGCTGTTGGGCGAGCAGAATCTTCAGGCAACCACCAAAGCGATGGACGACGCGGGGCGGCGAGTGAGCCGCTATGTGCTGCTGCAGTTCGCCGTGAATGCGGGGTTCGGCACGGTGATTACGCTGGGCCTCTGGCTGCTGGGCGTGCCGAGCCCGCTGCTTTGGGGCGCGCTGGGCATGATGCTTCGATTTCTGCCCTACATCGGGTCACTAATTGCGACCTTGCTGCCTTTCGCGGTCGCGGTTGCTGAGAGCGATGGATGGCGCACTCCGATTTCAGTGCTGGCCCTTTTCCTCGTGACGGAGGCCATTGTCAGCAACCTTGTGGAGCCGTTGCTGTACGGGGTTAATACGGGACTTTCGGCCGTGGCGCTGCTGGTTTCAGCGGTGTTCTGGACCGTGATCTGGGGTCCCGTGGGATTGGTGCTTTCGACGCCGCTAACGGTTTGTCTCAGCGTGCTTGGGAAGCATTCGCCGCAGTTCGAGTTCCTGAATGTGGTGCTGGGTGACGAACCGGTACTGAAGCCCGACGTGATCTTCTACCAACGACTACTGGCGCTCGACCAGCACGACGCAATGAATATGCTGGAATCGCTGGGTAGGACTAAGCCCCTGATATCGGTTTTCGACCAGATTGTGATTCCGGCGCTGGCCATGGCGGAACGAGACCGGCAGATCGGTCAGCTGGATGCAAAGCGCGAGAATTTCATCGTGCAGACTATCAACGAAATTGTGTTGGAGTTGACTGAGGCCGAAGCTTCGGCCGCGGCGGTGCGGGAAATGCGGCATACGCGGGTGTTTTGCATACCGGCGCGGAATACGGCCGACGAGATTGCCGCGGCCATGTGCGCGCATTTTCTGTTGCAGCAGGGCTTCCCGGCGATTCCTTTCCACGTAACGGATTCACCCGGAGAATTGCTTGCGAACGTGGGGTGCCAGTCGGACGACGTGGTTTGTATTTCGGCGGTGCCTCCGTTCGCGGAGGCGAGTGTACGGAAGGTGGCCAAGAGCATTGGGGAAGGTGCGGATTCGCCAACGCTGATTGCGGGATTGTGGAGTTATGAGCGTCCGAGCGAAGCTCGAATGCAGAGACTGGTGAAGTCGCTTACGGCTTCGGTGGCTACAAGTCTGGCCGAGGCGGTGGCGCAGGTTCGGGCGGTCGATGCGCGGTCGGCGGGGATGATCGAATGAAGTACCGGTTGTTTTGCGGGCGAAACAGGCATGACTTCATTATTGAGATTCCCGATGAACGGGGTGGCCACATCGGTGCGACCGGTGTGATCCCCCGCGCAGTGCCCCCGAAGCCGTGACGCTTGATCGAGCGCTTCCCGTGCTGCGCTTTCGTTCAGGCTATCGCCGAGCTTGACTGTCTCGCGGACCATTAGCACGATGCTTACGCATTCATATCCCCCTCACAGTGAAGTGCCAATAGTGCCGCTGAGGTGAATTCAAGAAACAAGGAATATTGTCAAAGTGGTGCAGAAACCCCTGCGTCACGCAAGTTCGAAGACCACTACGGACGTTTACGCGCAGGCCCGGATGACGGACAAAAGGCGCTCGCAATTGCGAATCGTTAAAGGCCTGCGTAGGGGCGAGGTAGTGAAAAAGCGTAACGCCAAAAAAACGCCGAAAGCAGGATCTCAGCTGGTAGCGAAAAGAAGCGTTTAGCGGGGGCCGTGACGGAGGCGGTGACGGATTACGACGTCATTTTTGTAATCTATTGATTTATTTGGCGTCCCCGACGGGATTTGAACCCGTGTTATCGCCGTGAAAGACCGCAGGCAAGCAACAAAATCAACTTAATAGGGCGAATAGACGGCC
>Ga0302275_10004158_pt1 | contig 14413 bp, 22 predicted proteins | sample III_Bog_N2_2_FD_200229 | JGI IMG/M metagenome (GOLD analysis project Ga0302275, IMG submission 200229) | Peat permafrost microbial communities from Stordalen Mire near Abisko, Sweden - III_Bog_N2_2 | ecosystem: Environmental > Terrestrial > Soil > Wetlands > Peat | place: Sweden: Abisko...
CGACAAATTTCTCGAAAAATTTCAAACTGCGCTCGCCGCCTTCAAACCGGGCGATCCGATGGATTGGGCGACAACGCTCGGACCGCTGTCCACCGAAGCGGCCTTGGTGCAACTGCTGGGCCAAATCAAAAATGCTCTCAAAAAAGGCGCGAAGCTCGTGCTGGGCGGCAAACGGGTTGATCGTCCCGGCGCTTACATGGAGCCGACCATTCTAACGAACATCAAGCCGAGTAATCCCGCCTACCACGAAGAATTTTTTGGGCCAGTCGCACTGTTCTTCCGCGTCAAGGACGAGGACGAAGCAGTTGCGCTGGCGAATGACTCCGAGTTTGGCTTGGGCGGTTCGGTGTTCACGGCGGATGTCGCTCGCGGCAAACGCGTGGCCAGCCGCATTGACACCGGCATGGTGTTCATCAATCACCCAACCTGGACGTCAGCCGAATTGCCGTTTGGCGGCATCAAGAATTCCGGCTACGGCCGCGAGCTTTCCAGCTTGGGCATCCAGGAGTTCGTGAATAAAAAATTGGTGCGCGTCAGTTCCATTGACGCGCCGGCCTGATCTTAATGGCCCAGCAATGTCAGCCAAGGCATCTGCTGGGCAGGTTAAGACCTAAAAATTATGGAACTCAATCTCGCCAATGCTGAACGAAAGCAAATTTATAGTTTGCTCTGCGGCCTGATAGCGCCCCGGCCCATTGCGTGGATTACTAGCCTGAATGCGGCCGGGCAATTGGATGCGGCGCCATTCAGCGCTTTCAATTATGTGGGCATGGACCCGCCAATCGTAGCCGTCGGGATCGCCAACAAACCCGGGCCGGGCATGATGGCAAAACAGACGGCTCAAAATATTCGCAGCACCGGTGAGTTCGTCGTCAATGTCGTGAACGAAGCAGTCGCGGAGACCATGAATTTCACCGCGATTGATTTTCCGCCGGAGATCAAGGTATTGAAAATCGCCGCTTTGAAAACGGAGCCGTCGCTGATCGTAAAAGTTCCGCGCCTCGCGGCCGCGCCTGCAAGCTTGGAATGCCGAGAAGTTATGACCTTGGAAATTGGTCGCAACCGGATCGTATTGGGCCAGGTCGTGGGGATTCATGTCAAAGATGAATTCATTGATCCGACCGGCCACTACATTCGCGCCGAGCAACTTCATGCGATTGGGCGGATGAACGGTTTGGGCGCATACGTGAAAACGCGAGATGCGTTTCTCCAAATTCCAAGAGTGAATTATGCGGACTGGCAACTTGAGGCCGAAATAAATAAAGCATCGGAAGGTGCTTAACCGTTTAAAAATTATGACCACTAAAAACAAGAAATCAGCAAATACGGAGAAACCTGTTTGGTTCATCACGGGCTGTTCGACCGGCTTCGGACGCGAACTAGCTACCCAGGCGCTGGCGCGCGGCTTGCGCGTGGTGGTGACGGCGCGCAAACCGGAGCAGGTGGAAGCGTTGGCAGCCAAAGGCGAGGCGTTGGTGCTCAAACTAGATGTTACCGAGCAAGGCCAGATTGACGCGGCCATCAAAGCGGCCGAAGCAAAGTTTGGTGCCATTGACGTGCTCGTGAACAACGCGGGCATCGGTTATTTCGCCGCGATTGAAGAAGGTGAAGAGAGTGAAGTCCGCCGGATGTTCGAGATCAATGTGTTCGGCATGAGCCGGATGATTCAAGCGGTGTTGCCGGGAATGCGCCAGCGGCGCAAAGGATGCATCGTCAATATTTCTTCACTGGCCGGACTGCGTTCTGCGCCGGCGCTGGGATTTTACAACGCGACCAAGTTTGCCGTGGAAGGTTTGTCCGGCGCGCTGTTGCAGGAAGTGGAACCCCTAGGCATCAAAGTCATCGTCGTTGAACCGAGCGGCTTCCGCACCGATTGGGCCGGACGGTCGGCCAATGAAAGCAAAAAGCAAATCGCCGACTACGCAAAAACAGCTGGCGAGTGGCGCAAAGAAATTCGCGCCGGTTCAGGCAAGCAACCCGGCGACCCTGTGCGTGCGGTGCAAGCTCTCATCACTGCGGTCGAATCACCCAAACCGCCGCGCCATCTGCTGCTGGGCAACGATGCTTACGAAGGGGCCATGGCCAAGCTCGATGAATTGCGCAAGGACTTCTCAGGCGTGGAAAAAATTGCCCGGGGAGCTGACTTTCCGAAAGCGGAATTCAGCAAAGCAAAATAATTCAACCAACAAAAATCAATTAAAACCATGAAACGCTCCATACTATCACTTGTAATCGCCGCGCTTGCGCTCGGCTCACTTCCATCTGCCAAGGCAGCCGTCGAAACCTACAACATTGACCCCGTGCATACCTGGGTGGGTTTCTCCATCGCCCACTTTTTCACCAAGGTGCCTGGTTATTTCAGCAAGGTGAAGGGAACCATCGTCGTGGATCGCGACCATCTCGAAAACAGCACGGTCGAAGCCGTCATCGAAGTGGCCAGCATCACCACCAACACGAAAATGCGCGACGACGATTTGCGCTCGACCAATTTCTTTGCCGCCGCCCAATTTCCGTCTATGACTTTCAAGAGTGAATCATGGAAAAGCACGGGCGACAACACCTACGCTGTCACCGGCACACTCACGATGAAGAATGTCGCCAAGGAAGTTGTGCTCACGGTCAAGTCGCTGGGCTTTGGTCCGGGCATGAAAGGCGCCGCGATCTCAGGTTGGGAAGCCTCGCTGACGCTGGACCGGCGCGATTTCGACATCTCTGCCGACCAAGGGTTGATCGGCAACAGCGTGGATGTGCTCATCAATGTTGAGGCGGATTTGAAATAGCCGATAGGTAAACTTTGAACCCCAAACCAATCCAACAAACCAGTCAGCTAGAGAGGCATCGCAGCGGACGCATTGGCTGGTTGCGTGCCGCCGTGCTGGGAGCGGATGATGCGATTGTTTCGACCGCGAGCCTCATGATCGGGGTCGCGGCTTCCTCTGCTCCCAAGGCGGCCATTTTGATCGCGGGTGGGGCGGGGTTGGTTGCCGGAGCGATGTCTATGGCCGTGGGGGAATACGTTTCGGTCAGTTCGCAACGCGACGCGGAGCAGGCGGACATCGGCCTTGAAACGCTTGAACTCGCCACCGAGCCGGAAGCTGAATTGCAGGAGTTGTCGATGATCTACGTAAAACGCGGACTTGAGCCGGATCTGGCAATGAAGGTGGCGGAACAGTTAAGCACCCATGATCGGCTCGGCGCACACATGCGCGATGAACTTGGAATTGATCAGGCTTCCCTCGCACGTCCGTTGCAAGCGGCATGGATCTCAGCGGCAAGCTTCGCGTCGTTCGCCATCGTGCCCATCGTTGCTCTGCTCGTCGCATCGGCGGCCTGGCGGATTCCCATGATCGCCGTCTTTTCGCTGGCGAGTCTCGCTGCGTTGGGTGCGTTTGGCGGTCACCTCGGTGGCGCGCCGCTTGGTCGGGCCGCGTTACGGGTTACCATCGGCGGTGCCCTGGCCATGAGCGTCACGGCCGTGATCGGTCGAATTCTCGGCGTTTCGGTGGGATGATAAAATCGTAAGCGTTCAATTTGTATTACTTAACTTTTGCCGACAAAACTGGAAGACACCATGCACGCGATGGTATTAAACAAAATCGGTTCCACGCTTCAATGGACCGAGCTTGCCGATCCGCAACCCGGTCCGGGCGAGATTCGAGTGAAGGTATCTGCCTGCGGCGTCTGCCGCACGGATTTGCACGTTGTGGATGGCGAGCTTCCCAACCCCAAAATTCCGATTATTCCCGGGCACGAAATTGTTGGCCGGATTGATTTGCTTGGGACTGGCGTTGGAGGTTTGAAACTAGGCAAGCGCGTCGGCATCCCTTGGCTCGGACATACCTGCGGGGTCTGTCCATATTGTTTGGAACACCGCGAAAATCTTTGCGACCACCCGCTTTTCACCGGGTATACCCGCAACGGCGGCTTTGCGACGATGGTCATCGCCGACGCGCGCTTTGCCTTTCAGCTCGGTGAAACCGGCAGCGACGTGTCGCTTGCGCCATTGCTCTGCGCTGGACTAATTGGCTGGCGTTCGCTCGTCATCGCTGGCGAGGGGAAAAAGATTGGACTCTACGGTTTTGGCGCTGCGGCCCATATCATCGCGCAGGTTGCAAAGTGGCAGGGTCGCTCTGTCTTCGCTTTCACTCGACCCGGTGATCTGTCCACCCAGGCTTTTGCCCGGAGTCTCGGCGCAATTTGGGCCGGCGGTTCGGATGAGCCGCCACCGGAGTTGCTCGACGCAGTAATTATTTTTGCGACCGTGGGTGATCTTGTGCCGCTCGCTTTGAAGGCAGTTCGCAAGGGTGGTCGCGTCGTTTGCGCGGGCATCCACATGAGCGACATCCCCGGTTTTCCGTATCAATTACTTTGGGAAGAGCGGCAACTGGTTTCGGTCGCGAATCTCACGAGGCAGGACGGAATTGATTTTATGCAATTGGTGCCGCAGATGAAAATCGTCACGAAGACCACGAGCTATCCGCTGAACCAGGCCAACCAAGCGCTCGCCGATCTCCGTGCCGGGCGCTTCGAAGGCACGACTGTTCTCGTTCCATAAGCGCGGCAGTTTTTGGATTTTTAATCATGTTCGGGTTTCACCCCATGGCATCCACAAGATTGTCAGATGATGCTTCCAGTTATGGATATTAAAACTTGGCTTGTCGAAATGGAGGTTGCGGCTTGTCTTTTAGTGGGGGCGATCACCGCGCTTATATTAATGGTGGGGCATACGCTGTGGCTGTGCTTAGCTCGTAAATAACAACAAAGCAGTTTCCCGTCATGTTGGCAGCTGAAAAACATTAAACCAAAAACCGAACAAATTATATGACCACCCTCGAAATCAAAGGCGACTGGAACATCACCAAAGGTAAATTAAAACAAAAATGGGCGAAGCTCACGGATAATGATCTCCGTTACACCGAAGGACAGCAGGAAGAACTGGTTGGCCGGATTCAAAAGCTTACCGGTGAAACGCGTGAAGTTGTAGAAAACACAATCAAGGAATACTCCGCTGCCTGCGGCTGTAAGTAAAACCAGGCAAGCCACCATCATGCCTCAAGGCGATAAATCCAGCTACACCGACAAGCAGAAGCGGCATGCGGCTCACATAGAAGCCGGTTATGAGCAACGCGGTGACAGCGTGAAAACTGCGGAGGCGCGAGCTTGGGCTACCGTGAACAAACTCTCCGGCGGCGGCAAGAAGAGCGGCTCCGGCAGGAAAATTCGTTAAGCAAAATATAATTCGTATATGAAAACTGAAATCCAAGACCCGCCCTCGGCAGAACCCGAGGTTGTTGCCGAGACCGCTGCCAGCGAATCGGAGGCGCTCCTTAAGGATCTCGCCGAGCAGAAGGATCTGCATCTACGCCTGGCTGCCGATTTCGACAACTTCAAAAAACGCAGCCGGCAGGAAAGTGAGACCCGCGCAGTGGCACAAAAGGAATCCTTCATCCTCGAGTTGTTGCCCGTCATTGACAATCTCGAACGGGCATTGGCCGCCGGCGCATCGCGAGATTCCGCACATTTTCATCAGGGGGTGGAAATGACCTTGAAGCAACTGCAACAGTTGCTCCGTCAGCACGGCGTCGAAAGTGAGGAGATTGTCGGCAAGCCGTTCGACCCGCATCAGCATGAAGCGCTTTCACAAGGCCATGATGCGGCGCAACCCGATCACGCCATTCTCCAAGTGATCCAGCGTGGCTACCGAAAAGGTTTGAAGATAGTTCGCCCGGCTAAAGTGATCGTGAATGACCTGACGGCTGCCAAGCCCGCCCGCCATGGCCGTTGAATTCAAAGATTATTATCAGGTCCTCGGCGTGACGCCCAAGGCGACGGACGACGAGATCAAAAAGGCGTTCCGCACACTCGCGCGCAAGTATCATCCCGATGTCGCCAAGGACAAAAAATCGGCGGAGGAAAAATTCAAGGAGATCAACGAGGCCAACGAGGTCTTGAGCAATCCGGAGAGCCGCCGGAAATTTGACCAGCTCGGTGCCGATTGGAAAACGGGCGCCCAATCGCGGCCACAACCAAGTCATGCCGGTGGCCGATCCGCTGGACAGGCAACGCGCGGCGGGGAAAGTGAATTTCAATTTGAAGGCACGGGCTTTAGTGATTTCTTTGAACAGTTCTTTGGCGGACGGGCGGGCCAAGCTCGCGGAGCTTCGCCATTCGACTCACAAGAATTTGCCAGTGGCCACGAGGAACCGGAAGCGGCGCGAGGCCAGGACATTCAAGGCGACATTCTTATCACGCTCGATGAAGTGCTCAAGGGAGCGATGCGCGCCATCTCGGTGCGCCGAAACAATGCGCGCACTGGCCAGGAAGAAACCCAGACCCATCAAGTGCGAATTCCAAAGGGAGTCCAGGCCGGTCAAACTATTCGCGTATCCGGCAAAGGCGGCGAGGGATCGAATGGCGGCGGCGCTGGAGACATCTATTTGCGGGTGCGCTATGCTGAGCATCCCGATTGGCGGGTACGCGGGGCCGATCTGACCGGCTCTCTGGAGCTGGCTCCGTGGGAAGCAGTTTTGGGATCAACGGTTGCCGTGCCGACCTTGGAAGGCAGCGTTTCCGTAAAAGTTCCCGCGGGCTTTCAGCAGGGACAAAAACTGCGCGTCCGAGGCAAAGGGTTGCCTGCCGGCGGCACCAAACGCGGCGATCTTTACGTCGAGGCTTCCATTCAATTTCCACCTCACCTCAGCAAGGAGGACGAATTTTTGTGGAAACAATTGGCGGCCCAAGCCACGTTTAATCCGAGAAAATCAACTTGAGGTCCGGACTCAAATTGCCCCAGTGGCGAATGGCTCTGGTGGAGGAAGCTGACCACCAGCGTAATGATAATGGTAAGTGCCGGTCTTAACTGAATCCATGCCGTTGAAATCCGGTGCGCCGCGCGAAGGACGCGAAGGGAACGAAGGAAAACCAGCGGTGCGAACGGCTTTAAACGGCACCCCAAAGGGTGAACCGGTTCCGCTCATCGCAAGGAATGTAAATCAGACCATCCCTTCGCCGCCTTGGCGCTCTTCGCGCGACCCGTTTCAGCTTTTCACGGCATCGTTCCGGCTCAAAATGTTATCACTGAAGCTGCAACCAAAAAACGGGCATCCCTATCAAATAGTCGCTTTTGTTTGGTGTCGCTATATGATTACCCAAACACTTATGAAAACCACCGGCAACGCCCCAACTGACGCTCGCAACCAACCCAAAACAGTTCTCCCAGATATGGCCAGCGACCGCGCCACGCTTGCCGCCATTGCGCATCAGGCCATGATTGCGCGCGGCTTGGAACCGGACTTTCCATTGGCGGCGCAAAAAGAACTGGCCGCCATTGCCGGCTCAGCCAAAGCGACGGACAATGTCCGCGATCTGCGCAACTTGCTCTGGGCTTCCATTGACAACGACAACTCACGCGACCTCGACCAGCTTACCGTCGCCGAATCGCTCGCGGGCGGGCAGGTCAGAATTCTCGTCGCCGTCGCGGACGTGGACGCCTTGGTGCGCAAAGGTTCAGCCCTCGACGCCCATGCGGCGCGCAACACCACTTCCGTTTACACGCCTGCCGCCATTTTTCCCATGCTGCCGGAGGCGCTCTCCACCAACCTGACTTCGTTGAATGAAGATCAGGACCGCCTCGCCATCGTGGCGGACATGGTTTTCAAGGCCGACGGTTCGCTCGTCTCGTCGGAGCTTTACCGCGCGCAGGTTCACAATCGCGCCAAGCTGGCTTACAACAGTGTCGCCGCGTGGCTGACCGGCACCGGCCCGGCGCCCAAACGAATCGCGGAAGTTCCCGGACTCGACGAAAATCTGCGCCTTCAGGATCGCGTCGCGCAACGGCTCACGGGACTGCGCCACCATCACGGCGCGCTGAGTCTGGAATCGCTGGAAACACAGACGTTGTTCGCCGGTGATGCGCTGCGCTGGAGTTGGATCAAACCAACCGGGCGACGCAGTTGATCGAGGAATTCATGGTGGCGGCAAATGCCGTGACCGCGATTTTTCTGGCTGGCAAAAAATTTCCGTCCCTGCGCCGCGTTCTGCGTGATCCCGAACGCTGGGCGCGTATCGTCCAGCTCGCGGCGGAATTCAAGGAACAACTTCCCGCCGCGCCGGATGCGGTCGCGCTCGAAGGTTTTCTGACGCGCCGTCGCGCGGCCGCACCGGAAAAGTTCGCCGACCTTTCGCTGTCCGTCATCAAACTTATTGGCCGCGGCGAATATGCGCTTGATCTGCCCGGCGGCGACGCGCCCGGGCATTTCGCGCTCGCGGTGAAAGACTACACGCATTCCACTGCGCCGAACCGTCGCTTTCCCGATCTCATCACGCAGCGGCTCTTGAAAGCCGCGCTGGCAGGTGCGCCGCTGCCTTACACGATTCCGGAGCTGACGGATCTCGCCAAGCACTGCACCGATCAGGAGGACGCCGCCACCAAAGTTGAACGTCAGGTCAACAAGTCCGCCGCCGCGCTGCTGCTGTCGGGAAAAGTTGGACAACAATTCGACGCCATCGTCACCGGTGCGGCGGACAAAGGCACCTGGGTGCGTCTCCTCCAGCCGCCGACCGAAGGCCGGCTCATGCAAGGCACGCAAGGTCTAAAAGTGGGCGATCACGTTCGCGTCAAACTCATTCACACCGATGTGCAACGCGGTTTCATAGATTTTGCCCGGGGTTGATGGCAACTGGCTCTGCACCGGACCGTAAGTTTCACAATTCGTGATGGGGTGAAGACCCCATAGCCGGCAACTAGTTTTCCAGCCATGTTCATGGGATGGAACCAAACCAGCTTTCTCTGCACGCAGACCGCGGCCTAAACCAGAGCCGACCGGCTGCTGCCCCGTCGCCGGAAGCGGTAGCTCGCCGGGCGTATGCCATTTATGAAAATCAAGGTTCACAGCCCGGACATGAGGTGAAACACTGGCTAGAAGCCGAGGCGCAATTGTTCGGCGGCGTCGAACGCGAATCCCAAATGCATCCGGGTTCATCTCTTTTCAAAACCGAACATTAAACAACCATCCTGCTATGAAACACCATAAATTATCCAAAACCCAACAAGCGGTGATTGCCCCCCGGCCGACTTCGAGTGCTGGGCTGGACGCCGATGAAATTAATTTTTCGCCCTCGCCGGACGAAGTGGCCCGTAAGGCTTACTTCGCCTATGAGAATCAGGGTTCGCAGCCGGGTCACGAGGTGCAGCATTGGCTGAAGACCGAGGCGGATTTGATCGCGGAACGCAATCTCACGCGGATCCACGGTTTTCATAATCAGACGTGAGAATATTTTCTACTCAAAAAAAGTGAACACACCCATTATTGACCGGGACCTGGGCAAACAGGCGCCGCACAGTCCGCGTGAACGCATCAGCGGATTTGCGATCGCGTGCCGGGCGGTGGACAAATGCCGCGCCAGCCTGGCGGGCACGCTCGGCGAATATCACTACGACTGTCCGCTGGACAACCAGCTTTTCAGTTTCAAGGACATTACCGGCGACCAGTTCGCCGCCGCCGTAAAGGTCGCTAAAAATTATGACGAGGTCGGCACATGGTTGCTGGCCAATGGCACGGCGAAGACGCCGCCGGAAATCGAAGGCTGGTCGGATGCTCAGGAAGCGGGAAGCCCGATGAAAAACCCGGAGAAGCGAGATCATTTTATTGAGAGTTGCCATCGGCTGGGGCTGAACCCGGATAAAACCACCACGTTCGACCGGCTGGAGGCTGATGATCGATTCAGTTTTCGCAGTGCAACCGAATAAGTGTTCCTCACCAAAGATTTTAAATCACCAAACCACCAAACCAAATTAAATTTATGAAAGACCATGCCAACAAACTTGCAGCCAAATCGCAAACTCCGGTTTTTCCGCAAACCATGCATGAGCTGCGGCCCAATCAAGAGAAAGTCCTGCCCCATCACGAACCAAAAAAACGGGACAACATTTTTTCGAAATCCCGTGACTTGCGTGAGGATCGCGGCACGCGCGAAATGAAAACCTCTCATAACGACCAAACCAACCACGCGAAGTAATTATTAACTTATGAAAAAAAATCCACTGAAGGACGGCGTCATCTCGGAAAATTCCGCCGCCGTCGGCACGGTCACGCGGAAGATGGTTCAGGCGCGGGCGGCGGAACTGGCGATCATTGACGGCCATTTGTCGCATGATGCGACCGAGTCCCATTTCGCGCAGGCCAAAAGGGAATTAACCGGCGTGCCGGATACGGATCCGCATGATGCAATTTTGGATTCCGCGCCCGAGTCGGAACGCTGGGATCCGTTGCCCGGTTCGACCGGAACCAAAGCCCGGGTTGCCCCGAGTGAAGATGAAGACGAAGAAGGCCGCAGCGATAATGAACGGCTTGTCGAAGGCGGCATTGCCGAAGCCGAGATTGAGCAAAGTTTCGAGGCCACCCGCGCGGCCGCCAAAAAGGATTTATGAATTCACAGGTGGTCATCGGCTCGCAAGCGGGTGAAGTGGCATTAGTTTCCACTTTGCCCGACATGAGCGACCCACTATTGCAGGCGCTTTATGCTCTGATCACGCAACAGCCATTTTTTAAGGGATTAAATTCGCAGCAACTACAACTGCTCGCAGCCTCGGCCTTGGAGATGAAGTTTGAAACCGGGGCGACGATTTTTGATGAAGGCAGTCCGGCCAACCGGTTTTATCTGATATTAACCGGACGGGTGGAACTCTCGTCAGAAATGGAAGACCGGAACGTGATTCCCATTCAAACACTGGGACCCGGCGATGACTTGGGCTGGTCCTGGCTTTTTCCGCCCTATTCCATGCACTTTACGGCTCGCGCGTTGGAGCCAACCACCGCGATTTTTTCTATGGGACACGGCTGCGTGAACAGTGCGAGCAAGATCACGAACTGGGGTATCAAATCATGAAGCGCATCGCCGAGGTGGCGACCCAGTCGCTCCGGGCCACCCAGCGACTCTTGATGAAATACATTGATAAGAACACTCCTGAAAAGCCATGAAGATGACTGGTCTCAAATAAAACCAGCAGTGAAGGATAAAATTATGCCCGAACCCACTTGGAAACCTTTTAGCCAGGCAGCGCATGGCCATCTTTCCAGGGCGGACAAAGTTATGTTGATGCCAGCCTCGGCCTTCGCCTTTCCCCGTGCGCGCAAAGAGCCGATGACCGATGCGACCCATGTGCGCGATGCGATGGCGCGGTTCAATCAGGTCGGTGACGTCACGGACGCCGAACGAGACCTGGCGTTTGCGAATTTTCAAAAAGCCGCGCGCCATTTCGATATTCAGATGAAGGAAACCGACTGGCATCAATTCGGAACGTGACATAAACATTTTATGAAAAATACCATGAGCCGTGAAATCCGGCTGGCCTCCCGCCCGCAAGGGATTCCCACTGCGGCCAATTTCACATTGGCCGAGACCGAACTGAAAACGCTGCCCGATCAGCAGGTGCTCGTGCGCAATCTGTTCATGTCGGTGGATCCGTATATGCGCGGGCGCATGAATGATCGCAAGTCGTATGTGCCGCCGTTTGAAATTGGCAAAGTGCTGGAGGGCGGTGCGGTGGGCGAAGTCATCGAGTCGCGCGCAAAGGAATTCAAGGCGGGCGATGTCGTCGTTTCCAATTTCGGCTGGCGTGAATATTTCTTCGCCGCGCCGAAATATCTGCATCTGGTCAGCCGCGCGGTTCAGCCGCTCTCGGTTTATCTCGGTGCGCTCGGCATGACGGGCATGACGGCGTGGGCCGGGTTGAATCTCGTGGAGGTCAAAGCGGGCGATGTCATTTACATTTCCGGCGCTGCTGGTGCCGTGGGCAATGTTGCCGGCCAACTGGCAAAAATTCGCGGCTGCAAAGTCATTGGCTCCGCCGGGTCCATGGCGAAGGTGAAATTTCTGCGCGAGGAATGCGGCTTCGATATCGCCTTTGATTACAAGACCGGTCCGGTGCTTGAACAATTGAAGGTTGAGGCCCCGGACGGGATTGATGTTTATTTCGACAATGTCGGCGGTGAAGCGTTGGAAGCCGCGCTTTCGACACTGCGCGTCCATGGTCGGATCATCGCCTGTGGCGGCATCACCGGATACAACGAGGAAGAACCACGCCCCGGCCCATCCAATCTATTTAACATGACGATTAAGCGCCTGACCATGCGCGGCATGATTGTCAGTGATTCTCTGGACCGCCGGGAAGAATTTGAAAAAGAAGTCGGCGGCTATTTGCAATCGGAAAAACTGAAAAGCAAAGAAACCGTCGTCGAAGGCCTCGACCAGGCCGCCGGCGCATTCATCGGACTCTTCGCTGGAAATAACATTGGCAAGATGGTGGTAAAACTGAATTAAGCCAGTTCAGAGGATCACAGCATGAAGAAAGTGTAGAATATGCTGCACTGGCTGCATGAACTACTGCCTCACATTCCGCATTACGGATATGTGCTCGTCTTCGTTGTCGCATTTTTGAACAACCTTGGCGTTCCACTTCCAGGTGAAACCATCGTGCTGGGGGCAGGATTTGTTTTTGGTAAAACGGCGAATTCAATGTGGCCACCGATCATGGCCGGAACGGCGGCCTGCTTTCTGGGCGGCATTTGCGCTTTCACGTTGGGACGGCGGCTGGGGTTGAGCGGCCTCGAAAAAATCCGCTGGCTCCATCTGACGACCAAACACCTCCAATGGCCCGAACAATTTTTCAAACGTCATGGTGCCAAGACAGTTTTTATCGCGCGCTTCATCTTCCTGTTTCCGCCCGTCGTGGTCAACCTGCTGGCCGGCATGTCGAAGATGCCGTGGCGCACTTTCCTGTTTTACAATATTACCGGGTCGGCGGCTTATTCCACCACCTACATCCTGCTCGGATATTTTTTCGGGAAGCAATGGAAGCGTCTAGAATCCTGGCTGGGGCCTGTGCCGCTTTACCTGATCCTCGCGGTAATAATCCTCGTTGTGCTGGCTGTGCATTTCAGAAAGTCCCTGTCCGGATTATGGGCGCGGCGATTTTCCAAAAGACGTTAATAAACATCGATGCCACCAAGTAAAGCAAATTGAGACCTTTGCAAAGACCCTGTAGCGGCGCTCTATGAGCGCCGAGCAGACGATAATTGACAAGAAAACCAGGGCGGTCACAGACCGCCGCTACAACAAATATTGGGTTTTGTAGAGGCCTCAAATTAACAAAAATGAAAAATTCCTTTCCCTTGTCAGAAGCCTATCGGCTGCTCGAACCCGGCCCGGTCGTGCTGCTCACCACCGTTCGTGCCGGACGTCCGAATGTGATGCCCATGTCGTGGCATCTGATGATGGAGTTCATCCCGCCACTGGTCGGCTGCGTGGTCAGCAACAGCGATTACTCGTTTGCAACTTTGAAGACGACCAAGGAATGCGTGATCAACATTCCCACCATGGAACTGGCAAAGACCGTCGTGGCTTGCGGCAACACTTCCGGCAGCAGCGTGGATAAGTTCAAGAAATTTGGACTCACCGCCGTGGCTGCAAAATTTGTCAAGTCTCCGCTCATTGCCGAATGTTACGCCAGCCTGGAATGCAAGGTCGTGGATATGAAGCTGGTGACTAAATACAACTTCTTCGTTCTGGAAGTGGTTCAGGGCTGGGTTGACCCGGCGCGGAAACATCCCCGGACGATTCATCATCAGGGCGAAGGTGAATTCATGGTGGCGGGCCGGACGCGCCATCTGCCTTCGCCAAAAACTTCGCTCGGCGGAAAGTAAAAGAGCGTGCCGAATTTGTCCGGCGCGCTCAATTGATGATTTGCTTTGGTCTTTAGATGACCATCAGGCTGGCCGGGTTGCTCCAGTTGCTCGGTCCCGCCGCGCCGACCGCGTTCAGGGTGACGGTGTAAATCACGCCCGGCGTCAGGCCGCCGAACGCCCAGTTGGCCGCCGTGCCTTGCGCGGTGAGGGGCACCGCTCCCGGCGTGTTCGCCATGCACGTCCAGTTGTAGATGGACGCTCCGAAGACCGGGTTGGCCTTGGCAATGAGCAGGCCGCTCAACGGGCCTTGTTTGAGGATCAACCCCTGCGGCGCCGGCAGAATGCCCACCGGCGTGCGCGTGGTCTTTTGCGGCGGAAAACCGCCAAATATTTGATTGAATAAATCGGCAATCTTTTTTCCGGCTTTAATACAATCCCACTTTTTTTGAAATATTTTTTCACCGGTGGTGCGGACCTGCGGCCACCCGGTAAAAAACCCATAAAACAAGGTAAAATGACGTTTTCCGCGCGCTGCCAAGCCAATCATTAATACTGCGGACGCCATTCTTAGTATTAATGGCGACGTTCTTAGTATTGCAGACGCCGTTCTTAGTATTAATGGCGGCGTTCTTAATATTGCGGACGACGTTCTTGTATCTTCCTAAATGTCCTGCTTGGCAGTCTTGAGTGAGTCGGTCAAGCTGGAGTTGCCTTCCCGCCTGCAGGCG
>Ga0302275_10004167_pt1 | contig 14396 bp, 9 predicted proteins | sample III_Bog_N2_2_FD_200229 | JGI IMG/M metagenome (GOLD analysis project Ga0302275, IMG submission 200229) | Peat permafrost microbial communities from Stordalen Mire near Abisko, Sweden - III_Bog_N2_2 | ecosystem: Environmental > Terrestrial > Soil > Wetlands > Peat | place: Sweden: Abisko...
CGGTCACACCGCAAAGCGCAAGCGGTACCTTCGCTGCTCAAAACAGCTTAGACCACCTGAACTGTTACGTTTTCCTTCCTCCGCTCTTAAGAGTGCTCGGGCCCAACGCAAGACAAGCGGCGCAATCGGTTGTAGGCGAATCCCGCACCATTCTTGCGGTATGTTTGCACTGGATTCGGCGTAGCGCCGCAATTCGCCGCAATATAGGACTATCTGGTATTGAATGAAAGCTGAACTGGACTCCGTTGATCGAGACATACACGAGTCCGCCTCCTGCGACAAACAAACGGACGCCTTCGATATTAGCCTGCGCGACAGTAACGACTGCTTGTCCTGGGTGCGCCTTAAAGGAATAGCTTTCCTTCGCGAGTCTCTGCCTGCCGTTGTACAACGACCGCTTGTTATTCAGAGCAGCATTCAGCAAATTAGCGCAAATGAACACATAAGCTGCATCAGCGGCCAGGTTACTTGACCAGCCCAGTCCGGTTCTGGCTTCCCGAAGCTCGCTTTTTTGATTTCCTGGGTAGGCGCGTTGCGGCGCATCATTAGTGCGTGAGATCACGAGAAATGTAAGATTGACAGCCTGTACTCGCGCCGACCCTGACGGATCCCGACGTCAATCGAAGAACGTGCGATCCTCTTCCGCAAGATGGGGTCTGGCGGCGGCCACGTTGAAGGTTACTCCCAGCCCGGGCCTGTCCCAGACGTCGATGAAACCTTTATTGACAATAGGATTCGGAAGGCCTTCGACAATGCCGTACCACCAGTCGGGCTGCCCATAAGGGTACTCGAAAGCGATATAGTTTTGCGGCAGTGCGGCTGCCATGTGAACGTGGGCGGCCAGGCCGATCAGCCCGTCGAAGATTCCGTGCGGGGCTACGGCGATACCGTGGATATCGGCGTATTCCGCGATCCACTTGAGCTCGGCTATACCTCCCACGTCCTCCGGGTCCGGGCCCACTACGTCGACGGCCTGCTTCTCGATCAGATCCTTGAAGTTCTGTCGCAGGTAGATCTCTTCCCCGGTGTGGATCGGTACTGACGTAGCCTGTTTGAGGTCCCGGAAAAGTTCGGCGTTCGGGTACGGAGTGTAGTCGCCGGTGAGGATGTCTTCAATCCAGGCGATGTGCATCGGCTCGCATGCGCGCGCGAACGCGATGGCGTCTTTGATCATCCAGCCGGGACCGCAATCGAGCGCGAGCGCGACCTCGTCTCCGAGCACTTTCTTCATCGCTTCCACGCAGGCGATCACGTGTGCGAGGCCGCGTTCGGTCATCACGCCGCGGTCGGGGTGCGACGCTCCCTGGCGCGGCTCGTCGTACCACATGTCGGGGATGGCGCCCATCATGCCGGGATTGTGAAAGCCTACGGCCATCTTGATGAGCGTGAATCCTTCTTTGGCTTCCTTCATTTGCTGCACGTTCGCGGCGTAGTCCCGGGGCGTCTGACCTGTCACCGGCGGCCGGAAGCCTCCGTTGTAAATACGCACGCGGTCGCGGATTTTCCCGCCCAACAGCTTGTAGACCGGCACTCCGGCCACCTGACCGGCGATGTCCCACAGAGCAATCTCGATCGCGCTGACCGCGGCTCCCCACGGTTTGAAGGCGCCCAGCCTGCGGATCTTGAGCATCACCCTCTCCACGTCGGTGGGATCTTCGCCCAGAAGATAATCCCTGTAGAAAAGAACCATCGGCTTGAGATACGCTTTGGTCGACTCGGCCTGACCATAGCCCGAGACGCCCTGGTCGGTTACGATTCGAACGACGGGATTGCGGCCGATGATGGCGCATCGCAGGTCCGTTATTTTGATTTTGGGCCGTCCGGTTCGGCGCTCCTGAGCGATCGCCGATGCCGCCGTTGCCGTCGCGGGAAGCGACCGCAGAAAACCTCTGCGTGTCCACTGAGTCATGAGTATCTCTCCGAGGAATTTATGATATATCGAACGGCGGAATCCGGGGCTGGGCGCGTGGCTGCGGAGTGCCGCGCTTTCAGTTCGCCGAGCGTTGAGCCGCAGGGTGTGCCTCCGATGCCAACGATGTGGTCAAAATGCCTCGGGACTCGCGATACCTCAGGGTGCTTGACAGTTTTGGGGCGCGCCTTACAACATGTAGCCGCTTCGCGCCGGGTGGAAGCCCGGCGGCAAGGCCGAAGACTTGCCCCACGAAGGCTTCTGACTGAGCGGAGCTTCTCGATCAGACCCAAAGAGAATGCGGGAGCGAGACCGGGTGGGTGGATCTGATTGTCGACCCTATAGACGATCTTGCTCTTGAAGGGCGCGAACTTCAGGTGATGGCGGCAAGACCCGAAGCCGCGGGTTCCATTGTGCCCGGTCCCATTTCAGACCGTTGCCCTGTTCCGATAAGCCAGGAAGAACCCCGCCGGCACCACAAACACTGTAACCACCACCGACAGCCCCAGCCCACCCACCAGCGCCATCGCCAGCGGCGCATACGATTCGCTGCCTTCGCCCATCTTCAGCGCCATCGGTAACAGCCCGATGATCGTCGCGAGCGTGGTCATCAGAATCGGCCGCAGCCGCACCGCGCACGACGTAATCACCGCCTCTGCGATCTCATGGCCTTCTTTCACCAGATGATGCGCGAACTCCACAATCAGAATGCTGTTCGACATCGTAATGCCCGCCAGCATCACCAGCCCCATCAGCGACATTACATTGAGCGGCGTGCCGCTCAGCCAAAGCGTCAGCAATGCGCCCGTGACGCCCGGCGGGAATGCCAGCAAAATGAGGAACGGATCCGTGAAGGATCGGAACTGCGCCACCAGCACCAGATACAGCAACACCACAGACAAAGACAGGCCCACCGCAAAGCTCCGGAGCGAGAGTCGCATTGCTTCCACCGATCCGCGCAGCGTGGCCTCAATCCCCTCCGGCATCTTCGTCCCGGCAATGATTCTGTTGATTCCATCGGCAATGCGCCCCAGGTCTTCTCCATGCGGCCGCACATAAATATCCAGCGTGCGCCGGATCTGATAGTGGTCCACTTCCGTGGGCGCTTCGATGCGTGTAATCCGGCTCACCATATCCAGCCGTGTAGGCTGGGTGAGCTTCGGTCCGCGCAGCGGTATCGACCGCAGATCGTCCAGACTGCGGATCTGACCTTCGGGGTACTGCACGTTCAGAAAGTAGTTGTTGTTATTGCGCGGATCGATCCAGATATTCGGCGCAATCATCTGGTTCGACGTCAGGGCAGTAATGACATTGCCGACCACCTCTTTCTCCGAAAGCCCCAGTTCACCCGCACGCACGCGGTCGATGTCGAGCTTCAGCGCGGGGTTGTCGATGTCCTGAGGGATGAAGACATCGGCTACGTCCGGGATGCGCCGGATCTGCGACACCATGTCGAGCGCGGTACGATAGCCGGCCTTCTGATCCGTGCCTGCCACTTGCACATCGATTGGCGCCTGCATGCCCATGTTGAGCACGGCATCCACCAGGCTACCCGATGAAAAGAAGGTTGCCAGTTCCGGCATCTCGCGGTCGAGCCGCGCCTTCATGCGGTCGATGTATTCGTAGCTGCCGATGCGGTGCCCTGCCTTCAGATTCACCTGCACGAAGGCCGTGTGCATGGCGGAGTTGGTCGTATAAATGGCGGAAAAGCCCGGGTCCACACCCATATTCGAAACCACCATCTGCAGATCGTCCGGAGTCACTACCTGATGAACGATTGCCTCCACGCGCGCAATCTCTTTTTCGGTCTCCGAGAGCTTCGTACCGGAAGGCGCTTTGACGCTCATCACGAACTGGCCCGCATCGGTGCGCGGGAAGAAGGAAAGATCGAGCAGCGGAAAGATCGCGAGGCTCACCGCGAAGGCCACGCCGAAGATAATTAGCGAGGTGCGGGGAACGCGCAGCACGCGGGCCACAATGCCCCGGTACGCCGCCAGCATGCGGTCGAAGCCGCTGTTGAAAGCCGCGTTAAAGCGCGCGCCGAAGCTGTGCCGCTTCGCCGGAGTGTTCGGATCGGCATGATGCAGCCGCAGAAAGCGCGCGCAAAACAGCGGCACGACAGTCAACGCGACTATGTACGATGCGGCCAGGGAAATCACCACCGCGAGCGCCAGTGCGGAGAACAGGAACTTACTCACGCCGAACAGCAGCGTCACCGGGAAGAACACGACGATGGTTGTGAGCGTCGCGGCCAGCACCGGCAGCGCGACTTCCTGGCCGCCCTTCTCAGCTGCAACCGGCGGCGGATCGCCCAGTTCCAGATGGCGGTGGATATTCTCCAGCACGACCACCGAGTTGTCGATCAGGCGCGAGAACGCCAGTGCCAGTCCGCCCAGCACCATGCTGTTGATCGAACTGCCGCCCATCTTCAGAATCATGAGCGTGGTGAGCGCCGAAAGCGGAATCGAAAAGAACACCGCAACCGTGGCGCGCATGCTACCGAGAAAGATCAGAATCATCAGACACGTGAGAAACAGGCCAATACCCGCCTCATGCAGCAGCGTCGCGATAGCTGTCTTGACGAACTGCGACTGATCGAACACCACGCGCGTCTCGAGCGACTGCGGCACATCGAACAGCTTCGTCAGCTTCTCGCGCACGCCGTTCACCACCTGAATCGTGTTTGCGCCGCCGCCCTGCGTGAGCACCGGCAGATAGACCGACCGCTGTCCGTCCACGCGCACGATGTTGTACTGCAGGCTATACGCGTCCTTAACCTCGCCGATATCTGAGATGCGCACCGGCGACTGGCCTTCGAGCTTGATCGGAACGCTATTCAGGTCGCGCACACTGGTGACCTGGCTGTTCGCATAAATACCGTAATCGAAGCGCCCGATCTGCACGTCGCCCGCCGGAAGAATCAGGTTCGAATCGTTGAGCGAGCGCACCACATCCATGGGGCTCATCTCGTGCGCCTCCAGCTTGAACGGGTCGATGTAGAGCATCATTTCGCGCCAGCGCCCGCCGAAGGGTTGCGGCACCGCGGCGCCTGGCACGCCCGCCAGCTGATTGCGCAGCACGTTCTGCGCAAGGTCTTTCAGCTGCGTTTCCGATAGCCCGTTGCCCTTGAGCGTGACCAGACAGACGGGCAGACTGGAGGCGTCCATCTTGAGCACGAACGGCGGCAGCGTACCGGGCGGAAGGTGGCTGATCTCCGCCATCGCAAGGCTCGCAATGGTGGTCACGGCTGAGTCGGGATTCGTTCCTGGCTGGAAATAGACCTTGATCAGACTCACGCCCGCCAGCGAACGAGACTCCATATGATCGATGCCGCTTGCCAGCGTGAAGAAGCGCTCGAGGTGATATGTGATGTTGCCTTCAATCTGCTCCGGCGGCATGCCCGAATAGAACGTCGCCACGGCCACCACCGGAATGTCCATCGAGGGAAACAGATCCACCGGCATCTGCACCACGCTTACCGCGCCCAGGACCAGGATCACCAGCGTCAGCACCACAATCAGGTAAGGAGTGCGAATTGCGAATCGGGACATTGCTCAATTGCTCCGGGCGGCGTTCAGGAAAGCCGCTACCACGGGCTTCACGTGGTCGCCTTCTTTCAAGCCGTTGCGCCGGCCCGCAACAATGCGGTCGCCCTCTTCCACGCCCTGCCGGATCTCCACCTGCCCCGCAGTTTCCAGCCCCACCTGCACGGGCACGATGTGGATGATGCCTTGCGCATCCACCTTGTAGACGCGTGTGTTTGCGCCGATGCCATCGATCGCATCGGGCGGCACAGCGAGCACGTTCCTGTGTTCCTGCAGTGCCAGATCGACTTCGGCATACATGCCGGGAATGAGCGCGAGCGAGGGATTCGGCACATCGACTTCGGTATCCATGGTGCGCGTGGAAAGCTGCACTTTATCGGTGAACCGCGCCACGCGCCCATTGAACGTCCGATTGAGCGCGGATACGCGCACGCTCACCGTGCGTCCGATCGAGACCTGGGCTACCGACGATTCCGGCACCGGCAGGATGAGGCGCAGCAGATTGTTCTGCGAGACGCGGACCACCGGCATGGCCTGGCTTTGCGACGCGGTTCCGGCCTGAATCATTGCGCCCGTGTTGGCGTAGCGCTTCGTGACCACGCCTTCGAACGGCGCGGTGATCGTCTCGTACTTCTGCATCGTCTTGAGCCTGTCCTGATCCGCCTGCATCACCTCAATGCGCTGGCGCGCCGCCGCCAGATTGCTCTTAGCCGCCGCAACCTGCGCCTCCGATTCCAGATCGCGCGAATGGACTTCATCCACCTGCTGCTGCGGCACGAGGCCGGGTTCGCGCTGGGCAACATTCTGAATACGCGTAAGCGAAAGGTGCGCCATCTGATAAGCGGATTCGGTCCGGTGAACCTCGTCTTCAGCCTGCGCGGCCTGGGACTTCGCCTGGTCGATGGCGGCCCTGGCCCGCGCCATTTCGTTTTCCATCTCGGGAACTTCGAGCGTGGCGAGAACTTCGCCGGGATGAACACGGTCGCCTACATCCACGTTGATGGCGCGGATATAGCCAGCCACCTTCGACATCACATCCACTTCCTGGAAGGGAATGAAGTCTCCGGTGAGCGTGATGCTGCCTGTGAGGTCGGCCCGCGCTACACGCACGGCCGCCACGGAAGCTTCCGGGATGGCGGCTGCACTCGCGGGCTGTTCGTGTCTGGCGCAGGCGCTACCGAGCAGCCCCAGCGCCGTAGCCAGGAGCGCCCCTGCGTAGCGGTGTATCGTCATTGCAGTTCTCCCGTTGCGTAGTCGAGCGCCGCGCGGCTGCTCAGGTAGTCGTAGCGGGCCGTCGCGTTCTGAATTTCGGCCGAAGTCTGATTGAGTTGCGCCTGGCTCAGTTCCACGATGCTGCCGAGGCCCGCGTCGTAGCGCGTCCGCGCGAGTCGCAGCGCTTCATTGGACTGTGCCAGCAGCCGTGCTGTAACATCCAGCCTGCGCGCCGCCGTGTTCGCTTCGAGCCAGGCCACGCGGACTTCGCGCGAGATCTGTACGGCCAGCGCGCGCACGTCGCTGTCGGCCGCGGCGGCGCGCTGTTCGGCTTCGGCGCGGCGTGCGGAAAACAGGCCGCCGTTGAGGATCGGAATGTTGACGTTCACGCCCGCCGCGCTGTAACTCTCGGGGAGTCGCGGGTCTCCGGCGGGAATCGCGCCCGCGGCTCCCATCAAAGATACGGTGGGCATTTTGAGCCGTGCTTCCGCATCCGCAAAGCTATGGGCTGCGTCGCGGGTCAGCGAGAGAGCCTTCAGGTCCGGACGCAGTTGCAGGGCTGTCTGAATGCGCGGATCGGGTGTGGCTTCGAGAGCGGTGGGCATGGCCACGTCGCAAAGCGTGAAGGTGTCGGCATGGTCCAGCCCCAGCGCTGCCGCGAGATTCGCCTGCGCTTCCGCCGCAATGTTCTCGGTCTGATAGACATCCAGCTGCGCCTGTGAGAGCGCGACTTCGGCGAAGCTCACGTCGAGCGTGGACCGCATGGCGCTCTGCTGTAGTGCCCGGATCTGGCGCAGCGTAATGTCGCGATTATTCACGGCCGCCTGGGCCGCCCTGAGCGCGGCGTTTCCGCCCAACGCCTGGAAATACGCCTGCTCCACCTGCAGCAAGATCTGTTCGCGCACGGCCTGCCCGGTATTGCCCTGGGCCTGGCGGCGCAGATCCGCGCTTTGCGTCAGACTGGAAGTCCGGCCGAAATCCGTGATCAGTTGGTTGAGTGCGATGCCGGATGCGAAGCGCGAATACAGGCTTGAGGTCTGTAGCGTACCGGCCGCCAGAATCGTGCTCTTTTGCGCCTCCACACCCGTGGCAATCCCGGTTACCGTCGGGAGGCGGGCGGAGCGAACTTCTTTGACCACCGAGCCGGCGGCTTCGGTGGTGGAATCCGCGGAATGAATGCGGGGATTATTGCGCAGCGCGTACTCTTTGGCCTGCGCCAGCGTGAGATTCGACGCGGGCGCGGGAGATGGTTGCTGCGCCGCGGCGCCAGCAAGCGACAGATAAACCAGTATGGACGTTGCGATTTTCAAACCGTCTGCGCCCGCTGCACCGATTTCACGATAGTGGTGGCGTGCGTTTCGATCAGACCGTCGGTCACCAGTTCGCACAGCGCGGGCAGAAGCGACGCAACCACCTCGGGGCTCTCCAGAAATTCAATGCGCACCGGCAGATGTTCGCCTTCCACGCTGCCCGCGCCCGCTGTATGCAGCCGATGGTGGGAACCAAAACCGGCGGAAGGGCGGATCACCGTTGCGCCCGCTACCCCGCGATTGTAGAGGAATTCGAGAATCTCGGTGAACAGGAAATCGTGCGCGGAACTGGTGTCTTCATTGAGGTGAACGATCACCTTTTGAGCCGCTCCCGGTACGAGCATTAACTTTCAATGTCGGACAAAAACAAGCGCCGTGCCACTGAAGACTTTCTGACTGCTTCCTTACGGAAAAGTCAGCCGTAAAGCCTCGGACTACGCGCGCCGCGCCGACGCACGTGAAGGTTTTCTGAATACTTCCTGACATCAAAGTCAGACAAAAAAGCTTTACATTGGACGTGTGCGGATTCTGGTAGTGGAGGACGAGCCGAAGCTCGCCGCGGCTGTGAAACAGGGGCTCGAGGCGAACGAACATGCCGTAAGCATTGCCCCCACCGGCGAGGACGGCTTCTATCTGGCCCAGACTCAGAATTTCGATGTACTCATCTTCGACATCATGCTGCCGGGACGCGACGGCATCGAAATCGTGGGGAATCTGCGGCGTCTGGGGCATCGAACGCCGATCCTGCTGCTCACCTCCAAAGACGCTGTTGAAAGCCGGGTGCAGGGTCTCGACGCCGGTGCGGACGATTACCTCAGCAAGCCCTTCGCGTTCTCTGAACTACAGGCGCGCGTACGCGCGCTCGGCCGCCGTAATTCGCCTGAGTATGGCGTGCTGCTGAAACTCGAAGATCTGCAACTCGATTGTGTGCGCCACATCGCCATCCGCGGCGGCAAACTGCTGGAACTGACGGCGCGGGAGTTCGAACTGCTGGAGTATCTGCTGAGGCATGTCGATCGGGTGGTGTCGCGGGAAATGCTGGCGCGCGAGGTATGGAAGGAACCGGCGCGCCACACACCGATCGATAATCTGATTGACGTGCACATCGCGCGCCTGCGCCGCAAAATGGACGACGGATGGACGAAAAAGCTTCTGCAGACGGTACGCGGCGTGGGCTTCGTGCTGAGATCGGAGCAGTGATCGCCGGACACCGGCCGCGACGTCTGGGAACTCGCCTCGCGCTTTCGTACATTCTGCTGCTGACCTGCGCGATGGTAGTGTTCACGGCGGGAACCGCCGCCGTGCTGTTCTTTCAGATGCGCGCGCAACTGGCGCATTTCGCCGTGCAGGACATCGAGACCGTGGAAGGTCTGATGGCGTTCACGTCGGATGGCAGGCTCACGGTTCGCGAGGATTACCACAACCATCCGGAATCGAAACAGATTCTCGACCACTACATGGAAGTGCGCGCGGAGGACGGAGCCCTGCTCTATCGCAACGACCGGCTGGGGAACCGTAGTCTGGGCGGAGCGCCCGCGCCGGGGGAAGGCGTCGGCGGATATTCCGAACGCTCCACGAAACTGTCCGACGGGACCCGTGTCATTCGTGTGAGCCGTCGTCATGTACTCGACGGGCACCCGGTGGTGATCCGGCTGGCGCACAGCGAAGAGCCCGTCTGGCAGGCGCTGGAGGAGTTTCTCGCGGCCGCGGCACTGGTGTTTCCGCTCATGATCGGAGTGGCCGCGATCGCGGCACAGCGCATGTCGCGCCGTATTCTCGCGCCTGTGCAGAGCATGGCGAGCCGCGCCGGGGAGATCACATCGAGCCGCCTGCATGAGCGCCTGCCGGTAAACGGGTCGGGCGACGAGCTCGATCACCTGGCAGAGGTCTTTAACCAGACGCTGACGCGGCTGGACGATTCGTTTCGGCAACTCCGGCAATTCACCTCGGATGCATCGCACGAACTGCGTACGCCGCTGGCCGCGATACGCAGTGTCGGGGAAGTGGGATTGGATCGCGATGGCACGCGCGAGGAATATCGGGAACTGGTGGGCAGCATGCTCGAAGAGGTGAATCGCCTGACGCAGTTGGTGGACGAGCTTCTGCTCATTTCACGGGGCGATTCGGGAGCGATCCGGCTGAATTACGCGGAAGTGGGAGTGCTGGCACTGGCGCGGGAGACCGTTGCGCTGCTGGAGCCTCTGGCCGAAGAAAAAGAACAGCGCCTGGTTCTGACGGGCGATCCCGATATCACGATCCAGGCGGACCCCGTCTTCCTGCGGCAGGCCCTCATAAACGTGGTCCACAATGCGATCAAGTATTCTCCGCGGCGGGCGACTACGTCCCTGAGCGTGGAGAAAACGGACCCGCACTCCGTCGCGATTTGTGTAACGGACGCAGGCCCAGGGATTGCGCCTGAGCACACGGCGCGCATCTTCGATCGCTTCTACCGTGTAGACCAGGGCCGCTCGCGCGAGGCCGGTGGATTCGGGCTGGGTCTCGCCATCGCGCAATGGGCCGTTCAGGCGCATCACGGGACCATCGGTCTATCGAATGGCAGCGGGATTGGGAGCACTTTTCGTATCGTTCTGCCGGTGGAGCGCGACGAGTCGTGAGGGGATACCCGATCAAGGCAGGCGCGCAGGTCTTGCCGCCACTCGGCTATTTTTGGGAATTCCCCACTGTCGCGCCGACGACCTTTCGGATCATGCCGTCGCTCTTGCTCATGATGTAAAGCTCGCCGGTCGAATCGGCCCAGAAATGTATATCGGAACGGCCTCCGTCGGGTACCTTTGCGAAGCCCGGCATGGTGGGCGCCGTGCCGCCGCGCGAGTGATAAACCAGTTCCGTAATCGGATACACTGAGCCGTATACTTCACCGCCGCCGCCCGGCGCGCTCCATCGGATCTTCACGGGGTGCATTTCCGGCACGGTTTCGGGTTTGGACGTGTCGGACGTAAGCATCCTGGCATAATCGACCCACCAGACGTTGCCTGTCGTGATATCGCCGAAAATGTACTTGCCCGCGAGCGACGGGATGGCTTTGCCGCGATAGACATAGCCGCTGGAAACGGCATCGCCCCCGCCCCTGACATGTCCGTACTGAAGCACGGGATATGTGGGAGCCACGACGCCGTCTGTCTCTGTGGCGTTGATCCGCACCGGAATCCTGTCGTCGCCGCTCAGGTCGCTGAGATGGTTGGCGTCGTCCAGTTTCTGGTTTCCTTCGCGAAGCGAATAGCCGTAATTGGCCCCTTTCTTTATTACGACCACGGTCTCCCACGTGTACAGGCCAATCACGCTGGCGATGAGGTGGTTTTCGCGCGGGTTTCGCGGATCGAAATCCCACGTGAGGCGCGCCGGATTCCTCAGACCATAAGCCCAGATTTCCCCGCGCGCGCCGGTCTTCGACGCAAACGGATTGTCTTTGGGAATGCGGTAGCGGCCGTTCTCGCTGACGGTGCTGGAGTCCTTTTTATCGGTCAGATCGGGAACGATGCGCAGGATCTTGCCCACCAGCGTATCGAGACGCTGCGGATTGGAACGTATCTCGGCATTGCGCGACTCGCCCGAGCCGCCGTCTCCGCATGCGATGTAGAGCACGCGCCAGTCGGGATCTCCGGGGTGCGCGGTCGGATTGAAGATCAGGTCGCCCATCGGGTGAATCTGGCCGTTCATGCGCAGCCGCATCAGTTCGCGCGCCGTTCCTTCGAAGGTGCTGTTCGAGGTGTCGGTATCGGTCCACTCGATGAGCACCGCCTCGCGGATTGTCCGTCCGGGAGTTGCGATCTCCGGAGTGGTTTCGTAACCCGCGCGGAGGCCCGGAAAGTTGGTATTATCCGGCGTGGCGGGGCCGGGTGCGTCGGGATCTTCGAGGTGAATTGTATAGAATTTTCCGTTGCGGGCGTAGTCGGGATCGAAGGCAAAGGAGATGAAGCCATTGGCGAAGCCGCTTTCGGTAGGAAGCCTGCGGAACAATCCCGGCTGGCCGTTGCGCCCGTTGAAATTGAGGTAGGTGGTGAACTTTCCCGATTGTTTGTCGAGGATGTAGAGGGGGCCATTCAGGTCGTTCACGAATATCCGGTTTCGTTGATTTCGTGCCGACGCGGTAGTGCCCGGTTCTTCGCGCATGAAGTTCACGCGGGCCAGAAGGCCCATGATCTGGCCTTTGCCATCGACCTTGCCGGTCATCGGCACAGTGGCGAAGTCGCGAATTTCGAGGGTGATTTCGGGCGCGGGTTTATCTGCGGCCGCAGCCGCGTTGGAAAAGCACAGAACCGCCAGCAGTGTCGGTAACGAAATGCGCATGGGGAGATTGTACTGCGGTGCGCCGCAGGGGGCCGTGCGAACTTAACGGGCCAGGCTCAGGCTGATCGATCCGCCGCCGGGTTGAAAATACTCGATTTCGTGCACGTCGCCCTTGCGCCGTTTGGAAATCGGGAAGAAGACGTAGCCAGCGATGGCGCGGTCCGTCAGGCCTTTCGGGAGCGCCAGGCTTCGTATCTTCGCCTCGAGCGCATTCGCGCCGGGCCCCCCACTGTACACGGGTAACGGGTAGCCCATGCCTTCGCCCGCATAGGTTCCCCAGGCATGTTCGGCGCGCCCGGTGGCGGGATTTACCGCGGAGCCATAGGCGGCTCCGCCCTGAGCGACGTCCTGTACGCGGTTGGGAAGCTGGGGTTTCGTTTGCCGCCAGATAGCTGCAACCTCCTCCGGGTTGGCCGGACGGCTCTTCTCGCCTGACGCACTTTTCAATTCGAAGTCGAGCAAATGAATGTCGACTTTATGCCCAGGTTTCGGATAAACCGCGACTTCGACTACGATGTAGCGCTTGCCGACGTCCGAAGTGAAAAGCTTACCCGTTCGATCGGGAGGAAGTAACGATGCGGCGATGGTGGTGTCATCCGTGTCCCGATGCGCCTGGTATCGGGAACTGTCCTGGGGAATCACACCGGCGCTTTCGCCCGCGTAGGCGAGTAAAACCGCGAATGCGCCGGCAAGAATGAGCGCGCAGCGTATGAGCATACGGACGATTCTACTATTTTTGCGGGGAGCCAGCGGTTCGACAGGGAATCCGTTGGAGCGGGCACCCGCTTCGAGAGTGAAGTCCATCGGACGACAAGCCGATCCTTGACGAAACCCAGGCGAAATGACATGCTTATATTCCCGGCTTATCCCGGCGGATTGTTTCGTAATTAAGGAGCGGATTTTGAGCGTACTGACTCTCCCCCGAATTCATTTTATCGGCGTGACGGACTGGGATCCGAGCACGGGGAATAATGCCCCCTCGACATACGACGAGGCTACGGTTCAGCCGCAACTCGGTCCTCCGGACGTCTATTATTCGAATTTCCTTCAATGGCTGAAACAGAGCAACGGACTAACGGGCGACAACGAGCAGCCGAACGGCAGCTGGAATATATACGGGGACCACAGCGTCCATTTCCGACAGACGTCGGTTTCGCGCGCGGAACTGGAATCGGGCGATGCGCCGGGAGACGATCCGTTTCTCGGCCAGCCAGTGGATATATTGGGCGAGAATTACCACGATCCGACGCGGCCGGCGCGCATGGTTATGACGGATCCCTTCACGGGCGGCGAGGCGACCTCGCAGATCTTCTACAAGTGGCTGGTGGCGGGCGTCACCGAGGGACCCGACAATTCGAAGAAAATCGGATTCAAAGCGACGGCGGCATGCCGTCTTTTCTCGCGCAGCCCATTTCAGACCCGCAATCTGGGGATCACGTTTAAGGAAGGGATGGTCGGCTGCACCTGGCAGGCGGCGGCGCATGCGGGGGAAATCGAGTGGTTCGGGCTGGACCGTTCGCCGTCGCTGCGGGCTCTGAAGGCTGCCTGCGAGGCGGCCCCGAATCAGGGACTGCTGATGCGGTTTGCCAGCTACCGCACGCTGTATTATCAGGCGGCTTATCATAACGGCCGGAAAATCAACAATGGCCGGGAGTTGATTGCGGCCTACGCGGACGGTTATACCGGACCGAATCCCGCGCGCAGCGCCATGCTGGGAACGTTCGGCGTCTGGGAGGCGGGCGAACTTGCGAGTGCGCCCGCGGGTCGTCTGCTGGTCCCGATGACGAATGCGAAGGTGCTCGGAAGTTCGGCCAAGACGACCCTCGGACCGGTGGTGGTGAAGATCGATTCCTCGCGGAAGATGCTTGTTGCGGATCTGATTACCGCGATTCCCGAACTGAACGAGAATCTGGAGAAAGCGGACTTCGGATCGCTGCTGCTGCAGGCGCGCGGTGCGTCGGGAAACGTCACTCCGATTGCGACTCTTACGTACGACCAGTACAGCAGGGCGGCTTACGAATCGAGCGGCGGCGTGACGGAGTTTCCGCTGTCGGCGGAGGCCGAAGAGGCCTGCGAAACGGGCAGAATCGAAGTAGTTCAGGTGCAGCGGGG
>Ga0302275_10004169_pt1 | contig 14395 bp, 11 predicted proteins | sample III_Bog_N2_2_FD_200229 | JGI IMG/M metagenome (GOLD analysis project Ga0302275, IMG submission 200229) | Peat permafrost microbial communities from Stordalen Mire near Abisko, Sweden - III_Bog_N2_2 | ecosystem: Environmental > Terrestrial > Soil > Wetlands > Peat | place: Sweden: Abisko...
CACCTGCGCAAGAACGAACTGGAGATGCTGGCCGGCGTGGGCGCGCTGGCGAAGCTGGGCACGGCGCACCGCCGCGACGCCTTATGGAAAGCGGGTCGCGCGGGACGCCCTGTCGGGCCGCTGCTCGAGGAAGTGCCGGAGACCGCGCCCGAAGCTCCGCTCGAACAGATGACTACGTTCGAGCGCCTTGCCGCCGATTATCAAGGAACCTCGCTCACCATCGGCCGTCATCCCATGCATTTCCGCCGCGCCGAGATGGAGGCGCGCGGCGCTGTCACTGCGCACGCACTCGCCTCGCTTCGCAACGGGATGAAGGTGCGCATCGCCGGATGCGTGATCGTGCGGCAGCGTCCAGGCACGGCCAAAGGCCTGATGTTCATGAGCGTGGAAGACGAGACCGGAATCTTCAACGTCGTAGTGATGCCGGACGTGCTCGAAGAATACAAGTACACACTCCTGCGCGAGCCTTACCTGTTATTCGAAGGCAAGATTCAGAACGTCGATGGCGTTATCCACGTCCTCGCCAAATGCGTGGAGCGCATCGAACCCGCCGCCCCCGCCATGAGTTCACACGATTTCAAGTAGCAGACCATCCCCTGGCAGACCCTCCCCATGTTTGTCACATCTTGACAATCATAATGAACAAGCCTACTCTGGATAAGACGCCCACCATGGACCAGCCAAATACCGATGTCATCCAGGGCACCCTCGACATGCTCATCCTCAAAACCCTGAGCCTCGAGCCCATGCATGGCTTCGGTATCGCCCGCCGCATCGAACAAATCTCGCGCGGTGTATTCAAAGTCAATCCCGGCTCTCTCCTGACAGCCTTCCAGCGCCTCGAACGCCTCGGCTGGCTCGATTCCGAATGGAGCCAGACCGATAACTCCCGGCGCGCAAAATTCTATTCGCTCACCCGCCTCGGAAAAAAACACCTCGACGTCCAGACCGCCCAGTGGAACCGCCGCGCCTCCGCCATCGCGCGCCTGCTAAAGGCCGTATCCTGAACCCGATGTCCCTCTGGCGTCAGATCTCCCGGGGCCTGCGTACTCTCAAAAACCGCACGGCTGCCGACCGTGATGTTGCCGACGAAGTCCGTCACTATCTCGACGAAGCGACTGACCACTTCATCGCCCAGGGACTCTCTCCCGACAGCGCCCGCCGCGCCGCACGTATAGAACTCGGTTCCCAAACCGCGGTTCACGAACAGGTCTGCGGCTACGGATGGGAGAACGCCGTCGAAACTTTCTCTGCCGATCTGCGGTGCGCTCTGCGCCGCCTTCGCCAGAAGCCCGGCTTCGCCGCCACAAGTCTCTTAACCCTCGCACTGGGCATCGGCGCAACTACTTCGATCTTCAGCGTGATCGACGGCGTGTTGCTCAAGCCGCTTCCTTATTCGGAGCCCGCACAACTCGTCGCCATCGCCCACACTGCGCCCGGCCTGAACATGAAAGAGATTGGCATGACGGCCTCGCTCTACGTCACTTACAGCGAACAGAGCCGCGTGTTTCAAGACGTCGCCATGTGGTCCACCGACACCGCCAGCATCACCGATCTCGGCGCACCGGAGGAACTCCCGGCACTGCTCGTGACCAATCGCCTTCTCTCCATTCTCCGCGTTCAACCAGAGGCCGGGCGCAGCTTCAGCCCATGGGACGACGACCCGCGCAGCCAGCGCACCGTGATCCTGTCCGACGCCTACTGGAAATCGCGTTTCGGAGGCGATCGCTCTGTCATCGGCCGCCGCATTATGGTCGATCACACAGCGCGCGAAATCGTCGGCGTGCTGCCGCCTTCGTTCCGGTTTATGGATCGCGAAGCTGCCCTCGTCATCCCCCTCCGCTTCAATCGCAATGACGTCGACCTCATCAACTTCTCCTATCGCGGAATCGCACGGCTCAAACCGGGCGCAACCCTGACTGAAGCCAACACCGATGTCGCCCGCATGCTGCCCATAGCTTCCGCGAGATTCCCCATGAAGGCCGGCCCGGGCGCAAACATGTTCGCCGAAGCCCGCCTCGGTCCCCTGGTGCAGCCGCTCAAAGACGTCCTCATCGGCGACGTCGGCAATACGCTTTGGGTGCTGATGGCCACCGTGGGAATCGTCCTGCTGATCGCCTGCGCCAACGTAGCGAACCTGTTGCTGGTGCGCGCCGAGGGGCGCCGTCAGGAACTTGCGATCCGCGTCGCTCTCGGCGCGGGGCGCGGCCGCATTGTGCGCGAACTGCTGTTGGAAAGCGTGCTGCTGAGCCTCGCCGGCGGCATATTCGGATTGCTGCTCACCTTCGGCGTGCTGCGAATCCTCGTAAGCTCCGAACTGCCACACCTGCCTCGCATTCACGACATTTCGCCCGATCCCCTCGTCGTGGCATTCGCGCTGGCAACATCACTGGGTACAGGGCTGCTCTTCGGTCTAATCCCCGCTTTGAAATACGCGCGTCCTCAACTTTCGAACACGCTCACGAACGGCGGACGGTCGTTCAGCCAAAACAAGGCGCAAAGCCGGACGCGCGGCCTTCTCGTGATCGTTCAGGTGGCCCTCGCGCTGGTCTTGCTGGTCGGCTCCGGTCTGATGCTGCGCACCTTCCAGGCGCTTCGTCATGTCGATGCCGGCTTCTCCTCCCCGCACGAAATCGAGACCCTGCGCATCTCCATTCCCTCGGCCCAGATCGAATACAACGATGAACGCGCCCTGCGCATGGAAGAAGCAATCCTCCGAAACATAGAGCGCATCAACGGCGTTTCCGCCGTGGGCATTACGAACACAATTCCCCTGGAAGCCGGCTCGAACGATTCCGTCTACATCGAGGGCCAGAACTTCGCCGCAGGCTCGACTCCGCCCATCCGGCGCTACAAAGCCATCTCGCCGGGATATCTTGCCGCCATGGGCAGCCACCTGATCGCGGGCCGCGATGTGACCTGGACTGAAACCTATAACCAAACTCCCGTGGCGCTTGTCTCCGAAAACATGGCACACGAATTGTGGCGCGATTCCCGCGCCGCCCTCGGCAAGCGCATCCGCTTAACTCCCGACGAGGAATGGCGGCAGATTGTCGGCGTCGTGGCCGACCTCCGCGACGATGGCGTCGAGCGTGCAGCGCCGTCAATCGTGTACTGGCCTCTGCTGCAAAAGCACTCGGGCAGAGCCGAACCCTTCGTGCATGGCGGCCCTCCCCGCAGCGCGCACCGCACCCTGGCTTTCATAATCCGCACGCCCCGCGCCGGAACGCTCACATTGCTTCAGGACCTCCGCCGCGCCGTCGCCGCCGTGAATCCGAGCCTGCCGGTTGCGGACGTCGACACCCTCGAATCGATTTACGACCGCTCCCTCGCGCGCACCACGTTCACCATGGTCCTGCTTGCAATCGCCGGAGCCATGGCGTTCCTGCTGGGAGTCGTTGGTATCTACGGAGTTATCTCCTACGCGGTTTCCCAGCGCACCCGCGAAATCGGAATCCGGCTTGCGCTCGGCGCGCCACTTCACGACCTCACCCGGATGTTCTTGCGCTACGGTCTGCTCCTGTCGGGCATCGGCGCGGCGTTTGGCCTGACAGCCGCGTTCGTGCTGTCACGCCTCATGAAGGCCGTGCTTTACGAGGTAAGTCCGATCGATCCGCTCACCTATGGCGCAATGTCGACCGCGCTGATCCTCGCGGGAGCGCTGGCCAGTTATCTGCCCGCACGAAGAGCCGCCAGAGTCGACCCCGCCCAAACCCTCCGCGCCGAATAGCCGGTGGAGCAGATTTCCTGTCTGCCCGTCTCCGGCCTCAGCCATTCCTAATCTGTGTTACAACGGGAAACGCGCGTGGATTCCCCCAAGAGCTCCAATCACAGCCGCTACATGGTAAAATCGCTCGTCCACGCCTCGCGTGTGCTCGAGTCCTTCCAGTCCTCCGGCGAAGTCCTGCGCCTTCGCGACGTCGTCACCCGCACCGGCTTCAACAAGGGCATGTGTTTCCGTCTGCTCTACACGCTCCACCAGTGCGGTTTTCTCGACCGCGTCGGCGAAAACAGCTACCGCCTCACCTCCGAAGTGCGCCGCCGCCGCCTCTACCGCATCGGCTACGCGGCACAGGGCCAGGACACCTCCTTTGATCGCGAAGTTGCCCGCGGCCTCAAGCGCGCCGCCGAGCGCGAACAGGTCGAACTCATCACCGTCGACAACCGCTACCAGCCCAAGGTCGCCCTGCGCAGCGCCGATTACCTCATCCGCCAGGAAGTCGACCTCGCCATCGAATTTCAGGCCGATGAGGTCGTCGCCCCCGACATCGCCACTAAATACCTCGAGGCCAACATTCCATTCATCGCGATCGACATCCCGCACCCCGGCGCAACCTACTTCGGCGCCAATAACTATCAGGCCGGTCTCATGGGCGGCCACTACCTCGGCCGCTGGGCCAAACGCCACTGGAACGGCGAAGTGGACGAGTTCCTCGTCATCGAACTCCACCGCGCGGGCTCCCTCCCCAAGGCGCGCATCCGCGGCCTCCTCGCCGGACTCTCCGAAGTCATGCGCACACCCGAACCCCACAAGATCGTGCCCATCGATGGCGACGGCCAGTTCCAGACCACACTGGAACGCGTTCGCAAACACCTGCGTGAATCCAAGGGCAAGCGCATCCTGGTCGGTGCCGCTAACGATTCCAGCGCCATCGGCGCTCTGCGCGCCTTCCAGGAAGCGGGCCGCGCCGATGATTGCGCTATCGTGGGCCAGAACGCCGAGCCCGAAGCCCGCGCCGAACTCCGCTCCCCCCGCACCCGCCTCATTGCCTCCGTCGCTTATTTCCCCGAGCAGTATGGCGATGGCCTCGTGCGGCTTGCGCTCGACATCCTGGTCCGCAAAGCCGTCCCCCCCGCCGTTTTCACCAGGCACCAGATCATTACGCCCGAAAATGTGGACCACTTCTACCCCAACGACAGTCTGCTCAGCGTGCCCGCCTGAGCGCAACAGCGACGCCCTGTTATAGACTTACCTGCAAATGGACACTCTGAAGGATTTGTCCCGCCGCGACGCCCTGCGCCTCGCCGCCGCCGCGGGCGCAGTCACTGCCGCCACGCAGTTCGACCGCGCGCCGGCCATCGTCAAAGCCGCGGGCGACCCTGTGCGTTTCGGCCTCATCGGTGCCGGCAGCCGCGGCGATTACCTCCTCAAGCACCTCCACGGAATCGACAACGGCCACTGCCTCGCGCTCTGTGACATCAATCAGGAACACCTCGACCGCTCCGCCCAGACCATCGGCACCAATCCTTCGAAATACAAGGATTATCGCGAGCTCATCAGCCGTAACGATATCGATGCCGTTATCGTCACGGTACCGCTCTTCCTGCATTTTCCCATCACCAAAGACGCGTGGCTCGCCGGAAAACATGTCTTTTGCGAGAAAAGCCTCGTATTTAAAGCGGAAGAGCTGGCGGAACTGCGCCTGCTTACCGATCAGCGCCCGAAGCAGGTCCTGCAGGTCGGTCTGCAGCGCCGCTACAGCGAGTTCTATCAGGCCGTCAAAAGCATGGTCGATAAAGGTGTGCTCGGCAACGTGACGCACATGTACGCGCAGTGGAACCGCGATCCCGGCTGGAAGATGAAGCCCCTGCTCAACCCTGCTGATCAGAAGATGGCTAACTGGCGTCTTTACCGCGATTACTCGGGAGGTCTCGCCGCCGAACTCGCCTCACACCAGGTCGATGTCGCCGAGTGGATGTTCGGATCGCCCCCCGAATCCGTCGTAGGCGTTGGCGGCCACGATTATCAGTTCGATGGCCGCGACATTCTGGATAATATCCAGATGATTTACAAATACCCCAAGAAACAGAAGCTCATCGCCATGTACCTGTCGACGAGTTCGCATCTGTCCCTCTTCGGCGCGACCCGCACGGAATTCGGCGAGAAGATCATGGGCACCGAAGGCTCCGTCGAAATCACCGTCGGCGACGACAACCTGCCCGCCACTGCCATCTGGTATCGCGAGCCCTCGCCGCCTCCTTCGGTAACGAAGGCGGGCGAGAAAAAAGCCTACGTCGCGGGTGCCACCATGGTCTCCGCCGGTGCGCAGAAAGGCGTGCCGATCCTGCTCGACCGCGATAAGGTCGGCCCCAACGAAGGCTTCGTCGATAAGGAAATGAAGTATGCGCGCCAGTGGCTCTATTCAAAAGGCGTCATGATGCCCGAAGAGCCGCGCAACCCTGTCGATACCGAACTCGAAAGCTTCTTCAGCGATTGCCGCAGCGGCGGCCGGCCAAGAGCGAATATCGATGTCGGCCTGGCCGATTCCGCAACCGTCATCCTCACCAACACCGCGCTCGACGAAGACCGCAAAGTCTCATGGTCCGAAGTGGAAAAGTCTATGCGCGGCGCGGCACCGGATCCAAAACTGAAACGCAGCTGAAGCCCGGCACCCGAACCGGCCCAGACCAGGCCTCTTCTAACCTGCGTTCTTCTTTTCACGCCCCATGCGCCCGCAGTCCACACATATCGCCACAGAGAGCGAACCGGTCGTCCCTGCGTATTCAGGACGGCTGCCCTCATGATCGCCGGAATCGCACGCTACGCTGAATGTCATGGTGGATAACGTAAATCCGCGCGAGGCCCGCCTCAGAAGACAGGCTGACCGGAGAGGATACAGACTCGCAAAAATCGAAGAAAACATAGCTGCGTAACCGGCTGATTACAAAGCTCCAGGAAGTCAGTTCCCTAAGAGACCGGCTATGCTTCTGCACCCCTGGTCAACGCCATGAACGCGCATAGCTGACGACCTCTTCGACGCGATTGTAGATAGTAACGTTCCCGGAGTCGGCCTTGATAGTGAGCTGCTTCCAACATAGCGATGGGGAACGCAGTACCGATTGCCATCGAAGCGAAGCCGGAGATCTTTCTGAACCGTGGCTTCGGATGAGTCGCGGTAGTCGTAGGGAATGACAGGCAGCGGGCGGAGCGCTCCGGGTTTGAAGCGATCCAGCGGACGTCCGCGGGTCTCGCTGTGCACGCGTCGGTTGGCGGCTTCGCTCAGCTACTGCCGCGCCTGCCGGTTCACGTCGTGCCTATCGGTGAACCCCCGCAAAGGCCAGAAGTTCTGGCGCAGGTAACCGATGGCTCGTTCGAATGTCCCTCTTTTCCCAGCCGCTTGCGGGATTGCACGCGTGCGGGACGCACGGCTATGGCCAGGTTGTCATAGGCGATCTGACGCGCGACGCCCCCAGTTCAGCGAATGCATGAACGTGACAGCGCATGAGGGTTTCGAAGCTCTGGCAATGAGTGAACGCGACATCCATCATGCGGTTGTGCGCATCGACCAGGGCGAAGGCATACAGCTTACGCGAATCGCCCGAGGAATCGAGCGCGCCGAAGTGACCCAGTCAACCTCGAAGCGTTCTCCGGCCATGGGTTTCATGCGGACGAAGGTGCGGCGGGGCTTCAGTTGCGGACGCACCTTGCGTAAATACTCCTGGAGGATGCTCGATCCGCCTTGTCACCAAGTGGCCGCAAGCGCTGTTCGATGACAGCCGCGGTGACCTGCGGGCACTTCTCCAGCCGTCCGGCGATGTTGCCTTTGAAGGAATCGAGTTTGCTCGAACGGCTGCGGACCGGCGGTCCCTGTGCCGGTGTCTCGTTGTATTTAGGGATCGTGCGCCGGCCCATTTTGAGATGGTGCTCGATTTTGCGGATGGGACCAGCTCTCGGACCAGTAAAGCCGGTGCAGGTCGCTGATCTGTTCGGTGTCCGGCATCGCCTTGTTTCTTGATGCGGCAGGATCGGCAGATGCGCCAGCAGGTTGTTATCTGCAAGATCGGCCGCGCCGGGGCCGATGAGCCAAACCTCCGCGGCGGAATGCTTTTTAGGTCCAGAGCTGAGGTGTTGTTTGCAAGATTGCGGAGGCGGGTTTCTTCTGCCGATACTGCCTCAAGTACTCGGGATTGCGGGAGCGCCACTTCCGGGGACTGTCGCGGCAGACGTCGCGCTATTCGGGATCGGCAGCAAGTTTACGACGGTGATAATCGGTGCGGCGACGGCGCTGACAGTCGGCTTCGCGTCGCAAGGAATCGTCGAATCGGGCGCATCCGCCGTGTCCGGACTCGTCGAGCCGGGCTGGAGTTAAAGCGGGCGCGGCAGCCTGACGCAGCGGAACACCGGTGGTTGAGGCTTGGTCCCAGCATTCTGAGAGAAGGATCGCGATCAGAGGGGCATCGTTGCACAAAATCCATTCCCGGACGCTCGAATCGAGGGGCGCGCTCTACCCAAGCCGCCCTGCGATTAACTCAAAGCTACTCCTCATCCTGCCGCAGGGCCGCCAGAACGCCCAGATCCTCCAGCGTCGTCACATCCCCCTTCACATCCCCACCCGCGGCCAGTTCCCGCAGCAGCCGACGCATGATCTTCCCGCTTCGCGTCTTCGGCAGCGAGTCCGTAAACCGGATCTCGTCCGGCTTTGCCAGCGACCCGATCTCCTTCCCCACCCACGCACGCAGTTCTTCCTTCAGCCGGTCCGACCGCTCATGCCCGACCTGCAGCGTTACGAACGCCGCGATTCCCTGTCCCTTGATCTCGTCCGGTTTGCCCACAACCGCGGCTTCCGCAACCATCGGATGCGCCACCAGCGCCGACTCGACTTCCATCGTGCTCAGCCGGTGCCCCGACACGTTGATCACGTCGTCCACGCGGCCCATCACCCAGATGTAGCCGTCCTCGTCCTGCCGGGCGCCATCGCCAGTGAAATACGACCCGGGAATCTGCGACCAGTACTGCTGTCTGAACCGCTCGTCGTCCCCGTAAATGGTGCGCAGCATCGAAGGCCACGGCTTCCGGATCACCAGATATCCGCCCGACCCCGGCGCCACCGGATCGCCCTCGCGGGTCACTACTTCCACCTTGATCCCCGGCAGCGGCCGTGTGCACGACCCCGGCTTGGTCGCCGTCGCGCCCGGTATCGGGCTGATCATGATCGCGCCGGTTTCGGTCTGCCACCAGGTATCCACAATCGGACACCGGTCGTGCCCGATGATGCTGCGGTACCACATCCACGCCTCGGGATTAATCGGCTCTCCGACGCTTCCCAGCAGCCGCAGCGACTTCAGCGAATGCTTCGCGGGCCAGTGCTCACCCAGCCGCATAAACGCGCGGATCGCCGTCGGAGCGGTATAAAACACCGTCACTTTATGCCGGTCGATGATTTGCCAGAAGCGGTCCGGCTGCGGATGCGTCGGGCCGCCTTCGTACATCAGAATCGTCGCGCCATTCTGCAACGGCCCGTAGACAACGTAGCTGTGGCCGGTGACCCATCCGATATCGGCGCTGCACCAGTAAATATCCTCGTCGCGCAGATCGAAAACCCATTTCGACGTGATGTAGGTCGAAACAGCGTACCCGCCGGTAGTGTGAAGAATGCCTTTCGGCTTGCCCGTTGTCCCCGAGGTATAGAGCAGATACAGCGGATGCTCCGAATCCAGAGGCTCGGCCGGGCACTCATCCGACGCGTTCGCCATCAGCTCATGCCACCAGTGGTCGCGCCCCGGCTCCATATACTGCCGCGTCCCGGTCCGCTGGTATGTCACGACGCTCTTCACAGACGGGCACTGCTTCAGCGCTTCGTCCACCGCGGGCTTCAGCTTGATCTCGGCGCCGCGCCGGAACGACCCGTCCTGCGTAATCACGCAGACCGCCTGCGAATCCGTGATCCGGTCCACCAGAGCCTGCGATGAAAACCCGCCGAACACCACCGTATGCGGCGCGCCGATTCGCGCGCAAGCGAGCAGTGCAATCGCAAGTTCCGGCGACATGCCCATGTAGATCGCCACGCGGTCGCCCTTCTGCACTCCCAGCGATATCAGTACGTTGGCGAACTTCGAAACCTCCACATGCAGTTGCAGGTAGGTGAGGGTGCGGATCTCACCGGGCTCGCCTTCCCAGATGATGGCCGCTTTATTCTTGCGCCAGGTGGTCAGATGCCGGTCAACGCAGTTATACGTCAGATTGATTTTGCCGCCCACGAACCACTTCGCCCACGGCGCATCCCACTCGAGCACCTTCTTCCAGGGTTCAAACCAGTCGAGTTCGCGCGCGATATTTCCCCAGAACGTCTCCGGATCGCGGTCGGCCTCCTCATAGAGGCGCTCATAATCGGCAAGGGTCTTGATATGAGCCCGCGAGCTGAATTCGGAAGGCGGGTCGAACAAACGCCGCTCTTTTAACGAAGACTGAATGTCGTTGGACATGGATCATAAGAATCATACAAGGCGCGCCCTAAAATATTCGCCCGCCATTTTCGTCTCTACAGGTGGATGGAATATGCGGACACAATCGGGACGGGCCTGATGGGCGCGAAGGAAAAGCGGGATCAGGACAGCCGGCTCGCCGAAGCGTTCGAGCACGAAGCCCGCAGACTGCGCAACTTCATCCGCCGCCGCGTGCCCGACGAGTTCGACGCCGAAGACATCCTCCAGGATGTCTTCTATGAACTGACCGAGGCCTATAGGCTGATGAAGCCTGTCGCGCACACGGGGGCATGGCTTTTCCAGGTGGCACGCAACAAGATCACGGATCTGTTCCGCGCCCGTAAGCCAGCGATCATCGACGACGGCGAGCGGCTGTTCACGGCAGACGTTTTGCCGTCCCCCGAGGATGGCCCGGACGCCACCTATGCCCGGCGAGTGCTGCTTGGCGAGATCGAGGCGGTGCTCGACGAACTGCCTTCGGGCCAGCGCGACGTTTTCATCGCGCATGAAATCGAAGGACTCAGCTTCAAAGAGATCTCGGCGCAGACCGGGGTTGGCGTCAGCACGTTGCTATCGCGCAAGCACTACGCCGTCCTGTTCCTGCGCCGCCGGCTGCAAGACCTTTACTACGAAACGGAAAGGAAACCGAAATGAGAAAAAACAAGGGAGTCCGCAGACTACTGATCGCGCTCTGCGGTCTGGCTGCGATCTTCATTTTCAGTCAGGGCACAATGCTGCTCTGGAACCATCTGATGCCTGCGATCTTTGGATTGCCCCTCATATCCGCCTGGCAGGCGCTGGGGCTGCTGGTGCTGAGCCGGCTGTTATTCGGCGGCTTTGGCGGGCGCGGCGGAAGGAGGTGGGGACGCCGCGCCCGCTTCGTCCACGGTTGGGACTCCATGACTCTCGAAGAGCGCGAGCGATTCCGCGCCGCTATGACTCCCGAGCAACGGGAGCGCATGAGCCGCAAATGCGGAGGCATCGACGCGCCGGAAACGGCTCCGCGGGTGTGATTCCCGCGCGGGCGCTAAACTGGAAGTTCCCGCGAAATGCAGACACTTGCCCCCGCGCTGCTCGACCAGGTGCGAGCGGCCGCGGAACTCCTCGAAACCATCGACGCGAACCGCCGTCTTCTCGACGACGTTCCCGAGGCGGACCGCAAACGCCTCCACCTGGCCGTGGCCCAGTTCTACGACCCCGACCCCGTTGCCCGCCGTCGCAAATTCAAAGCCGCTGAGCGCCTGCGCAGCGCCGCCTCTACCGAGCGCGTGGAATCCGTTCTGAACGAAACGGGCATTCGGGCGCTTCGCCGCCAGCCCGTTTTTACCACCCCGAACTTCCTGCCACCCGAGAACTTCCGGCAGATCGAAGCCGCGGATCCGGAGCAGCGCGAGGCCATCGAGCCGCAGCACTGCTATGTCTGCAAGGAGGCTTACACCTCGATCCACCATTTCTACGACCAGCTTTGCCCGCCCTGCGCGGCGTTCAACTTCGCCAAGCGGACGGAACTGGCCGACCTTTCCGGACGCACCGCGCTGCTGACCGGCGGACGCGTGAAGATCGGGTATCAGGCCGGGCTGAAGCTGCTGCGATGCGGGGCGCACCTCATCGTAACGACGCGCTTTCCGCGTGATTCGGCCGCCCGCTATTCGCGCGAGCCGGACTTCGCCAACTGGCGGCACCGGCTCGAGATCTATGGCCTCGACCTGCGTCATACGCCCAGTGTCGAAGCGTTCTGCCGCGAAATTGTTGCGCGCCATTCGCGCCTCGATTTCATCGTCAACAATGCCTGCCAGACGGTGCGCCGGCCGCCGGATTTCTATCGCCACATGATGGAAGGGGAGCGCGCCAAGCTGCAGGATGCTCCGGAAGACGTCGGACGGCTGCTGGGGCATTACCAGGGCGAAGAACTGACGGTGCCGCGTGCGCTGGCGCAAACCGCCGCGGAAATGTCCCAGCTACAGCTGCTGCCCGAGGAACTCGCCGGCCAGTCGCACCTCTTCCCCGAAGGCGCGCTCGATCAGGATCTCCAGCAGGTCGATCTGCGCGGCCGCAACTCGTGGCGTTTGCTGATGGCGGAGGTGTCGTCGGTGGAGTTGCTCGAAGTGCAGCTGATCAACGCCGTTGCGCCGTTTCTCATCAATGCCCGGCTGAAGCCGCTCATGCTGCGCACGCCGGAGCGAGACAGACATATCGTCAACGTATCGGCAGTCGAAGGCCAGTTTTACCGCAACTCCAAGACTACCCGGCACCCGCACACCAATATGGCGAAGGCCGCGCTGAATATGATGACCCGGACTTCCGCCGCCGATTATTTCAACGACGGAATCCACATGAACAGCATCGACACGGGGTGGGTGACGGACGAAGACCCGGCCGAGATTGCGGCCCGCAAGACGGCGGAGCAGCGATTCCATCCGCCGCTCGATATCGTCGACGGGGCCGCACGCATTCTGGACCCGATCGTCGTGGGATTCAACACGGGCGACCACATCTGGGGACAGTTCCTGAAGGATTACCGGCCCACGGACTGGTAGGCCGGAGTCCCAGGATCAATAAAACAGGTACTTTCTCCACTGCTCGTCGCTTTTGCCGAGCAGGCGCATCAGATGACGGCTGGTGTGGAGGCTGAACGGGCGGGGCTGGCGGGCGAGTTTCATGCCGGCCTCCTCGGGTGTCCGGCTGCCTTTGCGGTTGTTGCAGTAGTGACAGCAGGCCACAAGATTTTCCCAGGCAGATTCGCCGGCGCGTGAGCGCGGGATCACGTGGTCGAGCGTCAGTTCACCGGCCGGCATGACTTTGAGGCAGTACTGACAAGTGTAGCGGTCGCGCATAAGAATGTTCTTGCGCGACAAGGCGCGTGTCTGGTGCGGGATGCGCCGGTATTCCAGCAGGCGGATCACGGAAGGGACCTTAACGGTGCGGCGAGTGGAATGCACCGAATGCTGCGACAGTTCCTCAGCCGATGCGATGCCCTTCAGCACCAGGATCAGCGCCCGCCGGGCCGCGCAAATGTTGATAGGTTCGTAGCTCGCATTCAACACGAGTACGGGTTTCTGGAGCCTGGAATAGGTCGGCATCGATTTGTCTTTGATCTCCATTGAAGATAAACTCGCGCGCACCGGACTCATGCCGGTGCGTTCCATCGTCGATCCACTCTTGCCAAAGCCGCCAGGGAGACGGATTTCGCTCCCCCGCGTTTCAAAACTGTTGCGCAGGCGCTGGCGGTCGCGCCTGTTGTCATCACGTCGTCGATCAGTAGAATTCTTTTGTCTTTAACGTCCGAGCTGGGGCGCAGAACGAAAGCTCCCGCGACATTGCGGCGGCGGCCCGCCATGGCGAGGCTTGCCTGCACGGCCGTGGGCCGTCTGCGGCGGAGCGGTTCGATGAGCGGAAGATTGCGGCGCTTCGCGATGTGGCGGGCCAGCAGTTGCGATTGATTGAATCCGCGCTGCCATTTCTTACGCCAGTGCAGCGGCACGGCAGCAACCGCGTCGAAGGTTTCGTCGATGGCAATGGCGCGCTCGAGATACTTCGCAAGTGGCCGCGCGAGCGGCTTCATTCCCGAATATTTGTAGAGATGAATCAGGCTGCGGAGAGGGCCTTCGTAAAATCCGAAGCAACTGGCGCGGTCAAACCCGCGAAGGCCGGAACGGCAGACTGCGCAGACACCTTGGTCGTCAAGCGGATAGTCGTTGATGAAAGGGGTGTTACAGCAGGTGCAGAAATAGTCGGCCTGAAGGGGGGCGGGCACCGCGAGACAGGTCTCGCAGACAGGAACACGGGTCCATTTGTTAAGAGATTGTTTACAGATGCGGCATTCATCCGGAAAAAACAGCGAAAAAATGCCGTGGGGGATCGCTCTGAAGGTTGAAGCGGCGGTTCTCGTCAGGCTACTCGAGAAGGCTCACCTCCCAGGGGCATGGCGGCCCTGTGCCTGCGGTCGGCTGTCTCCTGATCTTCGAGGCAGAGAGACGCCCACGGAACGGCGTCCAGCCGGGACACCCGGATTACTCTGCCGCAGACCTCGCAGATTCCATAGGTGCCAGCTTCGATTCGGCGCAGCGCATCGTCGATCCGAGCCAATTGACCCGCACCCCGTTCGGCATCTTCCAGGAGTTCGTCTTTGGCGCTGCCGGCGGTTGCGCGGTCCGCCGGATCGAAGGGTTCGGGATCCGATTGCTCAAGGGAT
>Ga0302275_10004170_pt1 | contig 14392 bp, 13 predicted proteins | sample III_Bog_N2_2_FD_200229 | JGI IMG/M metagenome (GOLD analysis project Ga0302275, IMG submission 200229) | Peat permafrost microbial communities from Stordalen Mire near Abisko, Sweden - III_Bog_N2_2 | ecosystem: Environmental > Terrestrial > Soil > Wetlands > Peat | place: Sweden: Abisko...
GCTGGAGGGCATGAAACTTCCGCCCCATAGTCTCCAAAAGCCGCATAACATCCGGCGGATTCCGAGTTGCAAACCATCTTCATCCGTGCGGGCGGTAGAATACTCAATCAATCCGCTGCGGTCAGGATATTTTCAACAAGTTCTTAGAGGGTGCTGAAAAAGCCAGGTTTTCGTTAAGGGCACGGCTTCAGCCGTGCCGTAAATGTACTGGAATCTATGCGGCTTTAGCCGCTGAGGTACGCCTTGGTGTGCTGGCACGGCTTTTTCAGCATCCTCTTCAGCCCCTGAGGTACGCTTTTTGACTTGAACTATGTGTGGCGGGAAAGGGAATAGGTATACTGTCCCGCATTGCCAAGGCTTTTGTAACGCATACCCGATATCTGGTAATACGGGGATAGCGACACAAAACCTTGTTCTTCCCGTCATCTCCCCTCGCACCGCCCCACACCCCAAACCCGAAACTACCGCGCAGACAATCGCGTGTAATTGGGTGTACTTTTGGGGTGGATAATTGGGTGTAATTGGGTGTAGTCTTGGGTGCATGATTCAGACCGCCTCCCTACAGATCACGCCGGAAATCCTCACCCTCATCTCTGAATTGGATGAGTTCAAAGGTGCATGGCGGGCGCTGGGGACGTTAGCGCCGGAGCGTTTGTCCGCTTTGCGGCGGGTTGCCAGCATTGAAAGCATCGGGTCTTCCACCCGTATTGAAGGCAGCAAGCTCACGGATCGGGAAATCGAAAAGCTGCTCTCCAATCTCGAAGTCAAATCCTTCGACACGCGGGACGCTCAGGAAGTGGCGGGCTATGCGGAGACGATGGAGCTGGTGTTCTCATCGTGGGATTCAATCACGCTCACGGAAAACCACATCAAGCAATTGCACCGTGACCTGCTCAAGTACAGTGGGAAAGACGGGCATCATCGGGGCAAGTACAAGACGCAATCCAACAGCGTCGCGGCGTTTGATGATACGCTGGAGACTCGCCAGCTACATCCGTTGCTGGTGACGGCCATCTTCATCGTCATCTTTCTTGAAATCCATCCCTTCCAGGATGGCAACGGGCGACTGAGCCGGATTCTAACCACGCTGCTTCTGCTTCGCGCGGGATACGCCTATGTGCCGTATAGCTCGCTGGAGAGCGTGATTGAGCAGAGCAAGGAAGGCTACTACCTCGCACTGCGTCAGACGCAGGGAAGCATCAGGACAGACGCTCCCAACTGGCAGCCGTGGATTCTATTCTTCCTGCGCGCGCTGCAACAGCAGATGAAGCGGCTGGCAAAGAAGGTGGAGCGCGAGAAGATCGTGCTCTCCGCCATGCCGGAGCTTTCCTTACAGATCGTGGAATACGCGCGGGAGCATGGGCGCGTCACGATTGGCGAGATGGCGCGGCTTACGGGAACAAGCCGCAACACGCTCAAGCAGCACTTCCGCCAGTTGCAGGACAAAGGACACATCGTCCTGCATGGCAGCGGGCGGGGCGCTTGGTACGCGCTGGCATAGAGCACTCCGGGCGCGCTGTAGCCGCGGATGGTAATCCTGGGGACAGCATCCATAAACCCTTGTCTCTCCCGCCATCTCAGCCCGCACCGCCCAGACCTAAAAAACGAAACTACCGCGAAGACAATCGCGGGAAAACCGAATAAGAGGGTAAGAAACCCTATTCCACTCCCATATTCCTCGCGGAAAACCCTGAATTTTAAATTATCCGCAAATTATCCCGCATCGGTCGCGCGTTTACCGCGCATTAACCCGCGAAAATACCCGCAAATTCGCATTAAATGCCAATCTCCGCCACCTGTGCTGCGGGGGTAAAAGTGGTCAGATGGACTGCACGGGAATCTGCATCAGGTCGCCGACGAGGCCGATCTCTTTCTGCACAAACGGCTCGGCGTAGCGGACGCCGGCGAGCAATCCATAATGCCGTGCCATGGCGAACGTGCGCTCGCGAATCTCTTCTTCCGGCACGAATAATCCGCCGCCCTGCTGCTGATTTGCATACTGCGATTTGTATGCCATCAGCGCCGCATGGCGCGTCTCAATGTGCGCCGTGATGTCCACGGCAAAGCTCGGTCGTACGTCCGCATAGAGCGATGCGTAAATAATTTTGAAGGGCCGGAACGCCGCGCCATTGCTGGTCGTTTCCACCTTTGCCAGTCCGCTGACGAAGCAGGCTTCGTAGCCAAGCGTGGCCGTGGTGTAGTGGTCAGGATGACGGCCCTGCCAGTAGGGAAGTATCACGACGCGCGGACACGTGGCGCGCAAAATTGCAGCGATCTTGAGCTTATTTTCCCAGGTGTTTTCAACGCGGCCATCGGGGATATCGAGCGCCCCTCGCCACGTTGTATTCAGTATTTGCGCTGCAGCATGAGCTTCAGCTTCGCGCTCGGCGGCAGTGCCGCGCGTGCCGGATTCGCCCTGGGTGAGATCGAGAATCCCGGTGCGCGCGCCCAAAGATGCCATCTGCAGCAGCGTTCCGCCGCACGTCTGCTCCACGTCGTCGCGGTGCGCTGCGATTGCAAGCACGTCGAGCTGCTGCGGTGTATCCATGGCTGCGTTTAGTTGGCTGCGTTAGTCAGTGCGTCCATATACACCACGTTCATGGCTGTGCCTTGCACGGTGATGTACTGGTTATCAATCTCGCTCAGGTTGCTGGTGTAGAAGGCATGCACCTGGCCGCCGTAAGCGGCGTAGACCTTGTGCAGGTTCTGTACCCAGCAGATGCCGGTGAGATCGCCATAGTAGTACGGGTTCGTGTTCTGGTTTGGATAGAGAACCGGATTGCCGGGCGAAACCGCAGGCACGATAGTGGGCGCCGTGGTGCCGCCCATCGTGAACGCTGCAAGGCAATTCAGATTGACCGCGCCGGGCGTGGTGCTGACATTGGCTTCCAGATAGCCGCGCGCGCCGCCCTGGCAGAGCGTGGAGCCTATCCAGAGAGTATTGTCATCAGCGAACAGCATGGTGGTGTGGGTGCCGTCAGGGATGGGATATGCAGCCGTCACCGATGGTGTGGTGCCCAGCGAGATGATGCTGAAGACACCGGTAAAGTAGCCGGTGGCTCCAGCGAACTGTGCAAAGCTGCCCGTGGCCGTGGTGCTGGTCATGAGTTCCTGACCTGCGAGGTAGAGATTAATCCCGTCTGTCAGGCCGACTGTCGCACCGCCGGGTACTGCCAGGGTGGAGATCATCGGCGAGGTATCACCGGACACCGGGAGATAGTTCACATTGAGCTTGGTGGTGTTCAGGAAGGTAACGCCCGCGTGATCGACGGCTGCGGTATCACCGCATTCTGCGCCGCAGTTGAGCACGTAGACGCTGGTGCCATCGAGCGAGAAGACCGCGCCAGTGGGCCGCGCGTAGGTGCCCTGCACGGGGACCACGCAGTAGACGGGAAGGTTGAGCGGCTCGCAATCGGTGTAGGTTCCGGACGGGGGCAGAATATTGTTTACCAGCCGGACAATGCGATAGAGATTGTTGGTATTGCGCTGGGTGACCAATGCAACCGTGTTGCCAGGATTCACCATCACGTGCTGGGCACCGGGCAGATTGAGAGCGAAGGTGCGGCCCAGCGTGTTATCCACGACAATCACGCCACCGATGGCGCCGCTGGCAGCGTAGAAGTTTGCCGTGGAGCTGGTGACGGCAATGCTGTCAGATGTGGAGGGCAGGCCGGAGGCAGTGCCTGCAGCGGCTTCCTTGGAGTAGTCAATCCGGGTGTAGCTGCCGTCGCCGGAGCCGTATACATAGCCGAACATCTGCTCTGGGAAGCTGGCGATGGAAGTGGGCAGGCGGCCGCTGTAGCCGCTGACCATAAAATAGGGAATGGTGTTTTCGACATTGCTGCGGATGTCGCGGTTCGCGTCCAGTATCTGCAGTTCGCCGCCTGAGAAGGCGGACGGATTATCGATGGCGACCATCACGCGGTTGGCGAGGTTGCTCGGCGGAATGGGACGGCCGGCAAAGTTATACTGCGGAAACTCGTAGTAATTCGCCTTGCAGGCGGTTAGCCCCAGGGAGGCAGCTGCGAGAAGCAGGCCACAGGCTGCGCGTGCAAGAAGACTTCGATTTTTCAACGTAGAAAACTCCAACCCCGGCAGTGCGAGCGATCAATTGACGTACCGCTCAAGTATAGCAAAACAGGAGCAATTTTCCGGCGGGCGGGGGAGGGGCGGCAGAATGCAAAATAGTTTAGGCTTTTACGATGGCAACAAGTATCCAGCAACTTCTGAAGCGCGGCCACGTGCTGGGCGATGGCGCCATGGGCACCATGCTGTACGACCGCGGTGTTTTCATCAATCGCAGCTATGACGAGCTCAACCTGTCGCAGCCGGACATGGTGCGCGCCATCCACGAGGAGTACCTGCAGGCGGGCGCGGAGATTATTGAAACCAACACCTTTGGTGCGAATCGCCGGCGGTTGCAGCGGCATGGGTTGGAGGACAAGCTGGAGGCCATCAACCAGGCGGGCGTGCGGCTGGCGCGGGAGTGTGTGGAGCATATCCGCGAAAAGCAGGCGAGCGATGCCTGCGTAGCGGGCGCGGTGGGGCCACTGGGCGTGGAGATGGCGCCGGCGGGCAAGATTTTGCAGGATGAGGCGCAGGCGATATTCGAGGAACAGATTCGCGCACTGGCGCAGGGCGGAACCGATAAGCAGGGAAAGAAGTATGCCGGGGCCGACCTGATCCTGATTGAGACAATGACGTCGCTGGTTGAGGCGGAAGCCGCGGTGAATGCTTCGCGCAGCGTGGCGCCGGAACTTCCGGTGGTTGTGCTGATGACGGTGGACGACGAGGGTAACTGCCTGGACGGCACATCGGCAGAGATTGCGGCACAGAGGCTGGAGACGCTGGGTGCGGATGTGGTGGGCGCCAACTGCAGTTCGGGACCAGTGACGGTGCTGGCGGTGATTGAACGGATGCGCGCCGTGACCACGCTGCCGCTAATGGCGATGCCCAATGCCGGGCTGCCGCAGACGGTGGATGGTCGCAATATCTATATGTCTACGCCGGAGTTTCTGGCGAGCTACGCGCGCAAATTTGTGCGGGCGGGCGCGAGCCTGGTGGGAGGATGTTGCGGCACTACGCCGAGCCACATTCGAGCCATGAAGAGTGCGCTGCGGGCGATGGAATCAATGGAGAAGGGCACCGAAGGCGCGAGCCCGGTGAAGGCTAGGGTGGAGGTGGCAGATGCGGTGCAACCGCCACCCCTGGCTGAGCGTTCGCTGATCGGCGGCAGGATTGCGCGGGGCGAGTTTGTGACGCTGGTGGAGATCGTGTCGCCCAAGGGGATTGATGCCAGCAAGGAGATTGCCGGGGCGGCCATGTTGCATCAGCTGGGCGTGAACGCCATCAATGTACCGGATTCTCCGCGAGCGAGTGCGCGCATGAGCGCGCAGAGCCTGTGCATCCAGATCCAGCAGAAAGTGGGCATTGAGACGGTGCTGCACTACACCTGTCGCGACCGCAACGTGCTGAGCATGCAGAGCGACCTGCTGGGAGCATCGTCAATCGGACTGAAGAATGTGCTGTGCCTGACGGGCGATCCGCCGAAACTGGGGAACTACCCGGATGCGACCGCAGTATTTGATGTGGACGCGATCGGGCTGGTGAATATTGTGCGCAATCTGAACCACGGGCTGGACATCGGCGCAAACCCGATTGGCGAGTCCACTGGGTTCACCATTGGCGTGGCGGCAAACCCGGGCGTGCCGGATGTGGAGAACGAGATTCGCCGGTTTGCAGCGAAGGTGGAAGCGGGAGGCGAGTACGCCATCACCCAGCCAGTATTTGACCTGCGGCTGCTGGAATACTTTCTGAAGCGTATTGAGCAGTTCCGCGTGCCGGTGATTGCGGGTATCTGGCCGCTGATCAGCCTGCGGAATGCGGAGTTTCTGAAGAATGATTTGAAGGTCAGTGTGCCGGATGAGATCCTGACGCGGATGGCCAATGCAGTATCGCCGGAGGCGGCACGGGCAGAGGGAATCAAGATAGCGCAGGAAATGGTGGTGGAGACGCGCAGCATGGTGCAGGGCGTGCAGGTGAGTGCGCCGTTTGGCAAATACAGCGCAGCGGCAGACGTAATGCAGGCAGTACTGTAGCGCACGAAGCAAAGGAGATTGCTATGGCGAAATTTGAAGAGCAATTGAAGGGGCTGGAAGGAATCGTCGAGAAGCTGGAGCAGGGTGATCTGCCGCTGGAGGACTCCATCAAGCTGTTTGAGGAGGGCGTGAAGCTTTCTGAGGCCTGCAAGAAGGAGCTGGAAGAGGCAGAGGGACGGGTAGAGATTCTGCTGAAGCAGAAAGGCGGCGGGATGAAGACGGAAGAATTTTTGAGGGTTGAGGAAGAGTAGGCCCTACTTCGTCGCGAACCAGTGTTCGTTCATCCAGATAAGGAATTGCCGGTCGACGGGAAAGCCGGAGGCGTCGCCGATCACGGAATCAATCTCACACTTCGGACAAAGAGCGGTTTGCTCGTTGTCTGTCCACTGTTGAATAGCGCTGTATGGAAACTCAGCCAGACAATGAAAACATCCGCAGGTGGTGCTGGCTTCCAGCTCTTTGCGGTGTTTGCTGCAGTGTTTGTGGGCTGCAATATATTCGGGGTCGTACTTGCCGAGGATTGACATGGCAAACACAATACACCCATTGTCAAGCGTTCGGCTTGCGGGAAATTTACCCGTGGCGGAAGTGCCTGACCCCGGTGAAGACCATGGCGATGCCCAGCTTATTGGCGGCTTCGATGACTTCAGCGTCGCGGACGGAGCCGCCGGGCTGGATGACCGCGGTGGCACCGGCCTGGGCGACGACTTCGAGGCCGTCTGCGAAGGGGAAAAAGGCATCGCTGGCGGCCACGCAGCCGGCGAGCGGCAGCACGGCCTTCATCGCGCCAAACCTGGCGGCGTCGACACGGCTCATCTGGCCGGCGCCGATGCCCAGTGTCTGGCCGTGGAGGCCGTTGGCGCGGGCATAGACGATGGCGTTCGACTTCACGTGCTTGCAGACGCGCCAGGCGAAGAGCAGAGCGGCTAGCTCGGCCTCCGTGGGCTTGCGCGTGGTGGCGACGGTCAGCTCGGCGGCGGTAATGCCGCGCGTGTCCGCGTCCTGCAGCAGCATGCCGCCGGAGACCTGCTTCATGGCGCGAGCGGGCTTGGCCGTGGTGATTTCAACAAGGCGGAGATTCTTCTTGGCTGCGAAACGGGTCTTGGCCTCTTCGCTGAAGGAGGGCGCGACAATCGCTTCTACGAAGAGCTTGGCGATCTCTTCGGCTGCTGCTGCGTCAACTTCGCGGTTGATGCCGATGACGCCACCGAAGGCGGAGACGGGGTCTGCCGCGAGTGCCTGGGTGTAGGCCGCGAGGACGGAATCGCCCGTGGCTGCTCCGCAGGGGTTGGTGTGCTTGATGATGCAGACGGCGGCGTGTGTTGTGGGGAATTCCTGCACGAGATTCCAGCAGGCGTCGAGATCGACCAGGTTGTTGAAGCTGAGTTCCTTGCCCTGGAGCTGGCGGCCACCGGCGATGCCGGTTCCGCTACCGTCCGTGTAGAGCGCGGCGTTCTGGTGGGGATTCTCGCCGTAGCGGAGGGTATTTGCCAAGGGATAGTTGAGGCGCAGGGCAGCTGGGAATCCATCAGCGGTGAAGTTCGCGGGCGTGTGCGGCTCTTCGTTGGTGAGGGTCTCCAGCGTATTGGCGATAGCGGTGTCGTATGCGGCAGTGGTGGCGAACGCCTTCTTTGCAAGCTGCCAGCGGGTGGCGCGGGTCAGGCCGCCGTGGTTAGCGGCCAGCTCTGCGATGAGTGCAGGATAGTCTGCCGAGGCGGTGACCACGGCGACATCTTCAAAGTTCTTTGCGGCGGAACGCACCATGCTGGGGCCGCCGATATCGATGTTCTCAATGATGTCAGCAAATTCAACGCCGGGCTTCTGCACTGTCTTTTCGAAGGCGTAGAGATTGACCACGACCATGTCAATGGGCTCAATTTCATGCGCGGCGATGGCGGCCATGTGCTCGGCGTTGCCACGGATATGCAGAATGCCGCCGTGGACCTTGGGGTGCAGCGTCTTCACGCGGCCATCCAGCATCTCAGGGAATCCAGTAAGGTCGGAGATGTCGCGGACGGCGAGGCCGGCATCGCGGAGAGCCGTGGCGGTGCCGCCGGTGGAGATGAGATCGACGTGGTGGGTGGCGAGTGCGCGGGCGAAATCAACGAGGCCGGTTTTATCAGTGACCGACAGGAGGGCGCGGCGAATCTTGGTCGAGGACAAAGTCTTGCTCCAGGGCTTCACGTGCGGATAAATACAATTTTACGCGCAGGAGCCTGTGCATTTTTTAACCGCAGGATTGCTGCGAATTCGCAGGTATTTGTCAGGGAAAGGGTTGCACTATACGGTTAATGACAGATGAACTCTACAGGTCATGAAGAAGGCGGGCATCCGCACGGAGAGATTTTGACGCCTACGGGCGAGCGGGTCGCCATACCGGATGAGATACAGGCTGCGCCGCAACACCGCGAACGCAGCGGCTGGAACCCCATGGGATCGCCCGCGACGTATGCGCTGACGGCGATCAATATCGCAGTCTTCGTGGCCATGATTGCACATGGCGTCTCGCCGAGCTCGCCAACCAGTAGCGATCTGGTGCACTGGGGCGCGAACCTGGGCTGGCAAGACTACGCATTGCCGCTGGTAAAAGACGCGAATGGCATGGTCATCGGTGGATTCTTCCATGCGCAATGGTGGCGGCTGGTGACGGCAACCTTTGTCCATGTGGGGGTGCTACACTTGGCGACGAATATGTGGTGCCTGTGGAACCTTGGACTACTGGGCGAGCCGCTACTGGGACCATGGGGGCTGGTAGCCACGTATCTTTTGACGGGTGTTGCAGGGAATCTGTTGAGTACGGCGGTGCATCCGCAGATCATCGGTGCGGGCGCTTCCGGCGCGGTGTTCGGTATCGCGGGCATTCTGATCGTGTTGCTCAGCAATAAACGGCTGCCGATTCCGTGGCCGGAGTTGAAGAAGTTGCGGCGCAGTGTGATTCAGTTTGCGCTGCTGAATCTGGTGATCGGACTAGCTACATCGGTCCATGACTTCGGCGTGCATATCGACAATATGGCGCACATCGGCGGGTTTTTATGCGGGTTGGTGCTGGGTGTGCCACTACTGCCGCGCATGACGGCGGGCCGGGTGCGGTATCTGTCGCGGCAGAAGGCGGTGTTTGTGGGTGGGGCACTGGTGCTGGCGCTGGCAGGGTACTGGCTGGCGAGCTTTACAGCCGGGATGGTGGCAAACAGTTAGAGCAAAAAGAAAAGCCCCTCAAGGGAGGGGCTGACCAGAAATATTTGACTTCCGGTTTGCTATCCGTAAAATCCTGAAAATTTATTTAGCTAAGGGCGGTGGCGGCAAACTTGCGCACCATGGCCAGCAGAAGCTTGCGATCACTGTCACTCAGGTTGGAAGAGTAGCGCTGAATCTGCGAGAGGAAGCGAATTTCATCTTCATTCAGGGTGGGGCTCTGCATCTCTGCGGGAGCGCCATCTTCTACGAAAAACTGTGAGAGCGGAATCTCCATGGCCAGCGCGATCTTGGCCAGCGTATCCAGTGAGGGGACGGTGTGGCCGTTTTCGACGCGGGAGAGATAGCAGCGCAGCAGGCCGGTGCGCTTTTCAATGTCGCCCTGCGACATGCCGCGCTGCAACCGGTATCCGCGAATAGTGGTGCCAATACTGAGGGAGCGCGAGTCCATATTGCGTTCCTGGCCGATTCCTGAAGTGGTGTGGCTGCTTGGCTCGATCATGGTTTCTAGATGTTGCATTAGCGATAAAGTAAATAGCGCAGGAAAGCAGAGCAAGCGCTAAATTCATTTTCTTCAATAAAAGCGCGGCAAAAGAGTACCTTGCGAGATGCGTACAGCAGGAGATACCCGTGCCTAGCCAGAGTCCTGCACGCGCAGCGATTGTGTGGGTGTGTGCGTGGATGGCTACAGATTGTGGGTGTGGCGCTCCTGCGCGGAGGGCGAATGGCTTCGCGTGGCTATTCCGATAAACCGGTGACCGCGAAGTCTGCAGTCTTGTTATCAGGGAGCAGCAGTTGATAGTGATCTGTATTCAGATAGGCCGGATACTTATTCGTCTGAATGATGCGGGCACGATAATCACCAGGCTTCAGAACGGCAGGAAGCTGCGGATTCAGTAACGGGCTACCGCTGAGTTCGATTTTTTTGCCGTCAATGAGGCAATCAAATACCAGACTGCTTCCATAACTGGATCGGAAATGTGAGCCGGTGACGTGAACGGTGACGGTGTAATCTGCTGGATTCGGTGGAGTCTTGGCGTGGGCGCAGATGGTGGATGCGAAGAGCAGGCAGATTGCGAGCGTAAACTTTTTCATGAGGTGGTTCCTTTCCCTGTGCAGACGAGCGCGTCGTGGGGAAGGACTCGATCCTGGTACTGATTCTAGACCGGGGTGCGCAGGTCGAGGCGGAAGTGACGGACGCCTTCGTCGGTATTGCCGTTGTAGCTAGGGGCGGGTTGAAAGCCCAGCGTCGTGTAGAGCGCCGCAGGATGCGGCATCTTCGAGGGGACGGTATCGAGGTAGACCGCGTCGTAACCATGCTGGCGAGCGAAGGCGAGCGCCGCATCCGTAAGGCGGTGACCGAGCTGGTGGCCGCGGAATTGCCGCAACACGAAGAGTCGTTTCAACTCGCCGACGAAGGCATCGCCGGGCAGCAAGTGGTGATCGGGCACGCGCTGCAGCGCGATGCAGCCTGCGGGTTCATCATCGACCAGGGCAAGCAGAAGAATCCCGTCTGGCGGAGCGTAGCGGCCGGGAAGGGTAGCTATTTCCTGCTCGTAGGTGGGCATGCAGATGTGCTGGAAGCCGAGATGGTTCCGCAGGTATCCGGCATAGACGCGGAAGATGGAACCCAACGCGGCGAGGTCTGCCGGGGATTCGGCGATGCGGATTGTGATTGCGGGTTCCATTGGATTACGTAATTCTTCGGGCATTTGCGCGCGTCGCGCGGCCATCGCTTCGCGATGCTATCCCACATAAGCGCTCTGCCACCCCAGCGAACAAATTCGTTCGCCGGGGACCCCGGTTGCCGCGCATATGTGGGGCAACCGAATTCGTGGCGCTTACGCCATGTGCATGCCGCCGTTGACGTCGAGCGTGTGGCCGGTAATGTACGCGGCCTCTTCCGAGGCGAGGAAGGCGACGGCGTGGGCGATGTCTGCATCTGTGCCGATGCGTCCGAGGGGAATCTGCGTGTTGAACGCTGCCTTCTGTTCCTCGGTGAGGACGTGGGTCATGGGGGTCTCGATGAAACCGGGAGCGACCGCGTTGACGGTGATGTTGCGGCTGGCAAGCTCGCGGGCGAGCGACTTGGTGAGGCCGATGAGGCCTGCCTTGGATGCGGCGTAGTTGGCCTGTCCGGCCTGTCCGGTTTCGCCGACCACGGAGGTGATGTTGATGATGCGGCCCCAGCGGTTCTTCAGCAGAGACGAGACGCAGGCCTGGGTGAGGAGGAATGCGCCGGTGAGGTTGGTGGTGAGCACATCATCCCAGTCGGCGCGCTTCATGCGCATCATCAGTCCGTCGCGGGTTATGCCGGCGTTGTTGACCAGAATCTCTACCTTGCCGAAGTGGGCGATGACGGCCTTGGCGCAGGCCTTGATGGACTCTTCGCTGGAGACGTCGAGGGCAAAGGCGTGGGCGGTGCCGCCGGCAGCGGTAATCTCAGCAGCTACGGCTTCGAGCTTGTCGAGCGTGCGTGCGGCCAAGGCGACATGAGCGCCGGCGCGTGCGAGTTCCATGGCGCAGGCGCGGCCAATGCCTTGCGATGCTCCGGTGACGAGTGCAATACGACCTGTAAGTGTAGGCATGGTCATTCATTATACGGAGTGCTGCGCGCACGGCGAAGATCGGTGTTATGAGCAGAGTCAAAAGTAAAATCTGAATGACAACAGATATCGGTTAGGCGAATTCCCAACGGCGGGCTAAACGGCGGGCGATGAGGAAGAGCACGATACCCGTGGCGAGCAGTACGGCGACCTGAGGCCAGAGGTGGCTGACGGGTTCGTCGCGCCAGAAGACCTTGGTGAAGCCATCGATGGCCCAGGCATTGATAGTGAAGAGGCCCGCCTTCTGCATGGCGATGGGCATGAGGAAGCGCGGGAACATGCTGCCGCCGATGGATGACATCACCAGAATGAGCAGGGTAGAGAGCGAGCCGAGTTGAGCGCGGGTTGAGCAGATGCTGGCCAGCACCAGGCCGAAGGCGCTGACGGCGAAGGCCGTGACCAGGCCCATGATGATGAAGCCGGGAATGTGGTGGTGGAGATCCAGCTTGAACATGACGTGCGCCCACAGGAACATGAGTGTCAGTTGAGCAAAGGCGAGCAGCATATTGAAGGCGAGTTTGCCGCCCATTAGTGACGTCATGGTCACGCGGGAGCTGAGTACGCGGTCCATGGTGCCGCTTTCGGCTTCGTCCAGCAGGGAACCCGCCGCGCCGGTGGTGGTGAAGAGCAGGAACATGACGCCGATGGCGGCAGCGTAAAACGAGACCATGTCTTTGTTCTTGCCGACGACGGCGCGTTCTTTCACCGGGACCATGCTACCCATATCCATGCCGCTGCTGCTACCGTTGGCATCCTGCTTTTCAATGCGGTCACGCAAGCGGGTCTGAGCATCATCAATGGATTTACGCTGCGTTGCGGTCAATCCGCCGGCCCAGCTGTCCATATATTTCGTGCCTTGCTGCATCATGACGTCAGGCAGTCCGGTCATGACGACCTTCTGTAGCATGCCCATCACCACCTGCGGTGCAATGGTGTCGCTGTTGTCACGCAGCATTTCAATCTGTGGGCTGTTAGGGTCTTTGGTGAAGGAAATGGGATTGGCGCCGTAGCCTGCGGGGATGATGAGGGCTACGGTTGCGGTGCCGGACTTGACGGCGGCTTCAGCGGACTCCGGCGTGTAGAGCGGCTGCTCCATGCCCTTCTTTGCGTCAGGCCGCAGCTTTACATCGAGCGAGCCTTCGCGGACCAGACCCTTTACCAGCCGCTGCGAAATGGCAGTGTTGTCAGCATCGACCACGATGACGCTGACGCGGGGCGTGCCATCGCGATGGCCGCCAAAGATGACGGCGAAGATGCTGAAGAACACAATCGGCAGCACAAAGCTGAGCGCCAGGGCTCCGCTATCGCGGCGCAGACCGGCCCATGCGGTTCGGATGATGGAGAATATCACTCGCGGAGATCCCTTCCAGTGAGATGTAGGAATACCGATTCAAGATTGGGCCGCTGCAGGCGCACGTCCGTCAGGGTAAGCCCGGCCTGCACGGCAGAGTCCAGAATGCCGCCGATCTCTGTGGGGTGCTCGACGGAGAAGATGGCGGTTTCGCCCGCTACTTTGCCGCCGCGGTTGGTGGCCCATGTGGTGACCTCTTCGGCAGGGCTGGAGAAGCGCGCTTCCACCTGATTGCGCGAGGCGAAGGAGGCTTGAACTAATTCTTCTGCAGTGCCCAGGGCGATGATTTTGCCATGGTCGACGATGGCGATGCGGCCGCATAGGCGCTCCGCTTCTTCCATGTAGTGGGTGGTGTAGATGAGCGAGATGCCTTCGCTGTGGAGCAACTCAATCATCTCGAAGATGCGGTTGCGGGACTGCGGATCGACGCCGACGGTGGGTTCATCCATCAGCACGAGACGGGGGCGGTGGATCATGCCGGCGGCCATGTTCAGGCGGCGCTTCATGCCGCCAGAGAGATTCTTCACTCGCTCGCCAGCACGGTCTTCGAGAGAGGCCCAGTTGAGGCCCCACTTGACGGCTTCGCGGAGAGCAGCGCCGGAGAGGCCGTGATAGCGGCCGAAGGCGAGCAGATTTTCTTCGCAGGTGAGGCGCGGATAGAGAGCCAGATCCTGCGGCACCCAGCCGATGCTGAGACGCGCTGCGGACGAACCTGCGGGCTGGCCAAAGATGGAGACGGTGCCGGAATCTGCCAGTACACGGCCTACGATGCTGCGTATGAGGGTGCTCTTGCCGGCGCCGTTGGGGCCGAGCAGACCGAGAGATTCTCCGGAGTGGACTTCCAGGCTGATGGAATCGACCGCAGTGAGCGAGCCGAAACGCTTCACGAGACTGTCAATGCGAAGGGGAAGCGTGGCCGGTGAGTCAGATACAGGCGGAGCAGACACGGGCAATGCCTCCGGAATAAGTCCAGAACGTGGATTATCTGGCGGATGAGGAGCGGCTAACAGCACTATAAATGCCGTGTAAGAAAAGTGCGATGAATTTCTTACTGCTAAGGCAGGGAGCATCACGGCGACTTCCATCCCATGGAATGGCCACTCTTTCCTCAGGCCGAAGCCGTATATGCTTGTGGGCACGATGAC
>Ga0302275_10004178_pt1 | contig 14381 bp, 12 predicted proteins | sample III_Bog_N2_2_FD_200229 | JGI IMG/M metagenome (GOLD analysis project Ga0302275, IMG submission 200229) | Peat permafrost microbial communities from Stordalen Mire near Abisko, Sweden - III_Bog_N2_2 | ecosystem: Environmental > Terrestrial > Soil > Wetlands > Peat | place: Sweden: Abisko...
TATGTTCAAAGTGAGTGATACCGATTGCCAGAACGACGCGTTCTGCGACGAAAGTCTCACCATCCTCGAGAGTTAGACGAAACGCTTGCGGCAGGCGTTCTACGCCGGTGACGGTTTTCTTCTCCAATTCGGGAACCATACGCGACTGGAAGGCAAGACCGTAAGCGCTGAAAGTGTCCAAGTGTACGGGGATGCCAGTGTCGGCGTACGGGATCCCCTGTTCGGCGCAGAAATGACCAAGCGTGTATTCGCTCGCTGGATCATAGAGGTTCGAAGCGAAACCATCGGACTTCAGCATCATGCCTTTCGGCATGTGATTCAGCCAGGTATCCATTGGGCGTCCGAAAATGCGAAATGGAATCCCATTACGCCGGAAGTGAGCGGCGACAGAAAGACCGTACGGGCCTGCACCAATGATCGCAGTATTCACCATGATCTGGTTAGTAACTCCTTGAGAATTAGGTCTTAAAATTGTTGCCAATGGGTACGGCTCAAGTACGCAAATCAAGGGGGAGTAGGTAACGGGGAAGTTCTATATTAGCAGGACAAGGCTGCTTACGGGAATGCTAAAAACAGGATGTGCTTCCCATCGTCAAACCGGCTATCGCATACAAACAAGTACTATCATATCAACGCTTTGGCTTGAAGGCATGGGACGGCTGTTCAGGCCTTTAATCTTTACGCGGCCGATTGGGGATCGGATCGCGAATATGTCTGGCGAACGCTGATTTCAGTGTACATGCCGCTGAGCCGCTCGGCGATTTTCTGGCAGTCCAGTTCAGCCATAGCCTTGGCGCGCAACTGGCGCCCGATGGAATCGAGGTCGATTTCACCTGTTTCGGCTTCGGTGATGGCCTTGGCAATCGATTCGGCGGTGCCATCCACGTAAATGCCGAGGTCGCCGAGATATTCCGGGATGTCCACCGCTCGCGTGGCAATCACGGGGGTGGCGTTGACCATCGCGCAGCTTAAAGGATGTCTTGCCGAACCTCCGGTGAATGGGATGAGACACGCCTTGCTGCGCTGATAGACTTCGGCCAGTTCGTTTCCGGAATAAAACTCGCGCCACTCAATCATGTCGGAGACGCCCACGCGATCCGCGGCTTCATGCGCCTCGGAGACGCCATTGCATCCGTGCCCGACATAGATCGTCAACAGAATCGGAGTGCCCTTCGCTTTAAGAATCGCCAAGGCTCGCAGCAGTTCTTCATAACCCTTGCCTCGGCGAATATTGTGTCCGCCAAAATAGATATATTTTGTGCGCTCGACCGGGAGCAGTTCGGAGATCACCGATCCGTAGCGAATCACCTTGATCTTTTCAGGATCGACTCCAAGAGCGACGATCTGCTGCTTCATGTCTTCGCTATAGACCAACACTTCGGAGCACTTATTGTAAAAATGATTGAGATTCTTGTGTTCCCGTTGAAAAGGATCTATCTCGTGAACCGTTACGACGACTTTCTTCCCCGCTCGATCGGCAAGAGCCACCAAAACAAAAAATGGGATGCAGCCGAAGGCCTCCAGCACCTGATCGAAGTGGATGATGTTCGTCCGCCGGGCTCGTTTGTAATAAAGGAAACCACGCAGTACGGCAAGCGGAATATCCAAACGCAGTGTCTTGACCGCGAGACGCTTCAGCGTTCCTTGGGACTTGCCAGGATTTCTCGGGGCGTGCGGGATGGCGATGGCAGCGCAATTCGTATTGATCAGGTCATCTTGGGAAATCGTGAACTTCTGCGCCGATTTGAAACATCTACAATTTGAGGTGATGACCTCGACCTCCATACCACACTGGCGAAGGGAGTCCACCATTTTGCTGCAGTTGTGCGAGTACATATCGTTCTTGTACCAGCATCCGATATATGACAACCTCACGGGCAGTGGTGCGATTGTGGGGTTCACGGTCATCGAAGCTACTCCCTGAGCCGTACGGCTGCGCGAAGGCACTTCTCGAATTGGTCACATGTAGCGATAAAGCATATCTCCGAGGAGTGCGGTGGCTTTTTCGGGCAAGATGCGCCACAGTTTTCGCGTTGAATTCGTCAACGCCCCACCAGTGTGCGTGTGATTCTCGATAGCGGGGTAGTAATAGCGAAAGAGCGGCATCGGCTCCGTTCCCCACTTGCCTTTGAACTGGGCTAACGATTCGTTGTCTTCGCTCACTTCGCCAAAATCGTACCAGCGGAACCCGCCCTTGCAAGCATCGCGAATCGCTTCGATCTGAATGAGATCGTGCGGATGCAAATGAAGATTGCGAGGATCGCAACCCGTGAAGGCATAGAACACGGTCTGGCCGAACTTCAGGAAAATCGATCCGGCAACAAGCTTTGCCGGGGAATCGAGTGGCGCGTCGGCAACTTTCTGCTCGGCCAGCAGCAAGCGCATTTGCCCTTGCGGACGCAGTGTCGACCAGAGACTCATAAAAAAGCGATATGACCGCGGTGGTACAGCCTTATGCCGCATCGTCCGAAGATAGATGCGGTACCACTGTGCAAGATCTTCTTCTTTGTCCGCTTCGCGGATGGCAAGGCCCAATTTGATGGCCTTGTTCACGGCCCAGTTCACTCGATGCTGCTGCTTAGCGTTCCCAAAACGAAGACGACGGCATCCCTTGCACGAGCCGCAGATTCTTGGAACCCGCGCGGTCTCACAGAAGTCAGACCACGATGTACCTTCGACGGAGCCAGGCAGTTCCTCGACGTAACTGCATCGCCAGGGCACGCATCCTAAACCGTCGGCAAGATCATCGAGACCAGCGACATGGGTCTTGATTTCAAGTTGGACGCCACCGTCCTTCGCGATTTTCATCGCCGCGCGAACGATCTCTGACGCCGCCGCGGGATCATTGGCCAGCAACCCAGCGGCCGGAGTTCGAGGTAACGAGGACAGCCTTCGTCCTGTGGCGTGCCTTCCCAGCGCGAAGGGCAACCCTTTGGTTGGAAACAATGGGAGCAGCGCACGCACTTGATCGGTGGAATCAACGCAGGCCAGACTGACGCATTTTTGGCCGTATTCTTCTTCAAGAGCGATCAGCCAACTGGAGTGGTGATAGATGAGAGCACCTTCATGCGAGGAGACAAACTCATCCCAGCGCGGGTCGTTCCGAAAATCCAATTTGATGGTTCGCAAAGTGCTCCCCGGACGCTGCAATTTGTGGACTATCATGATTTCCCAAAGCGAGCTGTCAGTGGGCCAAATCTCTGATTTATGGTACGGGGGGAGAAAACAAGTGCATCAAGCGGAGGTAGATATCCACCGTTCAATGATGGAAGAGTCTAACCTGTCGCGCAGCCAATAAGATGTGATTCGAATCACGTTACAAGAAACTTATTACTCCTGTTTCCTGAGTTAATTCCTGCTTGGGCAGGGGCTCTGTCCCCTGCGTCAGGCCGCGACCGGCTCTTCTTCGGTCTGTCGCTGGCGCGGTTCGAAATAGCGCTTGAGCCTCAGAAACGGTTTTTCCAGGAGATACCAAGACAGGGTCGCTAGGGCAAACGTGGCTGCTGCGGTAATCGGGAGCGCCAAAAATCCGTACTGATCCAGGTGAAAGGATTTCATGGCGTCCGGCGGTACTTTTTCCAGCAGATAAATTCCGTAGCTTATGGTTCCGGTATACATGAGGAACCGGCTGGTCAGAATCGTCTGCAGCCACTTCTGCGGCGAGAACAGACCGAGATAGACCAACGAAACGGACGCTAATGCCGTAAACGAGAAGACAATCCATCGAGCGTGGAAAGTTTCTAGCGTGAGAGCCAGGGGAGCCGAGACTAGAAGCGTGATCCATGCGCGAGTCAGAAAAGCTCCAGGCTGGAAGTTCGCGGATCGAACAACCGTAGCGAGCAACGCGCCGGCCATGAGGCCGTCGAGCCGGCAGAAGGTATTGGAATAGATGTTGACTTGATGCAAATTCGAGTAAAAACGAAGGAGTGGAGAGATGCAAATCACCGCAATCGCAATTTGCCGGAGCCGCGCCTCGCTACAGCACCGAACCACTAAGGGCCAAACCATGTAGAACTGTTCTTCGACAGCCAGCGACCAAGTGACGCCGAGAGCTCCGGTCGCCATGGTAGGAATGGGAACCAGAAAATTCTGGAGAAAGATCAAATAACTCCACCAGGGAGCCGACCGTGCTTCGAAGATTGCGTGAGCTTCGGAAGGACGGACGAGCGGGACCACGACGAACATAAAAAGCAGAACGGAATAATAAAGAGGCCAGATGCGAAGGCAGCGCCGTGCATAAAAATTCTTGAAATAGTCCCGAGATTTCTTGGTGTCGAGCAAGATTCCCGTGATCAGGAATCCAGAGAGGACGAAGAAGAGATCCACCCCCATCCATCCATTGTCCGATAGGAAGTTCAGATGCAGGGACGGATAGATATCCGTGTTATGCAGCAGGACCAGCAGCACCGCAATGCCTCGAATGGCGTCGAGTTGGGGAATCTTCCTATCTTGAAGAATCATCGAGAAAAGTCGCAGTTCGGACCCAACCACCGCACCAAGACAAAAAAACACCGCTTTGTGATCTTTATCACTGAGGATTGTGCGCCACTTCTAGTAGGCTTCGCGAACGAGGTTCTGATGTTTTCCCGGATCCTATTAACCGTGGCGGCTGTTTCGACGGTGTTTACCGTGGCAGCGGTGCGACGACTGCGTAAGCCAACCTGCCGTGTCTGCCTGTACCGGCAATTCTGCCCTAATCGCGAATCGGAATACTCCTCGAAATCAACGAAACCGTGTTGGAGTTGCGGGCAAAACAGTCCGTGTACCGAGCCAAATCAGACTCCGAAGGCGTAAGGTTTGGCCTGAAAGAGTTTGTTTTTTCATTAGTTATCCTTTGGATTTGGGGTCCCGATTTACTCCACCTACCAGACCTGATCGCCCAATCTGCAATTACGTCTTGGAAAGCAGTGTGCTGGGGAAGCCAAATCGCCCAAACCAGCCCCGCTTCATCGACCAGACAAAGAGAACGGCGCCGATGGCGGTCCCGAGTGTATTGGTGAAGAGGTCGGTCGTGCCGGAGTCGCGAGTGGGTAGAAACGACTGCAGTATTTCGATCGTGAGGCTGGTGACGAAACCCAAAACGATGGTAAGGCCGGTCGCACGCTTTGTCTTCTTGACAATCGATAAATACGCATTGAAGAAAAATCCCAGTGGTATGAGCCCGAATATGTTGATCGCCACGTCTTTGCAGTAGGCCCGATCAGGATGAAATTCATTCCAGGGCCGTTCGAGAAAAGGCTCGCGCAAGACGAAAAAACGTTCGGGGATGCCAAGATCCGGGGCCGATCCAGACTCATTGTGAGCAATGCTTCCCTTCCCCTCATCAAACCGATAGCGCGCACGAAAGATGTCGGTGTCGGACGACGTCCGCGTGCGGCCCTGCATCCATTCCTGGTAGTGAAGGGAGACATCGGCGGGGGAGAGCTCCTGATCGTAAATCGCAAATCCCAGCAATTGCCCGGACCAACTGTCGGTGGTTGTGGGGGCATTGCCGATTATGAGTTGGCCTGTCAGGTTCTGACTGGAAAATAATGGACCCGAGGATCTTCGCACTCGATTAGCGTCCACGTATACGTTCAGGCCGGTTGGACCTGAGGTAATCGTTACAAAAACTGGTTTCAGGTCGTGGAATACATCCACATATAACTTGCTTTTTCTGGGAGTTAGATTGGGACTGACTCTCTGTACAACGAGATCTCCCAGCGACTGACGCAGCGAAAAGGGAATGCTGTTTGTCGTGGGCTGGTAAAACGAGAGGATGGTTCCGGCAGAATCAATGCGATTCGGCGCGAGCCAAACTTCGAGGCTGCAAGGGTTTCCGCCAGCCGCGGTCGGGGCTTCGAATACGCCCGAACTAATTAGGCTTCCGTGCCGGCCGAGGAAAATGCCATTGCCACTCCAACTGACGTCGTTTCTCGGAGCGTGGAAGGGCCAGAGTCCTGCCACCAAAACGCACCCCAGGACGAGGATGCAGGTCGTTTCCAAAATACAGGCACGTTTTTGGTGAGAAGCACTGCTTGAAACATTCACTTACCGATTCTCAGCGCGGAAGAAGCAATAAGATTCCAAATCAGAAACCCCTTTTTATCGCGAGGTAAGGAATAAGGGCGACTTCGGCCATACCGGGCAGCGGGTCGGAGGCGCTAAAGACTGCTTCCACGTTGCAGTCCCTCAATGAGCGGAGATAATTCACCACGCTTGTGTCGCCATTTAAAATCGCGACCATGGCCGCGGGAATGTCGGTGGTATTGCGGACCCACGCGTATCCGGCGCGACCTCGGCAAGCGCCGATCGGAAGGCCGACCTGATCGGCGTAGAGCATGTAACTGAAGTCCACACCGGCCTTAGCGCCCAGACTGTGATAACCCCAGGTCCGGGCATTTACATCGAGAAGCTTGTATTGGGAGTCCCGTGGATCGAGCTTGAATTCGACTTCGACGAGGCCATAGTAGTGAATCGCAGACAAGAATCGTTCTGACAATTCTTCGAGAACCGGAGCATCCACGGTTTCGACATACGTGCTGGCTCGACCGAACTCCAACGGATGTTGCCGCCGACGGCGCACGACCATTTTGCCAACAGCCTGCTGATCACGAAAAAATGCGCAATAAGAGAATTGCTGGCTGCCGCCGCCAGGAATCAATTCCTGCACCATGATCTCTCCACTGCCAGCCAGAGCAGCGGCTTTTTGAAACAGAGTTCTTAACTCGGCATGATTGTTGGCACGCCAAGCCTTTGCTTTGGTGGCGTAAAAAAAATGTTCCTTGATGGCCGGTTTGATGGCAAATGGAGGCTCGAGTCCGTCCAACTTCGCCAACTGGTCAACATTTTCAGGATAGTGCGTCACCGGTATGGGGATCCCGAGTTCTTGTGCCAGATGGTAGGTGTTTCTTTTGTCCCAGGCCCACTTGACGGTCTCCCACCCGGCGGTAGGAACGCGAAACACTTCACTCAGTTCCGCGCGGTGATGGGAAATCGCAGCAACCAGTTCCTCGCGCGTGGGATAGAGTACCCAGCCTTGCAGTCCATGGCGCTTGCCAATCGCGAGCAGGCTGTCGACGGTCTTCCGCGCATCGTGTAACCCAGACACACTGACAAATTTCTTGGCATACCGCGAGTAGCGGGAGATGGAATGCTCATCGTCGACAACGCAAACTGGAACCCCGTGCCGTCCCAGGCTACGGACTATGCCCAACCCTTGATAGTCGCCACCGATGACGACAGCGCCGACGGTTGGGTGCGCCAGGGGGACGGTTGGAGGTCCGGGAGCGATTTGAGGGAGGGCGCTCACGGATTAGTTATTGCTCCGATTGCTTCGAGAAATGGAACCTAGCAACTCTGTCGAGGCGAATTCCGCGCCGGAAACAAAACCTAACAGAGGGCCAAAGCTCCAAGCTGCGGGCTTGCCGAGAAAATGCAAACCCGGGACAGAAGACTCAAGTCCTCGGCCAAGGATGGGAAACCCGTTTACGGTGCGCAGTTGCTGTGTGAGTGATTCAGGCAAGAACGGATACTTAGAAACGTCGACTTTAAACCCGGTTGCAAGGAGGGCATGGTCGACGAGACGTTCGTCTCCATTGTCGAGTCGCAAGCGGAGCTGGCTGCCTGCCTCAGTGGCGGAAACTACTTTACGTCCGAGAGTGATCGGCACACCTTCGATTCTCGACCGCAGCCAACTGGCGCCCGCAGGTCGAATCGCGCGATACGCGGTGCGCTCCTGAAAACTTCGCGGAAAGCGGCGAAAAACGTGGGGTGCCGCAACCAGTCGGCTGATTCCCGCCGGACCAACATCTCGGGACGAATAAAGAATCTTCGAAATTGCGCCCAAATGGTGCAGCCGCGGATGCATTCCCACCCAATTCAGGCTGGTGGTGCGGGCGATCACTTCGACCGCGATTCCAGCCTCGTGAAACAATGCGGCGGACTCCAGCGCGCTTTGACCACCCCCGATCACAACCACTCGCTGACCGCGAAACTTTCGCAGGTCGTTGTGCTCGCTCGTATGAGAAGCCAGTGCGGGAGGAAGGCTGTCGAACTCAGTCGGCCGAGCAGCAAAAGCGCTGATCCCCCCTGCAACCACGACGCGCTGCGCAGTAAATTCCTCTCCATCGGCAAGAGCAAGCTTAAAGCCGCGCGAGCCCGATTCCACCGAGCGGACGTAACGCATATCCACGTCTGGGACGGCCTTGCGCTGATACCACATTCCATAATCGACAAATCGGTCAAGCGGAATGGGCTTCGACAGGTGATTGCCGTTTTCACGACAGTACGCGTCGAGCGTGAACTCCTGATTAGGATCGGCGATGTGGGACGCTCCCCAATTCGACCGCAGACACATGCCAACCGGCATTTGCTTCTGCCAGAAGGACATTGGTTCACCAAAAACGCGCACCTCCACGCGAGATGCGTGTAAATAGGCTGCGGCGGAAAGTCCATACGGACCTGCGCCAATCACAGCTACTTGGCAATCGATAGAATTTGCTTTCACAATTCTTATCTCAGTTTCTGTGCTTGCTGGACCTGTGTGATCTTAGTTCTTGGCCCTTAACTCTCGACGCGCCCGAAATGGGCGCGCTAGAGGATTCGGTCGCGAGTCGATTGTCGATGCATCAGCGAACTGGTTGCAACCCGGTCGAAGAGAGGAAATAAGTTCCAGATCGTCGGGGTCGAATCGCCGCGCATCGGACGCCTGCAACGAACTAAGAGCGCTTCACGGCACTCGCGGAAAGTTCGGCAATCGGGGAATGCTCCATCGAGAAGACCAGTTTGCCATCTTTTTCGGTCGCATAGGCGACGGACGCCCGTTCGCTGCCATGGCCTTCAATCTTCCATCCGTCACCATCACTGACCAATTCCATCTTCGACCTCTGCCTCCACCACCGATCGATCTCGCCGGGAGCCGAGATCCACGCGCCTTTTTGATCGCGGAGCCAAGCCAGATGAGCAAGCAGTTGCTGATAGATACGATTTTCCCGATCTTTCATGATGTAATCCGGATGCACAATGAAACTCATCAGTCCGTTCTGTTCCAGGATCAGATCGGTCTGTTGTTTCCAGAGGTCGATGGAGAAGCTGCGCAGATAGTTGAACAGCGAGTAATCCTGAGTGGTGGTAACCGGGATTTCCAGGAGTTTCCCCACAAAGTAGGGCATGACGGTACAACATCCTCCCCGCTGGGGTTCCAAGTGAGCGGAGCTGGGAACTGACATGTCGTACGAAAAATCGAGATCGGAGTACCACTCCTGCCTGCGGTACAGAATCGCGGAGCGAAAGCCGGTTGCCGCAAATCGCTGTCCGTACTTATTGATCTTTGCCACGCGTCTGGCAAATTCATCCCGATGGTTATACAACCGGCCGTCGTGGTTCAGGTCCTGAACATTAACTTCAAAACCGCGTCTGCGAATCGAATCCAGAAAATTGTCGGTTACCCCGTACCGCTCTTCGGGGACGATCTGAAAAGAAGCGTTGACGCCGAAACTCTCGTTCAGAGTCATCAGAGAGGCGCAGAATTCCCGTCCCGCAGTCGTTTCCACGTCGTGGGTCATCGCCACCGCGGCAGAAGCGCCATCCGGCCAGAACCAGATAAACGGAATCCTATCGACCTTCTGCGCTCGCAGCAATAACTGCATGGTGCTGCGCACGATCGTGTCGACCGTATGATCCACGGGCCAGTTCGGGAAAACTATTTTGCTCCAGTCGCCGAGATAGAGTCGCTGAAGATGACTGCGCACCGCCACGGGAAGTAAGGGCCGAACTGCATAGTACAGCCACGCGATAAGACCGTTCTCCGAACTGCCGTATTGACAGTTCCTTGTATAACGCTCCAATCGCAGATTCTGGATTACTTCTTCCAAGTCAAACGGAAGTACCACGGAATCCGAAGTGTAACGAACATCTTCGCAAGCGTCGGGAAGCGAACCACGAGGAGAATCCGCGGGCTGAAGACCGGCGTACTTTCCATAGCCGAGCACTCCGTCCCCGAAGCGGAAAAAACCGCTGGCTTCGGAGAGACTGTCCTTAGCAGCCAAGTGGACATAGCACTCCGGGCAGCGAAAATATTCTAGAAATGCCTGATTCATAAGACGGTGGCTTCGGCCCAACTACGCGCGTTAGTCAATCCTTTCGCCGATCGAGGTTTTGGTCAATCCCCCCAAAGTGCCAACAAACACTCAACCAATATGCTTGTAAAATGCGCGACCCGATGCAATCAGAAAGCGGTCTGGGACGCTGTCTACAAAGCGCTGCGCTATCTTTCTTTTCCAGGAGCTTTCGTGGGCTCGAGGATGATTGGGATTTCGCCAATAGGAGATATTCGATCCCATCCCGCCCCAGTGCTCTTTGAAATTCACTAAACCTTGATTGCTGATTTCGCTCCGTCCGAGATCGAAAGTCTCATGACCGTCCGTTTTGGCTTGTCGGATTGTATTCCAAAAGAGCATTGCAACCCCACCCATCGCATGCATTCGCGCATCGCTGCAACCGTACTTATAAGTCACCGTCTTATGATGACTTATAGTCAAGATACTCGCAATCGGCTCGCTGTCCTTGAATGCGACTCGGATCTTGAGACTCATTCCGAAGCTCGCAATCAAACTCCGAAACCATTTCATAGGTTGCGGAGGCAGGTGCTGCCGTCGTCGAGTGTCTACCAACAACTTGTAGAAATGTCCCAGCAAGCGCTCCGAATTGCCTTCTTCATAGGTCAGGCCCTCGCGTACTGAACGCCGAATCTTACGCTGCTCAGAGGTATGAAACCGGCGAAGAATTGTGTCGAGGGGCGGACGTAAATCGACGGTATGCCAAACGTAACGGTCGCTTTCTCCAAATCCTGTGCACGAACTTGGCTGGAAGCGGAGCGGGCGGACCTCGCAATAGTCCTTAGTTCGATCGCGGAGGGTGCGCGCAACCAACGACAGAAGTTCGTCAAATTCGGCGGAGCTTGCTACGAGCGGATCGCAGTGGTCCGAGAAGGGAACCGAGACCAGACGGCTGCCGGTGAGCCAGCTGTTCACTTTACAAAATACAATCCCAGAGGTCAGGGGGGTGTGCGGCTCATTGAGGCTGAAGACGACCGGCTCATAACCGTAGGCCACGCGCAAGGCAGAAAGCCATTCTTTAGAATGAAAGACGGAAGACGCGGGATGCCTTGCAACCAGATCAGACCAACGCTCATCTTGCAGCGGATCAATGGTCAACAGACGATTCGATTCCAAGGGCTCTCGCGAAAAAGAACGCGTTTCGGGAAGACATTCGACATCTACCGTTTCAAACCTCACAACCGTATTGTGAATCTGAAGCTTGGGTCGTTTCACTTGGCTGCCGGATTACCGGACCATGGAGCGTGGCGCGGAGGGCTGTAGGTCGCCGCCAGAAATAAATCGTAACTTCGCGGCTCGAATTTTGCGTTTCATCGAGAAGATAGCCGGCAGCCACCGATAGGCGCCAGCTAGTTTGAGACGGAATTCGAGGGGCCAATCGGTGGGATCCACTCGAACTCTTCCTACGACGAACTCTTCGGCGCGCTCGAAAGCAAACGCAGGCAGAGTGGTATACACGCGATAATAGCCAGCTTCACGGCACAGGTCGACCATCGCCGCGTTATGATCGCCAAATGGAAAACTGAACTCGGTTATGTCACGGTTCAGCATTTGTTCTAATTTGGCGCGGGACTCCAGAATTTCGAAACGGGCTTGGGACAAATCCAATTGGGTCAGCATCGGATGAGTAACCGTGTGCGATCCAATGCTGATCAATTCCGATGGCAAACCTCGCACCTGTTCGAGAGACATTAATTTCTCGGCATAGCCTTCAGGACCAAAGGCACGATTCATGCCGTCTGCGATAACAAAGACGGTCGCGGGGAGCTTACGCTTCTGGAGCTCAGGCAACGCCTCCGTCAGGAAGTTCTCGAAACCGTCGTCAAAGGTAATCGCGGCGCAGGGTCCAACCAGCACGGAAGGGCAACTCTGGTCCGTGCGAACTGCCTGCGAATGACGAAGAACAACGTCCAGTTGTTTCGCGAATGATTCTCTTTGCTGGGAGGGCACGGAATGGTAATACAGCACCACACATCTGCCTTTCCGCGTTCGCCCAATGAGTCGTCGGAGCAGTGCCACCGTCTCGCTGCACACAAACACGGCGAGACTTATGCCGCACTTGAGAGCCCGTTTCCACCGAGGTTCGCTTGCCTGTTCCATTCTCATGAGGATGCAGCGACTTTCGTCGACAGGTAAGACAGAATTTTCTCGAAGGAAACCAATGCGGGCAGATCTTCGAGATCGAGCTCTAGCCCAAACTCCTCTTCAATGGTCGCAAACAGCGTCACACTCGCGACCGAGTCCCATCGCGCCAGGTTGTAGTGATCCACCTTCGGAATATCCTGTCGAGAAACATCGGGAAACACGGCCGCAAAACAGTCCGTGAGCCGCTCGCGGATATCAGCCATGAGCGACCTCCGCAACTTTGGGCAAACGATTTGAGAGGTACTCGAGAATTCTGTCACGGCCCACGGTGCAGGCGGAACTGGGCGTAGAATCCATGAGATCCGCAAGAAATTCCCGCAGGGGACCGTTTTTCGGGGTTGCTTCGAAGTCCAGTATAAGTTCGTCCGCATCGAATCGGCGAAGCAACTCTTCAATGGAACGATGCTCGATGCGACGGCTGAAAGCGCGGCAACTCATCACCCAATTTTCAATCTCGATCGTTTTCCCGCGAACTCGGCCTGCGATGACCGCAATCTTGCCCAGGGGTCCATACTTATCGTTGTAAGTGGTTACGAGGAGAAACGTATCCTGCTGCTTTAGAAAATTCTGCCATGCCGCATCACTGACCCGTCTACCGTTCAGATTGAATTGATTTGTTTTGTTGATCAGTTCCAAGGCCCGGTCGTCCGCCGGATGTTTGGAAAAATCGAAATTGAATTCCGGCGCAGCCTGTTCCAGAAACGCTTCCAGGGATTTGCCTGAGCTTTGAGAATCCACTTGGTGAGCTCTCCGGATGCTGTCGCGACGGAGAGAATCTTCCTCTGAAATCGAGGCTTTGCCGAATAAATCTCGCAGGCGATACAACAGGTCGTTTAGCCCCTGGTAATCGTTCTTGGGAAACAATATCGTTTCGATTCCCGGATGCCGTGCTTCGACTTCGGCTAGTTCCATCGGGCTATCGTCAACAAACACGACTGCGTCGGCGGAAATGTTCCATGTCTTCAGGATGCGGTCAACCGCTTCGGACTTAGGTCCCCAACTCGCTTCGACGGGAAATACCGAGCGTCCTGGCAAAATCAAATCGTCGCGCAAGAGCGCCTGGGTCACAAGTTCCGAATCGTTCTTGCTCGCAATGCCAATTAAGACTCCCGCTTCGGAGAGCGCATGAAGCAGACGTTGATAGGCTCCATGCATGTGGCTGTTGTGTTCCAGGTCCCAGGTGACTCCCTGTAAACCAACCTCTCCTAAAATCCCGCTCCAGAGGGTGTCATCCAGGTCGGTGATCAGGCCTTTCTTGGGGGCGGGCAAGGCGGTAAGCCGAATTAATAAGTCAGCCAATATCGATGCGTGAGTAACCTTATAGGGAAAACCAGAGAAGACCTCGGCCTTCGGATCAAAGCGATCCGCGAGCGGAGAAAGCATATCGAGGCGCTGCGTATCGAGAACCTTCACGTTTCGCATTCGGGATGCATCGAGGCTTAACGAGGCCACTGTCGACCTAATTTCGAGTGCGAAGGAACTGCCTTGCCATCCCGGCACGAATGCGACAGGCGGGAGCGCCAGGGTTGGAAAACAGATCGCAACTGGCACAGATTTAGCGATTCTTTCGATCGATGTGCGGAATTCGTTCGCGCGGGCATGCACGTTCTCCAGAATGCCAGGGAGGACTGATGGAGACCAACTGCCGAGCCCGCGCAACCCGAGACGAGCATCCAGATCGCTCCACTCCATGATCACGACTGCGATTTCCGTGTCTTCCGCGTTCAGTTTGCCCAGTGTCCCCCAGATGTCTCCGTAAACACCGGACGTGATCTCGACTCGCTGGTCCGGGTGTGACCGACGCAACTTTGCCTGCAGAAACGTTTGAAAATGCATAGGAGTAAAGCCGCAAACCAGGCGGACACGGAGTGCCGGCAGGTCAGAGTTCTGTTTCTCTCCTACGATTCGCAATGCTTCGATTAACTTCATATTCGGATTAACTGTTTACCCCATTCTAATTTGGTAACACAGATGCATGGTCTGACATTGCGGGGTTATTAAGGCCAAAGTGTAGCGTCCCCATCAAAGGGACAGGCATACCAGAGATCCTCGCTCGACAATCGTTCGTGTAGTGAGCGATCCCGTGCTTTGTAAAAGTAGGGGTTCGAGGGATATTGCCGGGTCAGAGGCTTCCACTCG